>Ga0073934_10000956_pt1 | contig 75079 bp, 69 predicted proteins | sample LarsenN4metaG_FD_76834 | JGI IMG/M metagenome (GOLD analysis project Ga0073934, IMG submission 76834) | Hot spring sediment bacterial and archeal communities from British Columbia, Canada, to study Microbial Dark Matter (Phase II) - Larsen... ...
CCGCCAGCGCCTTCTTGTAATATGACAGGTCGATGTATTTTTCCGGCGCGCCGGGCGTCATCCCGGTCCAGTCGGCGCGCAGCTTCAGCACATTCTTGAAACCGTCCATGTCGAATTCGGCGTCCTTGGCCATGCCGCCTTTGGGATCGACGGCAATCGCATAAGATTCAGCCGCGACGTCCGGTGCGAGTTTCAAATTCTTGACCAGCAGATCGATCGCCTCGTCCTTGTTCTTCGGATCGAGCGACCAGCGCAGGCCTTCGATATAGGCCTGGATGTAGCGCACGACGATGTCGGCATTGGCCTGCGCCCAGGGCTTCATCACCCAGGCCGCCGTCGCCTGATACGGACCGATGGTCTGCACCACCTCGCCAGTATCCTTCAGGCCTGCGCGCCGCGCCATGATCGAAAACGGCGGATTGAGCGTCGAGGCGCCGGACGTCTTGTCATTCTTCATCGCATCGAAGCGGCGGAAGGTAGAACCGACCGGCTTCACGTCGTAATCGCCTTTGTTCAAACCGTTGCGTTTGAGCACTTCGTAGACCTGAAACGCGTAGGCCGTCATCGGCGCATCGACGATCACGGTCTTGCCGCGCAGATCCTTGATCGACGGTGTGTCAGCCTGCGTGAAGATGTGATTCCAGCCGCTGTCGCCACCCATGAGCACGGCGATGTCGGCTTTCGCGACTTCGGCCATGGCGAGCGCATTGTCGACCGCGCCATGCACGATCTGGTGGTCGTTCTTGATCAGCCCGCCGCGCAGAATCTCGGATGACGGCGCCGGCAAGACCTCGACCGCGAGCTTGCGCTTCTCGAACAGGCCTTTCGCCTGCGCCGCAAAGATTGGAAGATTCTGCAGGCCCGGGAATACCATGACCTTGATCGCATCCTGCGCGGACGCAGGCATTGCGGCGAGCGACGCCGTCATGACGGCAAGAGCAAGTGTTGCGAACCGCATGCCAATTTTCCTCCTGTGAAATTTTTGTTCTTGTGTATGCAGCAGCACTTCATATCATAACACCGCGCCGGTGCCGGCATTCCCCCCTGAGAACATGGCTTCCATGTCGCGCCGGATCTTTACGGCGGCATCGTTCGGATCGAACGCCACGTCGCTCCACGTCAGCCGCTCGCCTTCTGCCACGTCGCGCATCAGCTTCACCTGATGCGCCAGCCCGAGCGGCAGCATGCCCTGCGCCAGCGACAGATCTGCCGGCGTCTGCTTGCCCCAGACACAGAAACCACCCTCGCCGTCCAGCATCTCGCCCGCTTTGAGATCGCGCTTTGCCGTCGCCACGACATCAGAGCGGAAACCGGTGGGCGCGCCTGTCGGCTCGCCGCGCAACGCAACGGACGCAACCGAGATGCCGAGCTCCAGCCCGATCATGTGCACCGGCCGGTACAGGGCGGCGAAGCGTCCGCTCTTGTCGGGCATCAAATGATATTCGCGGAAGCAGCGCCGCGCATATTCGGTCTCGCCTTCGAACACGACGAACGTCCCCATCGCGAGATGATGCGGCACGTCGCGCTCTTCGCGATCGACCGAGGAAATCACTTCGGTCACGCCCGCCTTCTCCAGCAGGCCGCCGTCGCGCTTCGGCTTGCAGATATCGGCGATCTCGAACCGGCTCGACGGCGGAAAGCTCAAGCCGTCGCTTTGCGGCACCAGGCCCGTCGCGTTGCACACCGCGGTCATTTCGATGCCGGACTTGGTGCCGTCGACAAAGGAATTGAACATCTTCGGATTGATCGACTTGCGGTCGTCGATGCGCAGATACTTGTCGAGAATATCCCACACCGTATCGGGATTGGAACGGTGATAGGTCGGATGATAACGCGTGCCCTTCCCCGCCGAGATCACCTTGAAGCCGCAGGCGCGCGCCCAGTCCACATGCTCGCAGATCAAGGCGGGCTGATCGCCCCAGGCCAGGCTGTAGACGACGCCCGCCTGCCGCGCGCGATGCGCAAGCAAGGGACCCGCGAGCGCGTCGGCCTCGACATTGACCATGACGATATGCTTGCCATGCGCGATGGACGCGAGCGCGAAGCGAATGCCGGTCTTTGGATCGCCGGTCGCCTCGACAATCACGTCGATATCCGGACAGGCGATCAGGCTGCCAGCATTGTCTGTGACTTGCGTGCGGCGGCTCTTCAGCGCTTCACCGAGCGAGGACACAGCAAATGCTTCCTCGCTCCAGCCGGCGCTGCGCAACTGGTTTTGTGCACGCGCGACATCGAGATCGGCAAGCCCCACGAGATGCATGCCCGCCGTCAGCCGTACCTGGGAGAGAAACATGGTGCCGAATTTGCCGGCGCCGATCAGTCCGACACGCACCGGGCGGCCGGCGCTTTCGCGCTCCATCAACTTGGCTGCAAGGTTCACTGGCAAGCCGCCTTGGTGACGACGGTTTCGAGCGTGCAGGCGGTTTCGGCCGGATTGCCGGACAGCCAGGCGCGCGCCGAGCATTTGCGGTTGGTCTGGATATCGGCGCTTTTGCCGATCGTGAAACCTTTCGTCTTGCAGATTTTTTCCGCCGCAGCCTGGCAATCCGGCGAACCATTGGGTGCGACTTCGCAGAGCTCGCGGCCGTCCACGATGCGGGTGCCGGACAGTTTCGAGAACGCCTCTGCCGCCTCTTTCGCGGCGGCGGCGGCGTCCTTCGCCGCCTTCTCGTTGCGCTCGTTCAGCTTGCGCCAGTTTTCCTTCGATTCATCGAGGCTCGCCTTGAAATCGGTGGCCGACTTGTCCCACCATTTTCCAAGCGCATCGAAGAAGCCGTCCGTTTTGGGCGGTGCAGGCTCGGGGGCGGGGGGTGCCGGCTGGGCTTGCACGGGTGCGGCAGCGGGCGGGCTGGCCGGTGCAGGCGAGGCCTGCTGCGCTTTCGCCGCCGGAACCGGCATCGTGAGCAGGACTGCGAGCGCGCACAGGGCGGCATACGATCCGCCCGAAGCGGACCGGGGAGCATGCATTCTCCCTTGTGCCGTCATCCCAGTCATCGACCCAGCAGCCGGACCTTCTCCTCCCCTCGCGGAACCCGCAGCATCACCGGCGGGAATGGCGAAAGTGAGGATGCCCAGCCGGATATCTCTAGAACAGATAGATGGCCGCAACAATTCCAACGACCATCAGGACCGCGCCGATGGTCACCCAGAAACCGAGCCGCTCCTCGATGATCGCACGGGCCCGCATCCCGTAGCGGCTGAGCAGGAAGGCGAGGAAATAGAACCGGCCACCGCGGGCGACAAACGACAGCAGGATGAACATCAGCAGGTCGTAGCCGGCAAAGCCCGAGGTGATGGTCACGATCTTGTAGGGGATCGGGGTCAATCCCTTGAGCAGGATGATCCAGGCCCCATACTGGTTATAGGCCTGACGGAAGGCATCGACCTTCTCGCCATAGCCATAGAGTGAGATCACCCACTGCCCGATCGAGTCGTAAAGCAGCGCGCCGATGGCATAGCCGAGCACGCCCCCGGCCACCGAGGTCCAGGTACAGAGAAAGGCGTAGGAATAGGCCTTCTCCGGCCGCGCCAGCGACATCGGGATCAGCATCACGTCCGGCGGGACCGGAAAGAACGAGCTCTCGACGAATGACACCGCGCCCATGATCCAGGTCGCGAACGGCTTGTAGGCGGCGGCGATGAACCAGTCGTAGAGGCGACGAAGCATGCGGAACGCTTTTCAGGCTGCGTGATGGGGGCGCGGAATGCGCCCGGAGGACGGGATTAGCGCCGTTTGCGGACCCGGCGCGGTTCGAGCGCCACCACTTTGCGACGGGATGCCGGCCCGGGCAAATCCTTTGGCAGCTTCTCGGCCAGCCCGAACAGCCGCTCGCGCCGCTCCATCTCCGCCCAAACGTCCTGCGGCCGGATCCCGCTCGAGGCCCAGAGCACCACGAGGTTGTAGAGCAGGTCGGCGCTCTCGCGGATCACCGCCTCGCGGTCGCCCTGCATGGCGTCGATGACCACCTCAACCGCTTCTTCGGCGAGTTTCTTGGAGATTTTGGAGCGGCCCGACCGCATGAGCCGCGCGGTGCGCGAGTTCGCGGGGTCGCCCTTCTTGAGGTCGATCACGGACTTGAAGAGGCGCTCGAGCGAATCACTCATAGGCGCACATTACCTCCATTTGTCGAAGCGAGCGTTAACGAATCCGGCCAGGCTGGCGTTAAGGTTGCCGGGCAGACGCAAAAAAGCCCGGCGCCGCAAGCGACGCCGGGCGGACTCATGTCGGACTGTCGGGATTACCAGCCGTGCCAATAGCGATAGCGCGGCCCATAGCCGTAATACCCGTACGGTGCGCCATAGCCGTAACGGTAATAATACTCGCGCTCGCGCGCCTTACGATACTCGCGGGCGGCCGCGTAGGTCGCGATGCCGCCGATGATGGCTGCCATCATCGCAGCGCCAGCCGCATTGCGGCGGTAATAGCGGCGCCGATGCGAACTGAATTCGGTGCTCGTCTGCGCGTGTGCAGGTTGCGCCTTGCTGGTCGCTTCCGGGGCCGCCTGCGCCGGGGCTGCGGTGAACGACGTCAGCGCGAGTGCCGCAGCGGTGACGGCTGCGATCGCGCGGCTCCTCCGATTGGTCATGTTCCATCCCTCCATGCATCCAGCCGTTGGGCACGATGTCCTTGGGCCTCAACCCGCAATATCGGGGCGGGTTGCAGCGAATGCATGGCCGGCGACATTATGTTTTTGTAATGAATCGGGATTTTTCGCCGCACCACATTCATCCTGCGTTCATTCGTCCACGACGAGCAGGCTGGCATTGCCGCCCGACGCCGCCGTGTTGACGGTGACAACCTGCTCGGTCGCGAAGCGGCGCAGATAATTCGGCCCGCCCGCTTTCGGCCCGGTGCCGGAGAGGCGCGTGCCGCCGAACGGCTGCGTTCCCACCACGGCACCGATCATGTTGCGGTTGACGTAGACATTCCCGTTGCTGAGACGCGCCGCGATCTGCGCAATGCGCGCATCGATGCGTGAATGAATGCCGAGCGTAAGGCCGGTGCCGTTCGAGGAGATTTCGTCGAGCAGCGTGTGGAGCCGGTCGGCCCGCCATCGCACCACATGCAGCACCGGGCCGAAGACCTCCTCCTGCAGATCGCTCGCACGTTTTAGTTCGATGATGGCGGGCGGAACAAAAAGGCCTTTCGGCGCTAACGCGTTTGCTCCGGTCCAAAGGAAGCGCAGCCGGCGGGCTTTGCCCATCTCGCCGATCCAGCCATCGAGCCGTTGTTTAGCGTCGGTGTCGATCACCGGACCGACATGGGTTGCGATGTCGCGCGGGTCGCCGACGGCAAGTTCGGCGGCCGCGCCCGTGATCATGTCCAGCACATGATCGGCGACATCCTCCTGCACACAGAGCAGCCGCAGGGCCGAACAACGCTGGCCGGCGGAACGGAATGCGGAGGTGACGACATCGTCACAGACCTGTTCGGGCAAGGCGGTGGCGTCGGCAATCATCGCGTTGATGCCGCCGGTCTCGGCGATGAAGGGCACGATCGGACCATCCTTGGCGGCAAGCGCGCGGTTGATATGCTGCGCCACAACGGTCGAGCCGGTGAAGGCGATCCCGGCCACACGCGTGTCGGCGACCAGGGCGGCGCCGATCTCTCCGTCGCCGACGACGAGTTGCAGCGCCTGAGGCGAAATGCCGGCCGCGTGCAGCAGCCGCACCGCCTCATAGGCAATCAGCGGCGTCTGCTCGGCAGGTTTGGCAACCACGGCATTGCCGGCAACGAGTGCCGCCGCGACCTGGCCGATAAAGATCGCCAGCGGAAAATTCCAGGGCGAGATGCAGACGAACACGCCCCGGCCGCGATAGCGCAATTCGTTGGTTTCGCCGGTCGGACCGGGCATGGCTTCCGGCGCGAGCGCACGGCGTGCTTCGGCGGCATAATAGCGGCAGAAATCCACCGCCTCCCGCACTTCGGCGACTGCATCGTCCAGCGTCTTGCCGCCCTCGTTTTGCAGGAGGGCGAGGAACGAGGCCCGCTTCTCCTCCAGCAGATCGGCCCCACGGTCCAACGCCGCAGCTCTTGTTGCGAGCGGCGTCGCCGACCAGGCAGCGAAGCCTTTCTGCGCCGCATCCATCGCCGCAATTGCGGTGCGGCGATCGGCCTCGACGACTTCGCCGATCCCGTCTTCATCGACGGGTGACATGACAGAACGCGGCTTTCCCGTCTGGGATCTGCCGTCGATCAGTGACGACGCACTGATCTTGATGTGCGCCTGCCGCAGGTCTTGCAGCAAGCCGTCAAGAGTCATCTTGTCGCCGAATTCAACGCCCGCGGAATTGCGGCGCGACGGCTGATAGAGATCGCGCGGCAACGGAATTTTCGGATGCCGCGCATGCGCCGGACTTCCGATGGTCTGCCACGGGCGTTCCAGAATCTCGGCAAGAGGAATGGAGGGATCGGCCGCCACCGACACGAAGGAAGTGTTGGCGCCGTTCTCCAAGAGTCGCCGCACCAGATAAGCCAGCAGATCGCGATGCCCGCCGACCGGCGCGTAGACGCGGCAGGCCGCCTGCGGGATGTCAGCGCGCAGGGCGGCATAAAGCTGCTCGCCCATGCCGTGCAGACGCTGGAACTCCAGCCCCTCGACGCCACCCGCGGCTTCGACGACGCTCGCGACCGTCAGCGCATTATGGGTGGCGAATTGCGGAAAGATATGCGGCCGCGCCGCCAGCAATTTGCGGGCGCAATGCATGTAGCACAGATCGGTCATCGCCTTGCGGGTGAAGACTGGATAATCGGCAAGCCCGCGCTCCTGCGCGCGCTTGATCTCCGAATCCCAGTACGCGCCCTTGACAAGGCGAACCATGAAGCGCCGCGACAGCGCGTGCGCGAGATTCACGATCCAGTCGATGACGGCCGGCGCCCGTTTCTGGTAGGCCTGCACCGCGAGGCCGAAACCGTGCCAGTCCGCCAGCGTCGGATCGGCGGCGACGTTTCCGATGATCTCGAGCGAAAGCTCGAGCCGGTCGGCTTCTTCCGCATCCACCGTGAAATTGAGATTGTGCGCCTTCGCCTTGCGCGCGAGATCGAGCACCTTCGGCGTGAGTTCGCGTATCACGCGCGCATGCGAGATCGCCTCATAGCGCGGATGCAATGCCGACAGCTTGACCGAGATGCCGGGACGCGCGGGCAGATCGGGTTCGTCCGACGATGCACCAATTGCGTCGATCGCACCGGAATAGGATTCGAAATAGCGCCTTGCATCGGCGGAAGTTCGCGCTCCTTCGCCGAGCATGTCGAAGGAATAACGGAATTCCGGAGTCTCCCCGGCGCGCGCCAGCGCCTCGTCGATGGTCTGGCCGAGCACGAAATGCGACCCGAGTAGCCGCATCGCCTGCCGCGCCGCCGTGCGCACAGCTGGAAGACCGAGCCGTTTGACAAGGCTTTCCAGAATGTTTTCCGGCGTCTCGCCGGGCTGGATCAGCCGCGCTGTCACGCCCAGCGTCCAGGCCGAGGCCGACACCAGCAGCGTTTCCGATTTCAGATCGGGATGCGACCAATCGCCGGCCGCCAGCTTGTCCTCAATCAGCCGGTCCGTGGTCGCGGCATCGGGCACCCGCAGCAGAGCCTCCGCGAGCACCATGAGCGCCAGGCCTTCCCGGCTCGACAGCGAATAGGCATGCAGAAAATCTTCGATGCCGCCGAGTCCGCCGGCATGGCTACGGATCGCCGCCACCAGGCGCTCCGTCAGGGCATCCACTCTGGCTTCCATGGCGGCATCGCCGGCCGCGGCAGACAAGAATCTCGCAGCAATGGCCTCGTCCGCTTCCGCATACGGCGAGCGGAACGGTGGGAAAGGATGGGTCATGTCGAGGATCCGGCACCGATTTGATTTACGCTATTATTCCCTCTATACGTTGGCAATTACAGCTTTGAATAGAAAATTATCTAGCGATAATCACTATTCTTGGCGTACATTTTGGTGACTTGGATGAATTCCGACCTGGATCAGCTCGACCGCAAGGTTCTGACCGTTCTGCAGGACGACGGCCGGGTATCCCTCGTCGATCTGGCCGAGCGTATCGGTCTCTCCCCGACCGCCACTACCGAACGGGTCAAGCGGTTGACCCGCGACGGTTACATTCTCGGTTACAGCGCGCGGCTGAATGCCGACCTTCTGGGCCGGGGCCTTCTGGTCTTCATCGAAGTCAAACTGGACCGCACCACCCCGGACGTTTTCGAGCGCTTTGCCGAGGCTGTGGCCCATGCCCCGGAAGTGCTGGAATGTCACATGGTGGCCGGCGGTTTCGACTACCTGATCAAGACCCGTGTCGCCGACATGGTCGCCTATCGCCGGTTTCTGGGCGAGGTCTTGCTGTCGCTGCCGGGGGTCCGCGAGACCCACACCTTCGCAGTGATGGAAGAAGTGAAAAACACATCCAGCCTGCCGGTCTGAAACGTCCTGCATGCGCGTGCGGCAGGCTGCCGCGCAGGTGGGCAGAATCATCCCGAAAATACCGCTGCTGCTTGCACTTTCCGGCGGCATGTTCTTTGCTGACAGGCAGAGAATGAAGCAAAGGCGTCTCAATTCCCGGACAGCCGAATGCGGCCCCCGGGCGTTCAATCGGAAAGGACAAGAGGATGAGTAAGGTTGATGTGATCCGCCGGACAGGCCTGCTGGCCGCCGTCTGCGCGACGATGCTGCTGGGCGGCGCCGCTCACGCGCAGACGCCGGTCAAATTCACCCTAGACTGGAAGTTTGAAGGTCCGGCAGCCCCCTTCGTGGTCGCGATCGACAAGGGCTATTTCAAGGCCGAAGGCCTCGATGTCACCATCGACACCGCCGGTGGTTCGCTTGAGCCGCTGAACCGCCTCGCCTCCGGCACCTATGACATCGGATTCGGCGACATCAACTCGCTGATCAAGTTCCGCGACGCCAACCCGGGCACGCCGATCAAGGCGGTGTTCATGGTCTACAACAAGCCGCCCTTCTCCATCGTCGGGCGCAAGAGCCGCGGCGTCACCAAGCCGAAAGACCTCGAAGGCAAAAAGCTCGGCGCCCCGGCGCCGGATGGCGCCTATGCGCAATGGAAGATTTTCACCCAGGCCAACGGCATCGATGCGTCGAAAGTGACGATCGAGAATGTCGGCTTCCCGGTCCGCGAGCCGATGCTGGCCGCCGGACAGGTCGACGCCATCACCGGCTTCTCCTTCTCCTCCTTCATCAACCTGAAGGACCGCGGCGTGCCGGTCGACGACATCACCGTGCTGCTGATGGCCGATTACGGCGTCAATCTTTACGGCAACGCGATCATCGTGAATCCGAAATTCGCCGCCGAGAAGCCAGAAGTGGTCAAGAAATTCCTGAATGCCTTCCTGAAGGGACTGAAGGACACCGTGAAGAGCCCTGAGACGGCGGTCGACTCCGTCATCAAGCGCAACGATGTCGCCAAGAAGGATGTCGAGCTCGAACGCCTGCGCATGGCGCTGAAAGACAACATCCTGACGCCGGAAGTGAAGGCGAACGGGTTCGGCGGCGTGGACAACGCACGGCTTGACAAATCGGTCGAGCAGATCGCGCTGACCTTCGACTTCAAAAATCCGAAGCCGAAAGCCGCCGACGTCTTCGACGCCTCGTTCCTGCCGCCAGCAGCCGATCGCAAGATGTGAGCCGGCCGTCGGCGACGGGGAAGTTTCGTGTCCGGCTTTATCGACCTGAATCGGGTCAGCCATCGCTATGGCGGCATCCAGGCCGGGCCTGAAGGTGTTCTCGCCGTCGAGGATCTGAGCATTTCCGTCGACCGCGGCGAATTCGCTGCGGTCGTCGGGCCGTCCGGCTGCGGCAAATCCACGCTGATGAAGCTGGTGACGGGGCTGCAATTCCCATTCGCCGGCACTGTCACCGTGGGCGGCGACAAGGTGACCAAGCCGGTGAAGATCGCCGGCATGGCATTCCAGGCGCCGACCCTCCTGCCCTGGCGCACCACGCTGGAGAACTTGCTGCTGCCGCTGGAGATCGTGCAGCCGCATCGCAGCCAGATTCGCCGCAAGAAGGCGGAATATGTCGACCGGGCGGAAAAGCTGCTGGCCTCGGTCGGACTGGGCGGTTTCGGCTCGAAATTTCCCTGGCAATTGTCCGGCGGCATGCAACAACGCACCTCGCTCTGCCGCGCGTTGATCCACGAGCCGCAATTGCTCATGCTGGATGAGCCATTCGGCGCGCTCGATGCCTTTACCCGCGAGGAATTGTGGTGCGTCATCCGCGATCTGCATGCGGCGCGCAAGATCACCATCGTCCTCGTGACCCACGATCTGCGCGAGGCCGTGTTCCTGGCCGACCGCGTCTTCGTCATGTCGGCGCGTCCCGGGCGGATTCTGGTCGAACGCAAGGTCGAGTTGCCGCGGCCGCGCGATCTCGAGGTGACATTCACCAGGGAGTTCCAGGACATCGTCCACGATTTGCGCGGACATATCGTGCAGGCCAGGCAATGAACCGCGCCACGCTGATGATCCGCCTGTCGCCGTGGCTTTTCACGCTCGGGCTTTTTGTCATCTGGGAAGCGGCCTGCCGCATTTTCCAGATTCCGGAATTCTTCCTGCCGCCGCCCACCGCGGTCGCCAAGGCCATCTATGACTATTGGCCGGCCATCTACCGCAATTCGTTCATCACGTTGCAATCGACTTTGATCGGCTTTGCCCTCGCTGTCGGCTTCGGTCTGCTGCTTGGGCTCGCGGTCGGTTGGTCACGCACGATCTATGCCGGCATCTACCCACTGCTGATCGGCTTCAATGCCATCCCGAAAGTCGCTGTGGTGCCGATCCTGGTGCTGTGGTTCGGCATCGGTTTCATCCCCGCCGTGCTGACCGCCTTCCTGATCTCGTTCTTCCCGATCGTGGTCAATGTCGCGACCGGCCTTGCCACCATCGAGCCGGAACTTGAGGATGTGCTGAAGGCGCTTGGCGCCTCCAAGCTCGACATTATGCGGAAGGTCGGCATCCCGCGTTCGCTGCCTTACTTCTTCGGCTCGCTGAAGATTGCGATCACGCTCGCCTTTGTCGGCACCGTGATTTCCGAAAGCGTGGCCTCCAATTACGGTATCGGCAATCTGATGCTGCAGGCGCAGGCGCAATTCCAGGTGCCGCTGATCTTCGCGGGGCTTGTCGCGCTCGCGGTCGAAGGCATCGTCATGTACTGGTTGATGGCCATGCTGGAAGCGCGCATGACCGGCTGGGCGCAGCGTTCGGGCTTCGCGCAGGCCTGAACGCGGACTTCTATCCGATCAGATAGGCCGCGGCCGTCAGCGGCGAGGAAGTCTCCGGCCGGCTCGGAGCGACGGGCCTCAACACGTCGGCGAGCGTATCTGCGACCTGGGCCAGCACGGCCTGATCGCCTCCGTCGCGCAGATAGATTGCGCAAGACACGTCGTTGATCGGCGGCAGCGGACCGTCGTCCCAGATCGACAGATCTTCCGGAAGAGCCCGGCCCCGAGGATAGGGCAGCACACCCATGCCCGCTCGCACCGCAGCGGCAAGGCTGGTGATGCTGGGTGCAACGAAAACCAGATCATGGTCGAGGCCGGCCTGGCTCAGCGCCATCAGGGCCAGGCGGTGGCCCGCGCAGAGATCGCCATAAGAGACAAGCGGAACTGGTTCGCCGAGATTGATGCTGGTCTGCGGGCCGCGCACCCAGGCCATGCTTTCCATCCATTGATGGCGCGCATCGACGACCGGTCCGGAATGCCCCATAGTGATCAGGATTTCGAGATCGCCCTGACGCAGTTCGCGGATCATGGAATCCGCCGGTCCGCTCTTGACGGCGAAACGCACGCCCGGCCATTGCTGCCGGAATCCAGACAGGGCCACCGGCAGCGCCGGCGCCACGATATCATTGGGAACCGCAATCCTGACTGTCTGCACATTATGACGGGGCGACGCGAGATCCAGGATCTGATCGTTGATCGACAGCATCCTGCGGGCGTAATTGACGACCAATTCGCCCATTGGCGTCAGGGTGACGCCGGGTGCGCTCTTGTCCAGCACGTCGCAGCCGAGGAGAAGTTGCAGTCGCTTGAGTTGTGCGCTGACCGCCGGCTGGGTTACGCCGAGTTGCTGGGCGGCCTTGGTAAAACTGCGAAGATCGACGACCGCGATGAGAGTACGCAGCAATTCGGTAGGAATGTTGATCATGCCGGGCAAGTCACCTGCCGTTTCCTGATTCATATCTTGACATGCGACAAAGGTTGCAGGGCGTCCGCAGTAATCAATTTTGAGTTATTATTCCCATATCGCGAAAATGAATAATTGAGCGAAATCAAATGTATGCCGACTCCTGTAATAATGTTACCGGAATGCAAGTGCAGCAAATTTTCCTGTCGGCCGGCCGCCTGCCATGACCCTTGTTCGCCTTTATATCCGCGTTCTTGCCCTTCTCGGCCCCGAAGCGCGGCTGGCCTGGTTTCTTGCCCTCGCAAATCTGGCGCTTGCCGCTGCACAATTCGCGGAACCCGTGCTGTTCGGCAAGATCATCGACGCGCTGACGGGAGCGCAGAAGACGGAGAGCAGCGTCTCCTTTCTCACGCTGACCCCGCTGCTGGTGGCCTGGGTCGGATTCGGGCTGTTCAATATCGGTTGCGGCGTCGTGGTCGCGCTTTATGCCGACCGGCTGGCGCACCGCCGCCGCCATGCGGTGCTGACCGACTATTTCGAGCATGTGCTGCAGCTGCCGCTCGCTTATCACGGTGGCGCCCATTCCGGCCGGCTGCTCAAGGTGCTGCTCGCGGGCACCGACGCGCTCTGGAATCTTTGGCTTTCCTTCTTCCGCGAGCATTTTGCCGGCGTCATTTCGCTGCTGATTCTGATTCCGCTGTCGCTCTATCTGAACTGGCGTCTGGCACTGCTGCTGATTGCGCTGTGCGTGATCTTCGCCGTTCTCACCTCACTGATTCTGCGCAAGACCGGCGCCATGCAGAGCGCCGTCGAGCAATATTATTCGGACCTCGCCGAACGCGCGTCGGACACGCTCGGCAATGTGGCGCTGGTGCAGAGCTATGCCCGCATCGAGGCGGAGGTAACGGGGCTGCGCAGTGTCGTCGACCGGCTGCTAAGCGCGCAGATGCCGGTGCTCTCCTGGTGGGCCGTGGTCGCCGTTCTCACCCGCGCCTCCACCACCATCACCATGCTGGCGATCTTCCTGCTCGGCACCTGGCTGCATTTCCAGAATCTCGCGACCATCGGCGAGATCGTCATGTTCATGAGCTTCGCCACCATGCTGGTCGGCAAGCTCGACCAGACCGTCAGCTTCGTCAACGGCGTGTTCATGGTGGCGCCGCGGCTGCAAGAATTCTTCGACGTGCTCGACACCGATCCCGCCGTGCATGACCGCCCGGGTGCGATCGATCCCGGCCGCGTGCGCGGCGAAGTCGAATTCGACGACGTGTCCTTCTCCTATGACGGCAAGCGACCGGCGGTGGAGGACATCTCCTTTACGGCCAAGCCCGGCCAAGTGATCGCGCTGGTGGGCCCGACCGGCGCCGGCAAGACCACGGCGCTTGCCCTGTTGCATCGCGTTTTCGATCCGCAATCGGGTGCGATCAGGATCGACGGTCACGATCTGCGCGACCTCAAGCTCGCCGCCCTGCGCCGGAATATCGGCGTCGTGTTTCAAGAAGTGCTGCTGCTGAACCGATCGATCGCGGAGAACCTGTTTATCGGCAAACCGGACGCCACCGAAGCGGAAATGCGCGACGCGCTCAAACGCGCGCAGGCGCTCGATTTCGTGGAGCGCAATCCGGAAGGCCTGAATGCGAATGTGGGCGAACGCGGGCGCTTTCTGTCCGGCGGCGAGCGTCAGCGTCTGTCGATCGCGCGCGCGCTGCTGAAGAATCCGCCCATCCTCATTCTCGACGAGGCGACCAGCGCGCTCGATGCGGCGACCGAGATCAAGGTGCAGGCCGCGCTCGACGAGGTGATGAAGGACCGCACCACCTTCGTCATCGCGCATCGGCTGTCCACGATCCGCAACGCCACGCTGATTCTGGTCTTCCAGGGCGGACATATTGTCGAGAGCGGTAGCTTCGAGGAATTGGTCGCGCGCCGCGGCGCCTTCGCCGAGCTCGCCAAGGCGCAATTCCTGACCGCCGACAGCAAGCCGCCGGAACTGTCGGAACTGTGAAGCGTATTACTTGATGCGCTCGAGAATGCTGACGTAATTCGCGACTGCGGCGCCGCCCATGTTGAAAATGCCGCCGAGCCGCGCATTCCTGACCTGGATGTCACCGGCCTTGCCGAGAAGCTGCGCGGCGGTCAGCACATGCATCGATACTCCGGTGGCGCCGATCGGATGGCCCTTTGCCTTCAGGCCGCCGGAGGGATTGACCGGCAGCTTGCCGTCCTTCTGCGTCCAGCCTTCGGCGATGGCGCGTGCGCCCTGGCCTTCCGGCGTCAGGCCCATCGCTTCGTATTCGATCAGCTCCGCGATAGTGAAGCAGTCATGCGTCTCGACGAAGGAGAGGTCGGTGAGCGCAATGCCGGCCTGCGCCAGCGCCTGCTGCCAGGCGAGCGCACAGCCCTCGAACTTGAGAATGTCGCGCTTGGCCATCGGCAGAAAATCCTGCACATGCGCGGCAGCGCGGAAGGCGACGGCCTTTTCGAGTTGTAACGCGGTTTCGACGTCGGCCAGCACGACCGCCGCGGCACCGTCCGATACCAGCGAGCAATCGGTCCGTTTCAAGGGACCGGCGACGAAGGGATTCTTGTCGCTCTCGGTGCGGCAGAAATCGTAGCCGAGATCCTTGCGCATCTGCGCATAAGGATTGCCGACGCCGTTCTTGTGGTTTTTCGCCGCGATCATTGCCAGCGCGTCGGACTGATCGCCATACTTCTGGAAATAGAGCCCGGCGATTTTTCCGAAAATGCCGGCAAAGCCGCCTTCGATATCGGCTTCGTCCTTTACATAGGAGGCTTTCAGCAGGTTCCGGCCGACTTCAGCCGGCGGGGTGCGTGTCATCTGCTCGACCCCGACCACCAGCACAATGCGCGCGCTTTTCGCCGCGATCGCCTTCAGGCCCTGATGCACCGCCGCCGAGCCCGTCGCGCAGGCATTCTCCACGCGCGTCGCCCGCTTGAAACGCAGGTCCGGCGAGGCCTGCAGCACCAGAGATGCCGTGAAATCCTGCGGCGAGAAGCCGGCGTTGAAATGCCCGAGCACGATCTCGTCCACATCGCGCGGCGCGATGCCGGCGTCGGCCAGCGCCTCGGTCGCCACGCCCACGATCAGGCTTTCCACAGTTTCCGCGTCCATCTTGCCGAAGCGGCTATGGGCGGAACCGACGATGCAGGCGGTCATGGTTGCATCCTCCAGGGACATGGGCTCAAGCGCCGGCGGCCTGCCGAACTTTGGTCGCTTTCTTGAGGGAATTACCACTCCCGCGGCGGTAAAAACAGCAGGCTCATATCACCTTTTGCTTCCGGCCTTTCCGGGGATTAGGTATTTTCATTGACCGCCGCGCCGTTCTGCCAGGCCCGCAACAGACATCGGACCGCAATTGTGACTTTTGCAAGCAAGCTGTTCCGCAGATCTCTTCTTCTGTTCTCCGTGGCGTTCGTCGCCGCCGTCAGCGGCGGGCTGGGCCGTCCGGCCGCGGCCGAGGCCCTGCTGCTCATCGAAGCCGACAGCGGCAAGGTGCTGCACGCGGAAAATGCGACCCATCCCTGGTATCCGGCCTCCGTCACCAAGCTGATGACCGCCTATGTCACCCTGCGCGCGGTGAAGGAGCGCCGGCTGACGCTCGACACCCTGCTCACCGTCTCGGCCAATGCGGCCGCGCAGGCGCCCTCCAAGATGGGCTTCAAGGCGGGAACCCAGGTCACCGTCGACAACGCCATCAAGATGATCATGGTGAAATCGGCGAACGACGTGTCGGTCGTGCTCGCCGAAGGCGTGTCCGGCTCAATCGAGAAATTCGCCGACGACATGAACCGCGCCGCGCAGCGGCTCGGCATGACGCAGACGACCTACGTCAATCCGAACGGGTTGCCCGCCGACGGCCAGGTCACTTCGGCGCGCGATCAGGCGATCCTTGCACGCGCCCTGCTGAAGGAATTCCCGGAATACGAATATTACTGGCGTCTCTCCGCGATCAAATTCGGCAAGCGCGTCATGCGCAACTACAACACGCTAATCGACCGCTATCCCGGCGCCGACGGCATGAAGACCGGATTCATCTGCGCGTCCGGCTTCAACCTCGTCGCCTCCGCAACCCGCAATGGGAAGCGCCTGATCGCCGTCGTGCTCGGCGCGCCGTCGGGACCGGTGCGCGCGGTCAAGGCCGCGTCGATGCTCGAACGCGGCTTCAACAGCAATACGCTCTCCTGGCTGACGCCGTCGCTTGGCAACGTCGAGGGGCTCACACCCGTCAACGCGGCGCCGCCGGACCTGCGCGAGAATATGTGCGGCAAGCATCGCAAGCGGCCCGCCGCCGAGAGCGAGGACGCCGACGATGATTCCGGTCAGGTCAACGCCTCCACCACCACCGGCGATCCAAGCTCTGCGCAGGCTTTCACGCTCTCCACATTGCGCACCGGCATCGCCAAGCCGTCGAGCCTGATCGGCCCGCTGCAGCCGTCGATGGAGCCGGTCGTGGTGTTCGTCGGTCCGAACAAGACCAAGGGACAGGCCGAGACCCAGGTCGCCGGTGCAAAGAAGAAGGGCGTGACGGTCGCGGCGGTCGGCGGCGCGGCAGCGGCGATCGCTGCGGTGCCGGGTCCTGCACGCAACGGTCAGCCGCAGGTCAACACGCCGGCCTTTGCGCCGGCGGCACCCAACTATCCATCGACCAATACGTTCACGCCGCCGGCCGGCGCGCCGGGTTATTCCGCCGGCGACGTGCCGATGCCGAAGCCGCGTCCGAAGCTCGCGGCAAAGCCCGCAGCGGCAACGGCCATTCCGGCGGCCCCGGCGAGCAAGCCTGCGGCACCGGCCGCTGCGAAACCCACGGCCGCCGTCAAGCCGGCGGCGCAAACGGCGACCACACCCAAGCCCGCCGCAAAGCCCGCCCCGACACCGAAGCCGCAGTGAGCGATCAAGCCCAGCCCCGGCCGCGCGGTCCGCAGCCGCCCATTCCGCTGACGCTGCTGACCGGCTTTCTCGGCGCCGGCAAGACCACGCTGCTGAACTCATTGCTGCGCGATCCCGCGCTCAAGGACACGGCCGTCATCATCAACGAATTCGGCGAGATTCCGCTCGATCATCTCCTGGTCGAGAAGATCGACGAGACCATGATGGTGCTCGCAAGCGGCTGCCTCTGCTGTACCTTGCGCGGCGATCTGGTCACCGCGCTCGAAAAATTGCTGCGCGATCTCGACAATGGCCGCGTCAGCTTCAAGCGCGTCATCGTGGAGACCACCGGCCTCGCCGACCCGGCGCCGCTCCTGCAGACGACGATGTCGCATCCGTATCTGGTGCTGCGCTTTCGCCTCGACGGCGTGATCACTCTGGTCGATGCCGTGAACGGCCTCTCGACGCTCAATGAACATCCCGAAGCCGTGAAGCAGGCCGCCGTCGCCGATCGCCTCCTGATCACCAAGACCGATCTGATCGACAGCTTCGATCGCAGCCGCGCCCGCAACGACCTGATCGAACGCCTGCATGCGCTCAATCCCGCGGCCCCGATGCTGGACGTTGCCGCCGGCGAGGCGACACCCGACCGCCTGCTCAATTGCGGCCTCTATGATCCGGCGAGAAAAATCCCCGACGTCGACCGCTGGCTGGCCGATGAAGCCTATGCCGCGGCGGAAGCGGAGCGCCACCACGGCCACGGCCATCACCCCCATGACGTGAACCGTCACGACGATCGCGTGCGCGCCTTCACGCTGGCCAGCGACGAAGCGATTCCCGCCTCGGTTTTCGATCTGTTCCTCGAACTGCTGAAATCGGTACACGGGCCGAACCTGCTGCGGGTGAAGGGCATCGTGAAAATCGAGGAGACTCCGGACAAACCGGTGGTCGTTCACGGCGTGCAGCACGTCTTCCATCCGGCGGCGCAGCTCGAGGCCTGGCCCGATGCCGACCACCGCACCCGCATGGTTTTCATCGTCCGCGACATTGAGCCGCGCGTGATCCGTGAACTCTTTGACGCCTTCCTCGGACGTATGAATGCCGACCGGCCCGACCGCGCGGCTTTGGTCGACAATCCGCTGGTTCCGTTCGGGGGCCGCGACCGTTGAGGGGGTGCGCCCCTTGCGGGGGGCACGCGACTCTTTGATGCTAGGTGCGTTCCTGCGGGGCCGGGCATGGGTTTTTTCAGCCAGTTGAAGGGCGATTTCGTCTTCATCCGCGGCGCGCTGCGTTCGCTGCGCATGACCACGCATATTGCGAAGAATCCCACCCGCGTTTTCCCGAATGTGATGGAGGAACTGGCGGCGCAACATGGCGACGCGCCGGCCTTGCTCTCCGCGCGCGAGACTTTCACCTACCGCCAGTTGTTCGAACGCTCCAACCGCTATTCCCGATGGGCGCTGCACGAAGGCATCGCGAAGGACGACACGATCTGCCTGCTGATGCCCAACCGCCCCGAATATGTGGCGATCTGGCTGGGTGTAACGCGCGTCGGCGGGGTGATGGCGCTGCTCAACACCAATCTGGTCGGCTCCTCGCTCGCGCATTGCATCGACGTCGTCGGCGCCAAACACATCGTTGTCGCGGCGGAGCTGATCGAGGCATTCAGGACGGTGCAGCCGCTGCTGAAGAGCAGTCCGAGAATCTGGCTGCACGGCGAGACGGCCGAGAACCATCCGCGCATCGACCGCGCCGTCGAGTCGCTATCCGCCGAACCGCTGACACCTGCCGAGCGGAGGCCGGTGACCATCGAGGACCATGCGCTCTACATCTACACGTCGGGCACAACCGGCATGCCGAAGGCCGCCAACGTCAATCACTACCGCATCATGCTGGCGAGCTACGGTTTCGCCGGCGTGATGGATACATCGGCCTCCGACCGCATGTATAACTGCCTGCCGATGTATCACACCGTCGGCGGGCTCTGCGCCATCGGCTCGCTGCTGGTGAAGGGCGGATCGGTGGTGCTGCGCGAGCGATTTTCGGCGCGCGAATTCTGGGATGATATCGTGCGCAACGACTGCACGATGATGCAGTATATCGGCGAGCTCTGCCGCTATCTGATCAACTCCCCGCCCAATCCCAACGAGACGAAACACCGCCTTCGCATCGCCTGCGGCAACGGCCTGCGACCCGACATCTGGGAAGAGTTCAAACAGCGCTTCCGCATCCCGCTCATCCTGGAATTCTATGCGGCGACGGAAGGCAACGTGCTGATGTTCAATTTCGAGGGCAAGACCGGCGCCATTGGCCGCCTGCCCTGGTATATCGAGAGCCGCTTTCCCACCGCGCTCGTCCGCTTCGATGTGGAGAAGGAGCAGCCGATGCGCGGCCCCGACGGCTTCTGCATGGTCTGCGCGCCGGACGAGGTCGGCGAAGCCATCGGCAAGATCGTCAACGATCCGGAGCGGCCGGGCGGCCGTTTCGAGGGCTACGCACACAGATCCGAAAGCGAAAAGAAGGTGCTGCGCGACGCGTTCGAGAAGGGCGACGCCTGGTTCCGCACCGGCGACCTGATGCGCAAGGACAAGAACGGCTATTTCTATTTCGTCGACCGCATCGGCGACACCTTCCGCTGGAAAGGCGAGAATGTCTCGACGACGGAAGTAGCAGAGGCGATCAATAAATTTTCGGGCGTCACCGACACCAACGTATACGGCGTGCATGTGCCCGGCCACGAGGGCCGCGCCGGCATGGCAGCCATTGTCTGCGAGAGCGAATGCGATCTCGACCGGCTGCACCGGCATCTGCGGACGATGCTGCCGGATTATGCGCGCCCGCTGTTTCTGCGCATCCGCAAGAACATCGACATGACCGCGACGTTCAAGCAGAAGAAGGTGGACATGGTGAAGCAGGGTTTTGACCCTTCGCAGATCGCCGACCCCCTCTATTTCAACGACACCCGGGCCGATCGCTTCGTGCCGCTGGACGCCGCGCTCTACGAGCGCATTCAGAGCGGACAGGTCCGCGTCTGATGCAGGAGCGAATGCGGTGAGCGATATCGCCACGCCACAGGATGTCATCACTTTCTGGCGCGAGGCCGGACCGGACAGGTGGTTCGAAAAGAACGAGGCCTTCGACCGCGCCATCAAGTCTCGCTTCCTGCGGACCCATGATGCGGCCGCCGCCGGCAACCTTGCGGCATGGCAGGACACCGCCGAAGGCGCGCTGGCGCTTGTCCTGCTGCTCGACCAGTTTCCGCGCAACATGTTCCGCGGCGAGGCACGCGCCTTCGCAACCGACCCACTGGCGCGGCAGGTCGCTCGCCACGCGCTCCAGCGCGGCTTCGACCGGGCGGTGGCGGAGGAACTGCGGACCTTTTTCTATCTGCCGTTCATGCACTCGGAAGAGTTGGGCGACCAGGAACGCTGCCTGAAACTCTACGAAGCGTTGGGCGATGCCGAAGGCATCAGATATGCCGAAATTCACGCCGACATCATCCGCCGCTTCGGCCGCTTCCCGCATCGCAATGCCATTCTCGGGCGCGTCACCACACCCGAGGAAAAGTCTTTTCTCGACGGCGGCGGATTTAGCGGCTAGCCCCTAGACGGGACGACGACGTTCCAATAGCGTCTGCGGCGAAGCGCCGCAGACGCGGTGATTAAGTCGTTAGAGTTCAACCCTTTGGGGGAAACGCATGTTCAGGGTCACCGCCGCCGTCGCGGCTCTCGCTGCCGCTTTGGCCGTCACGCCGGCCTCCGCCCAGATGGAGCTGAAGATCATGGCGCCGGCCGCGCCTGGCGGCGGCTGGGATCAGACCGCGCGCGGCATGCAGCAGGCGCTGACCTCAGCCAAGCTCGTCCGCTCGGTGCAAGTCTTCAACGTCGCCGGCGCCGGCGGCAGCGTCGGCCTGGCCCAGCTCATCAACAATGCCAAGGGCGATCCCAACCAGTTGATGGTCAACGGCTTCGTCATGGTGGGCGCGCTGCTCACCAACAAGTCCGCTGTCAGCCTCGATCAGGCGACGCCGATCGCGCGGCTGACCGAGGAAGTCGAGGTCATCGTCGTGCCCGCTGCCTCGCCGATCAAGACTGCGCAGGATCTCGCCGCCGCGGTGAAGGCCGATCCGGCGAAAGTGACCTGGGCCGGCGGCTCTGCCGGCGGCACCGATCACATCACCGCCGCCCTGTTCGCGCAGGCGGTCGGCGCCGACGCCACGAAGATCAACTACATCCCGTTCTCCGGCGGCGGTGAGTCGCTCGCCGCCATTCTCGGCGGCAAGGTGACCGCCGGCATTTCCGGCTATGGCGAATATGAAGGACAGATCAAGGCCGGCCGTCTGCGTCTGATCGGTGTCACCGCCGCCAAGCGGGTGCCCAACATCGACGGCCCCACCTTCAAAGAGCAAGGCATCGACCTTGTTGTCGCGAACTGGCGCTCGGTGATGGCGCCGCCCGGCATCACGCCGGACCAGAAGCAAGCGCTCGTCGACCTGATCGAGAAGATGGCGAAATCCGATGCCTGGAAGGAAGTGCTCAAGCAGAAAGGCTGGGACGACGCCTTTCTCGGCGGCGACGCCTTCGCGAAATTCCTCAAGGAGGAACAGGCACGCGTCGCGACCGTGCTGAAATCCGTCGGCCTTGTGAAACCGTGAACGCGCGCGCAGTCCTGCGACGTGCCGATCCCGCGGGGCTCGTGGTCGCGGCGCTGCTGATCGTCGCAGCGGCGGTCATCATCTGGGATGCGTCACGCCTGTCGATCGGATCGCCCTACGGTCTCGGCCCGCAGGCGGTACCGAATGTCATCGCCGCGGGCCTGGTTCTGCTCGGCATCGGCAACCTGGTGATGGCGGTCCGCCACGACTTTCCGCCGCGCGAGGAGGCCGACCCGAGAGCGATCCTGCTCATCCTCGGCGGCCTTGTGGCGCTCATGATGCTGATCGCCTTTGGCGGGGGCTTCATTCTCGCGACCGCCATTCTCTTCGCCTGCACTTCCGCCGCGTTCGGCCGCCGCGCTTTCGCGACCGATTTCGTCCTTGGCTTCGCACTCGGCGCGGCGATCTATCTGCTCTTCGTCAAGCTTTTGACGCTCGGCCTGCCGCAAGGCCCTCTTGAGCGGTTCCTGTGAGCTGAAACATGGATGCGCTTCCCGCCCTCGCGCAAGGTATGGCCGTCGCGTTGCAGCCGACAAACCTGCTGTTCGCGCTGATCGGCGTACTGCTCGGCACCGCGGTCGGCGTCCTGCCCGGCATCGGCCCGGCGCTCACCGTCGCGCTGCTGCTGCCGGTCACCTACAAGCTCGATCCCGCCGGCTCCCTCATCATGTTCGCCGGCATCTATTACGGCGGCATGTATGGCGGCTCGACCACCGCCATCCTGATCAACACGCCCGGCGAAAGCGCGTCGATGGCGACGGCGCTCGAAGGCAACAAGATGGCGAAAGCCGGCCGCGGCGGACCGGCGCTTGCCACAGCCGCCATCGGCTCCTTCGTCGCCGGCGGCATTGCGACGCTCGGAATCGCATTCCTCGCGCCGTGGCTGGTCGAGATCGCCATCAGCTTCGGCCCGGAAGACTATTTCGCGCTGATGTGCCTCGCCTTCGTGACCGTGTCGGCGACGTTCGGGTCATCGCCCACGCGCGGACTGACCAGCCTGTTCATCGGGCTGACGCTCGGCCTTCTCGGCATCGACAAGCTGACAGGCCAGGCGCGCCTCTCCTTCGGTGTTCCGGAATTGCTCGACGGCGTGGAGATCACCACGCTCGCGGTCGGCCTCTTTGCCGTCGGCGAGGCGCTCTATGTCGCCTCGCGCCGGAAAACGTTCGAAGAGAAGATCGAGCCGGTGCGCGGCTCGCTCTGGATGACCAAAGAGGACTGGAAGCGGTCCTGGAAACCGTGGCTGCGCGGCACCGCCTTCGGATTCCCGATCGGCGCGCTGCCGGCAGGCGGCGCGGAAATCCCGACCTTCCTTTCCTATTCCGCCGAAAAGCGTCTGACGAAGCACCCGGACGAATTCGGCAAGGGCGCCATCGAAGGCGTCGCCGGCCCCGAGGCCGCCAACAATGCTTCCGCGGCGGGCACGCTGGTGCCGCTGCTGACGCTCGGGCTTCCGACTTCGGCCACCGCCGCGATGATGCTGGCCGGTTTCCAGCAATACGGACTCAATCCGGGCCCGCTTCTTTTCGCCGAAAAGCCCGACCTCGTCTGGGGCCTGATCGCCAGCCTGTTCATCGCCAACGCGATGCTGCTCGTTCTCAATCTGCCGCTGGTCGGGTTATGGGTGCGGCTGCTCTCCGTCCCGCAGCCCTGGCTCTATGCCGGCATTCTCGCCTTCGCGGTGACGGGCACGCTCGCCGCCAAGCCGTCGATCGTCGAACTGATGATGCTCACGATATTCGGCGTGATGGGCTTCCTCATGCGACGCTACGACTATCCCATTGCACCGGTCGTGGTCGGACTGATCCTCGGGCCCATGGCGGAAAACCAGCTGCGCCGCGCATTGTCAATCAGCCTCGGCGACCCGCTGGTGCTGGTGCAGAGCCCGATCTCGGCGACGCTGCTTGCGATCTCGCTCGTGGCGCTGATTGCGCCGTTCGCCCTGAAGGGGCTGTCCGCCCTGCGCGCGACCGAGGACTGATGGCGCCAATCGCAGCAATAAAATCAACGACTTAGAAACTGTTAACCGCGCCGCCGAACCGAATCTTAAGCCCGCCTTGCTAGAGCTGCCTGCACAGGGAAGCGCGCCCATCACAAAAACCAAGGGTGCGCAGGCGGAGGCTTTGAGTGGCAGTGACCGGACATCATCCGGACCGCGTGTCTGCGCGCGCCGCGTTGGCGGGCCTGTATGCGCGCCTGCGGCACTGGATGTCCGACAACGGCGAGCGCTCCCTCGCCCAGCGCGTCGCCGGCACCGCCTTTCTCATTCGCGTGTTCAGCGCCGCGCTCGCCTATCTGACGCAGATCGCGCTGGCGCGCTGGATGGGTAGCCACGAGTTCGGCATCTATGTCTATGTCTGGACCTGGGTGATGATGCTTGGCGGCGCCGTCGATCTCGGTCTTGCATCCGCGGCGCAGCGATTCATTCCGAACTACACCGAAGCGCGCGACACCGAGCGCCTGCGCGGCTTCCTCTCCGGCAGCCGCTGGCTCGCTTTCGTTATCGCCACCGCCCTCTCGCTTCTCGGCCTTGCCGCCGTGCGCCTGTTAGAGCCGTTCCTGGATCAGGCGACGATCGTTCCGCTTTATGTCGCCTGCTTGATCCTGCCGATGTATGGCCTCTTGCATGTGCAGGACGGCATCGCGCGCTCGTATAACTGGATCAATCTCGCGCTTTTTCCGCCCTTCATCTTCCGTCAGTTGCTGCTGCTCGCCTTGCTCGGCGGCGCCTGGGCACTCGGCTATGCGACCGACGCCACCACAGGCCTCGCCGCGGCGGCGATCTCGATCTGGGTCACCGCGCTCGGCCAGATGCTGCTGCTCAACCGCCGGCTCTGCGCGGCAATCGAAAAAGGAAGCAAGGTCTACGATATCGGCCGGTGGGTCGCGATCTCGCTGCCGATGTTCATGGTCGACGGCCTCTATCTCCTCTTGATTTATGTCGACGTGCTGATGCTGAAGCAGTTCCGCACGCCGGAGGAGATTGCGATCTATTATGCGGGCGCGAAGACACTGGCGCTCGTCGCTTTCGTCCATTTCGCCGTCGCCGCCGCCGCCTCGCACAAATTCGCCGAGTATTTTGCCGCCGGCGACCGGCAAAAGCTCTCGGCGTTTCTCGGCGATACCATCCGCTGGACCTTCTGGCCCTCGCTCGCGGCGACCATCGGCATTCTTGTCTGCGGCTGGCCGATGTTGCGTCTGTTTGGCCCGCAATATGTCGAGGCCTATGGCCTGATGTTCGTCCTCGCCATCGGTTTCCTGGCGCGCGCCGCCATCGGTCCGGGCGAACGCTTCCTCAACATGCTCGGCGAGCAGAAAGTCTGCGCGACGATCGTTGCCATCGCATTCGCGGTCAATCTCGCCGTCGGGCTCGCGCTTATTCCATCCTTCGGCATGATGGGCGCGGCGATCTCGACCACCGCTGCCTTCATCGTCGAATCGGGCCTGATCTTCGCCGCCGCGAAGACGCGCCTCGGCTATCACCTCTTCATCTTCGGCGGAGCGAAGCCGTGACCGCGACGCTCGCGCCCTCCACCCGCACGCTGCGCGCCTATTGGCGCCCGCTGGTGTCGCTGCCGGCCATCGCCGAGGAATGGCGGGATCTGGCAAAGCGCGCCCTGCAGCCGAATATTTTCTACGAGCCGGATTTCGCGCTCGCGGCGGCGACGATCTTCGGCACCGACGCCGGTGCGGTGCTGGTGCGCAGCCAGGACGGCGTACTGCGCGGCTTCTTCCCGGCGCAGCCGGAGCCTTACCGCTACGGCATGATGACCGGCGTGATCGCCGGCTGGACGCATCCTTATGCGCCGCTCGGAGTGCCGCTGGTCGACCGCGAGCGCGCGCAGGAAACGCTTCATGCCTGGCTCGATCATCTTGGACGCGAGCAAGGCTTGCGGCTTCTCGTTCTGCCTTATCTTCCGGACGACGGCGCGTTTGCCGCGACGCTGCGGACCGTGCTGCAAGGGCGCGGGCTTGCCAATGCGGCCTTCGGCAGCCACGCGCGTGCGCTGCTCGCGCCGGCAGAGGACCGCGCGGGTTATCTGGCGCATGCGGTGAGCGCCAAATTGCGCAAGGAGCTCGGCCGCAAACGGCGGCGCCTGTCCGATCTCGGCGACGTGGCGCATGAAAGTGCGACAGACGCCTTCGCCGTCGGCGCCTTCGTGCAGGACTTTCTCGCGCTGGAGGAAAAGGGATGGAAGGGCCGCGCCGGCAGCGCCGCGGCGCAGGATCCGGCTTTGCGCCAGTTCCTGCAAAGCGCAGTGACAGGCCTCGCGCGGCGCGGACAGGTGCGCGCCGACCGCCTCACCGTCGCGGGCCAGCCGGCCGCCGTGACGTTGCTGCTCCGCCGTGGCGATACGGCCTGGCTCTGGAAAATCGCCTATGACGAAACCTTCGCCCGCTATTCGCCCGGCGTGCAGCTTGCGCGTGACGTCACCGAAGCCCTTCTGAAAGATGAGAGCATCGCCACGGCCGATTCCTGCGCCACGCCCGATCATCCCATGATCGATCATCTGTGGCGCGAGCGGCTCGTCTTGTCGGATCGTCTCATCGCCCTGCGGCCCGGCGAAAGCGTGCGCTTCGGCCTCGCCCGCAACCTGGAGGCGCTGCGCCGCATCGCGATGGGCGCCGCCAAGTCGATCCGCAACACCGTGGTCAGGCGCGCTCCCGCAGCAGACGGCGGATGATTTTTCCCGTCGTGGTCATCGGCATCTGATCGATGAAGGCGATCTCGCGCGGATATTCGTGTGCCGACAGGCGCTCCTTCACGAAGGTTTGCAATTCGCCGGCGAGCGTATCGGACGCCGCGTAGCCGTCCTTGAGCACCACAAACGCCTTGACGATCTCGGTGCGCATCGGGTCGGGCTTGCCGACCGCCGCAGCGAGCGCGACGGCCGGATGGCCGAGCAGGCAATCCTCGATCTCCGTCGGACCGATGCGGTAGCCAGCCGACGTGATCACATCGTCGTCGCGGCCGACGAAATGGAAATAGCCGTCCTCATCCACCAGGCCCTGATCGCCGGTCGTCATCCAGTCGCCGATGAACTTGTCGCGCGTCGCGTCGGGCCGGTCCCAGTATTGCAGGAACATCACAGGATTAGGGCGTTTCACCGCGATCTGCCCAATTTCGCCGGCGGCTAATTCGCGGCCCTCGCCATCGATCACCGCGACGGTGTGTCCGGGGACCGGCTTGCCGATCGCGCCGGGCCGCGACACGCCGAGCATCGCGCAGGAGGACAGCACCAGATTGCATTCGGTCTGGCCGTAGAATTCATTGATGGTCAGGCCAAGCGCCTCGCGGCCCCATTCCAGCGTTTCCGCGCCCAGGGCTTCGCCGCCGGAGCCGACTGTGCGCAGCGAAAAATCGTGCCGCCCGCGCGGGCTTTGCACCGAGCGCAGCATGCGCAAGGCTGTCGGCGGGATGAAGGCGTTGCGTACATGGGTGCGCGCCATCAGCCAGAACGCCTCTTCCGGATCGAACTTGTCGAAACGGCGCGACACCACCGGCACGCCGAAATGCAGCGACGGCAGCAATGCGTCGAGCAGGCCGCCGGCCCAGGGCCAGTCGGCCGGCGTCCAGAAGCGGTCGCCCGGCTGCGGGAAGAAGTCATGCGGCATCTCGATCCCCGGCAGATGCCCGAGCAGCACGCGATGCGCATGCAATGCGCCCTTCGGCGGGCCGGTGGTGCCGGAGGTGTAGATCATCATCGCCGGATCGTCGGCAGAGGTGTCGACGGGCATGAAATCCGCTGAGGCGCGCTGCAGCGTTGCGTGAAAATCGAGCGCGCCCCCATCCGCGCCGCCGACCGACAGAACGAGTTGCAGATCGGGCAACTGGTCGCGAAGCCCCGCGACCTTCGACAATCCCATCGCATTGGTCAGCAGCACCCTGGCGCCGGAATTCTGCAGACGATACGACAGCGCCTCGACGCCGAAAAGCAACGCGAGCGGCAGCGCCACCGCGCCGAGCTTGTAGATGCCGACATGCGCCGCCGCGACTTCCGGCGATTGCGGCAACAGGATCGCGACGCGGTCGCCGCGCGCGACGCCGTGCGCCTGCAGCACATTGGCGAGGCGGTTCGATGTCTCTCGCAGCCAGCCAAAGCTGATCGCGTCGGCGCGGCCGTCGCCGTGCATATGCAGGATCGCCAGCCGCTCCGGGTCCTGCGCCGCCCAGCGGTCGCACACATCGGCGCCGATGTTGTAGCGCGCGGGAACCTGCCAGCGGAACTGGCGGACGAGGTCTGCGTAGGTGTCGGCGCGGGGCAGCATGCGGGGCGGCACGCTAGCAAGTAGCCCGGATGGAGCCAACGGGTCCGCGCGTGCCGCGGCCCGATGATAAACTCCGCGAAATCCGGGTACAGACTCCAAGCGGATCCCGGATTACGCTGCGCTTCATCGAGGCTCTCAGCCCTGCGCATCATCAGGCGCGGCGAGGATCAGCGCCCAGAACACCTTGTATTTGGTGTTCGGAACATAGACCGCGGCGATCCCCATCCTCGTCGCGCCGCGCAGCAGCATGTTGGCCTTGTGCGGGGGCGAATCGCGCCAGCCGGAGAAGGCTTCCGCCAGCGTGTGATAGCCGGCGCCGACATTCTCCGCGCCGGTCTTGGCGTTGTAACCGGACTTGCGCAGCCGGTCCTTGAAAGTGCCGGCGACATTGTGGTCGAGCTTGTCCCTGCTCGCCATGGCGCGCGCCTGCTGCTCGGCCATCTGCATCAGCGCGGGATCGAGCGACACCGGACCCAGACCGTTATTCTGACGATAGCCGGAAATCATCGAGGCGGCGGCGGCCGGATCCAGCTGCCCCCCCTTGGTGAGGTTCTGATAGAAGGTTGGCTGGGAGGGAATCTGGTCGGATGCGCAGGCACTTAAGGCCAGCGCCAGAGCCAGCGGAAAGACGCGCCAGGCACGTGCGGCAACAGACATCATCTGCAAACTCCCGATCCCGGATTGAACTTGGCCGCAAAAAGATGACCGAAGGGTGAAGACAGTCACGCCGGCTTGCGCACCTTGCCGCCGGCGGCTTTCGGCTCGCCCTCGCGCACCGCGATCTCCCGTTGCGGGAAGGGAATCGCAATGCCTTCCATGCGGAAGCGCTCGAGAATGGCGAAATAGAGGTCGCTCTTGACGCTCGCCCCCTCACCGATATTGCGCACCACACCGCCCAGCTCGAAATTGATCGCGCTGTCGCCGAAGCCGGTGATGAAGGCGACCGGCGCCGGAGACTGCATCAGCTTGGGATGGCCCTTGGCCAGCTCGAGCAGGATATCGCGCACCTTCTCCACGTCGCTGTCATAGCCGACGCCGACCTTCACCACGATGCGGCTGAAGGTGTTGGCGTGTGTCCAGTTCTTCACCACGCCGGTGATCAGTTCGGAATTGGGAATGATGACGCTGGCATTGTCGCCGGTCTCGATCTCGGTGGCGCGCACATGAATGCGCTGCACGCGGCCTTCCTCGCCCTTCACATTGATGATGTCGCCGACGCGGATCGGCCGTTCGGCGAGCAGGATGAGGCCCGAGACGAAGTTGGACACGATGGATTGCAGGCCGAAGCCGATGCCGATCGACAGCGCGCCGGCGACGATGGTGATCTTCTGGAAATCGAGCCCCATCTGCGCCAGCGCCAGCAGCAGCGCGGCGATGACGCCGACATAGCCGAAAATGGTGGACACCGAATTCTGCAGGCTCGGTTCCAGCGTCGTGCGCGGCAGGAAACGGGTGTTGAGCCAGCGTTGCGCGCCGCGCGTCGCCAGAATGCCGGCGAGGAGAATGACGAAGGCGGTCAGAATGGCGGTGACGGAAATGGTGACGTCGCCGATGCGGAAGCCGAGCGCGGCGTCGCGCACCACGCCGAAGAAGTCGGCAGCGAACAGGCCCCAGGGCCCGAGCAGCGGCAGCAGCACCATGAGAACCAGCAGCAGGCGGATCACCGCCGACAGCAGCGTGCCCACAAGCTCGATCGAGCGCGGCCGCAATCCGAAAAAGTTGGCGACCGCGCGTCCGCGCGGGGACGAGGCGGTAAGCACCTCGGTGAACAGCGCGTCGGTGAATTCCAGAAGAATATAGAGTGCGCCGATAACGCCCAGCGCCACCAGGAAACGTCCCGAGAGGAAAGCGGCGAACGCGACAAAGCCGGTCGCGAGCGACACGACGATGCCCATAACCAGCAGCCAGCCCGCGCCGCGCAGCCAGTGTGCCCGGCTGACATCGTCATCGTCGTTGCCGCCTGCGCCGACCTTCCAGAGAAAATGCGCCAGCAAGCCGGCGATGATCGCCGAGAACAAAGCCGAGGTGGCCACCGTCAGCGACACCTGCGCCACGACGGTCCGCTGCATCACGGTGACGAAGACCACCGCGCCAAGCAGACGCGCCGCCCAGATCATGTGCGTTGTCACCAGCCGCGCCGCTTCGTCCTTCACATGCAGCAGCTGCCGTTCCGGCTCGTCCGGCGCGAACACGCCGATCGCGACGCCGCGCCCGAACGCCGCCACCGCCACCGCAACGATCAGCCCCAGCGCCATTTCCATGATGCGCTGGGGCATCAGGCCGAAACCGTCGAGCACCAGAATGGCGATGGTCACGATCGCCGGCGTCACCAGGGCGGTGCGCAGCAAGGCCATCAGGGCGTAGAAGGATTTCGCAAACCGCGTTCCGGCAATGGCGGGGCGAAAGTCGTGACGGCGCAGCCAGCGCGCGGCCATGGCGCCAAGCCCGCCGAGCGCCAGCAGCGTCAGCAATGCCGCGGCCATGCTGCCGACGCCGCCATTGGCAAGCGCGTAGTTCCACCAGCCCTGCCCGAGATACGACAGTCCGCGCAGATCGGCGGGCGCCGCTTCTGCCGCCTTGATCCAGAACGACGGATCGAGCGCGCTCGAGGCACGGCCGAACAATTCGCGGGTGAACAGCGCGCGGCGCCGGTCAGTGATGCGTTCGGCGAGATCGTCCGCGCGCAGCATCAGGAGCCGTGCCTGCTTCAGCGCACCATCGATCGTGCCGCGCCGCTGGGTCAGACGCGTGCGTTCGACTGAGAGCGCGGCCTCTTCCGGCGGGGCGCCGGCCCCGGGCGGATCGCCGAGCTGTTTGAGGCGGGTGTCGATGTCGGCAAGACGCCGTTCCAGCACGTCGATGGCTTCGCGCAGATCGCCGCGTACGGGTTCCAGGCTGGCGCGCGACTGCGACAGCATCTCGTCGGTCAGGCCTTCGCGCTGGAGGGTGGATTCGAGCTGGTCGAGTGCCAGCTTTTGCGCATCGAGATTGGAGACGCTCTCCGCCGCGGCGGCGCCCTGGGCTTGCGGCGCCGCCGGAGACTGGGCCGGCGCCGCGGCCGCAAGCGCGAGCCAGAGCGCCGCGGCGGCCACCAAGGCCCGGGTCCAGTCGCGGGGAAGAAGTCGAATCGTCATGCTCATCCTTGACCAGCGGTCTCTCGCCGGGGCGGGTGTTGTCAAGAAAAGAGGCAAAATCAGGGGGTTCGGCGAAGAACGGCGCAAAACGGATGCCCGCGCCGCGCATTTGTGCGGCGCAAGGCGAGATGGCATAGCAATTCCCGGCCAAATGTCACGGAACATCGCTCCATGCATCTGAACGGAAAAGTCGCCCTCGTCACCGGTGCCGCCAGCGGCATCGGCAAGGAAATCGCCCGTACCTATCTCAACGCAGGCGCCCAGGTCGTCATCGCCGACCTCAACCAGCAGGCGGCGGACGCCGTCGCCAGGGACCTGTCGGGCGGGTCCGGCAAGGCGCTGGGCGTCGCCATGGACGTGACCGACGAGGCGCAGGTGGAGGCCGGCTTCGACAAGACGGTGAAGACCTTCGGCGGCGTCGACATCCTGGTCAGCAATGCCGGCATCCAGATCGTCGCGCCGCTCGACCAGTTCGCCTTCGCCGACTGGAAGAAGCTGCTGGCGATCCATCTCGACGGCGCCTTTCTCACCACCCGCGCCGCGCTCCGCCAGATGTACAAGCAGGGCCGCGGCGGCAGCATCATCCTGATGGGCTCGGTGCATGCCAAGGAAGCCTCGCTCCTGAAGGCGCCCTATGTCACCGCCAAGCACGGTCTGATGGGGCTCGCGAAAGTCATCGCCAAAGAAGGCGCCGCGCATGGCGTGCGCGCCAACGTGATCTGTCCCGGCTTCATCCGCACGCCGCTGATGGAGAAGCAAATTCCGGAACAGGCGAAGACACTCGGCATATCCGAAGAGGACGTGGTCAAGAAGATCATGCTCGGCGGCACGGTGGACGGCGAATTCTCGACCTACGAAGACGTCGCCAATGTCGCGCTGTTCTTTGCCGCCTTCGAAACCAATGCGCTGACCGGCCAGTCGCTGAATGTCAGCCACGGCTGGTCGATGACGTGATGTCGGGGAGCGGATGGCGGTCCCGGCATGACTCGAACATGCGACCTTCGGTTTAGGAAACCGCTGCTCTATCCGGCTGAGCTACGGGACCGCTGGCGGATATCTAACATGGATGCCGCGCTTGTAAACCGCGGCAGCCGCGCCGGCGCGGCGTGCCTGTCGGCGCGACGCCCTCAAGCCCGCCACAGCGTCAGCAGATGCAGCACCGCGAGCAGCGCTACCACCGCGCCGATGAGCTGGAACGGCAGTACCGGCAACAGGCCGGGCTCGTGATTTCTGCGCCGCCGCCGCTCGACGAAATTGCCCAGCGCGATGACGATAAGCGCGCCGATCAGCGCCGACAGGGTGACATGGAAATCCATATGATGATCCGGGAGCGAGCGGGGCAGCAGACCGGGCCTACAGCGTCACCCAGCCCGCCGGCGGCTTCTTGCCGGGATGCACGGCGCCGCATTTCTTGCAGGTGCGCGCCTTCTCGTCGGCGAAGAAGGCCTCGTAGAGTGGCGGCAGATCCTTCACCAGGTCCTTCACCTTCAGCTCGATGCGGTGAACGAGATTGCCGCAATTGAAACAGTACCACTCGAAGCCGTCGGTCTGCTCGGGCTGACGTGCCGGCTCGACCACGAGGCCGACCGAGCCTGCCTGCGGACGCTGCGGCGAATGCCGCACATGCGGCGGCAAGAGGAACACCTCGCCCTCGCGGATCGGCACGTCGTAGAATTTTCCGTCGTCGACGACCTTGAGCACCATGTCGCCGCGGAGTTGATAGAAGAATTCCTCGACGGGATCGTCGTGATAATCGGCGCGCTCGTTCGGCCCGCCCACCACCATCACCGTCATCTCGCCGTTGTCGAACACCTTCTTGTTGCCGACCGGCGGCTTGAGCAGATGCTGATGCTCGTCGATCCACTTCTTGAAGTTGAAAGCCTGCAGCCGCCCCGTCACCATTGTCGCGTCTCCATCAGCGTCGCCATGACTCTCGACTCCCTCCCCCTGAAAGGGGAGGGTTGGGGTGGGGGTCAGGATGCGATCGGTGACGCGAAGCAAGGTGACCCCCACCGATTTACTTCGCAAATCGACCTCCCCCTTCCAGGGGGAGGCAAGACAAGAACAGCGCGCTTCCGCCGTCCTACGCCGCACTCGATTGCACGCCGCGCCCGAGCCCGCAGGCCTCGAACGCCTCGCGCGTCGCCTTCTTTTCCGCCTCCGTCATCTGCAGCAACGGACGCCGCACCGGCCCGCCGACCTGCCCCAGCAGGTCCTGCCAGTATTTCGAATGCGCCTGCGGCTTCTCGGCCGGGCGCGTGCGCTTGAAGGCCTGCCGCACCGGCTCGAGGCTGTCGCGGATCGCCCGCGCCCGCGCAATCTCGCCATTGAAGGCGAGATCGGTGTAATCGCGCATGCGGCGGTCGGTCTTGGTCTGCAGGAGATAGGGCGGGCTCGAGCACAGATAAAGCCGCCAGCCGAGCTCGACGATATTGTCGAACCATTCGTCTTCCGACGCGGTCGAGACGATGATCCTGTCACCGGCGAGCCTGGTCAGCTTGGCATACATCTCGCGCGGCACGCTGTATTTGATCGCCACGACGTTCGGAATGTCGGCGATGCGCGCGCACAGCTCAGGGCTCATCAGATAGCCGCTGTCGGGATGGCTCCACAGCGCTATGCCGATCTCCACCTGCTCGCTGATATACTTGTAATACTCGTACAGCGTCTCGTCCTGCTTGTGCAGGAAATGCAGGACCGGCGCGTGCACCACGATGTAGTCGGCGCCGACGGCCTGGGCATGCTTTGCCAGCTCGATGACCGTGTCCATGTTCTGGTCGGAGCAGGACATGATCGTTCCGAATTTGCCCTTCGCCGCCTCCGCCGCGATCTCGAAAGTGCGCTTGCGCTCGGCGACCGACATGGAAAAGAACTCGCCCTGCTTGCCGGCGACGAAGACGCCGTCGACGCCGAGATCGGCGGTCCAGTGCGCCAGGTTTCTGGCAAACCCGGCCTCGTCGATCGACAGATCCGGCTTGAAGGGGGTGAGGGCCGCGGCCCAGAGCCCCTTGAAATGGTCCCGGGCGTAATCCTTGGCGTCTCTGCGGCGGTATTTCACGGCGATGGTCCGCTGCTCAAATTGGTTGCATCGGAAACCAGCATAATCCATTGCGACGAACCGACGAAGCGCTCAATCCGGACCACTTTTCTGCGGATTTCGCACAGCTCCGGCCGCCCGCCGGGTGGTATACCACCATGCCGCCTTATTCCGGCCATTGGATAACCCGGCATGATGTTGCGCTGCAGATTTCGCTCCTTGGCTCTAGCAACGATCTGCCTCCTGCTGCCGCTTGGCGGCGCGAAGGCGCAGTGCCAGCTGCCCGAGAGCGGCACGGCGCGCGCCACGGGCGTCGCCGATGCGCGCAGCATCCTTCTGGACGATGGCCGGGAAATCCTGCTCGCCGGGATCGAGACCGCTCCCTCTTGGCCGCAGGCGCAGATCGCGCTGGCGCAGCGCGTCGCCGGCAAGCATCTGACCTTGCACGGCCTTTCCACGCAGCCCGACCGCTACGGCCGCTTCACCGCCTTCGCCAGCGTTAGCGGCTCGGAAACCCCGGTCCAATATGACCTTGTCCGGGAGGGTCTGGTGCGGGTGTCCGGGCACCACGATGCCGCCGGCTGCCGCAGCGATCTGCTGGCGCTGGAGCAGGCCGCACGCACGGCCAAGGTTGGACTGTGGTCCGATCCGGTCTATGACGTCCAGAAAGCGGACGATCCGATGGCGATTGCGGCCGGGCGCGGCGATTTCGCTCTCGTCGAGGGCAAGGTGCGGTCGGTGCGCGAAAGCGGAGGCACGATTTACGTGAATTTCGGGCGGCTCTGGTCGGAGGATTTCACCGCCACCATCCCAAAACGGCTGGAAAGCCGCTTCACCGCCGCCAATCTGGCGCCGCACACGCTGGCGGGCCGCCATGTGCGCATCCGCGGCTTTGTCGAGGAGCGTGGCGGCCCCTGGATCGAGCTCCGCCATCCGGACCAGATCGAGTTTGCAGACCTCAGGCAGTAAGGCGTGCCCGTTTTGACCCGCAGCCCCCGCACCAAGCCCGGCCTTCGCAGCGCGCTTCTCGGCGCAGCGCTGACGCTCGTGCTGGCGAATTGCTCGGGCAGCAATATCGGCCGCCAGGTGAATCTGCCCGATCCGCCCAAACAGACGGAGATGGCGCCGGCGGTGCAGCGCGAGCATGCGCGCATTCTCGCCGCCTATGGCGGCGCCTATGACGCGCCGCAGCTCGAGAGCGAGATCAACCAGGTGGTGGAGAAGCTGGTCGCCGCATCGGAGCGGCCGGACCTGAGCTACCGCGTCACCATCCTGAATTCGCCGACCATCAACGCCTTCGCGCTGCCCTCCGGCCAGCTTTACGTCACCCGCGGGCTGATCGCGCTCGCCAACGACAAGGCCGAGCTCGCCTCCGTTCTCTCGCACGAGATGGCGCATGTGATCGCGCGCCATGCGGCGATCCGCGAGGACCAGGTGCGGCAGGCGGCCTTGGTCAATCAGGTGTCGAACGAAGTCCTCTCCGATCCGCAGAAGGGGGCGCTGGCGCTCGCCAAGTCCAAGATCGCGCTCGCCACCTTCTCGCGCCAGCAGGAATTCGAGGCCGACGGCATCGGCGTCGGCATTTCCTCGCGCGCCGGCTACGATCCCTATGGCGCGACGCGCTTCCTCACCTCGATGGGCCGCAACGCCGAATTGCGAGCGGCGATGTCGAAGATCGATCCGCGCTCGATCGAATTCCTGTCCTCACATCCGGCGACGCCCGAGCGCGTGACCAACGCCACGCTCAACGCCCGCCAGTTCGTTGCCCCCGGCCCCGGCGCGCGCGAACGCGAGGCTTATCTCAAGCTGCTCAACGGCCTGACCTATGGCGAGGACCCGAGCGAGGGCTTCGTGCGCGGCCGCAAGTTCCTGCACCCCAAGCTCGGCTTCACCTTCACCGCGCCGGAGGGCTTCGTGCTCGACAACACCCCGCAGGCGGTGTTCGGCGTGAAGGATTCCGGCGAACAGGCGGTGCGGCTCGACGTGGTGCGCATTCCCGCCGAGCAGAAGCTGACCGACTATCTGCAATCGGGCTGGATGGACAACATCGATGCGGGCAGCATCGAAGAGCTGACCATCAACGGCTTCAAGGCCGCGACCGCCAGCGCCAAGGGCGAGCCGTGGTCGTTCCGGCTTTATGCCATCCGCTTCGGCAGCGAGGTCTACCGTTTCATCTTCGCGGCGAAGGAGGCCTCGGCCGAACTCGACCGCTCCTTCCGCGAGACGGTGAATTCCTTCCGCCGCATGACGCTCGCCGAGATCAGGTCGGCGCGGCCGCTGCGGCTGAAGATCGTGCCGGTGCGCCCCGGCGACAGCATCGACAGGCTCGCCGCGCGCATGGCCTACAATGACCGGCAGCTGGAGCGCTTCCGCGTGCTCAACGGCCTCGACGTCAAGGACAAGCTGACGCCGGGCGATCTGGTGAAGATCGTGGTGGAGTGAGATTCAGTGCGGCAAAGTCGGGTTACCTCCCCCTGAAAGGGGGAGGTCGATTTGCAAAGCAAATCGGGTGGGGGTCGTTGTTTCTGCGACCGTGAAGATCACTCCGCCGGATGCCGCCGCGCTTCGCGCCGGTCCATCCAGATGGCCATTCCAAACGCCGCCAGGCCCACGGCCAGTACCAGCAATGGCGCCACATAAAGGTAGATTTCGAGAGTCGTCTTTCGCGCAATCTCCGCTGGCCCCTACTCTGCCGAAAATCGCGTCGCCTCGCGCGCTCTGCGGCGGACCTCCGTGCGTTCGTTCAGCCACATCATCAAAAAGCCGAAGGCGAGCACGACGGCAACGGCGCCCACGAGCCAAGCCAGTGCCAGAAATTCCATGCCGGTCATTCGCGCAATCTCCCCAGATATAACCAACCGGCTGCGTGGATCGCGAGGCCAATGCCAAGACAAAGCGCGGCGACAATCATAACTAACTTGGTGTCGACCGTTGCCGGCGACAAGCCATAAATCAAACCGACAACCGGCGCGAAAACACCCGCCGCAACCAGCGCGGTCGCCAGAGTATTGAACCACGCCGCCGTCAGCTTGGTGCGCTCGTTGAACACAAGGCTCATGGCACGCTCACAGCGCAATGAATTGATGTCTTCAATAAAAGAACAAAACATGAACTCGTCGCAATTGTCAACGAAGATCGCGCTCAATCCTGTTCGTTGGTCGTCGTCATCGGAGACGCAGCGCCCGCCGCTGCGCGCGACAGATTCAGTTCAAGCAGTTTCGCCAGCGCATCTCCTTCCGAAATGTCGGCGGGCCAGCCGTAAGCGGCAGCGACCGCCGCATCGAGATCGCGATGCGCGTCGGCGAGCCATTGCGGGCGCGCGTTGTAGAGATTGGTGAGCGTGCGCTTCTTCAGTTCGGCCGCCGCTTGCGGGAAGGGTGGCGAGCGGAGCGAGCCGGACGGGGGCTACGCCGCTTTCAGCCGCTCAAGCTCCTGCATGAACGCGAAGCGCAATTGCGCGCCCTCCTCCTCCGGCAGACAATTGGTCATCTGCGGAAAGATGGTGCGGTAGAGCGCGACACGGCTGTCGTCCCACGGCATGGTGCGCGCCGCCCGCGCCTCGGCGAGGATTTTGTGCAGTTCCGCGCGGACCTCGTCCGGGTCGGGATAGAAGGTCGGCGTCTCGAAGTCCTCGTCGGAGGGATCGGGACTGTCGCCCGCAAAGAGGTCGCCCTGGCGAAGAGAGATCATGGCTCTTAATGAGGTCATGGCTCTTAATATTGCCCCGCAATCGACACTTCGAGTAGCGCGACTTCTTCGGGCGTCAAGTCGAACAGCCGGTAGACGATCTGGTCGATCTCGCGCTCGGCCTTCTCGATCTCGGCATCAAACTTGCGCACCTGCGCTGCGTTCTTCTCCAGATAGGCTTCCCATTCGCCGCGCTCCTTCACCGGAATGTCGGCGCGGAACACGCGCTTCACCTCCTCGCGGAAGCCGGCGAAGTCGAGCGTCCACCACTCCTCCAGCTTGCGTGAGAGCTTCGTGCGTTCGGGCGGAGCGAGATCGAGGATGCGGTGCTGGACTGCCGTCTGAATCTCATAACGACTCTTTGCGGCAACAACACAGATATTGCTCAGATTTGCTACCTTACCGCGATCTCCTGAACTTGCGTCAGGCAATGCCGTGGGGGCTATGTACTGCTGCTTCAATCTGATGTAGCCGCCACTAGCGATTGGGGTCTGGCCTAACCATTGAAACCAAGCGATCTTTGAATTGAGAAACCCTAGCAAAAATTGATCACCAGAAATCATGAAGACGGTGCAATCGATAAATGCACCATCATCGACGATTGCGAATGGTGGACTGTCAGCAATATCCAAATATACAATTTTAGGCTGGGCGAATTTCGCCTGATACGCTAGTTGAGCCTGCTGCAATTCGAACCATTCCTGCTTGGTGGCACGTGCCTTCAATCGTTTTTTGAACGGCTTGAGCCAGTCGCGGATCGCCGGATAGTCGTCGATGTCGATCTGCCCCTTCGGAATATTGATCAGATAGAGCCCCTCCGGCTCGACCCGCCAGCGCTTGATGTTCTCCCCGCGCAGGAACGGCTTGAGCAGCGTGACCGACTTCTTGTCCTCCTTCACCAGCCGGTCGCGCGTATCCTGATCGATGATGAAAGCGTCGTTCAAACCGGTCTTGATACCGTAAAGCGGCGCTCCATAGACCTCGCCCAGCGTCTTCCTTCCGGTGACGATCTTCTCGCGCAGCTTTGCCAGCGCATCGTCCTCGAACTGCCAGGAGCCGGAGCCGAGCCGCGCGCGCGGCATGGAAACAGACTTCGCCGAGAATTCCGCGTCGAGGTCCTTGGGCAGTTCCTTGTCGATCTTCAGGAACGAGAGGTGACCGTCGCCGCCCGGCCTGCCCTTTTGCAGAGTCAGAATGGCGGGATAGGTGGTGACACCCTCGAAGATCTGCAGATCTCCGAAATCGATCACCGCCTCAAGGGCAACGTTATCGCCAAGGAAAGTGCGCAGCTTCTCGCCCGAGCCGGTGCGGAAGAAGGTGGATGAGGAAATATAGCCGAGCCGCCCGCCCTCTTTCAGCAGGCCGACGCCGCGCTCGAAGAAATAGGCATAGAGGTCGGTGCGGTCGGCCGCCACGACGTAATGCTTTTCAAGATAGGGCTTGACCGGCTTGATCAGCTCCATGCGCACATAGGGCGGGTTGCCGATGACGATGTCGAAGCCGCCTTGCGCAAAAATATCCGGAAAGGCCTTGTGCCAGTCGAAAGGATGGTCCGTGAAGGCGGGATCGTCGATCAGGCTGTTGCCGACCCTGATGGTGGCTTCGAGATTTTGCAGGCGGTGCTTGTTCCGGGCGGTCTTCAGCCACAGCGCCAGCCGCGTGATCTCGACCGACTCGGCATTGATGTCGACGCCGTAGAGATTCCTGGTCACGATTTCGTCGAAGGCATCGAAGTCGATGGCTTCGCCGAGGGTCACGAGGTGGTCGAGAACGCGGCGATATTCGGCGGCCAGCACATCGAAAGCAGCGACGAGAAAGGCGCCTGAACCGCAGGCCGGATCGACAATCCGCAGGCCGCGCAGGACGCCCGCATAGTCGCGCCAGAAGGCGCGCTCCGCCTTGCTCTCGCTGTCCGCGAAAATCGGATCGCCGTTCTGCGGCGGCGCCTTCCCATGCCGCGCAAGCAGCGCGTTGAAACGCTCGGTGAGCATCAGCCCGAGCGTACGCTCAACCAGAAAGCGCGTCACGATGTCAGGGGTATAGACCACGCCCTCGCGCTTGCGCTTGGAAACTTTCGGCGCCTCCTCGCCGCGGCTTTCCGCGCGCAACGCTTCGAGGTCTGTGATCGACTGCTCGAAAATGTGGCCCAGCACCGTGACCGGCACATCGCTGCGGTAGTCCCAATTGGCCAGTGCGGCGAGTTGCTCGGTCAAGGGATCGGGCAGCACGATGGCGTCGGCGACGGGATCGACCGCAAACAGCCCGCCGTTATACGCCCAGATGCCGCGCCCCTCGTTGCCGCCATCGACTTCACGGAACAGCGCCTGAAAATTTCTCCAGTAAGGCTCCGGCATGAACTCATTGCGCGCCTTGGAGGCGCGTTCCAGCAATTTGGCAGGGAGCAAGTCGGTGCGCTCGGCAAAAGCAATGAACAGAATGCGGTCGAGATATTTCTGCGCCAGTTCGATTGCGGTGCTCATCGGCAGCTTCGCGCCATCGACGGACCCGGTGAGGAAACCGATCAATTGATCGCGCAAACCCTTGTATTCGACATAAAGCTCGTTGGTGATGTCCTTGTAGGCGCTGTCGGTCTCGCGCAGCAGGGCCTCGGTGCCGCCGTCAAGCAGCCGCGACCGCGACAGCAGAAGCCAGAGACGTTCAAGCTCGCGGGGCTCGTCGAGCTTCGTAAGATCGAAAAGTTCGAATGCATCGCGTCCGCGTCCAAAGCCGTAGAGTCGGATTTCGACGCAGTTCGAAACCAGCACCCAGCGAGAACCCGGCGCATCGATGGCGTAGTTCCAAGCCTGCTGTACGGGACTGTAGCCCCGACCGGGCATGATGGCGTCGAGGTCGGCTGTGCCGGGGCCTTTCAACTCAAATGGGGCGACGATTTCGTCCGCACCATCCGGCATCCCAAAACGGCCCAGCGCAACGTCGACTGCACCGCGGCGGATGGCACGCTCGAAGGCAAGCGTATAGGGCGGATCGGCGTCGATCTGGGTGTAGCCCAGAATGTCGCCCAGCACTTTCTGACAGAACAGATTGCGGACTTCAGTTTCCTTCAGTTTGGCGAATTTTGGGCTCTTGGCCGTCTTCGCGTAGTTCGTCGCAGCCTCAATCTGCACTGGCGTGAAATCGAAGGTGAATCGCTTCTGCGCCTCCGCAACGACCTTGTAGTTGAGCAACGGCACGCGCAACGTGCGGCCGACGGCGGAGCGGCCTACGCGCCCGCCCCGTCCCCCATCACCCAGATCGATGCCTGCCGCTACGAAAAGGTCCATATCCAACTAGAGACTAATGCGCCGTCCAATCGGGCGTCGATGCCGCGACCGAGGGAACTAACAGGTCCATCGCAATAAACGAGTCGAGCCCACTCGGCAGCGGCCACTTGCCGGCTCAAAGCCGCAAATGTGCTGTGGAAAAAGCAATAACAGCCGGCGGTTGCCACTACCGCCGAACCAGGATGGACATGCACATGGGGGTTCCCGCCCGGAACAGCCGCCGGAATATCCGCTCTTCGGCCGGGGAGCAGGTTGGACCGGCCGAGGAAGACCGGAGGAACCGATCTTTCGGCGCATCCTCGCGCCGAGGACCGGCGTGCTCACGCCGAAGAACACGCTCCTCGCATCCGAGGAACCGCTGTTCTACGAGCATGAATTTCGGGCGAGATTAGGAAAATATTCTAGGGCGGAGAAGGATTTTCCAAAACCCCGCTCCGTCACCCTGAGGTGGCCGAGCGCAGCGAGGCCCTCGAAGGGCGACGGCCCAAGTTTCACAGAACTTGGCCGTGCATCCTTCGAGGCCCGGCTTCGCCGGGCGCCTCAGGATGACGGAGAAAGCCAGCAGCCTGCTGCGCACAAACAAAAAGCCCGGCAGCGATGCCGGGCTTCCCGAAATCCGCAAATGACGAAAGGCCTTACGCCGCTTCGTCCTCGACGCTGTCCTCGGCCTCGGCCTCGGTTTCCGCCTCGGCGGGCTTCGGCGCGCCACGGCGCGGGCCCTTGGCCAGCGCGGCTTCGATTTCCTTCACCGCTTCGGTCTCGGTAATGTGCTGCACCGCCGAGATTTCGCGCGAGAGGCGATCGAGCGCGGCTTCATAAAGCTGGCGCTCGGAATAGGACTGCTCGGGCTGCTGCTCGGAGCGGTAGAGGTCGCGCACGACCTCGGCAATGGCGACAATGTCGCCGGAATTGATCTTGGCTTCGTATTCCTGCGCCCGGCGCGACCACATGGTGCGCTTGATGCGGGCTCGCCCCTTGAGCGTCTCGAGCGCCTTCTTGACGATGGTCGGCTCGGCCAGCTTGCGCATGCCCACCGAGGCGATCTTCGCGGTGGGGACGCGCAGCGTCATCTTGTCCTTGACGAAATTGATGACGAAGAGCTCGAGCTTGGCGCCCGCGATTTCCTGCTCCTCGATGGCCAGGATCTGGCCGACCCCGTGGGCGGGATAGACGATGAATTCGTTGGTCTTGAAACCTTGGCGCTGGGTGGTCTTCTTGTTGGCGCTCATTACCGGAGTTGCTCCATCGCCGCCTGGTTTCGGCCGGCTTGTTGTCTTGGTCACGGGAGCCCCACGGCCAGCCTGCCGCGAGACCTGCGAAGTCCGCCGCTCGGCGGAAGAGGGTTTCGTCCGCCGGTTCATGCCGGTCGACGCCTTCTTGGTATGGCCCTGGCCGGCGGTCTTTTTGGACCCACGGCCCTGCTTCTGACGCGATTTCTCTGCCACTGCTTTCGCGTGGAACGCACGCCCTTCTGATTGCGGCTCCTCCGGAACGAGCCCGAAATAATATTGCTCCCCGGAGGGAGCCTTCGATTATGTCGTTCCGATGCGGCCTATATACCACATTTTCCGCAAAAATCAATGTGTTACGGCGTTGCAAACCGGCAACTTCGGTATGCCGGAACGCGCTTTTCGGCAATAATCGTTAAGGATTGAAAAGCCGCAGCCGTTCAATTGCCGGTTCCGGGTTCCGATGAAAAATACTTTTCCTTGTCCGGCACCCCTTGCCAATCCTTGGCGTCGGCCGGCGGTTCCTTCTTGGCGGTAATATTCGGCCAGATTTTCGCGTATTCGGCGTTCAGCGACAGCCATTTCTCGAGGCCCGGCTCGGTGTCGGGCTTGATCGCCTCGGCCGGGCATTCCGGCTCGCAGACCCCGCAATCGATGCACTCGTCCGGGTGGATGACGAGCATGTTCTCGCCTTCATAGAAACAGTCGACCGGGCAGACCTCGACGCAGTCCATGTACTTGCACTTGATGCAGCTCTCGTTGACGACGTAGGTCATTCCGCAATCCTGAAAAACGCTGTCCGGGGCGGTCCCGGCTGGCCTCTAACGTATGGTGTCCTGGCAGGCAAGTCAGGCCGCGCGGCGTCATGGCTGGTCCGCTTCGGCGGGGAGCGCATCGCCCCAGCCGAGGCGGCGCGCGGTCTTGTAGGCCTCCCCCTCGCGGCGGGTGAACAGCCGCTCGCCGGCTTGGCCGTCGCTGCGGCAGAGTTTCAGGGCGACGCGCCCGCTCGCCGCCTTCGGCGGGGCGATGACACGGCCCTGGATAGAACGTCCCTTCTCCCGCGAAACCGCGAGATAGATGAATTTTTCGTCCTCCCACGGCACCTCCGCGTCTTTCACCAGCCGATGAATGCGCGTTCGCGCCACTTTTCTGGAAAAATGGCACCAGTCCAGTTCGCTCAGCGGACAGGCCGCGGCGTGCGGACACGGCGCGATGACATGACCGCCGACCTCCAGCAGCCTGGCCCGTGCATTCAGGATTCGCTGCCAGCCTGCGGGCGTGCCCGGCTCGACGATGACCAGCATGTCCCCGCTTTTTTCCCACGCCTGGTCCAGCAATTGGTCGGCGGCGGCCGGCGCAAGTTCGTTGAGCACATAGGCGATCACGACAAGATCGCGCCGATCGCAGCCGGACAGCCCTCCGGCGAGATCGGCATTGGTCCATGCGATCGTCTGCGGCGGTGCCGCAGCTGCAAGTGTCTCGCCCCACGATCTGATCGCATTGCTGCGTTCGATCATCTGCGCATCGACAATCGGCCACACTCCTGCAGCCGCCCACATCGCCGTACCGGGGCCCGCCCCGATGTCGAGCAGCGAATGCGGCATGAAATCCGGCCGCATCTCCGCGATGGCGTCGAACACCGCGGAAATCGCGGCAAAAGTCGCCGGCAGCCGCGTCGCCAGATAGGCGCGGGCGGCCAGATCGTCCGATATGTGCAACGCACCGTCGCGGATTTCGCCGCGATAGCGATTCGACAGTCGCTGTGCCGCCGCGGACAGATCGACCAGCGGCACGCCGGCCAGTGCGGCATCGACAGCCTGGCGCAGGGCGGCCGGCAGTTCCATGATCAGAACTTCATCAGACGTTCGATAGCCCGGCGATCGCGCTTGGTCGGACGGCCGGCGCCGGGATCGCGTGTGGCTGGCGCGGCTTCCATCGCCGGCGCAGGATCGACGATCACGCGGGTCCGCGGCTGCAGATCCTCGAACAGGAGGCCGGCCTCCGTTGCCGAGCCGCGCCGCTCGGAAAAGCCGAGCACCTTCAGGACGCGCACCCGATCCAGCCCCACCGTTACGACATCGCCCGGCTTCACCACCCGGCTCGATGCGGCAATGCGCGCGCCGTTGATGCGCACGCAGCCCTTGTCGACCAGCGCCGCGGCCGCTGTGCGCGTGCGCACCACACGCGCATGCCAGAGCCATTTATCCACGCGCTGGCGATCCAATGTCGACGCGACCTTCTAGCTTCTTTCTTTTCCGCCGGACTCAAGTTGCGCCTTGAGAGCGGCAAGTTTCGCGAAGGGTGAGTTCGGATCGGGCTGGCGTTCCTGACGTTCGCGCCGTTCGGGACGTTCATGACGTTCGCGACGGTCATCGTGGCGGCCACGCTTGCCATGATGCGGAGGGCGCTGCCCTTCCGGCCGATCACCGCGATGGGGACGATGGCCGCGATGCGGACGTTTGTCGCCTTGCGGTCGCACATCGGCCGACGGAGATGCAGCATCGGCAGTTTGCGCCGTGCCATTCGCATCCGCCTGCACAGGAGCGGCGCCGTGCTGCGCGCCGCCGCGGCGGGTGTGATGGCGTGGACCGCGCGCGTGGCGTGGACGGTCGCGCGCCTCGAATCGTCCCGGACGCCAGACTTCAATCATCTCCGGCTCGGTGGATGCGGGCGCGGCTTGCTCAGCCGCTCCGGCCATCTCTGCATCCGGAGCAGCCGTGGGGGGTGCCGATGCGATTTCCTCGGCCACGGGCGCGGCTTCGGCGACGACCGAGGGTGCGTCGGCGACAGACGTATCTGCCGGCGACGGCCCGAAATAAATCTCTGGCAGCAGGCTGTGGCTGTCGACGATTTCCGGCCCGGCGGACGCCGGCGCATTCTCAGCTGCACCACTTTCGGATTCCGCAGCGGGCTCGGTCTGCTCCGACAATTCCGCCGAAGCTTCGGCTGGCGCCACCTCGGCGGTCGTCTCAACGACGGGCTCCGGCGGTTTCGGCCGGCGCTCCATGCGATAGCCGAGCGCCCGCAGGATGGATGCAAAGTCCTCACCGGATGAACCGACGAGCGACGTCATGCCGACCGTGACGGTGAATCCGGTGCCATCGAGCGCCCCTGCCGGCTTCACACCCGGCGCGTTCTCCCGCCATGCCAGCGCCGGGCGGATCAGGTCGGCAAGACGCTCGAGAATGTCGACACGCACGGCGCGCTCGCCGCAGACGCGATAGCCGGCGGCGCGATACAGCGGCTTCGGAATGTCCTTGTTGACCGGAATCGACGTGCGTCCGCTCGCCGCCAGATGCTGAATCTCGTCGAGACCCGGCACTTCCGGATTGTCCTGCTTGAGGGCAAAGAGCTGCGTCGCCAGCGCACGCGGTGCCGGCTTCAGCAATTGTGGGACATAGATGTGATACGCGCCGAAGCGCACGCCGTATTTGCGCAGCGTTGCGCGCGCGGGCTGATCGAGGCCCTTCACGTCGTCGGCGACCTTGTGACGCTCCAGCACGCCCAACGACTCGATAAGCTGAAACGCGATGCCGCGCGCAATCCCCGTCACATCCTCGGCGGCGCCCAGCGCCACCAAGGCGCCCAGCAGCTTTTCGACATGCGCCTTGACCCACAGATCGAGACGCGCCTGCACGATCTCGCGCGAACTGCCGGTGAGCTGCTCGTCGGCCAGGATCCGCACGCGCGGACGCATGATGTCCTCGCCGCCAGCCAGCTTGCCAACCGCGTCTCCGATCCAGCGCAGCGTGCCGTCGGCAGCCAGCGCGAATTGATCGTCGGGCGCCTGCGACAGGCGTTGCGCACGCGTCTCGATCTCGCCGGCGAGCGCCTTTTGCGCCGCCGCAGCTAAGGCCTTGCCCTCGGTCGTACCTGCCGACGAATCGGCAACAAACCGGAATCCTTCGAGGCGGCCGACCGCGTGGCCCTCGACCGTCACCTCACCTGTTTTGGAGATTTCACTTTCCAATGTCGTATTCTCGCGCAATCGCCGCATCAGGACGCTGGTGCGGCGATCGACAAAGCGAGCCGTGAGGCGTTCATGCAGGGCATCAGATAACTTGTCCTCGACCGCGCGCGTGACCCCCTGCCAATGCTCCGGATCGGCAAGCCAATCCGGGCGATTGGCAACGAAAGTCCAGGTGCGAACATGCGCAATCCGTGTGGAAAGGGTGTCGATATCGCCTTCGGTCCGGTCCGCCTGCTCCACCTGACGGGCGAACCAATCGACTGGTATTTTACCCTCCTGCATCAGGAATCCATAGAGGGTCGTGACCAGTTCCGCATGATTGGCCGGCGCAATTTTACGGTAATCCGGAACCTGGCAAGTGTCCCACAACCGCTCGACGGCGGCGCGGCTCCGGGTCAATCCGCGGATCGCTTCGTCGCGCGAGGCGTGCTCCAGCACCAGAATGTCCTCCGCGACCGGGGCACGGGTGAGACCCTCTTCGTCAGGAACCAGCGCCAGCGACGCCTGCAGCGCGCCGATCGACGAAAAATCCAGGTCCGAATTGCGCCATTGCAGGATTTTGACCGGCTCGAAGGAATGGCTTTCGAGCCGCTTCACCAGTTCCTCATCGAAGGGTTGGCAACGTCCGGTGGTGCCAAATGTGCCATCGCGGGTTGCGCGTCCGGCGCGGCCGGCAATCTGCGCCAGTTCGGCCGGACTGAGGTTGCGATACTGATACCCATCGAACTTGCGGTCGGAGGCGAAGGCGACGTGATCGACATCAAGATTAAGCCCCATGCCTATGGCATCAGTCGCCACCAGGTAATCGACATCGCCGGATTGATAAAGCGCGACCTGGGCATTGCGCGTGCGCGGCGACAGCGATCCGAGAACGACGGCGACGCCGCCGCGCTGGCGCCGGATCAGTTCGCCGATGGCGTAGACCTCGTCTGCCGAGAAGGCGACGATCGCCGAGCGGCGGGGCAACCGCGTCAGCTTGCGGTCGCCGGCATGGGTGAGCATGGACAGGCGCGGACGGGTGACGACATTCGCGCCGGGCAGCAACTTTTCCACCATCGGGCGCATGGTGGCAGCGCCTAGGAGCAGCGTTTCCTCGCGCCCGCGGCGATTGAGCATGCGGTCAGTGAAGACATGGCCGCGTTCGAAATCGGCCGCGAGCTGCACCTCATCGATGGCGACAAAAGCCGGATCGAGATCGCGCGGCATTGCTTCGACGGTCGATACCCAGAAACGCGGATTGGCCGGTTTGATCTTTTCCTCGCCGGTGATCAGCGCGACCGAGTCCGCGCCCACGCGGTCGGCCACCTTGCCATAGACCTCGCGCGCCAGCAGCCGCAGCGGCAGCCCGATCATGCCCGACGAATGCGCCAGCATGCGTTCGATCGCGAGATGGGTCTTGCCGGTATTGGTCGGGCCCAGCACCGCCGTAACGCCTGCACCGCGTGCGCGGGCATCGCTCCGGCCGGAGGACGAGAACGAAATTGCCATCAATGATCCGGATTCAGGTGGGCCGTTTCCCTGGCTGCTCTGCGCCGCGCGGCAATCGACCATGCCGCAAACAAAACCGCCGCCTTGTCAGGTCCTCTGTATCACAATGCGACGACACTGCCGCGATCAGGCGGCAGAATTTAATCCGCGGGAACGAGTCTGGAACGAATCGCGGCCGAATCGCGGACTCCGGCACCGTCAGGGTTCGTTCCCCACGATATGTAGAGCATATTGTCCATTTTCAACTAGATAGCGCGTTTTGCGTGCCGATCGAAGTGGCCGCCTCCACCAGATCCGTTAACGGCGGGTCGAATGGCCCGTTTCACGGAGTCAATCGCTGGTCCTGGCCTTGTGGATAACTTCAATGCGGCGGCGTGGTTCAACACAGCTTTTCATTGCGTCCTGGCCGCGGCCTTGGGAGGAAGCGGCGCGGACACAAATTGCGTCGCCTCAAGTTCACCGGTGCCGAGCGGGGTCGGAATCGACAGCTTGATCGGGGCCAGCACGCGCGTTCCAGTGATCGGCGCCAGCCAGACTTCCATGTCACGCTGGGCCACGAGATATTTGATCGCGGGACGGTCCGGGATATGGCCGGCCAGGGGCGCAAAATAGACCGAACAGACCAGCACCTGCCCCTCGTAACCCTTCACTCTGACCTTGTCGAAGCGCTTAAAGGCGAACGTGAGATCGTAGCGCATGCGGCCGTCGAAAATCGCCGTGTGACGCTGGCAATTCTCCTGCGCCAGGAGATCGCCATTGCCCGCAACCCGCATCAACGAGGCCGTCATCGGATCGAACACGTTGCGCTTGTGCGCGTCGGTGACGGGAATGCGCAGGCTCGAGGGTGGCGTCGGCGGGGTGACGTCGAAATCCTTCACAGTCCCGCCATTCAGGGTGATGCGGACTTCCTCGGTTTTCCTGCCGGTGGTGACCGAGGACGAATAGCTGGTCGGCGAAAATTCGTTGCCCTTGATGAGGCCGCGCGAGGCCCCGGTGCCTTCGCCCTTGCTGAAGACACGTGCGAGACCGGTGGTCATGCCGCTCGCCACGGCCATGAACTGGTCGTCCCCCGCATCGACGATCCAGGTGCCCTGCCCCAGCTTGAGGCCTGCGAGCGTCGCGTTGTAGCGCGCCTCCAGCCGGCCCTGTGCCAGCGCGGCGCCGTCCGCAAGGACCAATACCGCTGCGGCCATCGAGGCGCAGGCTAGCCTGTGCAGGAGTTGTGCGGCGACTGCCACGGCTCGGGTCCCTTCCCACCGGCCCTTGACGCCCGGCACCCTAGACGATTCCTGCAAAACTGGCAGAAATTCGAGGGTCGAAGCAGAATTTAACGGCCTGTCCATTCATTTGGCCCCGAATACGCCAAATCTGTGATGGGTCTGGGCGGGTGGTTTGCTTGACGCTGCGGCCCCCTCACCTTATAGGACTGCGTCTCCCGCAGGGATGGACCGTGCCAACCGGGCGCATCGCGCCGCGGGGCGGATTTTTTGAAGGATGAACCCCGAAGGATAACTGCCATGTCGCGGCAATGCGATCTGACCGGAAAGAAGGCACTTGTCGGTCACAAGGTGAGCCATTCCAATATCAAGACCAAGCGGCGTTTCCTGCCGAACCTGGTCAATGTCACGCTGATGTCGGAAGCGCTGAACCGCTCGGTGCGGCTGCGCGTGTCGACCAATGCTCTGAAGACCGTTGATCATCGCGGCGGCCTCGACGCCTTTCTGGTGAAGGCGAGCGACGCGCAGCTCTCCCCGCGTGCGCTGGAACTCAAGCGTGCGGTGAAGAAGAAGCTGGCGACAGCGAGCTGAGCTTTCCCGCGACGGAGAACTGGAGACGCGGCCGAGGGCCGCGTTTTTATTTGTCCAGCAGCGTGAATTGCAGCAGCAGCGTGCGTTGGATGATGGAAAAATTGTCGTCCGATACGAGCGTCAGCACGAGTGTGCCGTCGGCTGCGCGATGCACGCTCAGGCCTTCCATGTTGTCGATCTGAAAGCCCATATCCGCCTGGATCAGGCTCGGCCCATCGAGCAATGCGCCCGGGACCACGCTGGCGAGTGGCACACGGCGGATACGCATCGCCACGCCCTTCTGCCAGGAAAAGAAGCGCTCGAGCAACAGCAGGTCGGATGACGGCGTCGACGCACAGTCGACGATGTCGAAATCGTCCTTGCGCTTCACGGTGAACGCGCCCGGCTTCGGGCCGCCGATGAGGAAGCCGCGCACATTGCCGTCGCCATCGAGGCCGCGCTCGGAGATCGCCATCAGCGCGCCGGCCAGCGCCGTCCCTTTCGGCATCGCGATCAGGCATTCGATGCCGCGGTTGCCCGGCAGCTTGGACATCTCCGGCGGCGTCGGGACAATCTGCGCGCGGGCGAGCAATCCGTCCTTGCCGTAGTCGAAGCGAAGAATGCGATGTATGCGCTCGAGCGCGACATACGCGGCATTGCCGTCGAGAGTCAGCGCCTCGGTGTCGTACCAGCCGCGCGCGGTGAGTACGCGGCCGTCCGGCCCCAGCATCGGCGCCATCTCGGCGTCGGCGATGCCGACGGGCCTGTTGTCGCGATAGACGATACGGCCGCGCAGCCACTCCGCCTTGTCGGTGATGGCGAGAAAACCTGCACCGTCTGGAGCGACGCGGATTGCGGAAAGACCGCCGAAATTCTTCGCCGACGACGACAATTCCAGTCCGCCGCGGAATTCCAGCGAGCCGAATATCTTGCGATCGGGCTCGGCCGGCTGAAACGCCTCGATCGGCTTCACCCGGATTTCGATCTTTCCAGGCGCGGGAGACGATTGCGCGAATAGCTGCGCTGGACAGACTGCAAGCGCCGCGATCGCGACTGCTGCAACGGCGGCGCGTATACTCACGAATGCAGCCTTCGGCGCGAAATTTGCCACGGCTGCGGATCCGGCGCCTTCTCGTCGAACAATTCGGCGAGCTTCTCGGTCATGGCGCCTCCGAGCTCTTCGGCGTCGACAATGGTGACCGCGCGCCGGTAATAGCGCGTCACGTCGTGGCCGATGCCGATGGCGATGAGCTCGATCGGCGAGCGTGTCTCGATCTCCTCGATGACATAGCGCAGATGCCGCTCGAGATAATTGCCTGCATTGACCGACAACGTGGAATCGTCAACCGGCGCGCCATCGGAAATCATCATCAGGATGCGCCGCTGCTCGGTGCGGCCCATCAACCGGCGATAGGCCCAGCTCAGCGCCTCGCCGTCGATATTCTCCTTGAGCAAGCCCTCGCGCATCATCAGCCCCAGGTTCTTGCGCGCGCGCCGCCAAGGTGCGTCCGCCGCCTTGTAGATGATGTGGCGCAGATCGTTGAGGCGTCCAGGATTGGCCGGCTTGCCGGCCGCAAGCCAGGCTTCGCGCGACTGCCCGCCCTTCCAGGCGCGGGTGGTGAAGCCGAGAATCTCCACCTTGACGCCGCAGCGCTCCAGCGTGCGCGCGAGAATATCGGCGCAGGTGGCGGCGACGGTGATCGGGCGGCCGCGCATCGAACCGGAATTGTCGAGCAGCAGCGTCACCACCGTATCGCGGAAATTGGTGTCCTTCTCCCGCTTGAACGAGAGCGGATGCAGGGGATCGACGATGATGCGCGACAGCCGCGCCGGATCGAGCATGCCTTCCTCGAGATCGAACTCCCAGGCACGGTTCTGCTGGGCCATCAGGCGGCGCTGCAGGCGATTGGCGAGACGCGCGACAACGCCCTGCAGATGCGAGAGCTGCTTGTCGAGATAGCCCCGCAGACGATCGAGCTCTTCCGGCTCGCAGAGATCTTCCGCCGCGATTTCCTCGTCGAACTTGCCGGTGAACGGTCCGTAATCCGGTCCGCGATGCTCGTGGCCGGCGCCGGGACGCGGACGCCAGGGCTCTGCAGGCGATTCGGAATCGCCCATGTCGCTGTCGTCCGTCATGTCGGTCGCCTGCGCATCCATCGCTTCGGCAGAGGCGTCTTGCGCGTCCTCGGCAGAGGAGTCCGCCTCTTCGGCACTCATGCGCTGCGACTCCTCGGATTCGGTGGCTTCGCCCTCCTCTCCGGAATCTTCCTGCCGGCGATCCTGCTCGTCGTTCTCGGATTCCTCCTCCTCCTCGGAATCGCGATTGCGGTCCTCGCCCATGTCCAGTGAATCGAGAAGATCGTGCACGGCGTCACCGAAGCGCTGCTGGTCCTCGATCAAAGCATCGAGCCGGTCGAGACCGCGTCCGGCCTTGTCCTCGATGATCGGGCGCCAGAGATCGACGAGCTTCTTCGCCGCCGGCGGCGGGGTGATTCCGGTCAGGCGCTCGCGCACCATCATCGCGATGGCTTCTTCGATCGGCGCATCGGCACGGTCAGTGATGTCGTCAAACTTGCCGCGATGGAACTTGTCGTCGAGCATCGCCGACAGATTCTGCGCGACGCCCCGCATGCGGCGCGCGCCGATGGACTCCACGCGCGCCTGCTCCACCGCGTCGAACACCGCGCGCGCCTGTTGCCCGCCGGGCAGCAGCCTGCGGTGCACAGCGGGATCATGACAGGCGAGCCGCAGCGCCAGCGCATCGGCGTGGCCCCGCACAATGGCGGCTTCCTGCTTGTTCAGTTTGCGCGCCGGCTCCGGCAACCGCACTTTCCCGCCGGCAATGCCTGGCCGCTCCGCCGCGAAGGAAACTTCCAAGTCCGGCTTCTTGGCAAGCGCGCGCAGACATCCCGTCACCGCGCGCTTGAACGGCTCGTTGGGGGATTCTTTCGGGGTCGTCTTCGGTCGGTAGTTCGAGGACATCGTCTTCTTCGTCGTTCCGGGCGACCGAGCACCGCGAGGGAGGCCCGGAACCCATAACCACAACCCTCGCAGTTCAAGCGCAAACTGGGGTTATGGGTCCCCGCTTTCGCGGGGACGACAGGTCATCAAGTCAGAGCAACATTCACTGCCGATTCCGGCAATTCCTGCCCAAAGCTGCGCTGATAGAACTCCGCCACGATCGAGCGTTCGAGTTCGTCGCACTTGTTCAGGAACGTGACGCGGAACGCGAAGCCGATATCACCGAAAATATCGGAATTCTCCGCCCAAGTAATCACGGTGCGCGGCGACATGACGGTGGAGATATCGCCGTTCATAAAAGCATTGCGCGTCAGATCGGCGACGCGGACCATCTTGTTGACGATATCGCGGCCGTTTTCGGTCTGATAGTGTTTGGCTTTCGCCAGCACGATGTCGACTTCCTTGTCGTGCGGCAGATAATTCAGTGTGGTCACGATCGACCAGCGATCCATCTGGCCCTGGTTGATCTGCTGGGTGCCATGATAGAGGCCGGTGGTGTCGCCAAGGCCGACCGTATTGGCGGTGGCGAACAACCGGAACGCCGGATGCGGCGAGATCACTTTGTTCTGGTCGAGCAAAGTCAGGCGGCCGGAGACTTCCAGCACGCGCTGGATCACGAACATCACATCCGGGCGGCCGGCGTCATACTCGTCGAAACAAAGGGCGACGTTGTTCTGAAGTGCCCAGGGCAGAATCCCATCCCTGAATTCAGTGACCTGCAGCCCATCGCGGATCACGATGGCGTCCTTGCCGACGAGATCGACGCGGCTGATATGGCTGTCGAGGTTCACGCGGATGCAAGGCCAGTTTAGCCGCGCGGCCACCTGTTCGATATGCGTCGACTTGCCGGTGCCGTGATAGCCGGTGACCATCACGCGGCGGTTGCGGGCAAAGCCGGCAAGGATCGCCAGCGTCGTCGGCCGGTCGAACAGATAATCCGGATCGAGATCGGGCACATGCATGTCCGGTTCGGAATAGGCGGGCACCTCCATGTCCGAATCGATGCCAAACACCTGCCGGACCGAAACCTTCATGTCCGGCAGACCGCCGAGGCCTTGGACAGCCTTTTGACCGTTTTGTTGCGCTGCAGTCGCCATTGGAACTCCGTGGCCCCGGCACGTCCTGGGGCTGAAACCGCCGATTGAGGGTGCAAATCGGATATGAGGGCGAACCTAGCAGAAAGGCCGGGGCAGAATAAACCCGGCAGATTCGAGAACATACCCTGATAGATCAATCAGATAGGAACCGGGACGCTTGTCCGGAAGGCGGGAGAGGTCTTCCGGCATGGAATAATTCCCCGGTCAGAGCCGCCCTTTGGACCACAGGCCGCGGGCCTGCGCGAGCAGCTTGAAGGAATGGGCCACCTGCGCATTGCCGACCTGAAGGTTGCGGTGTGTGCGGCGGACGAGATGCTGACCTTCCGCGACCAGCTGATGCGCGTATTTCAGCCGCTCGTTGAACGACATCGCGGCGTTTCGCATGTCCGCCTGTGCCATGGCCCTGCTCCCAACGGGAAAACAACGAGCGTCACATCCAATAGTCCGCAAATTTTAAGCGTCGCGCGGGGCAGCACGCGAATCGATTCACGCGGCGCACAAGAGTTTTCACCACCTTTGACTCACCGGAAACCGGAGGTGGCAATGAAATCCCGATTTGCGCTCAAGATGGTGATGTTGCGCTCCGCCACATGGCCGAGAGGCCCTTGTGGCGAAGCGCGCGTAAGGTCACATTGGCAGGAGCAAGCCCGGAAGACTATTAGTAGCCGTAACCGTAAGACTTGTAGCCGTAGGACTTGTAGCCATAGGATTTGTAGCCGTAGCTATAGCTATAGGACGGCTTGTAGCAGTTGTAGCTGCATTCGTAGACATACGGCTTGTAATACGAGCGATAGCCGTAGCTGTAGTAGCCGGCGGAAGCGGCGGTCGGCGCGAGGGCGGCGGTCACGAGAGCGGCACCAGCGGCGAACGCGAGAACGGTCTTGCGAATCATTGCTTAGTCCCTTCCATGTTTTCAGATGCGATCATCACATCCTGCCCATGGGTCGGGCGGGAACCGGATGTGGTTCAAAGCCGGTTCGGTCGGCTTCATGATTTATTGGAAGGGTGGCGGCCTCAATTGGAACGTCTGCATCGAAAGCCCGGCGACGACCGCCCGAGCTAACAGAGGCCCACCGACTTGAGATAATTATAGGATTGGATGATCTCGATCAGCCGGTCCTCGGTCGAGCGGTCGCCGCCATTGGCGTCAGGGTGATGGCGCTTCACCAGATCGTGAAATTTCGCCTTGATCTCTGTGCGCGAAGCCGAAACCTCAAGGCCCAAGGTCTCGAATGCCTTGCGTTCGGCGTTGCGGATCGTCCGCGCTTCCTTCTTCGCGGATACGCGATCGCTTCCGCCGTCCCCGCCCAGCTCACGAAACAGGACAAATGGATCTTCCGCGCCTTCCGCGTAAAAATGCCCGGGTTCGCCGCGATTGCCCGTTCCCATTTTCCAGGTCGGCCGGTGGCCGGTCAGCGCATCCTTCTGAAAGCGCAGCACCTCCTCGTCGCTCATGCCCGAGAAGTAATTGTAGGATTGGTTATATTCGCGCACGTGATCGAGGCAATAATGCCACTTCTCGTGCTCCCGACCACGGCCCTTCGGCGCGAGGTGCGGACCGGGTTTCTGGCAACCGGGCCAATCGCAAACCTGTGCGCCTTTGCGGACGGAACGGTCCGCCGCCGGCTTGACCCGGATCCGGTCGAAATAGGGTGAATCGAACTTCATGGCCGATTATTCGGACGTTCCCGCCGCACCTTCAAGACTTGACTTTGGGAGTTCCGTACAGACGCAGCCACGCGCCCGGTTGCAGCCATTGACCTTGCCCGCCAGCTCCCGTTAAGCGAACCAGCATGCAGACGAAAGATGTCATCATCGAGAAGCTGACGGCCGCTTTTGCACCGGAAAGCCTGGAAGTGCTGGACGAATCCGACCGGCACAAAGGCCATGCCGGCCACCGCCCCGGCGGACAGACCCATTATCGAGTGTATATCGTGGCCAAAGCCTTTGACGGCAAGTCCCGCGTCGCGCGCCATCGGATGATCAACGAGGCGCTGGACGCCGAATTGAAGGGGGGCGTGCACGCATTGGCGATACATGCGAGCGCGCCGGGAGAGTCCTTGTGACGGAGCAACCGAAGCGATCCGCGCGTTCATCGTCACGGCTTGCGAATTCCGCCGAACCACAGCAGGCCACGCGCCAAAAATGAGAGGCGCCCGCATGTGGTCGGGCGCCTCTCGCCCATAACGGCCCATCGGGTGACGGGCGTGGCCGTTATGGTTCCACGTCGTTCGACCGAGACAGCTACGTTCCCCGTTCGCCGTTCTCGCCGCCCGACGGGCTCCGCAACCGGATTGCCGTCCGGCTAAGTGCTCCTCTCATCAGTGACCCGGCGAAGTCATCGGCGCACATCACAGCTGCGATCGCCGCATGCCCCGGACTTCAACAATCCAACAGTAGCTGACGCATGAGCTGCACGGACTTAACGCGTGCAAGAACGTCATGCGCGGCGCTTTTCTCTGGCGACGATTCGCGCTCGCCATGTGCGAAGATTGGCCAATCAAGGTTGGCGACAGATGAAGAAAAAAATCGAACTGCTGAATACGAGATCGATGGGGATCAGTCAGAATTTTTGCTGCCGCATCGATTTTCTTGATGATCGGCGGCAAGTCCCTCCAGCGGATCGACCGCTGTCAGGCGGCGCCTTTTCTGGCCTTCGGTACGTGCGTCTCGCCGCACTCACTCGGAACGAGGCCGACCGGCGGACGATCCGGATTCAGCACAGCGTCGAGACATTCGATGATCGGCGCCATGCGCTTCGCATCGAGCCCTTCGCGCAGATAAAGCCCGGCCGGCAAATCCGGCAATTTCGGCAGATAATGCTCACGCGCAATCTTGAGATCCGGAGGGACTACACGTTCGGGGAAAATGAAAAAGCCAAGACCGGCGCGGAGCGCCGCAAGCTGCGCGGCCATATCCGAAGCAACGAACGCGACGGTGTATTGTAGACCATAATTTTCCAGCGCCTCGATAGCCGCCTGGTCCGACACCGCATGCGGCCAACTCAGGATCGGAATGGGCGAACCGGGGCTGAGAAGGAAATCGCGCGCGCACACCCAGACAGGCTTTTCCGTCCATCTGGTCAGCGTCTGCGCATGAGGCGGCGTGAGCGAGGCGATGAAAGCGACGTCCAGATATCCGCTGGTCAGACTCTTGACCAAATCTCCCGATGGTTCGCAACAGAACTGGATTCTGTCGGTCTGATCAATCTTTTGGCAGGCCTTGACGATGTCATACAGCATGCGGCCGGTATAGACGTTCGGAATTCCGACGCGGAAATGACGTGCGTAAGGCTTGGCTCCGGACAGCGACATGATCTGGTCGTTCATAGCCAGAATGCGCCGGGCATATTTGCTGACGATCTCACCCTTCTCTGTCAGCGCGATTCCCAATCCACCGCGCGCGAATACTTCCCCTCCCACCAGTTGCTGCAGACGTTTGATCTGCGCGCTGATGGCCGGCTGGGTGAGCTGAAGCGTCGTGGCTGCCTTGGTGAAACTGCCCAGTTCCTGAATGGCCACGAACGATCGCAACAGCTCGATCGGGATGTTGATCTTGTCGTGTCTGCGATGCATCGGTCAGCCCCCTTGGACGACCCGGCGAGGTCAGAGACGCGCGGAAAGGCTGCAACCAATAGATGTGACACTTTGACGATGTGGAATTAGGGAACGCAAACCTTTCCGGCAACCGACGTGTCACATATCCGTGAATATCGAGCTTTTTATGTCAAATAAGGATTTCTGGCCGGTCAAAAAAAGACCTGCAGCATGCAACTGGAAATAGCTCCATGCCCGGCCAAAGGCCAGGCAGCTAGGGCAGCCGCGCGCCCGCCACGAATGCGAGAGGAGTGATGCGCAGCGAGGTGATGCGGTTGCGTTCCTTGCGCAGGACACGGAAACGAAAGCCGTGGAATGTAAAGGTCTGGCTGACGTCCGGAATCGAGCGCGCTTCATGAATGACCAGCCCGGCGATTGTAGTCGCCTCTTCGTCCGGCAGGTTCCACTCCATGGCGCGGTTCAGATCGCGCACCGGAACCGATCCCTCGACCGTCACCGAGCCGTCAGGCTGCAAACTCACTCCCGGAACTTCCACGTCGTGCTCGTCCGAGATGTCGCCGACGATCTCTTCGATGATGTCCTCGAGCGTCACCAGGCCCATCATCTCGCCGTACTCGTCCACCACCAGCGCCAACGGCGTCCTGCGGCGGCGGAACGCCTTGAGCTGCTCCGTCAGGGGCCGAATAGTCGGCACAAACCACGGCGGGCGGCAGATCGACAGCAGGTCGATACGCGCCGCCTCACCATTCACATCCTGCAGCGCCTTGAGCAGATTCTTGGCGTGCAGAATGCCAACGATGTTCTCCGGTTTGCCGCTCCACAGCGGGATGCGGGTCACCGGCGCCGCCAGGATTTCCTTGACGGCCTCCTCCGGCGGATTGTCGACGCAGACTGTGATCATCTCGGTGCGATGAATCATGACGTCGGAAACCTGCAGCTCCTTCAGATCAAGGACTCCGCCGAACATATCGCGATGCTGTTTCTCGACGCCGCCTTCGCGATGAAGAAGGTCTAGTGTGCCGCGCAATTCCTCGTGCGCCGACAGGATGGGCTGGCTTTCGCCGATGCGAATGCCGAAGGGGGCGAGGATGGTCCGCACTAGCCACTCGATCCCCATCAGCACCGGGCCGAGCAGGCGCACAGCCAGTGAAACTGGCTTGGCCACGAACAGTGCAATCCTTTCCGGCGCATTGATCGCGAGAGTCTTGGGCAGCACTTCCGTGAAGATCACCACCACCGCAGTCATTACAAGAGTGGCATAGACGACGCCGACTTCGCCGAACCACAGCAGGAAAAGCCCCGTAGCCATCGCCGAGGCCGTGATGTTGACCGCATTGTTGCCCAGCAGAATCGCACCGATCAGCCGCTCGCGGGATTGCAGCAAGGCGTTGACGATGCCGGCGCCGCGGTTTCCGGCCTTCTCCATGCGCAGCATGCGCGCGCGGGAAAACGCCGTCAGCGCCGTTTCGCTGCCGGAGAAAAAGAACGACAGCAGGAGACAGATGAGAATTGCGATCAGGACGAGCCAGTCTTGCGCGGCCATCGATCAGATCAGGTTCTCGGCAAGGAAGCTGCGTACATCGTCGGCTTCGACATCGGGAGCGATGAAACTCGCCCCAATGCCGCGCGCCAGAATGAATGTCAGCCTGCCGCGTTTGACCTTCTTGTCCTGTGCGATCAGGTCCATCAGCCGGTCGGCACCTGGCTTCGCTCCGGCAATGTCGGCGATGCGGGTCGGCAATCCGACAACCGCGAGATGGCGTTGCACGCGTGCGGCCTCGCTCGCCGGCAGCAATCCGCACCGCGCCGAATAGGCAAAAGCCAGCGTCATTCCGATGGCAATCGCCTCCCCGTGCAGCAGCCGGTCGGAGAAACCGGCGGCGGCCTCGAGCGCATGCCCGAAGGTGTGGCCGAGATTGAGCAAGGCGCGGTCGCCGCTTTCCCGCTCGTCGCGTGCGACGATGTCGGCCTTCATCTGGCAGCTTTTCATCACAGCGTATTCGCGGGCGGGGCCGCCGGAGAAAATCTCCTGCCAGTTCTGTTCCAGCCAAGCGAAGAAGGGCGCGTCGCCGATCAGACCGTATTTTGCGACCTCGGCATAGCCGGCGCGCATCTGCCGCACAGGCAACGTGTCGAGTGCGGCGGTATCCGCCAGCACCAGGATCGGCTGATGGAAAGCACCGACGAGATTCTTCCCATGCCGCGAATTGATCCCGGTCTTGCCGCCGACCGAGGAATCGACCTGCGCTAGCAAGGTGGTCGGCACCTGTACGAAATCGAGCCCGCGCCGGATGGCCGAGGCGGCAAAGCCGGCGAGATCGCCGATCACGCCGCCGCCCAAAGCCACCAGAAGATCTCCGCGCTCGACGCGCGCTTCGATCAGTTGCTCGCAGACATTCTCGAACCCCGCATAGCTCTTGGAGCCTTCCCCAGCCGGAACAATCACATGCGAATGACCGATCCCCGATTTTGCAAGGGAGGCCTCCGCCGCCTTCAGATGATGCTGCGCCACGGTTTCATCCGTCACGATGGCGCAGCGTGCGCCGGGCCGCAGTGCCGCGATACGCGCGCCCAGCGACGTCAACACGCCACGGCCAATCGCAATGTCGTAGGCGCGGTCGGCCAGAGCGACATGAACATTGACGGGGTCGCTCATGCGAAGAGCTGCTGTCATTCCCAAATCACTCCTGCCGCGCCTGCACGGAACAATAATTGCGCAAGGCGTCGAGAATCTCGTCCACTATCACCTCGTGCAGCACATCGCGCGAATCGATGACGATGTCTGCCTCGGCATAGACCGGATATCGCTGCTCGATCAGATGGCGCAAGGTGGCGGCCGGATCCTCGGTCCTGAGCATGGGACGATCGGCGCGCCGCCTGATCCGCTTCATCAGCACGTCGAAATCGGCGCGCAGCCAGATGGAGACGCCTTTCGACCGGATTGCGGCGCGGGTCTCCGCATTCATGAAAGCGCCGCCGCCGGTGGCGAGAACCTGCGGCGCAGTTTCCAGAAGGCGCGCGATCACGCGGGCCTCGCCAGAGCGGAATTCGGCTTCGCCGCGCGTCTCGAAAATGTCGGGGATGGACATGCCGGCGGCGGCCTCGATCTCGTTGTCGGCATCCACAAAGGGAAGCGCGAGCCTGGCCGCCAGCTTGCGGCCGACCGAGGACTTCCCCGCCCCCATCATGCCGACCAGCACAATCGAACGACGGCCGAGGCCAGAGACAATTGAGGCCTCGGGAGGAACGGCTGGGGTCTGCAGAGCGGTATTCGACATGACGTTTTGCACGGCCTTTGTGCCGCGGCTGTCCTATAGCACGACTTATAGCACGAACCCGCAGCCCCTTGTCAGAGCCGCGGGAACGTGGTCGTAGTCGGCATCGCTCCGATTCACCAGGCGGCGCCGTCGTCCCGATGCCAACTCTGTTCCGTTTCTTGGCGGTTGTCGGAATTATTGCGGGTATGGTTTACGCTGGCATTGTCGCGCTGGCCACACTGGTCGAGCCGCAGCCGCGCGAGATTACGGTGACGGTCCCGCAGGACCGCTTCTACAAGCAACGCTGAGAGATCCCGGAAGCCGCATGGCCCGTCCGGCACATTCCGACCAGGCGCTGGTCGACCTTTTTCTCGATATGCTCGCGGCCGAACGCGGAGCCGGCGACAACACATTGTCGGCCTATCGACACGACCTCGCGGATTTCTGCGATGCCTTGCGCGCCCGGAAAACGACGCTTGCCAACGTCGCCACCGGCCATATTCGGGACTACCTCACCACGCTGAATGAACGCGGTTTTGCGCCGACCTCGGTTGCGCGCAAGCTCTCCGCCATCCGCCAGCTTTTTCGTTTCCTGTATGCGGAAGGCCGCAGGAGGGACGATCCCGCCGCAATCCTGCAAGGCCCCAAGCGCGGGCGCGCCCTGCCGAACGTCCTCTCGGTCAAGCAAGTTGACGGCCTGCTCGCTGCGGCCCGCGACGCGTCACAGAACGAGAGCAGTTCGACTGCCGAGCGCCTCCGCGCGGCGCGGCTGCATTGTCTTCTGGAATTGATCTACGCGACGGGTCTGCGCGTATCCGAACTCGTCGCGCTGCCGGCATCTGCCGCCCGCAAGGATCAACGGATGATCGTCGTGCGCGGCAAGGGCGACAAGGAGCGCATGGTGCCGCTCAATGACGCAGCGCGGCAGGCGATGGCGGACTTTCTCAGCTTGCGCAAACAGGCCAGGCTCGATGATTCGAAATGGCTGTTTCCGTCCTTCGGGGAAAGCGGGCATCTCAGCCGCCAGCACTTCGCCCGCGAGCTAAAGGCGCTCGCGGTCGCCGCCGGTCTGCGCGCCGACCAGGTCAGCCCACATGTGCTGCGGCACGCCTTTGCCAGTCACCTTCTGCAGAACGGCGCTGACTTGCGGGTGGTGCAGACCCTGCTCGGCCACAGCGACATCTCCACCACCCAGATCTATACGCACGTGCTGGAAGAGCGACTAAAGAGCTTGGTGCGCGACCTGCACCCGCTGACCGATGAGTGAATTGCTAACGGTTTCAAATGCATGACCCGAAGGGGTGGACCGGCCCTGTTGCTTGACTTGCAGGCCCCCCGGGGCCAGTTTCCCCCGCCGCCGGATCCGGCGGCGCCCCGTTGACTAAAGGCCATTTCCTCAACTCCTTGCGTACCTATCTCGACTTTGAAAAACCGGTGGCCGAACTCGAGGCCCAGGCAGATGAACTTCGCGCCGTACAGGCGAGCGGCGGAGAGGTTCAGGTCGAGGAAGAAATCGGACGCCTGGAAAACAAGGCCGCGCAGACCCTGAAAGATCTCTATGCCAACCTGACTCCGTGGCAGAAGACGCAGGTTGCGCGCCATCAGCAGCGCCCGCATTGCCTCGATTTCATCGCTCAACTGATTACCGATTTCGTACCCCTTGCCGGCGACCGCAAGTTCGGCGACGACGAAGCGATTGTCGGTGGCTTCGGCCGCTTTCGCGGCGACAGCATCTGCGTCATCGGCCACGAGAAAGGCTCCACCACCGAAGCACGGCTCAAGCACAATTTCGGCATGGCGCGGCCCGAGGGCTATCGCAAGGCCGTGCGGTTGATGGAGATGGCGGACCGTTTCCGCGTACCGGTGCTGGCGCTGGTCGACACCGCGGGCGCCTATCCGGGCATCGGCGCCGAAGAGCGCGGCCAGGCCGAGGCCATCGCCCGCTCGACCGAAGCCTGCCTGAATTTGCGGGTTCCGAATGTGGCCGTGATTCTCGGGGAAGGCGGGTCCGGCGGGGCCATCGCCATCGCGACCGCCAACCGGGTGCTAATGCTGGAACACGCGATCTACAGCGTGATTTCACCCGAAGGCGCCGCATCCATCCTGTGGCACGATTCGACCAAGGCGCAGGAGGCTGCCACCAGCATGAAAATCACCGCGCCGGATCTGATCAAGTTCGGGGTCATCGACGGGATCATCCCTGAGCCTGTAGGGGGCGCCCATCGCGACCCAGCCGCGGCCATTGCCACCACCGGCCACGCCATCGCCGACGCCTTCTCCGCGCTCAGGGGTCTTGACGGCGAGGATATGCGCCGGCAGCGGCGGGAGAAGTTCCTTGCCATTGGCAGAACCGGGCTCTGACCCCCGAGTTAACCACAGGCCCGGACGGGGCTCGCTCAGCCATAATAACGCCGCGTTATTTTAATGAGATTTCAGAGTATTTTACCGTTCGTTCACCGCCGCTATGGTCAACAATAAGGCGACCGAATCCGCCCTTGCGGAGACCGTGGCGGCGGAGTAACGATCGCGGGTGAAGGCTCGGGGGATAGCCTTTTCGGGGAGTAACGTATTGAAACTTAGCCCTAATTCGGTCCGCACGCTGATGGCGTCGGCGGCTCTCGCCGCCGCTGTAATGCTGTCCGGTTGCAAGACCGAAGGCGTCTTCCCCACCAACGCACGCGCCAATGCCCCGATTCCGCCGGCCCTGCTCGCCGAGATGGAAAAGAAGAACATGGACAAGAGCTCGCCGCTCCTGGTCCGTATCTTCAAACAGGAATCCGAACTGGAGGTCTGGAAGCAGGACCGCAGCGGTCGCTTCGCGCTGCTGAAGACCTATCCGATCTGCAAATGGTCCGGCGATCTTGGCCCAAAAATCCGCGAGGGCGACCGTCAGGCGCCGGAGGGTTTCTACAATATCACACCCGCGCAGATGAATCCCAACTCGCAATACTATCTTGCCTTCAACATGGGCTATCCGAACGCGTTCGACCGTGCGCATGACCGTACCGGCGCGCATCTGATGGTGCATGGCGATTGCTCGTCGCGCGGCTGCTACGCGATGACCGACGAGCAGATTTCGGAAATCTTCGCGATGGGCCGCGAGTCTTTCTTCGGCGGCCAACAATCCTTCCAAGTGCAGGCCTATCCGTTCCGCATGACGCCCGCGAACATGGCCAAGCATCGCAATAATCCGAACATGCCGTTCTGGAAGATGATCAAGCAGGGCAATGACCATTTCGAGGTGACGCGCCTCGAGCCGAAGGTCGATGTCTGCGAGAAGCGTTATGTGTTCAACGCCACCGCGCCGGCCAATGCATCGACGGCACTCAGCTTCAATCCGAAGGGCAAATGCCCGGCCTATGAAATCCCGCAGGACATCTGGCAAGCGGTGAACGAGAAGCAGCGAGCAGATGAATTCCAGGTCGCCGAGCTGACCTCGCGCGGCGCCCCGGTCGCCCCGATCAGGAGCGGGCGTGACGGCGGCATGCATCCGACCTTCGTGGCGAAGCTGCAGCCGCGTGAAGTCATCGACGAGCGCGGCAACGTCAAGCTCGTCGTCGACCCGAACGCGCCAGGACCGATCGCCACCGCCTACAGCGTGGCGTCGGCGACGGAACGAGAATCCGATGTGACCGCCTCGACGCAGCCGATCCAGGTCGCGGATGTGCCGCTGCCACGTCACGCACCGCAGCCCAAGCAGGGCGTACGTCCGGAAGAGCCGAGCTTCGCGCAACGGCTGGGCAGCCTGTTCGGGATCACGTCGTCGAACAAGTCGGAACAGCCACGCGTCGCCGTCGCGGAAGCGGCTCCCGAAACGCAGAACAAACCGGCGATGAGAGCAGGCGTTGCCTCGCGCGTGATCGGCTTGCGCGGCTCGGAAGGGGCCCCTGCGGAAACCCCGGCGCCGAAACCGCGCCCGGCCCAGGCCGCAAAGCCCGGCGCCATCCCGCCACAATCCGACGAATCGCGGGTGAAAACCGCCGCTGCGGGCGAAAGCCCTGCGCCCGCCGCCGCGCCTGCCGGCAATGTCATCAACGGCGCGCAGCCGATTCCTTCGACATCGAGCTTCGACAGCCGCTGGAGCGCGTTCCGCTAGTCGGCAGCGGCTTCCTTCACCCGCACCTTGGTTGCGATCGGGCCGGTATCGCCGACATCCTCGACATAGGTGACCTCATCGCCGCGGCGCAACCGGCCGAACTCGCCGGACAGGAGCGCATTGCGGTGGAAATAGAGCAGACCGCCCTCCTTGGTCATGAGGAACCCAAAGTCCTCTCCATCCCTGATTTCAGCCACCTGGCCGCGGAACTCGTTGACCGATTCATGCGTCATCGCAGTGGCATGATCGGTCATCTTGCGCTTGAGCTCGGTGAGCTGCAGTTCTGCGAGACGAAAGGCCTCGTTGATCGCGTTGTGCAGATCTGGGCGCTGGAACTTCCGCTGCAGCCGGTCCGGCTCGTGCGCGACCACAATGTCCTTGCGGCCCGGAATGCCGATCTCGATGCGGACCACCGGTGGGATGGTGTGATTGGAATTATCGGCGCGCTGATCGACCCGCACGCGACATGAGGTCATGCGCTCGTAGATGGACTCAAGCTTTGCGACATTGTCGCGAATCTCGTCTTTTGCCCAGTCCGAATTGTCGATGTTATGGAATGAAATTTCGAGAGGAACCTGCATCATCGCACCCTGTTCTGACGGTCTGACAATGACAAAGCCCACAAGCGGAAATTGTTTCACAGTCACGACCCTTGGCCAACACGACATTCACCGCGCAAAAAAGAAATGGCCGGGGCGAGCCCGGCCATGATGCAGGTCAAAACAGCGGTCGGCCGCCTGTCAGGCGAATTTGCCATGACAATGCTTGTATTTCTTGCCCGACCCGCAAGGACATAGCTCATTGCGGCCGACCTTGCCCCAGGTTGCAGGATCGTTTGGATCGCGCGCGATCTGAGCGTCGCCATTACCGCCGGCCATTGCCGGTGCGAGAGCCGGCGCCATCTCGTCCTCGCCGGTGAGCGGATCGATCTTATGTGCCTCCATGTAAGGCAATTGAGTCTGCTCGTCTGGCGACGGTGCCTGCACCACCTCGACACGCATCAGTTGCGCGGTCACCGCCTCGCGCAAGTTCGCGCTCATGTCCTCGAAAAGCTGGAAGGCTTCCGACTTGTACTCGTTGAGCGGATCGCGCTGGCCATAACCGCGCAAGCCGATCACCTGGCGCAGGTGTTCGAGCATGACCAGATGCTCGCGCCAGAGATGATCCAGCGTTTGCAGCAGGATCGACTTCTCCACATAGGCCATGACGTCCGGCCCCCATTGGGCGACCTTGGCGGCCATGACCTCATCGGCCTTATTCTCGATGCGCGCGAGCAATTCCTCGTCGGCGATGCCCTCTTCCTTCGCCCAATCAACCACCGGAAGGTCGAGGCCGAGCACACGCTTCAGCTCCTCCTGCAGGCCGACGGTGTCCCACTGTTCGGGATAGGCGTTTTCGGGGACATGCTTGGCGACGAGCGACTCGATCACCGTGTAGCGCATGTCGGAGATGACCTCGTGCACGGCTTCGTCCTTCATCCACTCGATGCGCTGGTCAAAGATCACCTTGCGCTGATCGTTGGAGACGTCGTCGTATTTCAGGATGTTTTTGCGCAGGTCGAAGTTGCGCGCCTCGACCTTCTGCTGCGCCTTCTCCAGGGCCTTGTTGATCCAGGGATGGATGATCGCTTCGCCTTCCTTCAGGCCCAGCTTGGTGAGCATGCCGTCGAGCTTGTCGGAGCCGAAGATGCGCATCAGGTCGTCTTCGAGCGAAAGGAAGAATTTCGAACGGCCGGGGTCGCCCTGGCGGCCCGAGCGGCCGCGCAACTGGTTGTCGATGCGCCGGCTTTCATGACGTTCCGTGCCCAGCACGAACAGGCCGCCGGCCGCGAGCGCCTTTTCCTTCAGGCGCGCGACCTGATCGCGGATCGCCTTGGCGCGGCGCTCGCGCTCCTCGCCCTCGACACCCTGCAATTCCTGCTTGATGCGCATATCGGCATTGCCGCCGAGTTGAATGTCGGTGCCGCGGCCGGCCATATTGGTGGCGATGGTGATCGCACCCGGAACGCCGGCCTGCGAGACAATATAGGCTTCCTGTTCGTGATAGCGCGCGTTGAGAATCGCGAAGACCTTCTTTTTCGTCGCCGCTTCATCGCCGCTATAAAGGGCGGCGAAGGCGTTGGGGTCGGAGAAATCGTGCTGCTCCCAGCCTTCCTTGCGCAGCATCTCCGCAAGGCTCTCCGACTTTTCGATCGAGGTGGTGCCGACCAGAACCGGCTGGCCGCGCTTCTTGCAATCCTCGAGCAGCGAAATGATCGAACGGTATTTCTCGGCGTTGGTACGATAGACCTCGTCGTCCTGGTCGTCGCGGATCATCGGGCGGTTGGTCGGCACCTCAACCACTTCCAAGCCATAAATGTCCATGAACTCGTCCGCTTCCGTGAGAGCGGTGCCCGTCATGCCGGCCAGCTTGTCGTACATACGAAAGTAATTCTGGAAGGTGATCGAGGCCAGCGTCTGGTTTTCCGGCTGGATCGGCTGATGTTCCTTCGCCTCCAGCGCCTGATGCAAGCCTTCCGAATAGCGGCGGCCCGGCATCATGCGGCCGGTGAACTCGTCGATGATGACGACCTCGCCGTTCCGCACGATGTAGTCCTTGTCGCGCTGGAACAGCTTGTGCGCGCGCAGGGCCTGATTGACGTGATGCACGGTCGAGACATTTTCGACGTCGTAGAGCGAATCGGCCTTGAGCAGGTTGGCGCTACGCAGCCACTGCTCCATCTTCTCCATGCCGGCCTCGGTGAGGTTCACCGTGCGCTGCTTCTCGTCGACTTCGTAATCGGACTTGTCGAGCTTGGGGATGTAGGCGTCGATGGTGTTGTAGAAATCGGAACGGTCGTCGAGCGGCCCGGAAATGATCAGCGGAGTGCGCGCCTCGTCGATCAGAATCGAGTCGACTTCGTCCACGATGGCAAAGGCATGGCCGCGCTGGACCATGTCCTCCATCCGGTATTTCATGTTGTCGCGCAGATAATCGAAGCCAAGCTCGTTATTGGTGGCGTAGGTGATGTCACAGGCATAGGCTGCCTTGCGCTCCGCATCGTCCATGCCGTGCACGATGGTGTCGGTGGTCAGGCCGAGGAAGCCGTAGATCTGCGCCATCCATTCGGCGTCACGCTTGGCGAGATAGTCGTTCACGGTCACGACATGCACGCCGCGGCCCGCCAGCGCATTCAGATAAACGGCGAGGGTCGCGACCAGGGTCTTGCCTTCGCCGGTCTTCATCTCGGCTATGCGGCCCTCATGCAGGATCATGCCGCCGATCAGCTGCACGTCGAAATGCCGCTGTCCCAGCGTCCGTTTGCCGGCTTCGCGCACGGTCGCGAAGGCCGGCACAAGAATGTCGTCCAGGGTCTTGCCGCCTTCGAGCTCTTGCTTGAAGGCCGCCGTGCGGGCGCGCAATTCGTCGTCGGAGAGTTTCTCCAGTTCCGGCTCGAGCGCGTTGATCGCCGCGACACGCGGCATGTAACTCTTCACCCGCCGATCATTGGCCGAGCCGAACAGTTTGCGGGCGACTGCGCCGAGCATGCGACATCCTTCTCTTCAACACTGCGCAGACGCGCGCTGCGGTCGATGACGGTACGGGGAACACGAAAGATTGAAAACCAGGCCGCCGCAGCCGACAATGGCTGCAAGGCCCGGCCCGGCTGCGATACCGGATGGGCGATCTGGCTCCGGTTGCATCCGGGAAAAGCGGCTCTTTTCGGGCTTCACGTCCGGAACTCCGCGGAGAGATAGGAGGGGGCCGGACCCTTGTCAATCAACGCCTTTGCACCGCCTTGCCCACGCCTTATTGCCAAAAGTTAAGTATTCCGAGCCATTGCCAAGGTTCAACGATTGGGCGAGTGTCCGCCCGCGGCGCCGGTGCCGCCAATGCCATGCCATCTGGCCTAACGCCATGCCATCTGACCCAGAGGACGTCCGTTTCATGACCTCGTTTGCTACCCGTATCGGCGGCCTGATCGCCATTCTCGCGCTCGCGGCCCTGCCCGTGGGCATTGCATCCGCGCAAAGCGACCCGGTGATCGCGAAGGTCGATGGCGCCGAGGTCAAGCAGAGCGATCTGACCGCCGCGGAAGAGGAGTTGGCCGGCCAGCTCCCGCCAATGGCCCCAGAGGCGAAGCGCGATTACCTCGTCACCTATGTCGCCGACATGATCCTGGTCGCCAAGGCCGCCGAGGACCGCAAGCTCGGCGACACCGATGACTTCAAGCGCAAGATGGCCAACGCGCGCAGCAAGCTGCTGATGGAAGCGCTGCTGCAGGCGGAAGCCAAGGCCGCCGTCACCGACGAGGCGATGAAGAAGGTCTATGACGAAGCCATCAAGCAGATGGCTGAAGAGGAGGAAGTGAGCGCCCGCCACATCCTGGTGGAGACCGAGGACGAGGCGAAGAAAGTCCTCGCCGATCTGAAGAAAGGCGCCGATTTTCTCGCCATCGCCAAGGAAAAGTCGAAGGATCCCGGCTCCAAGGAGAATGGCGGCGATCTCGGCTTCTTCGGCAAGGAGCAGATGGTGCCGGAATTCGCCAACGCCGCCTTCAAGCTGGACAAAGGCCAGCTGTCCGAGCCGGTGAAGTCGCAATTCGGCTGGCACGTCATCCGCGTCGACGACAAGCGCAAGAAGCAGCCGCCGCAATTCGAGCAAGTGAAGGACCAAATCCAGACCTTCGTGCAGCGCCGCGCCCAGGCCGAGATGATCACCAAGCTGCGCGAGAGCGCCAAGATCGAGCGGCTGGATGCGAAGCCGGACGCCAAATCCACAGACAAGCCGGCCGATCCGGCGAAGAAATAATCGCCACGATCATCGGTCATCGTCACCGCCGGGCTTGTCCCGGCGGTTTCGTTTCGGTAGGCACGCAGCACGCCAGACAGAGCATGCAGCCATGTCCACCGCCGTCTCCCCCCTCGCCCCGCAGACCACGCCCGACATGCCGGAAATTGCCGGCGTTCGCCTTGCGACCGCCGAGGCCGGCATCCGTTACAAGAACCGCACTGATGTCCTGCTTGTCACCTTCGACAAGGGCACGAGCGTCGCCGGCGTGTTCACCCGCTCGAAATGCCCGTCGGCGCCGGTCGAATGGTGCCGCGCCAAGCTCAAGGGCAAGACGGCACGGGCGCTGGTGGTGAATTCCGGCAATGCCAATGCGTTCACCGGCAAGACCGGCCGCGCGTCCACGAAGCTGACCGCGGAGATTGCGGCAAAGGCTACCGGTTGCAGCGTGAACGATGTATTCCTCGCCTCGACCGGGGTGATCGGCGAGCCGCTCGACGCTACCAAATTCAACGGCGTACTCGACAGCCTCGCCTCCGGTGCGATGAGCGGAACGTTTCTCGATGCTGCCAAGGCGATCATGACGACCGACACTTTTCCCAAAGTGGCGACGGCCAGGACGAACCTCGGAAAGACGAAAGTGACGATCAACGGCATCGCAAAGGGCGCCGGCATGATCGCGCCCGACATGGCAACCATGCTCTCTTTCATTTTCACCGACGCGCCGATCGCGGCTCCCGTCCTGCAGAAGCTGCTGAAGGATACGGTCGAAGACACCTTCAACGCCGTGACCATCGACGGCGACACCTCGACGTCGGACACCCTGCTCGCCTTCGCGACCGGCACCGCCAAGGGGTCTCCCAGGATCACACGCACGAACGATCCTCGGCTGAAGGGTTTCCGCAAGGCATTCGAGATGGTGCTGGCAGACCTCGCCGAGCAGGTGGCGCGCGACGGCGAAGGCGCGCGCAAGCTGGTCGAGATCAAGGTCGAGGGCGCAGTGTCCAAGGCGTCCGCGCGTCGGATCGCGATGTCGATCGCCAATTCCCCACTGGTGAAGACCGCGATTGCCGGCGAGGACGCCAACTGGGGCCGCGTGGTGATGGCGGTCGGCAAGGCCGGCGAACCCGCTAATCGGGACAAGCTGTCGATCTGGTTCAATGGTATCCGCGTGGCGCATAAGGGCGCGCGCGATCCCGGCTACGACGAAGCCAAGGTTTCGGCGGCGATGAAAAACCCGAAAATCGAGGTGAAAGTGAGCCTCGGGCTCGGCCGCGGCAAGGACCGGGTGCTGACCTGCGACCTGACCAAGGAATATGTCGCCATTAACGGCGATTACCGGTCCTGAACGCAGGGTCGGGTATCTCTTCACGGTCGATTAACGCCGGATTTCGTAACATCGGGGAAGGGTTGTGAGCGTCAAACTCGTACTTGTCGCCGCCTGCGCCCTGATCGACGCGGACGGCCGCGTGCTGATTGCGGAACGTCCGCCCGGCAAGGCGATGGCAGGCTTGTGGGAATTTCCCGGCGGCAAACTCGAGCCCGGCGAGCGGCCTGAAGAAGCGCTGATCCGCGAATTGTCGGAGGAACTGGGAATCGCCGTCAAGGAAGCCTGTCTCGCCCCGCTCACCTTTGCGAGCCATGCCTATCCGGACTTTCACCTTCTGATGCCGCTTTACGTCTGCCGGCGCTGGGAGGGGCAAGTCACCGCAAGGCATCACGCAAGGTTCGCCTGGGTCCGGCCGAACAAGCTGCGCGATTATCCGATGCCCCCGGCCGACGAGCCTTTGATATCGCACCTGATGACGCTGCTCTGAGACATATGCGCCGAGGATTGTCATGACCAGGATACGTTCCGCGTTCACGCGCAAACTGTACGGCCTCATGACGGACCGGTCCGGCGCGACCGCAGTCGAATACGCCATGATGGCATCTGGCGTCGCACTCGCGATCGTCGGCACGCTGGTCTTGCTGAGCGACCGGGTGCGGGCCTTGTATGAGTTGATCCTCGCCGCAGTGCCCTGATCAGCGGCCAGTTTTTTCTCCCGCGGATATTTCCTTCGTCTTCAGCGCATCGGCAAGCCGCATCGTGGCGGAGCCGGGCTTCAGTGGCTTCTGCTGGCTTTCATGCGGCGCCCAGCCGGAGAGCCAGACGATGTCGAAGGTCGCGCGCAGGCGGCCATCCGCGTCGCCGAAGCGCTGCGCATAGATCTCCGCCATGCGAAACAGCGTCGCGCGCCGCAGCGGCTTGCGGCTGCGCTCGCGTAACGCATTGGTCGCACCCATGCGGCGCAGGTCCTGCATCAGGGCGAAGACGTCCGCGTAGCGCACGGTCAGGCGGTCGGTGTCGGTGACCGGCAGCGCAAAGCCGGCGCGCTGCAACAGCGCGCCGAGATCGCGCAGATCGGCGAAGGGTGCAACACGCGGCGAGGCGCCGCCTTCAATCTCGGCTTCGGCCTCCGTGAAGGCCTGGCGCAATTCGGTCAACGTCTCGCCGCCGAGCAAAGCCGCAAGGAAGAGACCGTCTGGCCTCAACGCGCGGCGAATCTGAATGAGCGTCCCGGGCAGATCGTTGATGTGATGCAGCGAAAGCGCTGACACCGCGAGATCGAGCGAGGCGTCGGCAAAGGGCAAGGCCTCCTCGTCGGCAACGACTTGCAACGAGGATGCTGTCGCGGGTGCCGCAACGTCGCGCAGGCGGACAATCATTTCGGCAAGCCGGTTTGCTGAAAGCCTGTCCGCCACCGCATCGCCTGCCGATCCGACGTCCGCGGCCAAGGCAAACTGCCGCTTCACCACCATCAGCCGCTCGACCAGATCGTCCGCGACACGCTCCAGCAGAAACATTTCCACGCCACGCGCATGCGCGCGGCGGCAGCGGGCGCGCAGCAAGGCACGATCGAAGATCAGCGGGCTGTCGGGCACTGGTGCACTTGTCCTTCCGGCGATAGCCTTCCTTGCATGCCTGCGTCCGTTGCTGAACGACAAGCCCCTTCTTTATTTCGTCGCGCCCTGACGGCACTGGCGACGCCCTTCCGCATCGCCTTCGACGCCGCGCTGCCGCCGCTCTGCCCGTCCTGCCGCGAGCCGATTGGCGTCACTGCCGGGCTTTGCCCCGCCTGCTGGTCAAAACTTGCGCCCATTGAACGGCCCTTCTGCGAACGGCTCGGCATTCCCTTCGTCTATGACCCCGGACCCGGCATCCTGTCCATGCAGGCGATCGCCGATCCGCCGGCCTACCGACGGGCGCGGGCCGCGGTGCGCTACGACGAGGTGGCGCGTACTCTGGTCCATGCCTTCAAATATGGCGACCGCCTCGATCTGGCACCGACCATGGGCCGCTGGATGGCACGGGCCGGACAGGAACTTCTGGCCGAGGCTGATCTGATCGCGCCGGTGCCGTTGCACTGGCGCCGGCTCTGGGCCAGGCGGTTCAACCAGTCGGCGGCGCTGGCCAAGGTCATCGGCGAGAGCGCCGGTGTCCCTGTCAGCCACACGGCGCTGAGGCGCAGCAAGGCGACCCCGCAGCAGGTGGGGCTATCGCGCTCCGAACGGGCGCTGAATGTCCAAGGCGTCTTTAAGGTGCCCTCGGAGGGCAAGGCAGAGGTGGCGCGGCGGCGGATCGTGCTCGTGGACGACGTGCTGACCTCCGGCGCGACCGTGGATGCCTGCGCCCGGGCGCTGCTGCGCGGCGGCGCCAGGAACGTGGATGTGCTTGTTTTTGCGAGGGTTGTGGACGCCGCCCGCGCGACCATATAGTGGGTCTGCGGGGATAGACCGGCGGGCTTTCAGCCATATGAGCGCGATAGAAATCTACACAACGCCCTACTGCCCCTATTGCGGTTGGGCGAAGGAACTGCTCGGCCGCAAGGGCGTGCCGTTCACCGAAATCGATGTCAGCGGCGACCGCGCCCTGCGCACCGCGATGACCGACCGCGCGAAGGGCCGCACCACCGTACCGCAGATTTTCATCGGCGACTTTCATGTCGGCGGCTGCGACGACCTCTATGCGCTGGACGAGGCCGGCCAGCTCGATCCCCTGCTGGCGCAGGTCAGCGCGCAAATGGCCCGCGAGCCCCAGGTATGAGCGCAACCTCCGCGAAATTCCGGGCTGGCCTTGTGCAGATGCGGTCCGGCCGCGTGCCGCAGGCCAATCTCGACGCGGCGATCAGGCTGATCGGCCAGGCCAAGGACAACGGCGCCGACTATGTGCTGACGCCGGAAATGACCAACATCATGGAGCTGTCGCGCGAAAAGCTCTTTGCTGTGATTACCGAGGAAGAGAAGGATCCCTCTCTCGCCGCGTTCCGCGAGCTCGCGCGCAAGCGCTCGCTGCATCTGCATATCGGCTCGCTGGCGATCAGGGTGTCGCACGACAAGGCGGCGAACCGCTCCTTCCTGATCGATCCGCGCGGCGAGATCGTCGCGCGCTACGACAAGATCCACATGTTCGATGTCGATCTCGGCAATGGCGAGAGCTATCGTGAATCGAACAGCTACCGGGCCGGCGACCTTGCCGTGCTCACCGACCTGCCCTGGGGGCGCTTCGGCTTGACGGTGTGCTACGACCTGCGCTTCCCGTCGCTCTACCGCGCGCTCGCCGAGGCCGGCGCCACCATCCTCACCATTCCCTCCGCCTTCACCCGCGTCACCGGCGAGGCGCACTGGCATGTGCTCGTTCGCGCCCGTGCCATCGAGACCGGCAGCTTCGTCCTGGCGGCCGCGCAAGGCGGCAGGCACGAGAACGGCCGGGAGACCTACGGTCATTCACTGGTTGTTGATCCCTGGGGTCGCATCCTTGCGGAAGGCGGCACGGAGCCCGATGTGATTATGGCCGAGATCGATCCGGCCGAAGTTGCGGCCGCACGCGCCAAGGTGCCCTCTTTGCGGCACGGCCGGCGGTTCGAAATCGTCGAGCCGATGGCGGAGCCGACGCATCTGCACGTGATCGGCGGAGACAAGACATGATCCGCTACGCGCTGATCTGCGACAAGAAGCACGAATTCGAAGTCTGGTTCGGCTCGTCGGCTGACTACGACAAGCAGCGCAAGCGCAAGCTGGTGACCTGCCCCGCCTGCGGCTCGACCAAGGTCGAGAAGGCAATCATGGCGCCGGCGATCTCGCGCGCCGGCATACGCAAGAGATCAGCCGCGATCAGCAACGAGGCGATCCCGGCGCCTGCCACAGAACCCGTCGCGATGATGTCGCCGCAGGAACAGGAATTCCGCACCAAGCTGAAGGAACTGCGCGAGCATATCCTCAAGAACGCTGACAATGTCGGCAAGAAATTTCCCGAAGAGGCGCGCAAGATGCATTACGGCGAGATCGAGCACCGCTCGATCTATGGCGAAGCCTCACCCGAGGAAGCGAAAGAATTGCACGAGGAAGGGATCGAGTTTCATCCGATCCCGGCGCTGCCGGATGAGAGGAATTGATCTTCGATCCAACTTCATCGTCATGCCCGGCCTTGTGCCGGGCATCCACGTCTTAACAACACCTCGACAGTAAAGACGTGGAAGGCCGGGACAAGCCCGGCCATGACGAGTCATTGGTTATGGCCGCCGTGCTAATGCGTCCAGAGCAGCAGCACAACGCCTGCCACGATCAGCCCAATCCCCAGACCCTCGCGCACGGTCGTCCTGTGACCGAACACCACGCTTGAGATCGCCTGCGCGAACAGCACCTCGACCAGCGCCAGCGTGCGCACACTGGCCGCGGTGGCCAGCGCAAAGGCC
>Ga0073934_10000958_pt1 | contig 74885 bp, 59 predicted proteins | sample LarsenN4metaG_FD_76834 | JGI IMG/M metagenome (GOLD analysis project Ga0073934, IMG submission 76834) | Hot spring sediment bacterial and archeal communities from British Columbia, Canada, to study Microbial Dark Matter (Phase II) - Larsen... ...
AGGTTGCAATCTGTGCCCGGCATGAGGGCCCTCTGATGGACGCCGCCCGCGCGATTCGCGAGGCAACCAAGGCAGAGGTCCTAGCCATTCCCGCGGATGTCTCGCGCCCCGAGGACGTTCAAGCCCTCGTGGAAAAGACGGCGGCCGGCCTCGGAGCCGTGGATCTGCTTGTCGCTAACGCGGGAGGTCCGCCCCCGGGACCGTTCGAGTCGCACCCGGACGAGCAGTGGGCGAAGACCTTCGATACGACGTTCCAGAGCGTCGCGCGCCTCATCCGCGCCGTCGTGCCGTCGATGCGCGCTCGCGGCGGTGGCGCGATCGTCGCGATCACGTCCATTGCGGTGAAGCAGCCCCTCGAGGACCTCGTCCTCTCCAACGCGATCCGTGCCGCCGTCGTGGGCCTCGCGAGAACCCTGTCGCGGGAACTCGCTCGGGATCGGATTCGCGTGAATGTCGTGGCCCCCGGCTGGATCGCCACCGAGCGTTCGCTGGAACTCCTCCGGGTCCGAGCCGAGCGCGCCAAGCGTAGTCCTCACGAGGCCGAGGAGGAGATGACCCGCGAGATCCCCTTGGGTCGCCTAGGAAAGCCCGAGGAGGTCGCCGATCTGATCGCCTTCCTCCTCTCGGACCGGGCCTCGTACCTTACGGGGAACGTGATCCAGATCGACGGGGGCTTCTACCGCGGGGTCTTCTAGCCGGCCATGGAGGGTTTTCACGCATACCGCCGAGGGCCCACCGCGGTGGAGGTCGAGCAGGACCAGCACGACCGTCGATTCGCGCCGTTCCACGCCCGACACGTCGGGCATTTCCAGCTCCCCTTTGCCATGGATTGGCCCCAAGTGAGCAGATACGTGGGCACGCCGGCGCCGCAGGACCAGCAGATCGTCCCCTCCGCCTCGTTCACGATGTTGCAGTTCGGGCAGGACCAGCTCATCCCCTTCAGCTTGGGCAGGTTTCGGATGCGACGACGCCAGTCAATCCACGCGAACAGAAGGACGCTCCCGAGGAGGAGCATCAAGGCGACGGAGACGAACTCCTGCACGACGATTCGATGCGGCGTCGCGGGTTTATAGGCTCGGGGCTGGCTATCATGCTCGATACTTTTCTGGCCCGTGGAGTCTTCCGACGCGCTCACTGATTGAACGTCTCGGCCTTCTCGTACGTCTGTTTGAGGTACTTGATCAGGACGTCGCGGTTGCGCCGCAAGTGACTCTCGTACCAGACTTTCACGAGCTCGGCGAGCATCTTGTGAAGGTCGTCCATCTTCACGCGGTCGACGCCCACGTCGTACAAGGTGTGGATCGTCCAGATCCGCTTCCAGCCGCTGTACTTGTAGTAGTGCTCGCCCTCGCAATATTCGAAGATCATCTTGAGGTGGGTCCGGCCGTCCACGTCGACGTAGTTCACCTTGAGGGCGTCCCCCACGCGGCCCTGGTCCATCGTTCGGTCGAGGAGCTGGATCGTCTGGACCGCGCCGAGGTTGAAACCTGCACGCCATTGCCACTCTCCGTCCGGGAACGTATCCGAGAACACGGCCCAGCTCGTGTACGGCGGTTCCATCGCGAAGTGGACGTTGATCTTGTTGAATCGCTTCCAGATCTTCCAGAAGTCCTCGATCAGGGTGCGGTTGATTTCCACCTTGGCGACATTCTGCTCGCCGACATCTTGGATGACTTCCTTCGTTTTCTTCTCGAGCTCCGCGTCCAAAGAGGCGAACCAATCATCCCCCTTGTCCGCGGCCTTCTTCGCGGCCATGGCCAAGTCCCTTCTCACCGCGCCGAATGAAATCTCCGGCTATATAGGTATTTATCGGGGAAATGAAATCCGCAACGGGCGGCGTATCGCCATACGCTTTCCGATGGGCTTTCGGTGACGGGGACCTAAGCTCAGCAGCGAATTCTTCGCATGCCTAGGCGCGGCCCGGGGAGTACGTGGCAACTGTGACCGTTACGGATTCCATCGGGCAATCGAGGGAGCGCAGCGTCGCTGTGACGGTGACGCCCTCGCTCGTTGTCCTGTTATCCTCGAACGCTAGCTCGGGCTCTGCTCCCCTCAAGGTTTCCCGGAGCGCGGAGGTTTCCGGCGGCACCCCGCCTTACACCTGCGAGTGGAACTTCAGTGATGGTCTTGTGAGTTCCGCGCAATCGGCTAACCAAACCTTTGGCCTCCCGGAGGTCTCGAGCGTCACGTTCGAAATCACGGAGGCAGACGGTTTCACGGTTCACGACTCAGTGGAGATCAAGGTCACGAGCACCAGCCCTAGTGGCCTTCTGAGCGACGCTGGGCTGTGGCTCGCCATCGGCGCCGTCTCTGGAAGCGTCGCGGCTACCACGTTCGTGCTCTGGCGTCGACGTCGCCCCAGATCACCGGTTTCGGGCCCCGAGCACCGGGCCAAATGATGAAACTCCCCATCCGCGTCCCATGCGGATCAGAGTTTGGGCACCGCGGAACTCCGGCAGCAAGTTTAAGTCCAGAACGTCGAACCCAGCTTCATCAACCGGGGCCTGGCCCCAGGAGGAGTCAGACCTCAATGCCGAAGGCAAAGAAGACCACCAAGAAGGCAAAGAAAGCGAAGCACTAGCGTCCGCGTGACGGATGTGCTCTCGCACGACCTCTCAGCTTTTTTTCTTTCCTTTCCCACGAAGGCGCGCGCGGAGGCGGGTGTGGACAATCTCGCTCACGAGCTTTCCATCCGCGCGACCCCGCAACCTCTCCATGGCGCGGCCCATGAGGGCTTTCTCCGCGCCCTCCCCTTTCGTCGCGATGAGATCCGAGGAAACATCGAGGACCTCGTCCACGACCGCCTCGACTTCCTCGCGGCTCGTACCGCGAACCCCGAGGGTCTCGAGGGCCTCCATAGCGCGCACACCTCGAAGGGCCATCTCTCGGAGGGCTGCGGGCAGCGCCTCCTTCGCGAATCGGCCCGTCTTCAGGAGTGAGAAGAGTTCTCGGAGATGATCCAGGGGGATACCGTCAACATCGAGGCCTTCCCGGCGCAACTCGCCGTAGGTGTACAGGAGCACCGTCGCGACGGTCTTCGCTTCGTCGAACTCGCGCGCAATCATCTCGAAGGCGTCGTCGCTCCCCTCCTCGACGAGCTGGCGCGCTTGCTGCTCGTGGATCGAGTACTCACGCACGAGCCGGGGGATCCTCACCTCGGGCCGTTCGGGGAGCCGATCCCGGATTTCTCGTAGTCGCCCATCGGTAACGCGGAGGGGAGGGACATCGGTCTCCGGATACATGCGGGCCTTCCCCGGCAAGGGCCGTGCATAGACCGTGCTCCCGTCCGGGCGGGGTTCGCGGGTCTCCTCGGGGACTCCGCGGATCGCGGCTTCGGCGCGCGGCCGCATCTCTTCGATTGCTGCGCGCGCCCTCGCCTCCGACTCCGCGACGAGGACGACCGCGTCGAGGGGGCCGAGCTTCAGGGCGGCCCGGACCGTGTTCACTTCAGCCTCGGAGATCCCAAACGCGGGCAGTTCGTCGGAATGGAAGATGCCGCCGACACCCGCCACGCGCGCATGGGAGGTCAGTTCGGGTCCCAACTTGCCTTTGAGGAGGCTCGCGAACTTTGGGAGGGGCCACGCGAAGACCTTTCCTCCCTTCTCGAGTGCGGACCGAACGACCTTGGACTCCGTTGAGGCGAAGGCGGACGTCACATCGTGCAGGCTCGAAGGGACGGAGGTCGCCCCACGTCTCTTCAGCTCCGCAGCCGCTTCGAGGAGCATGAGCTGCCGCTCCACCTCCTTCTCCACGAAAGTCGAGATGAGTCGCAGCTCCTGGACGCCCTTGATTTCGATCCTCGCTCCGCCTCGGATGGAGACGTTCAAGTCCTCGCGGATCGTCCCGATGCCGCGGAGCACTTTCCGTGTGGCTCTCAAGAGAGATCCGATTGCGAGGGCGACCTCGCGGGCTTCCTCGGGCGTCTCGATGTCCGGAGTCGTCGCGACCTCCACGAGGGGAATCCCGAGCCGGTCGAGGCGGTACACGACCTCGCCTTCGGACTCGCCGACCTTTCGGGCCGCGTCCTCCTCGAGGAGGATCGTCGGGATCCCGATAGTCTTCCCGTTCACCTCGATGGACCCGCCCATCGCAACGAGGGCGGACCTCTGAAAGCCTGCCGTGTTCGACCCATCGATTACGATCTTCCGCATGAAGTGGACTTCCCGGACCGGATCCGCGGCGAGCATTAGGGTGATCTCGAGGGCGATGTCCAGGGCCTCCTCGTTCGGAGGGTGCGGCGGCTCTTCATCCGCTTCGACGAGGCAGGTGTTGTCCGTCGCCTCGTAGACGAAGGTGAGGCTCCGCTTCGCTTCTTCGATGGCCGCCGCGTCAACTTCGCCAAGTTCGCTTTGCGTGGGCCGGAGGCGGCGGCTGAACCGAATCTGACTCGGGGCGTCGACGAGTCGCGATTCGTCGTCGCAGAAGAGCTTGCGGGTCGCGAGTTGTTGATGGATTTCGAGCCCGCACTTCAGGCCGAGCGCGCGGTAGTCCATTGGTGACCGTAGCCGGGACGGCCGCCAAAAACCTTTGCGAGGTGGTCATCGGAGGGCAACGTCCTAACTGTGTCCGACAAGATTGCCGCGGCCGTCAAGAGCCAACCTGCGACCCTCTCCAATCTGGTCGAACCCCGCCACCGTCCGTTAAACGACGAGCTCCGTGGGCGGGCAGGACGAGGCGAGGGACGTGCGTGCTGGCCGGGAACACGGCCAGCCTCGGTGCCCGTTCGGCCTCTTGCTCGGTGACCCTTGCGTGTGCCGGGAGGCCCCGCGAGCGAACTGTATACTCGTCTGTGCACGAGCACCCCGCATGCATGGTACGACCGCAAGACACTAATAGCCGGGGGGTAGCCCTTTAGGGGTGTTAGCACGCAACACGGTGGTTTCCTCAGGGCCTCATTACTGCCGATCTTGGTAACGCTTCTCGCTAGCACCATGCCGGTGAGTTCCGCGGTCCCGTCTGGTGACCCGTGTATCCAGAGCGCGCTGGAGGAGATCCGGGGTTCCGCTCCGTGGGTGGAGGACTTATCTCTCGTAGGTGTGAATTCCCTCCTGGGAGAGTTCCGCGATTTCGTTCTGGTCACGGTCGAGTTTGGGACGCCACATACGAAGACCGTGCCATACGTTGTCGACTGTCAGGAACTTCGGGTGTGGCACTTTGCGGACTTTCGCGAGCCGCTTCCACCGCCATGGGACAGGCTTAGTGCCCCGCTTCGGAACATGATGCGGACGGACAATTTCCCTCAGGCTCTTGACGTGTTGATTGGCATTTCGGTCACGGAGCCGCTGCTGACGGGCGAGACAGTCTTCGTACCCGATGGCGTCGATCCCAGAATCTGGCAGGCATTGGATCCACGGGAGCGTGTGATCCTATCGGACTATTGGAAGCGCTATGACAACGTCCCCGGAGAGCCCATCTTCGCCCCGGAAGAGCATGAGAAGGTGATAGACAAGGCACACCAATTCATCAGAGACTACAACGACGCCATTACCTAGCCGAAGTTGGTTGCGCTCTGGGCCCGACTCAACTCCACTCCAAACGTAGGTGTCCTCCAGCGTCCTTTCTCTAGGGCTGACCAGTTCTTGTCGGCCCGGATCAATCCCGGAGCATTGAATGAACTCCTTGCGGCGACCGAAGTTGGCCATGTTGACATCTCTCTAGAGTTCAGGCCGCGTCTCGATGTCGGCATGAACGCCGTTGAGATCGACCGGCTCTGGGGCGAAGGATACAGCGGGGCTGGAGTGAAACTGGGCATGGTCGACACAGGAGTTACGGGTCATCCCAATCTACAGCTTGCCGGATATTCGTACTGGGGGAACGACCCGACCACCAGCGACCAGTGCGACCATGGGACCTACGTCGCGGGAATCATCCGGAGCAACCATGCGATTTACCGCGGTGCGGCCTATGGGTCGAGCATATACAGCGCGAAGGCCGCCAACACAGATTGCATAGCTGATACGCCTGCCGTCAACGCGGCACTGGTGTGGCTGGACTCGAAGGGAGCGAAGATCGTCTCTAACACCTTAGGCTCGAACGTAGACAGCAATGGCAACGACGGGATAGAGAAGTATTTCGACTGGTGGGTTGTCACTCGGTCAGTCTTCCTGGCTGTCGCGGCAGGCAACACACCCGTCGGAGGTTCACACTACGTCGATATCCCGGGTGGTGCCTACAATATTGTCACCGTGGGAAACGTCGACGACAAGAATACGGTTTCCAGGACAAACGATTGGATTTATTCTACCAGTGCGTGGGGCGTTGCTAATAGCACAAGGGCAAAACCAGATGTCGTTGCACCGGGAACTCTCATAAAATCCACAAACAATCAACTTGGTTTTTCGGACGTCCGACCCGATGGGCTACGTATCACGGGCACGAGCTTTGCGGTTCCTCACGTTGTTGGCCTTGCCGGTCTTCTAAGGCACTTGGATTCCGGTGCCGACTATCTCGAGCTGAAAGGACGGGTTCTCACAGGCGACTACTTCCTGCGTGACACCTGGTCATCCGTTTGGGCTTGGAGCTACATTGACGGGTACTGGGCGCGACAGAGTTCCTATGCTGCTTCCGGTTCGGTGGGCCACCAACAGTGGTGGGAAACGAATGTTTATCTCCATGCTGGCTACTACAATACTTTCACCCTCGTATGGAATCGAGAGATGAGCGCCTACAATCAAGTCCGGGGCTTCAGTGATCTGGATCTCGTCCTGCAATGCCCCGGTGGCGTTTCCGACTCGTCGACCAGCGCGGTGAACAACGTAGAGAAGGTTAGCATGACGAGGCCGACTGGCACGACGTGCAAGCTCCGGGTCTACGGCTTCCTGCCGAGCGGCATAACGTCGCAGTCCTTCCGCATCGTGGGGCTGAGCATCTGAATCCATCGGACGTTAAGGTAACCTCCGCAAAAGCAAGATCCAGGGGATTGATTGGAGATAGACGAAATCTCCTCCTAGTCGCGATCGGAATCGTCGCACTCGTCGTTGCGATCAGCCTGCTGGTTGCCTCGAGTCCGAGACCGACCGAGGGCGGATTCATCTTCCGGACCAAGCAATCAAACTACATCATTGGAGACACGGTAGAGTTCTATTTCACGAATGCTCGATCGGACCAGGTAACTCTTGGAAATCCCGCACCCTGGAGTATATGGAGGCAGACCGTTGACCAGTGGGTGCTCGTGTATTTCCCTCTCGCACCGCAGATTTTGTGGCCTGTGAGGCCGGGGGAGACTCTCAATTGGACGTGGATCGCCGAGAACCGGACGGAGCAGCCAACACGGATCCCGGTCGAAGCGGGGGAGTATCGGATCCACCTCTTCGTCGGCATCGACGCAGAAGGCATCGGCATGGATTTGCTGGCCTACTTCACCCTTCGCGAGCGAGCCCCCTGACGCAGGAGCTGCTTAGTGCAGCGGGAAGCCGCTCGCAAGATCAGAGAGTCATCTGGGACGGGTCCCACGGGCGTCACTCCCCACCCGCGCGAGCACTTTCGCCAGGTTTCGGAGCGGCGCGGGATCGCTCCTCGTCAAGTTCGTGCTCCAGTGCCTCGATTCTCGCCGCGGCGGCCTTCAGCTCGGACCACAGGATGTGGTACCTCCTGGAAGCGCGATACTCGCGGAGGGCCTCCGGATCCGCTGGCACGGGCTCTCCGTCCGTCGACAGGACGTGCTTCACGTAGAAGTCCTTGTCGAGATCGGGCATCGCCGCGACCCTCGCGAGGAGGTACGAAGGGTAATCCGGCTTAATCGCCGAGGCCGCTCGAAGCGCCATCATCACAGCGAATTCGCCGCAACAGTTGTAGTCTCGCTGCGGGAAATGATTCTCGCCATGGGTTTGGCGGTGCATCTCGACGAGCATGTCCCAGATCCGGTCGTATTCTTCCTGCGCGGTCATGGCGTTGCCGTGGCGACGAAGGACGACGCGACCTATCTATCTTGCGCGAGGTTGGTGTCTGCTCATCGAGCCTTCTCGTCGTAAGGAGACTTCAGCGTGCCGGCTTCTCGTTTCCGGCGATGCTCGAGCAGGTTGCGCAGCCAGGCGAGCAGGCGCGAGGCCGCGCCGAAAGGCCGGAATTCGATCATGACCCGTCCGTGGTTAGGGCTCTTCGCGCGGAGGACCACGCGCTTCCTCTTGTGGAGGACGTCGGTAACCTCCTCGTTGAGCACCTCGTGATACCGTTTCCCGCGCTTTCCGCCCGGGAGGTCCATCCACACGTTATCCAGGAGCAGGAGCCGCACCCTGGTCTGCCACACCCATCCTCGGCGGGCCTCTACGAGCGCGGACTTCGCCGGGAATCGCTGGCGGTACACGGCATATTCGAGTTCGCGGAATCCGATGACTTGGTCCCCGCCGGTCAGGACGGGCTCGTTCGCCTCCGTGAGGACGACCCCGACCTCACCGATCTCATCGATTTTCATCCTCGCACTCCATCGGAATTCTCGAGTTCGGACAAGCCTGACGACGCCCTTTAGTCCAAGTAGTCGTCGAGGTGAAGGCTCGGATTCAGCTCTCCCGCGACGTTCGTGCCCATCGCTTGAGCGACTTCCGCAGGTTCCCTCGTGTGCCCGAGGACCCACATGAGCTTCACGTACGCGACCTCCGGGAGCATGTCCTCCCCGCCAATCACGCCCGCCTTCATGAGATCTCGCCCGGTGTCATACACCCGCATGTTCACGCGGCCTTGGAGGGTCTGGCTCGTCATGACGACAACGGTCCCGTCTCGGATCGCGCGGGCGATGACGGGGATCAGCTTGCGGTCCACGTGGCCAAGTCCCGTCCCCGCGAGGACGACGCCGTGTCGTCCGCGCATGACGGCCTCGAGCTCCGTGGGCCTCTGGCCAGGATAGAAGGTCACGAGAGCCACATCGGGGTCGAGGCGATCGTCGACCATCGCTGGACCTTTGGAACGCGGGAGTGCCCGCTCCGCGAGTTCGACCTGTCCATCCGGCGAGGCACGGCCCAGGGGTGGGGCGTTCAGGGACCGGAAGGCGTCCCGCCGCGAGGAGTGCATCTTGCGGACCCTCGTTCCCCGGTGGATCGCGCAATGCGTGTCGGAGGTCTCGGCGTGGAGGACCGCGACGACCTCGCCGAGGTCCGCGGTCGCGGCATGGGTGGCACACAGGAGGTTCGACGCCGCGTCCGAGGACGGGCGGTCGCTCGACCGCTGGGACCCCACGACGGCCACGGCCCCCGGGAGGTCCCGGAGCATGAAGGACAGGGCCGCCGTCGTGAAGTGCAGGGTGTCCGTCCCGTGCGGGATCACGACGCCCGTCGCGCCCCCGTTGAGCTCCGCGGCGACCTCCCGCGCGAGGTGGCGCCAGTTCTCCGGCTTGAGGTCCTCGCTGTACACGCTGTAGATGACTCGGGCGCGGACGTTGCACACCTCGAGGAGTTCCGGCACGCTGAAGACGAGCTCCTCCGCGGTAACGGCCGGGTGAACCGCGCCCGTCCGGTAGTCCACGTACGAGGCGATCGTGCCTCCCGTGCCGAGGAAGGCCACGGTCGGTTTGCCGGAGGTCGATGGCGACGGACGCCGCTCGGCTTTCGCCGGCACCGCCTTGGAGGTCACGCGGATCGAATCGATGTCCGCAGCCGGGATGCCGACGTTGTACCCGTTCCCCAGCTTGACCGTGAGGATGTCCTCGCCGCTGAACCCGTGGTGAGGCATCACGACGCCGTCGAAGGGCTTACCCCGGGCCGTCACCGTGACCGCGTCGCCCACGGCCGCCCCCGCGTGGTCCAGCAATCGCTGGATCGCCGCCGGATAGTCCACGGCCGCCGCACGCACTCGGGATGATAAGGCCTTTTGGGGCGGCCAAGGCGGTGGCGTCCTGAGAGGCTATATGCACAATCTCCGATGGCCCGAGGGAGACCATGTACCCGAAATACGTCGTCGTGCGAGTTACGGATCGGGACCGACCTGTCCATTTCGATACGAAGGTCCTGCGACTGAAGGAGGAGGGCCGAGGGGACATGCGCAAGTACGGTCTCGGGATCTGGGTCTTGCTCCGGGACGAGAAGTTCGGAGAGTGTCTCGGACTCAGCCGGTACCCGCCCGGCTCCCCATACGGTGTCCCGTACGTTGTGGGCGAAGCCCCGGATCATATCGGGTTCGTCGCCGGCGACGTGGAAGCGACGTACCGCGAGCTCCTCCCCCGGGGAGCCGAGTCGTCCGGAGTCGATCCGGCCGCGACCGATGGCTGGACGGCCTTCGTCAAGGATCCCCACGCGAATCGGGTCGAGATCTTCCCGGTCACCGAGCCGCAGCGAGGGAAGGGTGCCCCTTGAGGTCACCGCGATTGAAGACGGCCCGTGAGGCCCTCAATGAGCTCCGGTGGCGAGGACGGAGTCGGCTCGGGAACGCGATCCTCTGGTACCTGGATCGGACGCGGCCCGAAGGCTACCGCCTGATCCGAGGCTCGGAAATCGTGGCCCTTGAGCGCCGGTACTTTGAGACCGCCGAGACGCGCTTGCCCTACTACAAGGTCGTGCGGATCGAGTGCGAGGGACGGGTCGTCTTCGAGCGGCAAAGCTATCCTGCGAAGTCACCATGATCTCGACATGGCCTCCAAGGACATCGCTCGGAAGCCGCTCGAGCTCTTTGCACAAGGATTCCAGCAATTCCGCGTTCTCGCGACCGCCATCGACCTAGGTCTGTTCTCCAAGATTCCCGCCATGGGGTCCACGCTGCCGGACATGGCGCGTGTCCTTGGATTCGAGGAGCGACCGACCCGGATTCTCCTCGGCGCCCTCGTCGCCATGGGCCTGCTTACGAAGCGCGGGTCGCGGTATCGGAACGCACCCATTGCAGCCCGGTACCTGGTCGAGGGGCAACCGCTCTTCTACGGTCCTTTCATCCAGATGCTGGATCGCCGGTTGTACGATGCCTATCGGAATCTGGAGATCGGCCTTAGGACGAACCGGCCCTTGACCGCAGACCCTGCCGTTGGGGACCTGTTTCAGACGATGGCTCGGGATCCGGCGATGACGCGGCTCTTCACGATGGGCATGCACGCGAACGGCGCTTACTGGGCCGAACAACTCGCGAAACGCATCGATGTCTCCCGCCATCGATTGCTCCTCGACGTCGGCGGCGGCTCCGGTGTCTATTCGATCGCGCTCGCCCGGCGCTGCCGGGGCCTCCGGGCGATGATCTTCGACCTCCCTGGGGTCCTCGGAGTCGCGCGGGAGAAGATCCGCGAAGCCGGCCTCGAGGCACGCATCAGTACGATCGCGGGCGACTTCCTCAAGGACGCTTGGCCCCGCGGCGCGGATCTCGTCCTTTTCAGCGCCATCCTACACGACTGGCCTCCCGAAGTTTCCACGGAACTGCTCCGTAAGGCCGCCGCCGTCCTGCCGAGGGGTGGTGAAGTCATCGTGCGAGAGACCTTCCTGGACGACGACGCTGCAGGCCCCCTGTACGCTGCGATGTCGAGCGTCACGTTGCTCGTCGAGACGCACGGAGAGAACTACGCGTGGGCCACCTACGAGTCGTGGCTCCGCGAAGCCGGTTTCGGCCGGTTCCGCCGGATTCCGTTCCCCACGACGGCGGGGAGTGGTGCGCTCCTGGCGCGAAAGCTCTAGTCGATGGAGCCGTGCGCGACGACATGTTGAAATAGCAGTCGGCGCGTGGTTCCGATTCGCCATGCCTCGAATCGCCGCGAAAGAACCTAGGCCGCCCGGCGCGGGCGTCCCGACGTTTTGACGGCGAAGGCGCTCCACCTTCTTCCGCCGGGACCCTGGACGGGACATGGTGTAAGGGTAGCATCCGAGATCGTAAACCTCGCGGTGGGCGTCCGAGTCGCCCTGTCCCGATCGCCCAATGCAGGGAGGTAGGGCGTACCTGAGGAGGTGATGTGATTCCGGACGGGCCGAACCCGCGAGATCCGGCGCCGGTTGCGTTGGCTTGCGGAGAACCTGAAGGCCGTGGTGCGTGGGCAGCAGTGGTGAAGCGTCCCGCAGGAGGCTGCGGAGACCTCCGGCCAGCGAATGCCCACGTCGTCCGAGCCGGAGGCGGGGACGAAACCCCCAAGTACGCGCTCCCGCCTTACCATTGGCGCCCAGATGAGGACGACAGCGCCGAAACCGGTCGGAAGTTCGGAGGCCTGCGTGAAGCAGAAGCCGCTGCTCCAAGCGGGGCTTTCCTGCATACGATGATCCAATCCCGGGTGGCGCCGGTTTTGGCCCCCACTCTACCCAAGCTCGGCGTCTCCGGGGGCGTCCGGGGCATGTTCGCGTAGTGAGCGACCGATGACACGAAGGCGGACGGAGACTCGGTCGCGACGGAAGTCGTCCGCGAGAGGAGTCCACGATGCGGCCGTGGCGTAGATTGGTCATCGCAGCGGGCTTATAACCCGCCAACGCACCCTCCTGATATCGAGGCCTCGACAGGACAAGGGGGAGAACGCAGGTTCAAATCCTGCCGGCCGCACTCGCCCCTCCCCGTGAGCGGGAGCTAGCCTTTTTGGCATCGTCGCCTGCTTACCGTCCAGGGTCCTTCATGACCACGTTTCCAGAGGAGGTCCTCACGCGTACGAAGAAGGGCGAACTCGAGGTCCGATCCCTCATCGACCGGGGGCGGTATGTCCGGTACAACTACTTGCATCCGGATACGGGCGAGCCGATGGAAGGAGGGAAGACCAAGCTCGTGCTGATCCCTGACATCGGCAAGATTGAGGAATACTTCGTCATCCCGACGAAGACGAAGCGCGACTTGCTGATTCCCGCGGCCGAGAAGGGCGAGCGCAAGGTCTGGGACGGGACGAAGGCCGTCGAATTGTAAGCGCTCAACTTTTATGGCCGACGGTCCCATCCGCACGGACGCGATGGAATCCTTGCACCGCACCGTCGCGGTCCTCTCCGGCACGGTCTTCCTCGTGATGATCGGGATATCGATCATCCTCCCCGCCCTGCCGCAATACGGCCTCGAACTCGGAGCCACACCGTTCCTCGTCGGTCTTCTCGTCGGGGCCCTGCCCGCCGCCCGTCTCGTGCTCGATCTCCCGTCGGGCGCGTTCGGCGATCGATTCGGCAATCGGCGCGTGATGCAGATCGGCCTCATCATTATCGCCACCACCTCCGCCCTCGCCGTGGTCGCTTTCAACTACTGGGTCCTGCTCGGCGCCCGAATCGCAGAAGGCGTGGGCAGCGCTTTCTACATCACGTCTTCCCTTGCGACCCTCGCGAGGCGGGTACCAAGGGAGCGGCGCGGTCGGTACATGAGCCTCTATGTCAACGCCCTCCTCATCGGACAGATCATCGGACCCGTCATTGGCGGGTTCGTGGTGGTCCAATTCGGGCTCCGTGCACCTTTCGCGGTGTATGCCCTCATGGCCCTGGTGGGGATGCTCCTCATTACCTTCGGATTGCGGCCGTCGCGCGGGAAGGATGAGAAGACGGCGGTGGACTTCGCGGCGGTCCGTCGGCTTCTTCGCGATCCCTCCTACGTCCTCGTAAGCCTCGGGGTGATGGGCACGTTTTTCGTTCCCTCCGGGCTCATCACGACTGTCATCCCCCTCTTCATCTTCTACAACTGGGCGGTCGATCAGACGACCGCCGCGGCCTTGACCGGCGTCCTCATCTCGATCAACGCCGTCGCAAGCCTCATCACGATGTACCCGAGCGGTTGGCTCGCGGACCGGATTGGACGCAAAACCCCGTTCGTCGCCTCCCTTCTCCTCGCGGGACTCATCTCGCCCTTCCTTTACTTCACGCAAGATCTGCCGACCGCGATCCTCGTCATGTTCGCCTATGGATTGGCCCTGGGACTGCACGGGCCGTTGGCTGCGTGGGCGACGGACCTCACGCCTCCGGAAATCATGGGGACGTCCATGGGCCTCTACCGGACGCTTGGGGACCTCGGCTTCCTCCTGGGTCCCTTGGTTCTCGCCGCGATGGTTCAGCTCACATTGGCCGGTGGGCAGGTGACGATCACGCCGTTCCTGGTGGCGTCCATCTGGGTCGTCGCATCGGGCGCGCTCCTGCTATTCGCCCGCGACCCTGCCGGAGAAGCTCGGAGGAAGACGAGCGCGGTGGGCCAGCCGGGGAACTCGGGCTAGGACAGCGGAGCTCGTACCCGACTCGCCTCGGCTGCGATGGGCGCTCACGAGCCCGGGAAGGCCGCGGGCTTACTCATAGTCGAAGCATCAATTGCCGAGCCGAGGGCGCCGAGGGCCTGCGCCACAAAGGGGCCAAGAGCTTTAGCCGCGAGGTCGAACAACGCCCGCTCATCGGGTGAAAGCGGCCACTCCTCGACCCCGAGCACGCGGCCCTGCCCCAGGATTGCCGGAACTCCCAGGGCGATCCCCCGCACCATGTATTCCCCGTCGAGGACGAGGGAGACGGGCAGCCGGGAAGGTGTGGGCGAGACGAGAGCCTTGACGAGGGCAACCGTGCATCCGGCGGGACCAAAGACGGTCCCGCCCTTCGACTCGAGGATTCGTTCCGCCGCGGCGCGCAGCGCGTTCAGGATTTCGACCTTTCCGTCCGGCGTCAGATCCACGGGCAGGTCGCGGATCTGCGCCCGGCTGAAGACTGCCACGAGACGATCTCCGTGCTCGCCCAGGACGGCTGCATTCACTTCCGATCGCGCGACGCGGAAACGCTCGGCGAGAATGTCGCGGAAGCGCATCGAATCCAGGAGGGCACCGGACCCCACGACTCGGTGCCGGTCCAAGCCGGAAGAGCGTTGGGCAACTGCCGTGAGGACATCCACGGGGTTCGTCAGGATGACGAGACTCGCTCCTGGTGCCACGCGGCCGATCTCCCGCGCAAGGGAGGCGATGACCCCGGCGTTCGCATGCAGGAGATCGAGGCGGGTCATCCCGGGCTTCCGGCCTTGCCCCGCGGCGATGATCACAATCGCGGCGTCACCGAGATCCGCGAGAGATCCCGCTTGGACTTGAGTCCGCAGACTCTCGCCTAGGCCATGCCGGATGTCATCTGCCTGCGCTTTCGCAAGATCCGTGACGGCGTCGCAGAGCACGAGTTCCCCGAAGATCGACTCGCGTGCGAGGGCGAAGGCGAGGGTGCCTCCTAACTTGCCAACGCCGACGACGCCGACCTTCATAGGACTCCCCGGTCCCCTGCCCGCAAAGGCTCGTGGGCAACGTCGGAACCCTTCGTCCGGGCCGCGCTGCCCTTACGGCGCCTGGAGGGTGTACACAATCCGATCCGTCTCCTTTCCCTTGGAACGCTTTTCCAGGATCTGGATCCGTCCGATCTCCGACGTATTTCGAACGTGGGTGCCTCCGCACGGACAATAGTCCGCCGCACCCACTTCGACGACCCTCAGCCTGCGGACGGACGCCGGAATGAGTTCCATGAGCGAGCGGTCTGCGATGCGGTTTTCGACCGCGAGCCGGTCTTCCTCGAAGATCCGTACATCTTGTGCCGCCGCGGTGACGGCGTTGCATTCACCCTCGATTCGCGTGAGGTCCTCCGGAGTCAGGTTCGCAGGCTGAAAGTCGACCCGACTGTAGTCGGCGTGGATCTGGTTCCCGACGGTCCTTGCGCCATAGATCCGGTACACGAGACCGGACATGAGATGCTGGGACGTGTGCATCCGCATGTGCTTGTACCTCCGGTCCCAGTCGAGCATGCCGTGGACCTCGTCCGCGGAAGGCATTCGATCCACGTAGTGCCGGACGACGCCCTTCTCCTTGAGCACCTTTAGGACCCGGGCCTCGCCGCCCGTCCAGCGAAGGATCCCGGTGTCGGTGGGCTGGCCCCCGCCCTCCGCGTAGAAGGCGGTCTCGTTCAGGACGAGGAAATCCGGACCGCGCTCGAGGATCCGCGCGTCGAACTCGCGGATGTAGCATGGATCGGGTTCCTGACCTTGGCGGGGCTCCATGTACAGGACCCGGGTGGGCACGTGCCTCGGGATACGGGAGCCGGCTAAAAGGGTTCCTTGCACCAGAGGGACGGAGCCGAATCGGCGGTTCTGACCTCGCGTGCGGCGCCCGCAGGCGACAAGGTTTTACGAGAGGAGCCCGTCCGCCCCCTCGTGGCGGAAAAACCGGCCAAGGGCCCGGGCGCTCAATTCGAGGCCATCGTATACTCCCTGTACCTCACCCTATTCATTGGTATGCTCGGATTGTCCTATCTCGTGTTTGCGTTCAATCCCTTGTGGCTCGCCTTCGTGGTCTTCCTCGCCGCGGTCGTCTTCGTGGTCGCCTTTGCAGCTCGGCTGATGTACCGGTCGCCCGCCTGAGCGGGGTTGCGGCACGCGGACCCGCGGCGTGGCTCATGCCCTCAGGCGTGGCACAGCGAGCTAGAGTCGACGCGCCACCGCGACGAGCCGGGAGCTCACCCTGTGCCGGTAGGTTGCGCCGACAGCCAGGTCCCCCCACCACTCGAAGGGCTCAAACCTCGCGGAGCGCAACGCGCGGGCGAAGGAGTCTTTCGTCCAGACCTTGAGCATGGCCTCGTCTACCTCCAGCTCAATCTTTCGACCGTGTTGGAGGACGGTGATGAAACGCGCCACGTGTTTCGTTTTCGATCGATTCTGGTCGTTGAATGCGAAGACCGCGATGCGAGTCCCGTCCGGGGCGCGGTAGTCCGCCTCCACCCGAGCATTCCTCGGTTTGCGGATCCAAGCATCGAAGTTCGCGAGGTCGATGACGAGGAGGGCTCCCGGGCGGAGGTGGCGGCGGAAGGTCCCGAACGCTCTCCGGATGTCCTCGGCCGAGGTCATGTAGTGAAAGGAACTGCCGAGGCATAGGACCGCGTCGAACTGCCGGCCTAGGTCCAATGTCCTCATGTCCGCGACCCCGAGGTCCGCCCGGACGCCTGCGCGTGCGACGTTGCGACGGGCCATCCGGATCATGTGCGGCGACACGTCGCGCCCGACGAGCCGGTAGCCCCGCTTCGCGAGCGGGAGATCGATCGAGAAGGTCCCGCAGGCGACGTCGAGGACGTCCTTGATCGTCGACGACCGCCGGAAGAGGTCATGCAAGAACCATCCGGCTCGCATGGCTCGGCGAGGTGCCTGGATCGCGTCGATGGAATCGTAGTACTCTGCGATCCTGCGGTACCACGTCCGATGGGCGGTCCCCGACTCACTTCCCCAGAACCGCACGCGCGATGACGAGCCGCTGGATCTCGCTTGTGCCTTCGTAGATTTCCGTGACACGCTGGTCCCGGTAAAGCTTCTCGACGACATAGTCCTTGACGAAACCGTACCCGCCGTGGATCTGGACGGCATGGTCCACGGCGCGGTGGGCGGCCTCAGAGGCGAACAGCTTCGCGACGCTGGCCTCGTACGTGTGCCTCGCCCCTTCGTCCTTCAACGCGGCGGCGCGATATGTGAGGAGCCTGGCAGCGTCGATCTCCGTGGCCATGTCGGCGAGTTTCCATTGGATCGCCTGAAACTCGGCGATGGCTTGGCCGAAGGCCTGCCGTTCCTTCGCGAACTTCAGGGACTCCTCGAGGGCCCGCTGGGCGATCCCAAGGGCTTGGGCCGCGATCCCGATCCGACCCCCGTCCAGGGTCGCCATCGCGACCGTGAACCCCTTGTTCAGCTCACCCAGGAGATTCTCCTTGGGGATGCGCATGGCATCGAAACTGAGGAGCATCGTGTCGCTCGCCCGGATGCCGAGCTTGTTCTCCTTCTTCTGGAGGGTGAATCCCTTCGCGTCCGAGGGGACAATGAACGCGGAGATGTCGTGTTTCCTGGTTCCGGTCCGGGCGTAGGTGAGGATGACCTTCGAGACCGACGCATTCGTGGCGAAGGCCTTCGTCCCGTTGAGGACCCATGCATCGCCGTCCAGGACCGCCGTCGTGCGAAGCGCGGCCGCGTCGGATCCGCTGCCGGGCTCCGTCAGGGCGTAGGCCCCGAGCCATTCACCTCGGGCGACGGGAGAGAGGTACTTTCGCTTCTGCGCCTCCGTGCCCCATCGCAAGAGCGGGTCGCACACGAGGCCGTTGCAGACCGCCGCGATGACCCCCGCGCTCGCGTCGGCCCGGGACAGTTCCTCGATCGCGATCGCATAGGAGACCGTGTCGAGACCCGATCCGCCATACTCCGGTGGCACGAAGATCCCAAGGAGGCCGAGCTCGCCCATCCGCTCGGCCCATCGGTGGGGAAATTCCTGGGTCTCGTCGTACTTCAGGGATTCCGGGATGATCTCGCGCTCCGCGAAGTCCCGGACCATCTTGCGCGTGAGATCTTGGGTCTCCGTCAGGCCGAAGTCCATACGCGGTTCGAAACGATCCGTCCCCGGATAAACCCTCCGCGAAGGATTAGCCACCGGAGAAGGCTTGGATGAGTTCGACCCGGTCCCCGTCCCGGAGGGGGAGGTCTCGGATGCCCTGGACGAACATCTCCTCGTTGATCGCGACGTTCACGAGGGAATCCTCTCGTTGCAAGGCCTGGCGAAGCTGCGGGTACCGGCTCCCGAGATGGTCGAGCAGGTGGCCAACCGTCGGCATGGGCTCCGTGATCGTCAGGCCGCCATCCTCCACATCGACCAGGACCCGCGGGATCCGGACCGTGATGCTCTGTCCGAAGACGATGCGATTCAGCTCCTCCCGCCACTCGAGGACGGGGATCCCCTCCGCCGTGAGGCGGCACAGACGGTAGAAGCGATTGAGCATCGCGTCGAACTCCTGCCGGTCGAGTTTTTCGCCCTTGTAGGGTCCGCCCTTGATGGGCTCCTCGAACCAGCGGTCCGGGCACGTGTCGTCCTTGCGCCGCACGCCGAGGCTGTAGTTGATCATCCGTTCGAGCCCGCGGATGTTCGAGCCGATGGCCGCGAGATGATCGGTAGAGTACTCGATGCCCGCGGCATTCGTAATCTGCTTGGCGAACTCCTCGTATCCCGGGAGGTTCGGCGAGTTGAATAGCTTCGTCGTGAACCGGCACATGCCGACGGAGTCCCCGACCGCGTAGACCTCCTCGCAGACCTTGACGGACAGCTCCTTTCCGTCGTAGGCGGTCGGCTTCGGGCTCACGGGTCCTCCGTAGAGCCTTGCCTTGAACTCCGGGTCGTCGTTGATACGTGCATTGATCTCGAGGGTGACGCGGTTCCGGAGGTGATCGAACCCGCGGGTCGCGACGGCGAGGCCGAGGGCGAAGGCCTTCAGGATCCGCGCGTCGTGGGGGTCCGACTGCATCATCCGCTTCACCGTCATCCGGTACCTCTGGGCCTCGGGGGGATAGAAACCGTCCTCGACAGCCCCGCTCCCGGCCGCAATGGCCTGGCCGAAGCCTTTGCGCCGGGAGGTCAGGAACAGCAGTTCCGCGATCGTGGCCAGGTTGCCCCATGTGAGGTCGAGCCCATCCGTTTCCGCCGGAGTCAGAAGGCCCCGCTGGAACAGTTCCATCGCCCAGGCGATGTTCCCGCTCGTCGCCGCGGTATCGAGCCCGAGGTCGTTGCAGATGTTGTTCAGGTAGATCACGTGCTGCGGCTTCGTGACGCCGAGGTTGGGCCCGAACTTGCCTACGGTGACGTACTCAGGTCCGTCGCCTCGCAGGTAGCGTCGGCCGTCGAAGCCTAGGCGGTCCACGTGGGCGACGAGGGCGGCGAGCTGCGGGTCGGATTCATAGAGGGACGTGATGTCGTTCTGGGGCCGACAGTTCACGGGGCACCGGAAGCATCCATCCATCCCAGGCCGGAAGGGGTCGAAGTTCTCCGAATCAAGGTCCGGAACCCAGACCGTCTCCTGGTTGTTCTTCGTCCCCATGGCCCAGATCTGGCGGGAGGGCTTGTAGAGGAACGGCGTGCCCCGCTCGCGAAGGATCTTCGCGACCCCCGTGTCCATGAAATGCTGAGCGATGCGTCGATTCGTGGGGCCGACCTCGTCGGGGCGCGCATAGTTGAGGCGCATGAGACCTTGGGCGATGATTGCCTTTAGGTTCATCGAGCCCATCTTCGCCCCCCCGCCGCCGCGGGCGTGGCAGGACTTCGGTCCCGCCATGACGCCGGCGACGCGCACGCCGAGCTCTCCCGCATGCGTAACGTTGATCATCGCGAGGTCGCCGCCCCATCGGCCGCCGAAGTCGTGTCCGATCTGATGCCGGAGCTCAACGTTGTCCATGCCCCAATATGGGGTGGCATCTCGGAACGTGAGGTCGCCGTCCTTGATGTAGAGGAGCGTGGGCAATGGAGCCCGGCCGTAGAGGACGAGATGGTCGATTCCGTTCAACTTCAGGTAGGATGGGAAGTAGTCCCCCGCGTTCGAGTCGAGGATGACCCGGCTGTCCGGGGACCAGGAGGTGAGGTTCCCGCGGGAGGCGCTCGGGATGATCCCCGTCGCGATTCCCGCGCCGTAGATGAGCGGGATCTCCGGGCTCAAGGGCTCGCGGGCCGGATCGAGGAGGTTCGCGAGGAAGAACATGTTCACCCCGCGGCCGCCGAGGAAGCAATCGACGACCTTGCGGGGCACGAACGCTTCCCGGACGTCCCCACGCTCGAGGTCGATGAAAAGCGTCCGGCCTTGCGAGGGAAACTGGGGCTCCGGGGCGAGCCGAGCGAACAAACGATCGATCCGCTCGCGACTCATTGGAGTCCTATTGGAAACAGGCTTAAAGCCATTTGTGACGAACAAATCCCGTTGACGACCCCGTGCAAGCGGACCTTCGGATGGCCCGATCCCGGGAGATCCCTTCAACGGTGGCGCCTCGTCGCGGGGACCTCAGGGGCCTTGAGCCGTTGCTCCATTCTCCGGAGTTCGTCCTCGCGTTGCTGTAACGATCCCTCGCGTTCGAGGAGTTCGGTCACCTTTTGGCGGAGAGCCCTTAGTCTCGTGCCAAGTTCAGCTTTCCACGCCCGGAGACCCTTCGAATCGTCGTCCGCGGCCCCGTCCCTGATCTCGAGTTTTTCTCCGAGGGCCTCCGCCAACCCATTGAGCAGCTCTCGCCACTCCTTATCGGATTCAGCCTGATCGGACTCGAGCTGTCGATCTTTCATATCGAGCACCTCGGCTCGGGCCTCGAGGACGCGCTCCCGATCGTTCAGTGCGTTCTCCTGCGCACGGAGTCTTTCCTCTTTTTCGATCGCCTCGACCGCCCTCCTCTGTAGGAACTTCACGCTCTGGTCAATGGCACGCTGCCGCTCCTGCGCTTCTCGGAGCACGTCGTCGGCTTGTGAACGGGCTTTCGCAGCGGCGGCGGAGGCTTGTTCAAGTTCCTTCTCGCGGGCCTGCAGGCGAGCTTCGAGGGACCGGAGTTCCGCGTCCCGCGCCTCCAACTCCTTGGCCTTGCGTTCGACCGCCGTTTCCTTCGCCGTGAGCGACGCCCGGACGGTCGCAACTTCGTCCAAGCCTGCATAGAGCCGTTTCTCGCGGATGTCGTGCTCGCTCTTCAGATCCCGGAGGGCCGCCTCCCTCGCTGTCACGATCGCCTGCAGGGCGTTGAGTTGGTTCCGGTCTCGATCGATCTCCGCTCGGCCTTGCTTGACCTCTTCTTCGGCGGCCGCGAGCGCGGCCAATCGGTTTGCGAAATCCTTCGTCTTCTCCTTGTGGGCATCCTCTCGACGGACCAGTTCCGCCATCCGCTCTTTCAGCTTCGCCTCCTGGGAGCTGATTTCGCCCGTCGCCTTCTCCAGTTCGGCTCTCCGCGCTGCGAGAGCCTTTGTGTGCTCCTCGATCTCGATTCTTCGCCGGGCTGCCGATTCCGCCTCTTGTTCGAGTTGCTTCGCACGGGAATCGAGGAATGTCTTCTGTTGCTCTTGGCGCCTCACTTCTTGTTCGCGGTACGAACGGAACTCGGAGACCTCCGCATCGAAACGACGTCGGGCTTCTTCCGCCGCCACCGCCTGAGCCTCAGCTGCGGTTCGAGTTTCCCGGAGGGTCTCATCCAGCTTGTGAAGCTCCGAGGCGCGTCTTTCGAGCATGGCGGTGCGCTTTGCGAACTCCCCTTCACGAGCGATCATCAATCGTTCATCTTCGGCTGACTTTGTCCGTAGCGCCTCCAGCCGGGACCGCTCCTCGTTGATTTTCCTCTCAAGTTCGCGGAGAAGGCGCGCGCGTTCGTCGAGTCCCTTCTCGGAAGCCGCTCGATCGTGCTCGAATTTCGTCCGGGAGGCCGCGAGTTCACGTTCCATCATCTCGAGTTCGTCGGAGCGGCGCTTCAGCTCCACGTTGAGCCTTGTCGACAGGGATTCCGCTTCTGCTGCCTTCCGGGCGTAGTCTGCTCGGGCCGCCTCCGTCGCTGCACGCTCGCTCACCAACTCCTGGTTCTTCGCCTCCGCCGTTTCCGCGAGTTCCATTGCCTCCTTTTCGCGATTCGCAACCGCGTCCTCCCTCAGCGCCACCCGCATCTCCCGCTCGGCCAGAATCGTCGCTTGGGCCTCGATGGCCTCCTTTTGCGACGCTTGTCTTTCCGCCTCTTCCCGCAGGCTGCTCTCCCGTTCGGCGACGATTCGGTCGCGATCCGTGAGTTCGGTGAGCGCGCGATCGACCTGTGCCCGACCCCGGGCGAGGTTCTCTTCTCGACGCGTGAGATCCTCCTCGCGCTTCCGCACGTCCTGGAGCTTTGCTTCGACATCTTCCGAGAGAGCTTGCGCGGCGGCCTCGGCTTCGGCTGCGTGTTCCTCGCGCCTCGCGAGGGCTTCCTCCTTGGGTACGATTTGGGATTCTCGTCTGTCCAGCTCAAGGGACCGTCGCTCGCTCTCCGACTCGAGTTGCTTCACTCGGCCCGCGCGCCCCTCGAGTTCCATGGACCAGTCTGCCAAGCGTTGTCGCTCGAGGCTCACCTCGGTTGCAGAGAGTGCGAGCTGCTGCCCGAGGTGACGAACCACGGCCGCCCTTCGCTCGACATAGGCTTTCATCTCCGCGAGCTGTGAGTCTCGCTCCTCGAGAGACGCCTCGCGCTGCGAGAGGCCTTCCGCTCGGGATTGCAGCTGCCGCTCCGCCTCTTCGAGTGCGGCTTCCCGGGCGTCCGCGGCGCCCTCCCGGTCTACGACGTGCGCGGCCCGCTGCAAGAGGGCCTCGTCGAAGCGGTCCTGGACGGAGGCCGTGAGGAACTTTGCAAAGCTTGCGGCGTCGGGAGGTAAGCGACCCCGGAAGGCCAAGACCAGGCTCAGTTCGTCGGTCCGTAGGGCTTTCAGCGAGTACCCGGAGGTCTGCGCCTCGGCCTCATCCGACAGCCCTCGTCCCGGAAGTCTCTCCTGGGCTTCGGCCAGCGTGATCATGCAGCGCGGATCGAACACAATTTCCTTCAACAGAGTTCCCGCCGAGTCCAGGAGGAACGCCTTGGCGATTCGACCTGCGCGAGACTTTAGGAACAGAAAGGCGACGATCCCCACGCCGAGCCCGGCGATTGCGAGTCCGACGAGGCCCAGCCACTCTCCGACACCAAGGCTCTCGAAGAGAAACGGGGCGGACGCGAGCCCGCCTGCGGACGATCGGATGCCCTGCCCTGCCTTCGACGGCTGCCGAGCCCGAGGCTCGGACCTCGGCCTGACGGATCGAATCCGCACGGAGGCATACCTCACGGGGGTTGGAAGCGACGAGGACTTTCGATGGGCGACGGAGTCTATTTAACGGGAAGGGCCCCGTTATCCAACCTGATTCCGGACGTTCCCCGCCCGCGCCGATAATTCTCGGTCGTGGAACCCGTAGGACAACCCATATACGGGCCGTTGGCAAACGGATAGGTTCGCCTCAGGCATTTGGGGGATGGCCATCGACCGATGCAATCAAGGGAGAAGCGTCAAGCTTCGCCTCCTCCTGCTCCCGCTGCTCGTCGCGCTCGTCTTATCCATCCCGTCCGCTCCGGTCACGGCCGACGCGACGTTCATTTTCCCCGTGCAGTCGGAGCAGGTAATCACGGGGGCGACGACCGGGCTCTCCGGAGCGCAGGCCGACGACGGCATCCGGGAAAACCTGCGGGAGGCCGACGTCGCCTCGGACTCCGTCACGTTGCCGTCCTCACAGACGGTTGACGTTGGGAGTATTGTGGGCGGGACCTTCCCCGCCGACATCGCAGCAGACGACGGGACCCCCATTCAGTTTCGGGAGAGAACCTCGCCCAAAGTGAAGTCCGTGCAGAATGGCCAGGCTAGCTTGGGGCTCGCTGCAACGTCGGTGACCGCCGCCTTGTCGCCCGGGGTGAACCTGAGCGCGGCGTTTCTTGTCTTCGGAATCCAATGCGACTGCAACACGACGGGCGCCGGTCAGGTGTCGGGCCAGATTACGAGCCCCACGACCGTGACGTTCCGGCGGGAAGCCCCGGGCGCGGTCGTAACGATCGAGTGGTATGTTGCCGAGTTCCTCTGGGGCGTTTCCGTCCAACGCGGGAGCCGCACGATGACATCCTTGACGGAGAACGTGGTACTGTCGAACGTCACGCTCAGCCGGAGCTTCGTGATCGTCAGCTACCGGGTCGAAGGAGTGACTTGGGGTGCCGATGACTTCGTCAAGGCTCGGCTGTCGAGTGAGACGAACCTGGAACTGACGATTAACGCGGTTCCAGGAGCCAACGCCATCGAATACCAGGTCGTGGAGTTTGCTGGGGCGAGAGTCCAGACGGGGGAGGTCAGCCTTCTGAGCACCGAAGTCTCGACGACGGCCACCCTGAGCCCGTCCATCGATCCTGGAAGGTCCTGGCTCCTCCTGAGCTACAAGTCCGATGGGGGAACCTCGAGCGACATTGGACAAAAGATGGTCCGCGGTGTGATCACGGACAGTTCAACCCTTACGTTCGACCGGGCGAACTCTGGACAGGCGGTGCAGCTGACCTGGTTCCTCGTCGAGTTCACCGCCGGGACGACCGTGGAGCGCGGTCTCGCCTCTTTCTCGACCGTGGAGACCCAGAGGGACGTCACCGTGGGCGGGATTTCGCCTACGATTGTGGCTGCGGCTGGGCTCTGGAACCGGGGCGGGACGACACCGTTCAATGGGGATGACAACCCCGGCGTGGCGACCGTCACGATGGATTTCACGACTGCGTCCAACCTCCGGCTGACGCGCGCCACGGCGCAGGCGACGACGGCGACCGTTAGCTGGTTCGCGGTTTCGTTCCCTGCCGAAGCGGCGATCGCGTATCGATCCAACACGAGCGCAAACGGGGTGAACAGCCCCAAGACTCGGATGTGGGATGGAACAGCTTGGGGCGGAGAAGCGGAACAGTCGACCGCGGGAAGTCCGATCCGCGTCGTTCGAATGGCCTGGTCGCCCACGGCTGCAAACACGCGTATGGTCGTGACCCAGAGCGACGACGGATGGCTCGACGCGTACGTCTGCACACCGGCGTGCTCGGTCACCAATGACATCGGCCGGGTGTGGACAGCGGCGCCCGGCGCCCCGCAAAAGCGTTTCGATGTCGCCTACGAGGGGACGAGCGGGGAGGCATTGCTCGTGTACGCCGTCGTATCCACGAACCCCGCGCAAGACATCGCCTATCGCGCATACGTGGCAGGAGCGTGGAGCGGCGAGCAATACTTGGACGATGCGGGCCACGCGACGGACGTGCAGTACGCGTCGATCAACCTGGCGGCGCAGAAGGGAACGGACCGGATGGGCCTGATCGGAGGTGACATCACCAACGACGATGTGAACGCCTGGATCTGGGATGGAGATGCGTTCGGATCCTACACGGAAATCACCGCGAACTCGGAAATCCCTAACCAGGAGAAGATCGCAGTTGCCTGGGAGTCCGGCTCGGGCCACCTCCTCGCCGTCACGATCCCGTCGGGATCGTTCAATATCGTGTACCGGGAGTTTTCCACGAGCTGGAGTGCGGCCTCGACGTTCCGCTGCGCCGACGACAACGCAGAATACATCTCCCTGAAGCCAAATCCGGAGGCCGCCGCGGACGACATGGTCCTCGCGCTGAGCGATGACGTGGGTGGAGCCCTCAACCTCCATACGTGTTACTGGACGGGGAGCGGATGGTCAAACTGGACCACCCACGATACCGGCATCGACTCCACTGTTACGCGATCGTTCGATTTCGCTTGGGAGGCCTCTGGCAATCGAGGGCTTCTGGTCTGGGGAACGACCGCCGGTCAAATCTCCTACCGGACATTCACTGCTCCGGACTCTTGGGGCATGATTACAAGCGTGCCGATGGGTGCGAACACTCATCCCTGGGTGCAGCTTCGGACAAGCCCGCTCGCTCAGTCGGGCGGGACGAGGATCCTCGGAGCCATTGCGGAAGCCTCATCTCTCGACTTGGGAGGAATCCGGTGGGACGGGACCACGTTCGCCGTCATCGGGCCGAGTACTTTCTCCGCGGACATCGGAAGCACAGCACACGAAAGCTTCGAGCTCGAGTATGCTCCGGATGACGACCACCAACTGCGGGTCCGTTATCAATGGACCGGCGTGCCGACCGGAGATGCGTATGTTCTGAGTGTGAAGGGATACCGCGGGGACGAGGACATGAACGTCCAGGTACTCACACCGCCCTCGACATGGAACACTCGGATGGTAGTGAACTCACCAATCAGTACGATGCTATCGTACACCCTCGCTCCAGCGGAGTACAGCGGTGGAAACCCACAACTTAGAATTGTCGATGGCGCCTACCAAGATCAGTCCTCCTCGGACTTGTTCTTGGACTGGGTTGCGATCACTACCGTCGTCGCTGTGTATAGCCTAGAGGTTCGCCACAATGTGACTGGAATTGCTGTGACGGGCAATCCGGCCTTAATCATCCGAGGCAATATTTCGGCGAGTGGGGAGAACTTCGACGTCCAAGTCTGGAACTTTGCCACGGTGTCGTGGGACACGCTCCTCGCTGCGCCGTTCACCTCCGCCGATGCATATCACAATGCGACGCTTTCCTCCGGCTATCTGTCGGCCGGGACGGTGCGCGTCCGTTTCGTCGACGTGGCGTCGCAGGACGCGGTTCAATGGGCCATGAGCCTCGACTTCGTAGCGGTCGCGGTCACGAACGCGTCTCCCACACTGACAAACTCGGGGGTGTCGCCTCCCGCGGGAAACGTCACCACGACGTTCACCTTCTTCGTCCGCTACACGGACGCCGACGACGATCCCCCGCTGTTCGTGAATCTCACCCTCGATGGCGTCTCATACCCCATGCTCGCAAACAACACGGCCGACCTGAACCATGTTGATGGGAAGGACTACCACCTGAACCGCACGGTTGGAAACCGCGGGACGTTCAGCTTCTCGTTTTCCGCGCGGGCCGCGAGCGGCGATCCTGTCCTCGTCTCGACAGGCAGCCAGCAGATTTCCGTCTCGAACCGAGGGCCTGCCATCGCGAGCTCCGTGTCGACCCTGTCGCTGTACCGGAGGTCGCTCCTCCTCTACGTCTTCAACGCGTCCGATCCCGATCTCGATCCCCTTTCCTGGTCGGTCCGAACGAACGCATCGTTCCTCGCGATGGGGACGACGAACGGCACGCTCTACGGGCGGACCTCCGATGTCCCCGCGATCTATTGGGTCGAGGTCACGGTCTCCGATGGGGTTGGTGGAACGGACACTCTCACCTTCTCTCTCGCTGTCGTCAATCGACCACCGCAGATTCTGCTCACCGCCCCGGAGAGCGCGCGGTCGAACGACAACTACACGGGGAGTTTCTCGGCCATGGACCCGGACAGTGACACGGTATCCTGGTCGATTGTGACGAACGCCTCTTGGCTTGCCATCAGTCCGCTCAACGGGACACTTCGCGGCGTCGCCCTTCCGGGGGTATATTATGTGAACCTCACGGCCCGAGATCCGTACGGCGGTTTGGCCTTCCGGAACTTCACCATCCGAGTCTCGGCCATCGTCAGCCTGCCTGATGGGCCCGGCGGATTGGGGACCGAGCCGCTCCTCTTCTCCATAATCGCAGCCCTCGTGGGCTTCCTCTTTGGCGCCGTTTATTTCCGTCGGCGTCGGCAAATCTTGGAGCACGCTTTCCTCGTTGATTCGAGTGGCCAAATCCGTTTCCAGTATGCGGCGGTGGGGACCCGGTTTGACGAGTCCACGCTCCGGTCCTATCTGCGGGGTCGACCGTGGCAGACGATGGATTTCATAGAGGCGCCACCGCACAAGCTCCATTTCGTCCATCGCGAGGGCCTCCATTGGATCCTTGTCTCGAGGAGCTCCGACCCCTCTCGGGTGCTCCGATCCGCCGAAGGGATATTCGCGCAGGCGGAAAGGGATCTCGGCGCCCCCGAATCCGAGGGTCTCTCCGTGGCCCCGAAGGCGGAGGATTCCCGGGCCGACTAGGCGGGTCCGCGAGGTGGTCCGCGGCCGTGGCACTTGTTCTCGACTGCGAATGCTTATGTAGATACGCGGGATGGGACGACCACTCGGGGTTGCCCAGATGCCCATCTTCGGAGAAGCAAGTGAGGCGGAAGTCACCCGCGCCATCCTCGCGGGATTCGCGAGGGACCTCTCGGAATACGCCGACACGGAAGTCATCGTTGTCGGAGGCGGCCCGAGCGGGCTGACCGCGGCGAGGGAGCTGGCCCTCAACGGGGTCAAGGCGGTCGTCATCGAGCGGAACAACTACATCGGCGGGGGATTCTGGATCGGCGGCTACTTGATGAACACGGTCACCCTGCGCTCGCCCGCGCAGAAGTACCTTGACGAGATCGGATGCCCGTACAAGGCGTACTCGAAGAACCTCTACGTCACGCCGGGTCCCCACGCGTGCTCCAAGCTGATCGCCGCCACGATGGACGCAGGCGCGAAGATCCAGAATATGACGTCCTTCGAGGACATTGTGCTTCGTGAGAAGAACCGCGTCGCGGGCGTCGTCATCAACTGGACCCCCGTCCAGGCACTCCCCCACGAGATCACGTGCGTGGACCCTGTGGCCCTCGAGTGCGACCTCGTCATCGACGCGACGGGCCATGATGCCTACGTGATCCAGGCTCTCGAGAAGCGGGGCCTCGCGAAGCGCGTGGGCGAGGGCGGGATGTGGATCGAGAAGTCCGAGGATGCCGTCGTGGAACACACGGGACTCGCGTACCCGGGAGTCATCGTCGCAGGGATGGCCGTTTGTTCGACCTTCGGACTGCCACGGATGGGTCCGACGTTCGGTGCGATGCTCCTCAGCGGAAAGCGGGCCGCCGAAGTGGCCCTTGATGAGCTCGGCCGTAAGCCAAAGAGAAGGTAGGTCGAATCGCCGCGCGTTCCCGTTAGGCCGCGGGCAAGCTGACGGTGTGACCTTCCGCTTGGCGGACGGTCTTCGCGGTTGGCCAGATCCGGAATCCACGCCTGCTTGCGTAGCGTTGCATGAGCCCAAGGATGTACCGCCCGCCCACACGGCCGACCGCCACGATGAGGGCCTTGATAGGGGTCGGAAGCCGGGTCATGCGCCACAGGTCCGTGTCGATCTCCAAGAGGATGTGCCGCCACGCCCGGTAGATCACGTTGAACCGCGCCTCGTCGATTGCGTCGTCCAAGTTGTAGAATTCCTCCCCGCGCATCGCGCCTACGGGCACGAAGGTGAGGGGCGCCGTGATGAAGTGGTTGTTCGGGATCAGCTCCATGCGGTCGATCAGGTTCGCCGTCATCCAGGCGTCCTCGGGCGTCTCCCCCGGCAACCCCAGGATGAGGGTGTAGGCGGGGAACCAGTGGTTCCGGTTCAGGATCTCCGTTCCCTGGACCACGATCTCCGGCCACTCCTCCGCCGTGAACGGCGCAGCCTTCCGATGCAGGACCGCCTTCGAGAGGCTCGGGCTTCCTGTTTCCAATCCGCACTGGATGCCCACCCACTTGTTCGGGCCTGCGTTCACGATTGTCGAAATGTCCTGGATGAGCCGCGGATTCGTGACCGCCGCGCTGACCGTCCCGTGGGTCGGGTAGACGTGCTCGACGCCAGGCAGGTTCATGACGTACTGGAAGAGCTCCTTCACGGCGTCCTCGTTTGGTTCCATCGTCTTCCAGTTTTCGAGCTTGTACAGGAAGATATCGTCGGAATGAAGCTGAATGTACGTGCCGCCTGCTCGGACGTTCACCGCGATCTCGTCGGCGATGTAATCGAGGGGGAAGTAGCGCGGACGACGCAACGTGACCTCGCAGAACTCGCACCCGCGGCCGCAGCCTCGCATGACCTCGTTCATCGCATGCATCGTCGGCCCGAGGATCTTTGGCACCTGCTCGACGGTCGGCGCCGTGGCGTTCGTGAAACGCATCGTCGGAGGCGCGTCCCCCGCGGCGATCTTGGCGAAGATATCACCTACGAAGTGGTCGCATTCCCCGTTGACGATATGGTCGATCCCCAACGCGTCTGCGACGCCTGGCCGGTAGTCGAACTGCCACGCGCCGGGTCCTCCGAGGACGACCTTGTACTTCCGGGCGTGGCGCTGCACGCGCTGGACGAGTTCGAGGAACATCGCCTTCGTGTAGGGGGTCAGTGCGCCGCCGAGCGTGAAGGACATGCTGACGGGCCCCAAGCCCAAGGGGTCCATCGAGTGGAGGCCGACGACTTCCGTGTCGTCCGTGATGTACTGGTCAATGGTCCGTGGGTCCGTCACGACGACCTGATCCCGGCCGACGGCCTTCACGAGGGATGCTTCGATTTTCCGGAGACCGTAGGGAACCTTGATGGGCAGTCTTTGGCCGTTGAGTTCTGGCTGGCCCGCGAGGATTTTGAACACTGCTCGCGAGTACCAGAAGTCGTGCGGGATACAACTGAAGAAGGTCGCCAACGGCACGTTGCGGAATTCGGTCATCAGCGTGTAGTCGGCTGCTAGGACGTACTTCAGGGTCCTTCCCCCACCTGCTCCGGGACCGTGGTTGCGTCCTACTGCGGACGCGGATTTGGGCAGGGAAACAGCCCATAGTCGTAGATATATATTTCGTATCGCGCATGGACACGACGTGGCGAAGAGGCGGATGGCCGTCCGCGGGGCCGACCGGCAGCGACGCCTTTGGGACCCGCCCTCCCGCGCCTATCTGTACGAGGATCCGACCGCCCCGACGCTGCGGCTCGCCGACGTCGCGGCGTATCTGCGAGAGACCCTCGGGATGCCCGTCGAGCGGCGCCCGGAGTTCTTCGTCCATCACGCGGCGGGCGGCTTGGAGGACCTCGCCCGCGCGATCGCCATCACGAGGGTCCGATCTGTCGAGCGGCCCTTCGAGCCCATCGAGCCGCTGTATGGCGAAGTCCAATTCGAGCTCCGTCTCCTCCGCAACCCCGAGAGGCGGGTTGGCGGCGTGCTCTACGACGGTTACCAGTACACACAGGTCCTGCGAGGTCTCCTCCCGACCGAGGAGCGGCGGATGGACGTCCTCCACATCGCGTTCAGCTATCGTCTTCCCGGGACCTTTGGCGAAGACGGCCGCTACCACGCCCGCGCGGTCATCTGCAGCATCCCCTCGCTCGTGTCGACGTCCGGCCTCGTCGAGGCCCCCGCGAAGCCGGAAGCGTACTACCGTCTCAAGGCCCAGCTGTCCGCCGCCCTCGGCTCCGTCCCCTTCGAGGCGGCCAAGGAGCCCTTCGAGGGGCAGTTCCTTGATTACGACGATCTGCGCCTCACGGAGGTTGCAAAAGGGTACGCCCTCCAGTGTGCGATGTACCAAATCACGAAGGAGCCCTTCTGCGACATCCCCAGATGTCGTCTCTTCAATGCCCATTGGCAGGCCGAACTCCTTGCCGCGCAGCTCGAATCCGGGCGTCTTTGTCCGAACCATGCACAGATCGCGAAATCGATCCGCACAATCGTCCGGCAAAGGGCGCGGGGGAAAGACTAAGGGGCATCTCCCCTGGAGCGCGCCCCGGGGGATCGGCACGGTCGAGATCGGGGAGGAGGCTCCGGATTTCGCAGTTCCTAGCGACGAGGGCACGTGGTTACGCGGTCGAAGGAACTCGGGACCGGGCCCATCGTCTTCTCCTTCTATTTCTTCGATTTCACGGATGCATGTGAGGGCCAGCTCTCCGCGATGCGCGATTCCATCGGCGTGCCCGAGATGCACGGGGCGAAGTCTTCGGGATCAGCACGCACAGCCATTTCAGCCACCGCGCCTTTCGGGCCGCGTACGATCTGAACTATACGCTCCTCAGCGATGGAACAAGGGCGCGAGCAAGGCCTACGACGTACGATATGAGATCGTCGGGTCCTCCGGCTACCAAGGCGGCTCGAAGCGGTCCGTGTTCGTCCTCGACAAGGACGGGATCGTGCGGTACCGATGGGGGACGGAGAACCCCTCGATCCCGCAGGACCACGAAGCCGTCCTCGAGGAAGTCAGGAAACTCGCGGAGTGACTCCGGGGACTTTCATCGCTTCCGTTGCGGAGTCTGCGGAGGGTATCGGGACGCCGGCGATCCCGCGCCCTTCTCCGCGGAGCCCGTGTTGACGAGGACGACGCGGTCGTCGCGGGTGATGGCTCCTTCGTCGTAGAGACGCCGCAGGCCGGCGAGGGTCGCGGCCCCTTCGAGGCAGGCGCTAACCCCCTCGAGGACCGCGAGGTTCGCGGCCGCCATAACCATGGCGTGCTCAGAAACCGCCACACCGGCGCCTCGCGTTTCCCGAACGGCCCGAAGGACGATCCGATCGGCAATCGTCGAGGGGACCCGAAGGCCTGATGCGGCCGTCCGCGGACGAGGCCATGGCTCCACGTCTTCCCGGCCCTCCCTCCAAGCCTTGACAAGGGGCGCGCAGCCTTTCGGCTGGACGAGCCCGATCCGGGGCATGGGCCCGTCGTACCATCCGAGTTGCCGGAGCTCGTGGAGCCCCTTCCAGAGGCCCGCGATCCCCGTGCCGCCCCCGGTCGGAAACAGGATCCAGTCGGGAAGCCCCCCGAGGGCCTCCCAGATCTCAAAGAGCAGAGTCTTCTTCCCTTCCACGCGGTACGGTTCCCGTAGGGTGGCGAGGTTAAAGGCGCCCGTCGCCGCCGCATAGTCCTCGGCGATGCGGGCCGCCCTCGTGATGTCGCCCGTTGTCGGGCAAGCCCTCGCGCCAAAGGTCTGCACGAGCCGTCTCGCGTCCGCGGGCGCGTCCCTCGTCAGGAAGACCGTGGCGCCGAGCCCATATACTGCGGCATAGTGCGCAAGGGCGGCCCCCGCATTCCCGGCCGAGGGCGCCACGAGGGACTTTGCTCCGAGGTGTCCGGCCATGGGGACCGCGACGGCCATGCCTCGGGATTTGAACGTGCCCGTGGGGTTGAGCCCCTCGTCCTTCACGTAGACGTCCGCCACCTTCATGCGTGCGACCCGCCCGCCGGCCCCAATCGTCCGCAGGCGATGGAGCGGCGTCCCGCCTTCTCCACGGGACTGCACCTCCTCCTCGCCCAAGGGGAGCAGCGGCGCGTACCGCCAGAGGTCCCGGCGTGGCCGTAGATCGCCCGGGAGCAGCTCCCCCCATTCGTACCGAGCAAAGAGGGGCCCGCCGCAATCGCAGGTGTTCCGAAGACGAATCTCCCAGCGCTTGCCGCAGGACGTGCACTCGAGGTGCGAGAGCCGCACGCAGCCGCTATCCCTCGGCACCCGAAAAGCCTTCGGCCCTCGGAGCCGGCGGTGGCGTTCCTCCGCGAAGTCTTTATCCGCGCTCCCACCTTCGACCCGATCCTTGAGCGGACGTTCACAGGGCTCGGACCCGAGGGCCGCCTACTGCGGCATGCTCGAAGCAATGCACGAGCGGCGCCGCGTTCTCGTCGCTTTCTCCGGCGGCGTCGATAGCGGTCTCGTCGCGCGGGTCGCCTACGACGCCCTCGGCGGTGACGCGCTCGCCGTCATCGCGGACAGCGAGTCGGTCTCGAGGCGCGAATTTCACGAGGCAATCCTCGAAGCGGAGGAAATCGGCATTCCTCTTCGAGTGACCAGGCTATCCGAACTCGCGAACCCTTCCTACGTCACGAATCCCACGGACCGGTGCTACTTCTGCCGAATGCAGCTCGGCGACGTCCTTCGGCCTCTCGCCAAGGAACTCGGCTTCGCGACGATTGCCGATGGTGTGAACCAGTCCGACCTCGGCGACTACCGGCCCGGAATCCGCGCGATGGACGAGGCAGGATTCTGGCACCCCCTCGTCGAGTTCCGGCTGGCGAAGGAGGATGTCCGCTCCCTCGCCCGGCACCTCGGTCTCAGCTTCGCGGACAAGCCGAGCAACGCATGCCTCTCGTCCCGGATTGCCTATGGAGAGCGGATCACCATCGACCGACTTCGGCGCGTCGAAGCCGCCGAGGAGGCGATCCGCGGCTTGGGCTTCCGCGTCGTCCGCGTGCGGGATCACGGCGCGTATGCGAGGATCGAGATACCCGCGGCGGACCTCCCCCGCATGTCCTCGCCCGAAACCGAGCGGCAGGCCCTCTCGGCGGTTCGCGAGGCCGGATTCAAGCAAGTCACGGTCGATCCACGCGGGTACCGCAGCGGCTCGATGAACGAGAACCTCTAGCGTTTCGCGACGAGATGCTTGCAGTGAAGGTTCGCGAGCTCATAGCAGTCCGGGCAGGTCTTCGGCTGGTCGATGAGCCTCCGCAGCCGCTGCGCGGTGTCGTCGCTCAGGACGTGCTCCATCTCGCAGGCTTCGTCGTGGTAGCGACCATCCGGGACTCCGAGGACCTGGACGAGGAAGTACTCCATCGTGCAGTGCCGCCGGAGGATCCGCACTGCGATGTCGCGCCCTCGCTTCGTGAGCGCAGCCCCTCGGTATTTCTCGTACCTGGTGAGGCCCGAATCTTGGAGGCGTTCGAGCATTTCGGTGACGCTGGAAGGGGCCACCTTCAGGTACTGGGAAATCTCCCCCGTCTTCGCGCGCCCTCCGCCCCGTTCCGCGAGGAGGTAGATGTACTTCAGGTACATCTCCACATTCTCCGTCAGCTCGAGGGTCTGGGCCATCGTCGAGCAGCTCTCAACCAGGCGGGGCTGATAAAGGCTTTGCCCCATCGCGGCTCCTTCTCGGTGGCTGACGACAGCGTGATGGGAGAAGCCCGCCCCGGCGCTCCGATGAGTTCGACCCGCTCTCGGGTGTGGCCCACGGTCTACTTTCCACGTCGTGCCGATATGTATTATGCTTGCGGCATGTTTAGGAGTACCGAAAAGCCTCTAGGAGGGATTTAGGCTGACCGAAACGATAAATACCCCCGCCGTTTTCAGGCGGCCGACGGAGTGGGCGTCGCAAGGGTGATCCGCTGGCCTTCGCTGAGACCGTCTCGACGTACCTCATAGCGTTCCGGGAAGGTCTGGAGGCCGCCCTCCTCGTTGCGATTGTGCTCGCCTTCCTTTCCAGGACGAACCGGATCGGCCTATCCCGTTACGCGTGGTACGGAGTCGAGGGCGCGGTCGTTGCGAGCGTCACAGTCGGCGGGGCAATCCTGGTCTTCTATGGGAATCTCTCGGAGTCAAATCAAGTCCTGTTCGAGGGCCTCGCGGCTCTCCTCGCGGTCGGCGTTCTCACATCCATGATCTACTGGATGGCCGTCAAGGGGCGCTACATCAAGAAGCAAGTCGAACACCGCATCGAGATCGCCGCCGCCGGCGGTACAGTCCTAGCGGTCGCCGGGCTCACCTTCGTCCTCGTTTTCCGAGAGGGTCTTGAGACGGTCCTCTTCGTCACTCCGTTTCTCGTAATCGATGTCGCGGCCACCCTTGCCGGCGCGGCCGCGGGGCTCGCCTTTGCCCTCGGGCTGGCTTACGCAATCTTCCGTGTAGGCGTGAAGCTGGACCTTCGCAAGTTCTTCTATTTCACAAGCATCCTCCTCGTGCTGCTCGCCGCTGGCCTTCTCGGCTACGGCATTCACGAGCTCATCGAGTACGGGGAGCTGCAGGGAATGGCCTTCGGTTGGTGGGGGCAGAGCGCGTACGATCTCGCGACCTACGGGATCTCCGCGAACAGCCTCTTTGGCCACAAGGGAGCCGTCGGATCGATCGCGGCCGTCATGCTTGGCTACTCGGTTTCCCCGGAATGGGCTCGCATTGTCGCCCAAGCGACTTACCTCGCCGTCGCCTTGCCGCTCGTCATCCTCGTGTACCGAAGGCCCGAGTGGCTGTCGATAGCGAGGGCTTGGCTTCGGTCGTGGCTGCGCGCCGAGGCGGCGCCGACGACGGCGCCTCACGAAGAGTAGGGTCGGAAAGGAATTCTGATCAAGACTGTCGATTCCTCGCGAGGAGGCGCGCGTCCGGCGCTGCACTCACGGATTGATCTTGATCGCTTTCGTGGGGCACGCGGTCTCGCATGCCATGCAGTCAATACAGTCGGACTCTCGAATCGGATCCGACTTGTCCGACCGATACTTCTCCCACTCGGGGCTCCCCTTTTCGAGGACCTTGTCGTTCCCCGTGCCCTTCTTCCCTGGCGCGAGTTCCCATTCGAAGACGTCGACGGGACACACATCCATGCACACGCCGTCCGCGATGCACGCTTCCCAGTCGACGGCGACGTGCGTGCCGTGGATGCCGAAGCGGGTCGGGTAGGGCTTCCCGTCCGCGTCCATCCGCTCAAGGCCCTCGGCGAGGATCTTGTGATCGTGATGCGTTCCGGTCTCCGGGAACTCATCGGGTTTGTTCAGGAAATCGGGATCGATGGGCTTCGGCGCGTAGTCAACTTCTCGCGTCATGTATTGCCTCCGATCTCGGTTGTCAACCCCTTCAAGGGGCGGGGGCGCCTGCTCGTATACGCCTTCCCTTTTTGACCTTTCCGGTTTCTCTCCTGGAGGCAGACCCATCCGAGCCATAAAATGAGTCAACACAGGTTTTTCCCCGCTCGGAATCTCGCAGGCTCGCGGACAGTTCACTGCGCAGGGACGCGACCCGACAGCCGGGCTTCGAGCGCCTCGAGCTCGGCCTGCCGTTTTCGCAATCGCTCCTCTCGGTCGAGGAGGTCGAGAGCCTTCTGCTGAAGAATCTTCAGCCGGCGGTCCATGTCCTTCTTGAACTCCTCGAGTTCGCCGTAGGACGGGCCCGCCAAGGCAGCCTGTTTCCGCTCCAACTCCGACTCCCGTGCCGCCAGCTCGGCCTCTCGACGGCGCAGGTTCAGGTCCAGCTCGGCGGTCTTCGCTTCCCGCTCGCGGAGTCGCTCCTCCCGATCAAGGAGTTCGATGGACCGACCCTGGAGGAACTTGCGTTCCTTCGAGAGATGGGCCTTCTCGGTCTCGATCGCCTGGGTCGCAGCGTCGGCCCCCGGCTTGGGCGCCTTCTGGCTCGCGTCGAGCCGCTCCTTGGCCATCTCGGCGAACTTGAGGCTGAGGTCTTTCACCTTCACTTCCACCTCGGCCCGGAGTTTCTCCGTCTCCGCCTCTCGGCGGGCGGATTCCGCGCGCTCCCGGTCGACCGCGGCGAGGGCCTCCGCTCGTTCCTTTTCGAGCTGGGCCATCCGTCCCAGGACTTCGTCGTACTTCGCCTCGATCTCCTGACGTGCCCGGACGAGAGCCTTGCGTTCGTCCTCGAAGTGACTGCGGGCGGCAGCGAGGTTCTTCGCCTGAGCTTCGTTCGCACTCGCCTTCGATTGGGCAGCAAATTGCTCCGCGAGCTCGAGGCTTCGGTTCGCTCGATGCGCGGCAGCGGAGACGTTCTCCTGCACCTCCGTGACGAACTTGGCGAGAGCGCTCATGCGAATCCGCTGTCGATTCAGCTCCTCCTCGCGACCCTTGAGATTTGCCTCGTCGGCCTTGAGCTTGGCCTCGAGTTTCAGGAGATCGGCTTCGCGGGCGCTTTGTCGGGAGTCCCGATCCGGTCCGCTCGGAATTTCCGTCGATCGGACGGGACCGGCGGCTTGCGCGCTCTTCGCGAGATGTGAACTCGCGGCCTTGAGGAGCAACATCGTCCAATCAACATCCTCGGGCGCGAGCTGCCCCCGCGAGAGGAGGACGAAGACGAGCCTTCCGCTTTGGAACGCGGTGAAGACATACTCCCCGACAAACACGGAGGCCCGATCCCCGATGCCTTCGTCCGGGAGCACGCGCAGGAAATCATCGTAGTCGATCGGGCAGTCCAGGTCGAGGATGTATTCACCGGCCATCTCGCCGGATTCGTTGAGTACGTAGATCTTCTTGAGCTGGGCTCGCACGGCCTTGCGTGGCGCGACGGCCATGAGGACTCCGAGGAGCGCTGGGCTAAGTGCGCGGAGGAAGCCTCCGACGACGAGGGCCTCGACGAAGCCTTGCATGCGCTACTCGCCTGCGGAGTCGGCGTGCTTCTTCGCACTACTCCGGGGACAAGAAACGTGACTCGGAGCGTATTTAACGAACCGGCCTCCATTATCGAGTCTGAGAAGTTAGTTCTGTCGAGCCATGCCCCGATGCGCGGATGAGTCCGCACGTCCGACGGAGCCGTGAGGGTTCGTTCGGCGGATTTGGGTCTGAACTGGCCGCCGAGCAGGGACCCGATGAATCCGCGCATTTCCATTCGGGGTACGCCTCGCTCAGGACGACGAACCAAAGGTCGTCCACGCGGAACGCGTGAAGGCATACTCCTCAGTAGAATGGGATGGGGTCCCGCATTCCGCTCAGTGGATTCCGCGTCGAAGGTTCGCATGCTGCAAAGGGCGCCCATCGGTCAGTGGATGCTCGCCGAGAACCTCGCCGTCATCGTCGAAGACGAAAAACCGGTTGTGGTCGACTCGCGGGACCACCTTGGGTCCCGCGAGCGCGTAGCTCGTCGCACGACGCCCAGCAACCCACAGGCAGGCCATTCCTCTGGAGGCGAAGCTCCACACGCCGTCCCCCTATTCCCCGAGCCACGCGGATTGGAAGATACGGTGGTGCGGCACTTGAGGGTTTCTATCCTCGTGGACGCTCTCGGTATCGAACGCAATACCAGATCCGGAGTTTCGAGGAGGAATCGAATCAGACAAACGCTCGGGCCTTTGCAAGGTCGTCCACTCCGATTGCCATCTGGACGCGCCCGCCGGACGACTCGAGCTGGATGACGCTCGTGATGTTCACGCCGGCATCGCCGAGCTTGCCCGCGAGGGCCGCGAGGGCCCCCGGCCGATCCTCGAGGGTGCAGACGAGAACCGTGCGTTCGGCGTATCCGTACCCGGCCCCCTTTAGGGCGACGCGGGCGCGCGCGGGTTGGTCTACGATGAGACTCACATAGGCGCGACTGCCGCCGCTCTCCGCACTGATCGCATCGATGTTGATGCTAGCATCGGATAGAACTTTCGCAAGTTTTGCGAGTTCCCCTGGGCGATCGGGCAGTTCGACGTCGATTTGGATCAGGGATCTCCCCCGGAGGGCGAATCGCCGCGCGGGGTTAGAATCCTTGCGCTTCTTGGGCCTCGCGATCCCCCGTACTGCCGACGCTTCACCGGCCGGAAGTGTCACCCCGAGAGGCCGGCGTTCCGATCGTCACTCGCGGCTCAAGAGAATGCGCGTGTCGACGGCGCGGTAGCCCCGCGCCTTCTCGAGGGCAATGAGCGGGTTCACGTCGATCTCTTGAATGCGATCGTGATCGAGCACGAGCTGGGAGAAGCGTTCAAGGGCCTCGGCGAGGCCTGCGATATCCCGCGGCGCTTCGCCGCGGACCCCTTCGAGGAGCGGGTACGTCCTGACTTGGCGGATCATCCGGAGGGCGTCCTGATCCGTGAGGGGCGGGATTCCAAAGGCGACGTCCCGTAGGTACTCAACGTAGATGCCGCCGAGGCCGAACACGAGGAAGGGGCCGTACACCTTGTCGCGGACCATCCCGAGAAACAACTCGGTCCCCGGGCGGACGTATTCCTGGACGAGGAGCCCCTCCCGCGCGAGCCCCTCCTTCCGCAGCCGGCGCTCGAGCTCCGCGACCTCCGTGCGGAGGGATTGTTCATCCCGGAGGTCGAGGAGTACGGCTCCTTTCTCCGTCTTGTGCACGATTTCCTTCCCGACCGCCTTGACGACGACGGGATATCCGATGTCCAAGGCGGCTGTCACGACCGTCTCGAGATCGGCACACCGCCGCGTCTTCGCGGTGCGGATTCCGTACAGGGCCAGGAGTTCCAGGGCCTGCTCCTCCGGAAGCCGGGAACGGCCCTCCCGCAGCGCGTCCTCGATGATCCGGGCCGCGCGGGGTCGGTCGACGTGAAAAGTCCGTGCCGTCCCTTCCTCTCGCACGAGAAATCGGGAGTAGCGGTGCATGGCCGCGAGGGCCCGTGCGGCACTCTCCGGGAAGAGGTAGGAGGGCACGCCATGGGAGACGAGCTCGACGAAGCCCGGGCTCTCCTCCTTTCGCCCCAGGAAGTTGCAGAGGACGGGCTTGGCGTGCTGCGCGGCCGTCTGCCAGATCGCACGGGCGATCATGGTTTCGTCGGCTTGGACCGGAGGAACGTAGATTGCGATCGCCGCGTCGACGCCGGGATCGTGGAGGACCGTATCGAGGGCCCGGCGGTAGTCCTCGATCGTCCCCTGGGGCGTCAGGTCGATAGGATTTCGCAGGGATGCCTCGGGCGGGGCCCAGGCTTTCATCGACTCAACCGTCGCAGGGCTCAAGGCCGCGACCTTGAGTCCTTGGGCGACGAGCTCGTCGACACACATGATCGCTGGGCCGCCCGCGTCGGAGACGATCGCTACGCGGTCGCCTTCGGGGAGCGGGAGCAGATCGAAGGCCATCGCGTAGTCGAACAGCTCCTCGATGGAGTTCGCCCGGAGGACGCCTGTCTGGTTGAAGGCGGCCTCGGCCGCCAAGTCGGATCCGCCGAAGGCGCCAGTATGGGAGGCCGCCGCTCGGCCGCCGGCCTCGGAACGGCCGGACTTGACCGCAATGACAGGCTTTCGCTTGGAGACTTCCCGGGCGATCCGCACGAAGTTCTTCGGGTTGCCGAAGTTCTCGATGTATGCCAGGATGATCTTCGTCGCCGGGTCGCTCCCCCATGCCCGGAGGAGATCGTTGAGGCTGACCTGGGCCTTGTTGCCGAGGGAGCAGAACTTCGCGAAGCCCACACCGAGGGATTTCGCGTGGTCGAGGATCGCGACTCCAAGGGCCCCGCTCTGGGTAATCAGGGAGACCGTGCCGTGCAACGGCGGCGTCGGCGCGAAGGTCGCATCCATTCGGACCGTGGGGTCCGTGTTGATGACGCCCATGCAGTTCGGGCCCACCAAGGTCATCCCGTACTTCCGGCACAAGGCGAGGAGTTCGGCCTCCCGCCGGATCCCGACCCCGCCGATCTCGCGGAATCCCGCGGTGATCACGACGAGCCCGCGCACGCCCTTCTCCCCGCATTCTTCGACGGTGGCGAGGGCCACGTCGGCCGGGACCGTGATGATCGCCAGGTCGACGGCCGCGGGTACCTCGCGGATGCTCGGGTACGCCGGGATCCCGTGGACGCTGGCGGCCTTTGGATTTACGGGGTAGATCGGTCCCTGGTAGTCATTCACCACGAGGTTGCGCAGGATCTCGTATCCGATCTTGCCCCGGTGCCGGGAGGCCCCCACGACGGCGATGGACCTCGGCGAGAAGATCGCATCAAGTCCCGAGCGGCTCACGGGTGGCTCGAGACCTCCTGGATTCATGAAGGTTCCTCATGGACGCGACGAACCGTTATCGCCTCGGATAACGGCGCCGTCCGTATAATATACGCTCAGGACAACGGGTCGGTCCACCGGACCACGACGCTCCACGTCGTAGGAGTCGGTCCCCACGATGGAGACCTCGCCGCCCGCCCCCTCATGGCGAATCCTCGCGATCGCCTTTACGATCCTCGTCGGAGCCCTCGGGGGCATCCTTGCGGTCGCCCCGGCTGTGCCCGCGGTGACGGTCGTCGAAGGTCCGATTACCACAGATACGACGTGGGGCCCTCCCTCCGAGACGGAATACTGGGTCGTGGGGAACGTGACGGTTCTCCCCGGAGTCAGACTCACGATCCTCCCCGGCACGACCTTGAGGTTCTCCGTCGGCGTCGGCCTGTTCGTCGAGGGTGCCCTCATCGCGGATGGGACGCCCGCATCGCCGATCTCGTTCCTCCCCAACGCGACCGTGGTCCCAGCGGCTTGGACGGGAATCCAGTTCAATGCCAGCGCGACGGGCTCCGTCTCCTGGGCCACGATCGCCCGAGCCGTGCGCGCCGTCACCGCGATGGACAGTTCCCCGAGCGTTCACAACAACACGGTCCCGACCGCGGATGCGGGCTTCGCGTTCCTCAGGTCGAGCACCGTCCTCGCGGACAACCAGGTGGGCCGCGCGGCGCTCGGCATCTACCTGAACGCGTCCGATGTCCAGGTCCTCCGGAACTCGATCAACGGGACGATCGGCGGGATTCGGGTCGAGGGAGGCGGGTCCCCGCGGATCGAGGGGAACGCGATCACAAACGTGACGAGCGGCTTCGCCTACGGGATTTTCGTCTCGGGCGGAGCGTCCGTGGACATCGTGGACAACGCGATTCTCGGCGTCCGCGGTTTCCGAGGGGACAGTGGGGTCAGCCCGGGTGAGCCAGGGCGCGGCGGCGGCTTTGCAATTGCGATCCTCGTCGATGGAGCCCCGTCCGCGAACATTGTCGGCAATCGAATTGATCTAGTCTCCGGGGGGCGCGGCGGCGACGGCCAGGGGAATGCCAGCGGCACGGGAGGCCGTGCCGGCGACGGTGGGCCCGCTGGGGCCATCGTTGTGAATGGGACGGCGCGGGTGTCCATCGACTGGAACACGATCACGAGCGTGAGTGGCGGACGCGGCGGAAATGGAGGCGGCGACCTGCTCACCAACGAGGGCGGTAAGGGTGGCACTGGAGGGGATGCGGCGGCCTTCCAGGTCGCGAACGTGAAGTCCGCGACCTCCTGGTACGGGAATGTCATCGACGGAATTTCCGGAGGTCGGGGAGGGAGCGGCGGTAACGGTACCCTAGGAGCAAGGGGCGGCGATGGGGGCGATGTTTTCGGCCTCACGGCCTGGAGCGCGACCGACGCCGATGTGTCCTTCAACTCCTTCGCAAACCTCCAGGGAGGGCCCGGAGGAAACGGCAGCTCGACGGGATCAGGGAATCGTTTCGGCGGCAGGGGTGGAGAGTCGCTCGCGATTGCGCTGTTCGGTGTCGCAGGCTCCGCGGTGTTCGAGTCCAACGAGATTTTTGGGATCGTCGGCGGCGACGGAGGTACGGGGCGCTCCGGAGGGGGCGCTGGCGGAAACGCGACGGGTTTCCTCGTGTTCGGCAACGGCGATGGTCGGTTCAACAACTCGCAATTCGGGAATAACTCTGTCCAAGGCCTATCTGGGGGCGATGGCGGGATCGGCTTCAACGCCGGAGGTGACGGCGGCGTGGCCATGGCGGCAGGTGTGGCCCTCGTCACACCCGCTCTCATTCAGAACTGGATGTTCGATGTGCGCGGTGGGGACGGCGGGGACGCCCTCGGCGGTCCTGGCGTCGGCCGTGGCGGCGACGCTTCGGGAATCGGCCTCTTCGTGGTGCGGGACGCGGTTTCTCGGCGCGATATCGTTGACACGGTCCGTCGAGGCCTTCCCGGAGCCGGCGGGCCTGTCACCCTCGCCTCCGGCAGCGGCTACCATATGGAGGGCGACCCGACCTTCACCGCCCGCGTAACGGTTGAGAACGCAACAATCGCGAACATTGATGACTTCGACATCCGCGCCGGACCGCATGCCCAAGGCACGACGATCAACACGCCCTTCTCCTCGGCGAAGGTCTTCGTTGATCCTACCGGGACGCTCACGGTCCGGAACTTCCTGGCCGTCGATGTCCTCTGGCCGAACGGTGTGACCTTCGTCGCGGGCGCATCCATCCGCGTCGAGGACAACGGCCTGGGCGTCTGGGACTTCGTCGCCTCCACGGGGAGGGCTCAATGGCTTCTCGTGACCGATCGCGTGTACGTCGGCTCGAACGTGCCGGCGGACAACTCCACGGTCGTAACGATCACGTACCTCTCCTATGGCTTCGCTTCGAACCCCCGGTCCGTCGACATGGCCGAGAGCCACCCGGAAACGTTCGTCATGATCGACAGCGACGTGCCATACTCTTCCGCGGATCCGCTACCGCCGTACACAACGACGTCGACCTTCTCGGTGTCCTATACGGCGTCGGACGGCAACGGGTCAGGTCTTTCGAATATCACTCTCTTCTACCGGATCGCCAACGGGGCCTGGATTGCGTACGCGACGCAGGCCGCTTCCAGCTTCGGCAGCTTCCTCTTTATGGTGTCCGGGGACGGGCCACACGCCTTCGCCACGGTGGTCCGGGACGCCGCGGGGAACACGGAAACCGGCCCGGCGGGGAACGACACCTGGACGATCGTCGACCGAATGGAGCCAGCTACGTCCGCCTTCCCTTCCGGCACCGCGGGCAACGCCGGATGGTATCGCAGCGCGGTTACGGTGACGCTTGCCGCGGAGGACGCCACGAGCGGAGTGGAATCGACGGAGTACCGCATCGACGGAGGTCCGTGGCAGCCCTACGCGGGACCCTTCACGATCGCCACCGATGGGACCCACACTGTCGACTATCACTCCAGAGATCGCGCGGGCAATTCCGAAGAGCCTCATCGGCTAATCCTGCGGATCGACACTGAGGCGCCAAGCACGTCGGTCTCCCTTTCTGGGACCTTGGGCGGCAACGGCTGGTATCTGTCGAGCGTTGTCGTGAATCTGACCGCGGCCGACGCGTCGAGCGGCGTGGCCTCGATCTCGTACCGTGTCGATGGCGGTACCTGGCAGGCATATTCGGCGCCGTTCACCCTCAGCGACGGGGCCCACACGGTCGAATTCGCGTCGACGGATGTCGCGGGCAACGTAGAGGTTGCACGTTCGACGGCGGTGGGGGTGGACACGATTCGGCCTTCCGTCGTCACGGGCGCGCCGCGCGGATCCGACGTAAACTCCACGCCGGCGATTACGATCACGTTCAGCGAGCCCATGGACCGGGCCTCCGTCGAACAAGCCTTCTCCATCACCCCGGACATCAGTGGTACTTTCGCTTGGAGTCCCGATTCGCAAACGGTGACGTTCACCCCCGATCGGCCCCTCGGCGCGTTCACGACCTACGTCGTATTCATCGACTCGGCGGCCCGGGATGTCGTGGGGAACCCGATGTCCCAGGCCTACACGTTCTCCTTCTCGACGGCAGCGGCTCCCGGTGGGTTCGCCTTCGCGGACATGTGGTGGCTCTTCCTCCTCATCGGAGCGGTGACGGGCGCAGCCCTCCTGCTCGTGATGCGTCGCCGGCGCGCCCCGGCGCAGCCCCCCGCACGTCCGGCGGCCGTTGCGAAGACGCCGACGACGATCGACGACGTTTTCCTGCTTTACCGGGACGGGATTCTGATCAAACACGAAACCCGGAGGCTGAAGCCGGACATTGACACGGACATCCTCAGCGGAATGCTCACGGCTGTCCAGCAGTTCGTGAAGGACTCGTTCCGCACCGAAGAGGGTGAGCTCGACGAACTCACCTTCGGCGGGATCCACATCCTCATCGGCCGCGGCAAATGGCTCATCCTCGCGGCGATGGTCACCGGCGACGACACATCAACGATGTCCGCTCAGATCAAGCGGTGCGTCGTCGACATGGAGGACCACCACTGGGACCAGCTCGAAGACTGGGACGGCGACATGGTTCTCGCAAAGGTGCTCGCGCCATACATCAAGAAGCTGATCGGCGGGGACTACATCCGGCCCACCTCGGAAGCCGTTCCCCTCACGCCGGAAGCGTCGTGAGCAGGGCCAGGACCTGATCGCCTGGCTCGCCCCGGGCCCGCGCTTTCGCCTCGAGCCGTTCCAACTTCCGGCGAGCGTCCTCGAAGATCTCCTGGACTTGCTGCACCGTGTCCCTCCGCCAGGGAACGTGGTAGAAGTAGAGACGGCCGACCTCGAAGTCGACGGTGCCTCGCTCCTGGATCCGCTTGATGGATTCGTTGAGGAGTCCCTTGAGCGTCCCTAGGACGGCGAGCCGGTAGTTCACCTTGTCCGCGTCGTCGAGATCGTCCCAGATGGCGCTAGAGTCGATCCCCGTGGCAGGCAGCGTGTAGTACTTCTCGACGAGATTCCCGCGGACCTCGGATCGGGCGAGGACGATCAGCCTCGCCTGCAGAAGCTGGTTCACGTGGTGATGGACCGTCGCAGGCGAGAGCCCAAGGGCTTTCGCGACGCCGGAGACGGACATTTCCCGCTCCATGAGGAGGGTCAAGATTCGGAGGCGAGAGGGGTCGCTGAGCACCTTCAGTTGGTCGCCTGTTACGGGCACGCGCTGTCCTTCATCTTGGGGTGCGGAGTCTTCGGGCATGAGGGTCCTTCCTCAATTCGATTTTATCAAAGCGCGTAGATTGCTTCATCTTCCTTAAGTACTGCGCCTGTTTCTATCAGATTCGACAACATCGAAGAGTGCGAGAAGTGGGAACATGGAAATCGTTAAGAAAACCGTTTCGAAGCCGATCCAGGAGAACCCCGAGGTCTTGATCTTTCCGTCCGTGGGAGCCTCCATCACCCGGCTCCGCTAGGCTTGATCCCTCGGAGAGATCCGGTCGCCTCGGAACCTCCCGGGAGGACCCTCGGCTCGGTTGGCTTCGGCGTCCTAGGCTCTTACCCCCCTCCTACGACCGCCCGCAATTCCGCGGGCGGAACCCTTTTCCAGGACCTGCTGAGCCCGCCGGCTTGGCGACGTGTAGGCACTGCGTCGAAGACCGCCGTGCAGCGCCGGAAACCGTTTTGGGTGCCCTCGGGATGTCTCCGCGGCACGTCGGCTGGGTGCGGGGGCGTGAATGGGGCTCGAGGGACGGGTTGCGCTCGTCACAGGCGGCTCACGGCGAATCGGCAGATCGATCGCCCTCGCCCTCGCTCGAGCCGGCACAGACGTCGGGATTAGCTATCGCGCGCATCGTTCGGAGGCGGCGCGGGTTGTCAAGGCCATCCAGGCCTTGGGCCGCCGCGGAACGGCGGTCCCCGCAGACCTGACGAAGCCTCCGGATTGCCGGCGCCTCATCGAAACCGTGGCCGCCGAGTTCGGTCGACTCGACATCCTCGTGAACAACGTGGGCGAGTGGACTGAGGGGACCGTGGCGGGAATGGATCTTTCGACGTGGCGCCGAGTCATCGACTCGAACCTCACGGCGACGTTCCTGTGCTCGAAGTATGCTTTGCGGCACATGCGCCAGCGAAGCTGGGGCCGGATCATCAACCTCGGCACCGCAGGGGCCTACCGGGCCCACGGCTCGGCGAAGTTCGCAGCCTTCTATGCGGCGAAAGCCGGTATCGTGGCCTTCACGAAGGCCTTGGCGCGAGAGGTCGGCCGATATGGGATCACGGTGAACGTCGTGGCGCCCGGGGTCATCGAGGATCCGGGCCTCTCCGTCGCCGCTGCCCGACGGCGGAAGGACCGGGAGACGGCTGTGGGACGCCCCGGGACCGGCGCCGATGTGGCCGCTGCCGTGCTGTTCCTCGTCTCCGAGGATGCGGAATTCATCACGGGCGATGTGGTGGGCGTGACAGGTGGTCTGCTCCTCTGATGTGAATTCTATCTACGCTATTGAATATTTGTCAGCTTGGGGAATCCTCCGTTCGGCCGTATCGGTCCCAGGGCGCGGGCACGCTTAAGTCGTCCCACATCCGTTCCGGCATTGTGAAGGCCGCTCTCGTGTACCATGAGGGTTTCCTCGCGTACAACTTCGGCGGGGGACACGCCCTACGCGAGACTCGGGTGAAGCTTGCCCGCGAGCTCATTCGCGCCTACGGCCTTCTCGACGGAACCGCTGAGGAGCTCGAACCAAGGCCGGCACCGGATCCGTCGATCCGACGGGTGCACACGGACGACTACCTCGCGGCAGTGAAGCGACTCAGCGCAGATCCTCGCGGGGACTCCTATGCGCATGGGCTCGGGACCCCGGACAATCCTGTCTTCGGAGGGATGTACGAGGCTGCGGCCCTGCAGGTCGGAGGGACGATCCTTGCATGCGAGGAGGTCGTGTCGGGACGCAGGATCCGAGCCTTCAACCTCGGCGGCGGTTTCCATCACGCGATGCCCAACCGGGCGTCAGGCTTCTGCATCCTGAATGATCTTGCGATCGCGATCACGTCGCTCCTCGAGGACCACGGCCTACAGCGGGTCCTATATGTGGACGTCGACGCGCATCATGCGGATGGCGTCCAAGCGGTCTTCTACCGCGACCCGCGGGTGATGACGATCTCCCTCCATGAGGACGGCCGCTACCTCTTCCCCGGCACCGGATTCCCGGACGAGATTGGAGACGGTGAAGGTCGGGGTTTCGCCGTGAACGTGCCTCTGCCTCCGTACACGCGCGACGTCTCGTACCTGTACGCCTTCCGAGAGGTTGTGCCGCCTCTCGCACGGGCCTTCCGGCCCGAAATGATCGTGAGCCAGCTGGGTGCGGACGCCCACCACCTTGATCCTCTCACGCATCTCCTCCTGACGACCCAGGCCTACGAGGCCATCGCGCGGATCCTCGATGGCCTCTCGCGGGAGCTGTGTGAGGGCCGTTGGGTCGCGACGGGCGGCGGCGGTTACGACGTGACGGCGGTGCCTCGGGTCTGGACCGTCCTCTTTGCTTCCATGGCGGGCGCCAACGTGGGGGATGCCCTTCCGGTCGAATGGCTCAGAGCCTGCAACGAACTCGTGGGATCCGTCCCCGCGGAGAAGGCCCTCCGCGACTCCCGACGGGCGGGAGAGGAGGAGGCCCACGTGCCTCGCACTGTCAAACGAACCATCGATGAGCTTCGCTCGCGGGTCTTCCCCTTGCACGGCCTCTGCGAATCATCCGGAGAGTAGGGCCTCGAGGATGAGTAGGACCCCGGCGACGACAAAGATGCCCGCGGACACAACCTTGATCCACTTCGCCTCGAGGATACGCGCGAGAACCGCACCCAAGAGCACGCTCATCCCAGACACGAGGATGAGCGCCAAGCTCGCTCCCGCGAACACGGACCATGGAGCCGCCATGGTCGCGGCAAGAAGGAGGACTGCAATTTGTGTCTTGTCGCCGAGTTCTGCGACCACGGTGAGCGCGAAGGCGCTCACAAAGGGACCGCGACGCGCCGTCACTGCGGGTGTCTCCTCACCGCGGAGGTAGGTCCACAGGCCGAGCGCGACGAAGAGCACGCCCCCTCCGATTTGCAGGGCCACGCTCCAGGGAGCCAGGAGCCCGGCGAGGATCGCGCCCACACCAACGGCGATTGCCGTCAGGCTCACAAGTCCCGCGGAGGCGCCCACAAGGACGGGAAGCCAAGGATAGCGTGCCGCGAGGGAGATGGTCGCGAGCTGTGTCTTGTCCCCGAGTTCCAGCAGCGCCACGAGGCCGAGGGCCATCGCAAAAGGAACGAGACCTTCCACCGACCCGCATTGTCGCGGAGAACATCGGCCTTTCGCCTACCTATTCGAGGTGCGTTCCGTACGTTTGATTGTGCCGCGGCGGTGCCGCACATTGCCGCGTTTCTCGAAACGAACATCGAATACTTTCACTCGCTATATCCTGGAATCTCGCAAATTCCATACTCACAGGAAAAGCTTTAATGCCACTAGTGAATTTGTTGGCAGGGATGGGACGCGAAGGCCGCCCTCCATCGGTGTATGCATGAACGGGCCAGGCTTCCGCAGCCCATTTGGATTATGGCCGCACGCTCGTGGTGATTGACGGATGCCGAGCGAGAATGGAGAGAGCAGGGGGGCTAGGTCGGCGGACGAACTCCGGGATGAACTCGAGGAGAAGATGGACCGCTTGCGTCGTCAGTACGAGCGGGATCTCCACTCCTTCCGTTATGAGATTGAGGAGCGGGAGTACCGCCTGAAAGCGTACGAAGACAAGTTCAACAAGATCAAGCAGCCGCCTCTCCTTTACGCGTACGTCGTCCGAAAGGAGGGGCCGGACCTGGACGGGAACCAAGTCGTTGTTGCCCGCGCGACCGAGCTTCTGAAAGTTTCTACAGGTCTCGTTGACAAGTCTCAGCTCGCCGTCGGCCAGTACGTGTGGGTGCACCCGCAGACGTACGCGATCGTCGAGGGCAGTTCGGTTCGCAACGAAGGGCTGATTGCAAAGGTCCTCGACATCGTCGACGACAAGCTCGTGATTTCCGTGGAAGGGGACATGGAGAAACGCCTCATCGGCTGTGACAAGAGCACGCTCAAGAAACTGAAACCGGGCTTCCAAGTCAGCGTCCTGCAGCCGACGATGGAGATCCTGGAGATCCTTCCGAACTTGGAGGTCAAGTCGCTCCTGCTCGGGGAGAAGCCCAATGTGAAGTACGAGGCGATTGGCGGCCTCTCCGAGGCGATCGAGCGCATCAAGGACGTTGTTGTCCTCCCATACCAAGAGGCGAAACTCTTCGAGCAGATCAAGCTGGAGGCGCCTCGGGGCATCCTCCTCTATGGACCCCCGGGGTGCGGCAAGACCCTGCTCGTGAAGGCGATCGCGACGGAGAACGACATGACCTTCTTCAACGTGAGCATCGCCGATGTCCTCTCGAAATGGGTCGGCGAGAGCGAGCGGATCGTGAAGGAAATCTTCCGTCAGGCTCACGAGAAGAAGCCCAGCATCGTCTTCTTCGATGAGATCGAGGCCTTGTTCACCGTGCGCGGGATGATGGACACCTCCGGGGTCCACAAGAACATCATCGCGCAAATCCTCAGCGAGATGGACGGGCTCGTTCGGCTCCACGACGTCTTCGTGATCGGCGCGACGAACCGCGCCGACCTCGTCGATCCGGCCCTCCTCCGGCCCGGGAGGTTCGACGAAATCATCGAAATCCCACGGCCTGACCGCAAGGAAGCAGAGGAGATCGTTCGGATCTACCTCACGGAGGACCTACCCGTCTCCGAGGAACTCGAGGCCCAGCACGGCGGGCATGAGGAGGCGATCGATGCGCTGCGCAGGCACGTCCTCGACGAGCTGTACGGCGAGAACAAGTGGGTCAAGGTCAAGCTCGATGCGGAAGCCAAAGAAGCCATTAAGACCGTCAAGCGAAAGGACATCATCTCCGGCGCGATCATCGAGGCCATCGTGAAGACGGCGAAGAAGAACTACGTGAAGCGCGTGATCAATCTCAAGAAGTCGGACCGGAAGAAAGAAGGCCTGACCCTTCGAGACCTCGAGATGGCCATCGAGGAAGAGTGCAAGGAACACGCGATCACGGAGATGTACGTCTACGAGAAGCGCCAGCGGGAGGTCTTCCGGACCGGTGCGGACCCGATGGTCGGGTGACGCATGAAGAAGATGGTCCAGGGGACCGAGCACGAGTACACGCTGTACTGTCGCAAGATGGGGTCCATGGGCCTCGACCCCCACATCCTCGCCCTCGACCTTCTTCGTGAATCGGATCTTCACCTCGCGGGCGAATTCCTCGTGAACGGCTCGAGGGCCTACTACGACGTCGGCCATTTCGAGGTGAGCACGGCCGAAACGAGCAACTTCCACGACCTCGTGATCTGGGAGAAAGCGGGCGAGAAGATCCTCGATTGGGTCCGCCGGATCGTGGAAGAGAAGTACCTGGCCGAGGGCGTGAAGCTCCATGCCTTCAAGAACAACACGTCCCCCGATGGGACCTCGTATGGGTCCCATGAGAACTACTGCGTCTCGCGGGACGTGGCCTTCCCGGATCAGTTCCTGCGCGAGTTCGTGCCGCACCTGGCCACTCGCTTTGTCTACACGGGCGCGGGGGACATCATCGATGGGAAGTTCGTGCTCTCTCCGGGTGCCTATCTCACGTCGACCGTGATCAGCGGCGAGACGATGCACAATACCGGAATCCTCAACACACGGGATGAGCCCCATGCGGACGGGCGTCGGTGGCGTCGCCTCCATGTGATCGTGGGTGACGCGCTGATGAACGAGACCGCCATCCTCCTACGTCACTTCGGGACTTCGGCAATCTTACGGCTCATGGAGACCGGGGAACTCGACGACGTGCCTCGCCTCAAGGATCCCGTGCGGGACCAGTGGCACAATGTCGAGCACCGGAACCCCGAACGCTGGCAGGTCGAACTTGACGACGGCACCTTCGTTTCTCCGATCGACATCCAGCGATATTACCTCGAGAAGATCGAGACCATCGTGGAAGACCACCGGGAACGCCGCGCCCTGCGGCTCCTCGAGGAAGTCCTCGAGGACTTGGAGAATCGCAGATCGAAGGATGTCGCCCGACGGGTGGAATGGGTGGACCGTTTCTTTGCGATTCAGGAGGCGCTGGAGAAGCGGGAGGGGCCCGATGTCGAGATGATGGCCTGCAAGCAGTACTCCGAGATCGGCGCCGAGCGATCCCTGTTCTACCAACGGCAGCGGGCGGGCCTCGTGGACCGAACGACGGACGACGCCGCGATCATGCGTGCGATCCGGGAACCACCGGATGACACTCGGGCGATCCTGAGGCGCGAACTATGCGACAGCTTCAATATCGAGATTATCGATTGGTCGATGGTAGTCGTGAACGACGGCACGCGAAGGCGTATCGATCTGCCAGATCCGTACGCCACGAAGCTGGAGGCGGCCGATGCCACAGCAACTTGAGGAACGACCGAAGAAAAAGAAAAAGCAGGAAAAGAAACTTGAGTTCGAGGCGGGCAAGGTCTTCAACCCCGGCGAAGTGAAGGAAGAGGACTTCGAACTCGACCTTGACTCGGCGAAATTCAAGGCTCAGAAGGGGCAAGGCGGCGATCGGCGCACATAGTACATTCGCCGACATCCCTTCGTCCTCTTCGGGTCTCTCCACTTTTCGTTGTTCGATCGAATATTCGCCGGTCTCATTGCCGGAAGCTGTCTCTCCCATTGCGCGGCCAGGTCGCCACCCCCATGAGGTCGAATCGTCGGCGCCGCGGCGACTACGTTACGACCATCGGCGTCTTGAAGGACAATCCAAGCAAGGTGGCACAATTCGGGAGAAAGGATTATTACTACCACGATAGTCATAGATGACTCGGGGGAAGTTGGGAAGTCTCGGGACCCCGCGATTGCCACCGCCCGAAGGGCATCGACGGGTGTGGAATCCGTGGGGCTCCATTTCATCCCGCTTCCTGTTTCGGTGCCCCTCGTCGCGATTTCCGTCCTTGCGATGGGCATGCCGCTGCCCCGGGGCGAGCGCTTGGAGGCGGCCGTCATCAACTCCATCGCTTTCATGGCGCTCTTCACGGCGAGCGTCCTGTATGTGGTTCGCGGGCTGTCGGGAAGGCTACGTTCCTCGTCACGGGGAAGGCCCGCGGGGGACGGACGTTTCGGGAGGCGATCGCGGATCTGTCCCTTGGGGCTGCCATTGTCGCTCTTCGTCCGCTCAACATCCTTGGTTTCGTGGCCTTGGCCGTGCCCCTCCTCATCTTAGCGTTTGACCGCCCTCCGCCGGCGGAATCCGTCGAACTGGAAGGGCCACCCGGGCCGATGGTGGCCCCTCCGTGACCCTGCGTTGCTGAGGCACTGTCGGTGAGGGACCTGTTCCGGGGAGCAGGCAAGATCCTAAGCCGTCGGATGCTGGGCCGCCTCGACGAGGGGCGGACCTCCGCGCGGGGGGCTGTCGGAATCCAAGGTCGCCACTCGCGGCGGCTCCGCAGCCATGCCTGCCCGTCCACGATTGCACGTCAGAGGTTGCCCGGGTCTGCTGGAGGCGAGAGCATGCTCGCCCCCCGGTTCTCCATGGGGTCAAGGAGTCAGGGCGCGTAAGTCTATATCGCACTCGGCCGATGTCACACGGTGATGGCGACCCATGTCGAGACCCTCGAGAACGGCCTCAAGGTGATCCTCCGTCCCATCCCCGAGGCAACGGCACTCTCCACCTGGGTCACGTATCGCGTCGGATCGCGGAACGAGGTCCCCGGCATGACGGGTTCGACACATTGGGTCGAGCACATGCTCTTCAAAGGTGGCGGGAAGCTCGGGAAGGGCGACATCGACAAGTTCGTGTCGCGCCTCGGCGGGAAGCTCAACGGCTTCACGCATACCGACCTGACGTCGTACTTCACGACCTTGCCGGCTTCGGCGATGGACACGGCCTTGCTCATCGAATCCGAGCGGATGCGAAACGCCGCCTTCGACCCGAAGGAGGTCGATGCAGAGCGGACCGTCGTGATCAGCGAACGGGAAGGGGCCGAGAACGAGCCCGAGTTCGCCGTGGAGGAGGAACTCTGGGCTCTCGCCTTTCAGGTCCATCCGTACCACTGGACGGCGATCGGGTACAAGCAGGATCTCGCCCGCCTGGCGCGGGACCCGCTCTACGAGCACTACCATCGGTTCTATGCGCCGAACAACGCGTTCCTCGTGATGGTCGGCGGCTTCGACGTCGCCGTCGCGATGCAGCACATCCGTGAGGCCTTCGCACCGCTCCGGCCCGAGGCACCCCCGGAGCCGATGCGACTCGTGGAGCCGGAGCAGGCGGGAGAGCGACGCAGTGACCTGCGAAAGCCGGGCGCGGCGGATCTCCTCGCGATGGCCTGGCACATTCCGCCCTTCGTCCACGAGGACACGCCCGCCCTCGTACTCCTGGCGACGATCCTGGGCGGGTGGCGGGGGTTCACGCCGTTTGCCGCGGGGGAGTGGCGCTCGCGGTCGAACCGTCTCTACAGGGCCCTCGTTGAGACGAAGCTTGCGACGGACGTCACCGTGCGGAACGAGTTCAGGGTCGACCCTTCCCTGCTCGTCGCGAATGTCACCCTCGCACCGAAGGCCAGCCTGGAGCGGGTCGAAGAGGTCGTGAACCGGGAGGTCGAGCGGATCCGGAAGGGGGTCGCCGCGCAGGCGGAACTCGAGAGGGCGAAACGTCAGGTGCGGGCCTGGTACCGTTACGAGCACGACGGGGTCACCTACCAGGGCATGCTCCTGAGCCTGCTCGAGGTCCTCGCATCCTGGGACGCAGGGGACGCGCTTCTGGCGAAGATTGAGAAGGTGCGCGGCGAGCACGTCCGAGACGTTGCCCGCCGCTACCTCGTCGACGACGCGCGGTGCATCGTACGATTCCACCACCAGGAGGTCCCCGGATGATCCTCCCGGACCGGACGGTCCTCGACAACGGCGCCGTCCTCGTCTCCATGGCGCTGCCCACGAACCCGTTCATCGCGATCCGAGGCAGCGTCCCCTCTGGCGTCGTCGCGGAGGGCAAGGATTTCGGCGTCGCGGAGTTCATGGCCCGGCTTCTCCTGAGCGGGACGCGCCGCTCAAGCGCAGCGAAGATTTCCGACCGGCTCGAGGGGATTGGCGCGACCGTGGAGTTTCACAACTCGGAGGAGGCCCTCGTCTTCCAGGGCCGTTGCATGCGGGAGACGGTCGGCCCGACGGTCCGGACGATTGTCGAGTGCCTTACCGAGTCCACCTTCCCGCCGAAGGAGGTGGAGCGGGTCCGCGGTGAAATCCTGAACGACCTCCGCATCGAGGCCGACGACACGCGCCACCGGGCCCTCCGCGCCCTGTCGGCAGCGGTCTTCCCGCGGGACCATCCCTACGGCCGCGATCCGAAGGGGGACGAGTCACGGGCGCGCGCGATCCGCCGTATGGATGTCGTGGATTTCCATGAGACCTATGTGGGCCCCGAATCGATGATCGTTGCCGTCACGGGGGACGTGGACCCGGAGTTGATCGAGGAGGACATCGCGGCGCCGCTATCGCGGATGCGAGCGAACGGCAGGGTGGCCCCCGCAGTCCCCCCGCTCCCCGTCCATCGGCCGCGGGCCTCGTGGATCTCGATGCCCCACAAGTCCCAGGCGGATATCGCCATCGGGACCCAAGCGCCGCCCCGGCGCCACGACGACTACTATGCCCTCCACCTTGCAGACCTCGTCTTCGGCCGGATCGGGCTTTTCGGCCGTCTCGGGCGCAACTTACGGGACGAGCAAGGACTGGCGTACTACGCGTTCAGCAGCCTCGAGGCCAGGACGGCCGCAGGCCTCTGGTCCATCGCCGCGGGAGTGAACCCGGCGAACCTGGAGAAGGCCATTCGGGGGATCCGGAACGAACTCGACCGGCTGCGCACGGACCCCTTCACGACGGAAGAGGTGCGTGACGGGAAGGACAACCAGGTTGGATCCCTCATCGTGTCCCTCGAGCGCAACGCGGAAGTCGCCGCGGAACTCCATCGCATGGAGTACTACGGGCTCGGGATGGACTTCCTGGAGCGGTACGCGGACATCGTCCGGGGCCTCTCGGACGATCGCGTCCGGGAAGTCGCCCGTAAGTACTTCGATCCGGCCAGCTGCTCGATGGTCGTCGCCGGACCCGTCGGGCGGACACGGGTCGCCCTGTGACGTGCGGTCCCCGGGGCGAGCGAACGTGGATTGGTCCTGCTGGGAGCCGAAACGCTCGCGCTAGGTCTGCGACCTCCGCGCCCTGGGGTTCACCCGCGGCCTACAGGTCCTCCGGCGGAAGTTCGGGTGGCAGCCCCTCCTGGGGTGGCCTCGATGGCGGGGCTCCCTCCCCAGGCTTCGGTTCCTCCGGCTTACGGCGCCTCCCGATGAACCAGCCGGCCAGGAAACCAACGACGCCCGCCACGACGGCGCCGATCCCTAAGCCCGTCGCCGTCGCGGTGCCCATGATCCTCGCTTCGTCCACGTTGTTCGTGGTCACGGAGACCGAGGCCTGGCCTGCGTTGCCGGCCGCGTCGATGGCCCGGACGACGATCGTGTGGTTGCCGTCGCTCGCCTCGGTCGTGTCCCAGGTGTAGGAGGTCCCCGTCACCGCGCGGGGCACGCCGTCGATGAAGAGCTGCACCGTGCCGGGGTTGGCATCCGTGACGGACCACGAGATCGTCGCATCGCCCGAGAGTTCGGCCTCCGCGGCCGGGGAGCTGATGGCGACGACCGGTGCCGTGTTGTCCACGTTGAGGCTCAGTGTTGTCGTCGCGACGTTGCCGGCGCGGTCCCGGGCCGTCAGCGTCAGGATGCGGGTGCCGTCGCCGAGGGCGCGGGTATCCACGCTCGCGCTCGTCTGGCCCGTGACGTTCATGTCCGATCCTCCAGCCGAGAGGACGAGCGTGCCGGGGTTCGCGTCCGAGGAGGTGAACTGCACCGTGATCGTACCGTCGACGAGGGTGTTCGCAGGCGGCGAGCTGAAGGCCACCGTCGGCGGCGTATTGTCGAGGACCACGCTCTCCGTCGCCGACCTCGCGTTGCCCGCATCATCCGTAGCGGTGACTGTGATGTTCACGGTCCCGTCGGCGGTCCCTGCGGTGTTCCACGTCCCAGTCCACAACCCGGTCGCGGGATCCTGGGTCATCGTGCCCGACCCGGCACCGGCCGTGAACGTGACGGTGTCCACGCCGTTGAGTTCCATCACGGCGGCCTCGACAGGGATTGTCCCGCGTACGTAGGCATTCGCCTCCGGCGAGACCACGGTCACCGCCGGGGCGGTCGAGTCAACGATGACGTTCACGCGAACCAGAACCGGCGGGTCGAAGGGCAGCTGGTCCGCTTGGAGGGCGAAGTAGTTCGCATAGGTGCCATCCGCCGTCGTGGATGGCACGGAGATCGTCGCCGTGAAGTCCAAGCTCTCGCCGGCCGCGACCAAGGGAGTGAGGGTCCCGGGCGAAGTCAGGGCTGGGAAGGTCGAGAGGAAGGGCACGGCTCCGAAGAACACGTCCGTCAGGTCGAAACCCGTCGACAGCTGGAAGGGTAGGGACAGCGTCTTGCCGGGTTGCGTCACGACGGTCACCGGGCCCCGCGGCGCGAGCTTCGCCACGCTCGCCGTTCCCGTCACGGGCTCCGGCACGGCGCCGCCAAAGCCCTCGAGGAGAACGTTGTGCGCCATGACTGTGTAGAGTCCGGGCGCGGGAGCGTCCAGACCCGAGACCACGTTCACCCGGACCCAATCCTCCGTGGTGCCCGTCCGTGTGCTCCAAATGAATCGTCCACTGCCCAAGTATGGACTGAACGACGAATCCCCGAGGAGGCCGTTCGGCCGGATGGACACAATGTCTACATCCGTCCGGGCGCCTTCCCAGGAAACGTCAACTTGCATGGAGATCACGTTCGGGTCCGCAATATCCACGAACCACAGCTTCCAGTCTCCGGACTCGTAGCGCCAGGCCCAATCGAAGTAGCCATTGACGCTGGACGAGTCGTAAATCTGGGTCGAGCCCGTGCTCGTTAGCGGGGCGGAGAGCGTGGAGCCGCTGAACACTCGCGGAACGATCACGGAGACGGGGATCGCGGTCGGACTCCCGCTCGCGGGCGCCACGATGATTTGGCCTTCGTACACGCCAGGATTGGCTCCAGCCGGCACGGTAAGGCTCGCCGTCCATGTCGCGGGCGTCGCCGCGCTGGCCGTGAACAGCCCTGGCACGGTGACCCAACTCCACGGCACCCGATCGTAGAACTCGACTTGGATCTCGAACGGCATCGGCACGAACACGCCCGTGAGGGGCACATGGCTGAACCAGAGGACCGGCGTGCCCGCGAACCGGCCTTCGGGCATGCCCACGCGGGCTTCCGTTGTCGTGCCCCAATTGTACCCATAGTTGAACACGGAAACCTCGTCCGGATCAATCGCCGTGTCGTTATTCGCATCGACCCAGTCCAGCACAATGATCCGGGAGCGGTTGTCTGCAATGTAATTCGCGTCGGAATCAAAGTAGTCGTAGGGCATGACGCCGCGTACGACCATCAGATCCGTGCCCGCAGGGATGGGACCCGCGAGGGGCCAGAGGTAGCCGTACCCGCCGAGCCAAGCCGCGCCGATGAACCCCGTGGTATTGTTGAACGCCACAGAGCCGATCCGGTTGTGCCACACCGCGGAGATGGTGCCGGAAACGGAGCCGGTCGCCGGGGCCGTCTTAAACGTGGCAGTCGTCAGGGCCCCCGGCCGTACGGAACCTGCAAACCAGCTCGTATCATCGATCGGGCCTGGCGGAGCGTTTGCCGTGATCTGGTCCGGGTAGTATTCGGCGGCCGTGGCCCACGCGTTCGCGATTCGAGGCCGGATATTGTTCCAGGTTGCGGGCGTCGTCGTCGTTACGCCTCCCAACTGAAGTCCCAGACTGGCCGCGTTGTACACGTCTACGTGGCCGGCGCCTTGGGTGAAGGGATCATACCCGAGGTCCGTGGCGGTCGACTTCAGGATTGACTTGACCACGAACGGCGAGGGTCGCGTCCCCTGGGCCGTCACGTAGGCATCGATGACGAGCGCCGCAGAGCCGGACGTGAGCGGCGTCGCCTGGCTCGTGCCGCCGAACAGGGTGACCGCATTGGAGCCATTCCCGAAGCCGGCCCAGACCGGCGCGCTCGTAAACGCCCATGCGCCGACCTGGAGGACATCGGGCTTGGGGGCCCCAAGGGCGTTCGGCCCCCGCGCGCTCCAGGACATCACGTCGCCATGGAATCCCGGGAACGGGAGGGCCGTGAAGTTCAGGCTCGTCGACGCGCCGGCGGTGATCGCCAGGTTGCTGAACCCGGGCTCCGTCACCGTCCCGTAGCCGGCAGCCCCGTTGCCCCCTGCGTGGACCATCACGGTCCCAGGGTATGCGGGATCCAAGTAGCCTGGGGTCATCAACGCATCCTCGACAACCGTGAGGACGTCGTACCACGGCCATCCCATGATCCACGGGAACGTCACCCAGTCCGACGAACCCCAGCTGTTGCTGATGATGTCCGCCTTGTGGTTGCCCGTGTACGTCCACTCGCCGTAGACGACGCCGTAGTTGGGCACGGTCGTGGGGTCGGTCTGGCCGACGAGGTCGAACCCGGCGGCCCAGAGCCACCCTTCAATGATATCGAACCACATGAAGATGGGGACCCCCATGATTCGCGCACCCGGCGCGATTCCCGGTCCGGCGAGGGGGTCGCTCGACTCCCGGCCCGCGGCGCTCGCGGCGACGCTCGTGCCGTGACCAAACGGGTCGTAAACCATCGTGAGGTACGTCCCGGCCGGATCGAGGGGCTCCAAGATCGTGAACCCGGGCGGGTTCGGGTTGAGGCCCCAGACGTCAAGGCCATATGCGAGGCTCCCTGCCGAGATGTCCGGGTACCCGTCGGCGTTGTAGTCGGCTGCGGCGAGGACGTTCCCTCCGGCAGGTTTGAGGGCGGTCTCGTCCGCGAAACTGAAGTCGGGCTGCGGGGTCGCGCCGAAGTACAGCCAGTAGTCGAAGGAGAGGTCAAGGTACGCGGTATCGTAGACGCCTGGCGTCACGCTGTCGATGAGGACCGCCGGGAAGAAGTCAATGGCGTAGTTCCATTCGAAGAGGATGCCGAAGCTGTAGTTGCCGCTCATGGAGGCCGGCAGGCCCGTGATGTTCATGTCCCCCGGGTTCGGTCCGAGGAACGGGAACGGGAACACATCCCCGAAGATGTCGGACCACAGGAATGCCGCGGGTCCTCCGCCGGGGGAGAAGACGTAGATGAGGGGATCCAACCCAGCGGTGGGGAGGAAGGTATCATTTCCGACCGTGTAGCTCGTCAGCACCTCGAGCGTCCAGCCCAACGTGCTGCCGTCAGGGTCAAAGGAGATGGGCCAGCCTGCGGCGTTGCGGGCGATGGAACTCGGGCCGAGATTGAAGGCGCCATGGTCCACGCCCGTGTCGACAATGGCAATCGTGACGCCGGTGCCGTCGACGCCGAGGTCCGTCCACGCGCGTCGGGCGCCCGTGAAGTTCACGACCTCCCGCATCGTGACTTCAGGCGCCCCGAGGAGGGGCTCGCGGGCGGTCGACCTCCGGTCGGGCAGCGTCAATCCATCGAATTGGATTGGCACGCGGGGTTCGAGCTTGGGCTTCGCGGGGCCATCGTATTCGATCGGTCGGTCCTTCAGGATTGCGAGGACCGAGGGCAACGAGCGAAGCTCGTCGATCTTGTCGGCATCCACGAAGCCGCGGACGAGTTGGATGCCGCCGAGTGTGGGCACGGCGCGAGCCGCCTGGAGGAGGCCCGCCACGTCGGCCACGGAAGCGGACGCGTCTAGGGCGACGAGCACGCCGAGGCGGCCCGTAGCCCCCTCGAGTCCTGGGTCGATATACCGAGCGTTCGCCGAGAACGGGAGCGATCGCCTGGGAGCGGAGACTCCCGAGGCGAGGTCGGGCAAGGTCGAGCTACCGGCGGGCGCCGCGGCTGCCGATCCCAAGACCGCGAACACGGCGAGGACCAGCGCGGCAACGAACACCAAGCTCGCGAGCTTGCGTGGAAAACGCATGAGAACCCCTCGCCGCGGGGAAAGGACGGATGTCCTTTAAGGGTTTCCCCGGATTCCGTGCGACAACCTGCTCGTTCCACGGTTTTCCCCTCGAGCGTCCGCGCCGCGATTCCGCCGGTCACCGCCTTCCTTAAGTCAGCGGGCCGCCTATCGTTCTCCACCCGCGGGACCGCCTGATGATCGAGTCCTTGAGTAGCGTGGGGGTCTTCACCCGGGACCAGAGACGCGCGAAGCAGTTCTACACGCGGAAAATCGGCCTCAAGGTTCGGCGGCACATTCCCGCCCTTCGCTATTTGGCCGTGGGCTCGAGCAAGGGAGGCCAAGATGCTAGCCTGACGGTGTGGCGACCCGATGCCTCGACGTGGGGGACGGATTTCGAGCCCGCCGTGCGGCGAATCGGGCAGGTGACCGGGATTGGATTCGCAACGTTGGACCTGGACGCCACCGTGGAGGGCTTGCACCTGCGGCAAGTGCGCGCTGCGGTCCTTGGTGAGGAAGCGGGCGAGAGATACGGATGGTTCTTCGATGCGGACCAAAACATGTTCTTCCTCGTAGAGCCCGCGAAGCCGCACGTTCAGCGGGCCGGGCTCGCCGGGATGGATTTCGTGACGATTGTTACGCGGGACCGAGACGTTTCCGTGGATTTCTTCCATCGCGCCCTCGGGATGCACGTGCGGTGGAGCCGGAAGGAGGACTACGTCGAGTGTCGTCTTGGCGCGCGCGGAACGGCCATCGCTCCCTTCACGCCCCGGCGAGAGGACTACCAGACCCGGGAGAACTACGAGAGGGACATGGCCCACCTCGGGGAGAAGACGATGATCTTCTTCTCGACCCGGGACATCCTCAGGGACCAAGAACACATGCTCGACCTCGGCGTACGCTTCACGCAGAAAGCGGGGCCCGCCGGCTGGGGAGGCATGTGGGCGGAGTTCCTGGATCCCGACGGAAACGCATACGGGCTCGTCCAGATGGAGACAGAGAGTGGGCCGACGAGCTGATCCCGGCCGTCCGCCCCGGGCGCATGGGTCCAGGTCGGCGGCCGTCTGGTGGGGAATTCACAGCGCTTCGATGGCAGCAACCGACTTCTCAATCTCTCGCTCGAGCTTGTCGCGTGCCGCCGGTTGGCGCCACAGGTCATCGAGGTCCGGCCGAGTCTCGCGGCAGATCGCCAGCATCTCGTCGATCGTCGTGGTCCGCAGGGTTTCGAGCACGATGGGTTTGAACATCCGCAGCTCCGTGGCGTGGTCTCTCACGACCGACCTGTAGAGCCACAGCTCACCCGCCATCCAGCGTTCGACGTAGCTCCGTGCGAGGGATCGCACGCGCCTCTCGATTTGTCGTGCGAAGGCATCCTTGGCGAGGTTGAGGAAGAGCCGGTCTTCCGCCTCGTCCGTCGAGACCACCCGTGCCCGGAGGGTCTTCAGCCCACATAAGGGTCGCGGACCCTCCTCAGGTCGTCGGCTTCACGTTCCGGAAGAACGAGAAGAAGAGCGCAATCGCAATGCCGTACAAGGTCACGGCGAGGAAGAAGGGGAGCTGGAAGTTCCCCGCCGCCAAGAGCGCGCCGCCGAGGACGGTGCTCACGCTGTTCGCGAGGCGCCAAACAAGGGAGTTCACGGCGCTCGCGAAGCTTCGCTGGTCATGGGTCACGATGCCCATCACGAAGGAATCCGCGAGGGGCACGGACATGTTCATGAGGACGGCGCGGACGATGTAGACGCCGCCCGCGACCAACGCGGTCGGCGTGAACGCCAACGCCAGCATGAACACGGTGGAGAGTCCTTGGGTCAGGACGATCGCCCGCACGTTTCCGTAGCGGCGGGAGAGGGACGGGCTCGCGGTCGCGGCGAGGGCCATCATGACGCCCGAAATCGCCAGGAGAGGTCCGCTGAAGGAGTCCGGCACCTCGAATCTAAGAAAGAGCCAGGTCGGCACGAGGGGGATGATGAAGCCTGCACCGAGACCGATGAGCGCGTTGTAACCCGAGAACTTCCAGAGCGGACCGAGGTTCTGGCCGCGGAACAGCCGCTTGGACCCAGGCCCTGGCTCCGAGTAGCCCCGGAGGAGCAGGGCCAGGCCCACGGGCGAGACGACCGAGACCGCGGCGACTGCGAGGAGGGCGACGGTGTGGATAGTCCGTGAGTCGACGCCGAGGGAGGCCTCCAGGAGCGGAAAAGAAGAAGGGGACCGCGTAGCCCGCGCCGATCGCCAGGGTGCCGACGATGAACGAGAGCGCGAAGGCGGAATCGCGGTTCTCGACCGTCGTCTGGTCGGCGATCATCGCGTTCCAGGTCGAGAGGAAGGTGCCTTCCAGCAGACCTGCGAGGGCGCTGGCGATGAGGAGGATCGTGACGTCCGTCGTGAGGGCGAAGACCGCGACCGTCGGCACGAATGCGAACAGGCCCGGGAGGAGAACGCGCTTCTTGCCGATGCGGTCCGCAAGGACCGCGATGGGCAGGGACCCAATCACCAACGCCGCGCCGTTCACGCCGAGGAGGAGCCCGACGACGTCCGATCCCAGGCCGAGTTCCACGAGATAAGCGGTGATCCAGACGAGGAGGAAGCCGTAGGAAACCGCGCTCGGGGCCAGCAAATAGATGAACCACTTCACGCGCGAAGGCACGCGGGGTTTCGTTGGGGGAGGGCCAGAGCCCGTTTCCATCGTGGCCGTGGCCGCACCTCTCCCGGGATAAAGCGAACGGGGTATATAGGTGAGGGTCCGCCGGAACTCGGACGTCTAGTACAGTTTCGGCTTGGCCTGAGGCTCGTTCCAGTACGGCCGCGTCGTAATGTATTTCAGTTTCGCTTCGAACAAGTCGTTGAAGAACTCTTTGTCCGTGTCCTGCATCCTCGCAAGGATCTTGCTCGCGGTTGTCGGACCGACACCGTACACGGAGTTCGCATACACCGCGCGCTTTCCGTAGACGGCCACGAGATCCGCGATCTGTTTCGCCCGCGTCAGGAGCTTTCGCTCTTCATCCGCGAGATCGAGCTTCCGCATCCGCTTCGCGAGTGCGTCCCGTACCGTCCACGCGGACCATCCGAGGACCGTCAGGAGGCGAGATTCGCACTTCGCGCAGCGCGGTTGGTCCGCCAATTCGCCGATTCGGACCTCCTCGTGGAAGTGAGCGCAATCGAAGCAGAGCAGGTGCACGGGCTCCGAGGTCAAGTGGAGGCGCATCCGCTCGAGGATCTCGTCCCGCTCCGCTTCCGGCGAGAAGAGCTCTGGCGCTTCGACGTACCGACGGAGGATCCGGTAGGCAAGTGGCGAGGGCGTTTCCTCCGAGCGGTGCACCGCGATCTCAATCTCGCCGTTGCGGATCTTCCGGATGATCTCTCGCACGCGGTCGAAGTCCGCGTGGAGGAGGAGCGCCTCCCGGACCGCCTCGTCGTAGATCGGGGAGTTGGCGAAGCGGACCTCGAGGCTCCGCATCTCGCCCTCGCCGACCGTGAGGCCTCGGCGCAACGCCCCGAAACGCTCCGCGATGGCCTTCATGTAATAACCGAGGGGGAGGTGGTCCTCGACGAGAGCCTGAAGGCCGCTCTCCAGGGTCCGGTCATCGATCTTCAGGAGGCCCCCGACGAGGCCGGCCATGTCGAGTTCGCGAGTGTCGGCCACGAGCTCGTACAGGATCCGATACGCGTCCGTCCACCAGAAGCGGACGAGGTGCTTGCGCGCGAGGAGCTCCTCGATGAGGTCGCCCAGGGTCTCGTTGACGACCTCGCCGAACGACGCGTGGACGATCAAGAAGCGGTCGAAGGCCTCCACGAGGATGCGGTCGTCCGTGGGCATCGGCACGCCGGCTTTCCGATGGTTCGCGTGCTCCTCGACGAGGCGTTTCGCGCCCGTGCGGTTGATCGGCCAGGCCTCTTGGAACTGCTCGACCGTCTTCGCGAACCCGTCCGCCTCGAGCTTCCCGTCGATCTCCTTCCGAAGGCGACCGACCCGCTGGGCCAGGCCGAAGGGCACCGGCAGCATCTCCCCGTCCCAGCCGGGGATGAGGGCGTTCGGATCCACGACCGGGGTGACGTACACGACCCCATCCTGTCCGATCTCGTGGATCCGCCAGGGCCGCCCGCGGACGATGAAGTTCAACCCCTTGCGCGCCTTGATCATCATGAACTCCTCGCCGAGGATGCCCACCGGACGTTGCGTCGCCAGGTCGACGACGCGGTAGCGGCGTTCGTCTCGGATCGTCGAGAGGTTCTCGAAGTAGTACTGGCGGCCCTTCGACGTGACGCGGACCTTGTCGGCTTCGTGACGGACAATGCCGAGGTGGTCCAAGAAGTCCACGACCCGCTCCGCCGCCGCCTCCTCGAGCTCGCGGTAAGGATCCGCGGACCGGACCGTGGCGAGGATCTCCGACCACTCGACCGAGCCGCCGAGGTCCAGCGCGCAGCCGACGATTTGATGGGCGAGGACATCGAGGGCGAGGCGATGGATGTGCAACGGCTCGAGGTCCCCTTCGCGCGCGGCCTGCGCGGCGGCGAGGGCCTCCAACGCATCGTCCGCCGAGGTCGCGAGCGTGAGGCCCCTGGAGACGCGGTCGAGCGTGTGTCCGGATCGGCCGACTCGCTGGATGAGCGACGTGACTTGGCGAGGCGAGTTGTACTGGACGACCCTGTCCACGGTGCCGATGTCGATCCCCAACTGAAGCGTCGAGGTGCACACGAGGCCCTTGATTTCGCCCCCCTTGAACCCGGCCTCGACCCGCTCCCGCTCTTCGCGCGGCAGGGAGCCGTGGTGGACCGCGACATCCTGCCGAACCATCGCGAGGCGTGAGCCGAGGAGCTCGGCGACGGGGCGGGCGTTCACGAAGACGAGGGTCGAGCGGCTTTCATCCAGGGTATCGTCGATGGCGGACAGGCCAGCGGCGGCCTCCGGGGTGATATAGAGGTCCCGAGCCGTCTCGAAATCCTTCTCGATCGGGCGAGGCCATTCGACCCGGTATTCGTAGCGCTTCTCCAGCGGAGCAAGGAGGACCTCGAGAGGGGCTTCGCCTCCGAACAGCGCGGCGATGGCTTCGGGGTGGCCGACCGTCGCGGACAGGCCGATTCGCTGGAAGCCGCGTCCCGTGATCCGTCGGAGCCGTTCGAGCGCGACGGTCAGCTGGATTCCTCGGCGATCCTCGGCAAGTTCGTGGACCTCATCGATGATGACGTACCGCACGCTCCGGAGGTGCCGTTGCATCACCTTGCCCGGAAGGACGGCCTGGAGCGTTTCCGGCGTCGTGATCAGGATGTCGGGCGGCGTCGCCGCCTGTCTACGCCGGTCCGCAGGGAGGGTGTCGCCGTGGCGGACGGCGGCGGCCAGGCCAACCGCGAGCGCAAGGCGCTGAACTCGGTCGGTCATGTTTCGGTTGAGCGCCCTCAGGGGGGTCACGTAGATGGCTCGAATCCCTTCCCTGTCCGTTGCCGCGAGCGATTCCAACACGGGAAGCAGCGCGGCCTCGGTCTTTCCCGCACCGGTTGGCGCAATGATCAGACAACTGGCACCTGCTCGAATTCGGGGAATTGCCGTCAGCTGCATCGCGTTGAGCTGTTGGATTCCAGCCTGCCGAAGCAGCGTCTCGATCGGGGATGGCGAGGACCGAGTACCACGAGACCGAGGCAAGGATCCATGACACGGGCGGGAGAGGTTAAAGCTGTTCGCTGGGGGGACGAATGCGACGCGGGGAGCCACCGGTTGGGTCTGCAAACGGGACGAGCGGACGGCCAGCACGGCGCACGCCTGTGGCAAGCCCGCAAAGACTTACCCGCTCCTGATGTCTTGCCGGACTGGTGGCCTCGCCAATCCGCGACCTTTTCGTCCTCGACCTACGAATCGCTCCGGGAGATGCGAAGGTCCTGGAGGCCGCGGCGAAGACGGAGCTCGCGAGGCGCACGAGATTTCACGAAGACACGGCCGAGGACATGGTCGCTCGGCTACGCGACCCTCGGTTCTTCGGTGAGTTTGCCGCTTCCCTCCTGGACCGCTCCGGACTGCAACGTTCCACACGGCTGGCCCTGGCGGAGCACGCGTTCGATCTCCTGCCCCTGCCCCGAACGGAGGACGAAGTGATTCTGGTCGAGAGCCGCGCGCCGCCGCGCCTCCTCAAGCTCGCCGACTTCCTCGGGGCCTCGAGCGCGTTCACGATGCTCCATGTCCTCCATCTCGTCTATGCGGTCTTTCTCGACCGTTTTCTGGTCACTCGCGTGGCGCGGCCGGTCCGGGCGTCGGTCCTCAAATATGTGCTGAAGGCGGAGGCGAGTCCCGAGCTCCGCGGCCTCTATGGAGGACTGCATCTCGCGAGCGTGCCGCCACGGGAGGCCAGCGACGAGTTCCAGCGGGTCCTCCGGGCTCGCTCGATATCCATGGAGGCGAAGCGCGTCCTCGCGTCCCTCGCCGCGGCCGACGACGGTGGGCTCACGGTCCTGGCGGGTCTCGCGGAAAAGGAGGGCCTTCTGCCCGTCGAAGCGGAGCCTGCGGAGTCGCCGAGTGTCCTCGCGAACGTACCGAGGCTCCCTCCGGAACTGGCGCCGACGGCGCGGGGATGGCTCGAGAGGCGCAGGCGGATGGAGCTGCGATCCCGCGCCCGCTATTCTTGACTCAGGAAGAACGTAGAGACGAGGACAATCTCGAGGACGCCGAGAGGGCCTGCGGCGAGCCGTGCGTCCATCGCCGGAGCGACCATGAGGAGGACGACGAGCTAGAGCGTGACGAGCGCGGGTCCGGAAAGGACGAGGCCCACGAAGACTGCGGGGCGCTCCCTCGGGGAGGCGACTCAGGGGGAGACCATTGTCAGTGCTTCCCGCGGGGGTGCTCCAGGTCCAAGGAGGTTGGATTCGCGCCGGATGAGGGCGAACTCGCGTTCCTGGAAGGCTGCGGGGTCCATCGGCAGGAGGAGGATGGCATCATGGAGGCCGACGAGTTCGTTCAAGTCGTGCACGAGGGCAAGGACGGACGGGAAGTCGTTATGGGCGATCAGGTACTCGATCCCGTCCAGCAGGATGACCGGCTTGCGGGCGAACGAGACGAACTGCTCCACGACCCGACCGACCTTCTCCGGAGGCGACGGGGCAACGCAGCTCTCTTCCGTCGCTACGCGGCTCAACCATAGGATCGGCGTGCGCTCCAGGCCGTACCTCGGCGCAACGACCTTCGGGGGGTGCCGGGTGATGCACAGCCCCTGCGCCCCGTGCGTTACGAGGTCCTTGAAGACTTCGAAGGCGCGCGCCCCGTCCCGGTCGTGGACGGCGTAGGTCTGGGCACGCTCCAGTTGGTAGATCGGCCGGCTCGTCGCCTGTTTTTCAGCCACGGGCACGATGAGCCCCTGGAGGAAAGACTTCTCGCGGGCCGCGTAAGCGATGAGGCCGATGAGCGCCATTTCCACGATGAACCCCGGAGCCCGCAGGTCGATCCCGTAGTGCGGCAGGACGATCTCGAACAGGAGTTCGCCGATTGAGAAGCCACTGATGCCCGCGAGGATCAGGTAGGTGTCTCGCCTCACGCGCGAGTCCGGCTTGATCCTATGGAGATGGCCGATGAAGCGGTAGGGTGCGTAGATGAGCAACGTCGCGACCGCGACCCCATTGAAGACGAGGAAGTAGGGCTCGAACTGGATGATGGTCGGGTATACCTGCACGACGGTAGGGGATGAGACATAGATCGTGGCGAGGGCGAAGAGCATGATGAAACAGTAGAAGACGTAGGAGTTGGGAAACTCTGTGGTCATCCAACGTACGAAGTCCTTTCCCTTCGTGATGCCAGTGGTCGTCGCGACGACGATGAACGCACCGATCACAATGCTGAACGCGTAGTCGAACGTCGCCTGCACGCGTTTCGAAACGATGATCGCCCCCTGAGTCGCCTGTGGGTCGGACGCGATGTTGTTTGCGATGTAGATGGAGATGAGGACATTCGAGATGACCGCACAGGTGAGGAGGAAGGTCGCCGTGAGGAGAACCTTCTTCTGAAAGACTTTCTGGGTCTTCTGGCGTGCGATGGCGAGGACGACGAAACCCGACAGGAAAAGGGCACCCGCCGCGCTCAGGTACGTAACGGTGGAAATGCCATCCAAGAGGGCTCCCCCCAGCTGGGTGTTTCGCGCCCTCCTCGCCGCATGCCTACTTAACACGTCCCGTGTCGTTATCAAGCGCGAGGGGAAGCGTGCGGACTGGCCTCCTCAGGTGTGACGAGCGCCGAGAGCAGCTCCCCCGCGTTGTCCAAGTCTTCCAGCCGGCCGCTCCAGTCCCGCAGCATCTCCGAATTCCTGCTCTCGAATTCCCGGAGGAGATCGCGCAGCGTCCAGCGCAGGACTTCGTCTTCGTGTCCCGCGATGACAACGATCAGGTATGTGTGTCGGCCGCGCTCGACGAGGAGGGTGCGCTTCCCGAAAGCGACCGACCGCAGTCCCGGGTCGCCGAGGAAGGGGAAGGAGGTCCGCATGAAGCTCTGGATCGTATCGAGGGTCGCGCCAAAGAGGTCCGCGTCGACGCCGACCTCCCCCCAGACGTCCCTGGAGTCGATCAGTAATCCCGTGTTGTGGACGAGGAAGGCGGCCTGGATGCCGTATTGGCGCGCCTTCGCCCGGCGCAGGCCGGACACGAGGGTCCCGTGCGCGGGCGGGAGGCTCGCGATGAGGGCGATGGCCCCTGGGATGACGAGGACCGTCGAGAAAAGGGGAGGGGCGTCGAGCTGAAGGATGGCCACGGCAGCGGTCCATGCAATCCATAGCGCCACTCCCGTGGCGGCCGCAACAAAGAACGCGAAGGCGCGACGTGCGGAGACCTGGGCCTGTGCGCGGATCTCGCGGTAGGTCCGGTATAGCGGCACGACGCCCGTCAGGCCGTACGCGCTGACATACGCCGTCCAGAAAGCGAAGCCCACGGGATTGTATCGCGGAAGGAAGGCGAGGCCGCCGAGGCCGCCCGCGAGGGGCGGGGCCGCGAGCAGGATGGGACCTGCGGAGATCATCGCCGCGGAAGGCGCGAAGACGAGGAAGAGATCATGCACGGGCCGTCCGTGCAGGGAGGCCGCGAAGAGCACGAAGAACGCCGTCGAGAGGGTCAGCGCGGAGACTCCGAGCACTTCCGCGAGCCACGCATCCGAGGCCGAGGGCGCCCAAAACACGAGCGCGTCGCCTGCGGCGTAGACGACGAAACAGGCGCACGTGCAGAGGAGGAACTTCTCCGTCGACGTTTGGGAAGGATACCGTGAAACCTGGAGGCCAATCACCGCGAGCCACACTGCAGCTGTAGCAATGGGCCCCCAGGCCAGCCAATCCGCCATGGGCGATCGAGCGATATCGACTCAGGGCGGGGCCGTTTAAGCATTCGCTCGTCGTTCCCAGAGCCCGGAACTCAAAATCCGCGTGTCCGCTCTGGTGCATCCTTGCCGGATACCAGGAGGGACATCCGGGCCCCGAGACGCATGCCGGCTCCCGTCATCATCGAAGACTACGAGCCTCGGTGGGCCGTCCTCTTCGTGGAGGAGAAAGCCCGGATTCTCGAGGTCGCAGCCCCGGGATCGTGGCTATCGAGCACGTTTGGAAGCACCGTAGTGCCGGGCCTGAGCGCAAAGCTAATCGTCGATATCCTCGCCGGCGTGCGGCGCCTCGACGCTGCCCTGAATTGCGTTGATTCCCCGGCCGAGATCGGCTCCCAGTACCGAAGTATGAGGCGGAAATTCCCCACCGCCGGTACTTCCGCAAAGGGCCTCCGGATGGCCAGACGCACCTTCCACATGCTTGAGCGCGGGGGCGACTTGTGGACCCGCCCATGTTGTTCCGTGACTACCCCCGGGCACCCACGGAGGAGGCCCGGAGATCCGGGGAGCTCAAGAGGGAAGTCGCGGCTCGCTTCCTGGACGATCGCGAGGCCTACACGAACGCGAAGACGGACTCCGTTCGGGAGTTTGAAGCGAGGGCGAAAGCCCGACTACCAGGAGGGCCCTGAACGCGTGGTGTGCCTGCATTTCCGCCGGTTGCCACAGCTAACGACGTTAGGCTAACGACATCCGAGCATCTACATTAGGGCGAACACGAAATCGCCGGAACCGCAATGTCGGTCGAGGCGGCGCTTTCCATTGTCGTGGGCATCGTTGCCACGGGGGTCGCGGCGTACATGGGGTACCGTTTCGTCAGGAAGCGGAAGGCCCATCACGCACTCTGGGCCGCGGGCCTCGGGCTATGGGCGACCTCCGCTTTCACGCAAGCGTCCGCCCTCCTGGGCGCGTGGTCGGTCCCCTCGTATCGTGCGTACTACTTTTCGGCCATCGCCTTGGCGGGCCTTCTCGGCGCTGGAACCCTTGGCTTGATCCTTCAACGTCGCGGGCTTTTTCGTGGGTTCAGCGCGTACATCCTCGCCGCGACTGCGGTCTTCGGGATCGCGGTCGCCCTCGCTCCCGTCGACGAAGCCGTCCTGACGAGCGCGGTCATCGGCGGCGCCGGGTTTCCGGCTTCCGTCCGGCTCATTACGCCGTTCATCAACGTTCCCGGCGGGATTGGGTTCATCGGTGGAGCCCTGTATACTGTGGTGAAACTCCGGCGACCGTTTGCTGTGTTCATCACGCTCGGGGCGACGCTTCCCGCCCTCGGCGGCGTCCTCGCCCGCTTCTCGATGCCGTGGTTCCTCCCGTTTACCGACTTCCTTGGGATATCGTTCCTCGCAGCTGGAATCTACCTGTCGGTCCATCCGATGCCCACGGTACGGCCGGCGGAGACGCATTCCGCACCCCCTTAGCCGAAATGAGGGGCTTCGGAGGACGCGCCCTCAGGGAACCGCTCGATAGGACCGAGCACTCCCGCCCCTGGCCGTGTGGGTCCACACGCTGCGTGATGGAATACGATTGCGGCGCCTGGGTGCCGGCGGTTGCTTGTCCACCCTCCGTCCATCGTGTGTGATGCGTCTTTCCTACGGGCCAGGCGCGAAGTCAGTGCCGTCGATGGACGTCGACGAGGTGCCGCAGGTAGCCGGCAACGCCCCCGGCGGCGAGGTAGCTTCCCGGATTTCGGAAGACGGGACACCCGAGGGCGGCGGCAACGGCGGCGACGACCGCGAACAGGCTCAGGGCGAGGAGCTTGAGATTCTCGCGCGGCATTGGCGGTACATTCCGGCCCGCCTAAATGAGCCTTGCGCAGTCGCGGGGTGGCCGTAGGCCGATCTGACGGGTTCCTTACGCGGGATTCGGGTGTCGGGCTGCACGGAAGGCGAGGACTGACTTCGTTCGCGATTTAGAGATCGAGGCCGAGCGGAGGTTCGAAGTCTGACGCCGGGGAGACCCGCCCAATTCTTTATACCTCGCTCCGCGGTAACACAGGACTTACCCTCGGTGGGGGAGGAATCCCATGGCTCGGGCCATCTGGACCGGCGCGATCGCTTTCGGCCTCGTGAACATCCCCGTGAAGCTGTTCCCGGCGACGGAGACGAAGGACGTTTCCTTCACGACCCTCCACGCGGCCTGCAAGACGCCCCTGCGGCGGCCCTACATCTGCCCGAAGGACAACGTGCCCGTCGAGGCCAAGGAAATGGTCAAGGCGTACGAGTACGCGAAGGGACAGTACGTCCTCGTCACGGACGAGGACTTCAACCGGATCCCCCTCGAGACGAGCAAGGCGATCGAGGTCGCCGGTTTCGTCGACGCGGAGGAGATCAAGCCTCTCTTCCGCGAGCGCAACTACTTCCTCGCGCCGATCGAGCTGAGCGTGAAGCCCTTCGAGCTCTTCCGACAGGCCCTCCTCCGGACGGACAAGATCGCCGTGGCCCGGGCCGTCCTCTGGAAGAAGGAGCAGCTCGTCGCGATCAGCCCCGAGGACGGAGGCCTGACCCTCACGACGCTCATGTACCCGGACGAGGTCAAGGCGCCCCCGGACGTCCCAGCGACGGGCCCGGTGACGATCAACGACGCCGAGATCGACCTCGCGGTCCAGCTCATCAAGACCTTGTCCATGGAGTTCGATCCGGGCCGGTACAAGGACCGCTACCGCGAGGCCCTCTTGGACGTGATCCGGGCAAAGGTCGAGGGCAAGGAGATGCCCGTTGTCGTGGCGCCCGAGGCCCGGCCAACCCAGGACCTCATGGCCGCCCTCCGGGCCAGCCTCGAGGCCGCGAAGGCCGGCTGAGCCCGATGGACCCGTACCGCCACGCGATCAAGCCCATGCTCGCGGACCTGCGGGAGGAACCCTTCGACTCCCAGGACTTCATCTACGAACTGAAGTGGGACGGGACCCGCGCGCTCTGTTTTCTCCGCAACGGCCAGAGGTTCCAGAACCGCCGGCTCTACGACATCACGTACCGCTATCCTGAGGTCCGCGTGCGGACCCGGAAGGACGCGATCCTCGATGGTGAGATCGTCGTCATGGACGGCGGCCTCCCGAGCTTCGGGAAGCTGCAGGAGCGGGAGCAGTCGAGCGCGAAGCTGCGCATCGAGTACCTCTCGAAGGTCGTGCCCGCGACGTACGTCGTCTTTGACATCCTCTACCTCCGCGACGAGGCCGTCATGGGCCGGCCCCAGATGGAGCGCAAGGCCCTCCTCCGGGAGGTCGTCGAGGAGGAGGACCGGGTCGTCCTGAGCGACTACATCGAGGCCCGCGGCGTGGACTACTACCACGCGGTCACGGCGCGCGGCCTCGAGGGGATCATCGCGAAGCGAAAGGACGCGAGGTACGTGCCCGGCAAGCGGAGCAAGGACTGGCTGAAGATCAAGAAGAAGAGCGTCCAGCTCTGCGTGATCGCCGGTCTCACGGTCGGCGAGGGCGGGCGGGCGGACACCTTCGGATCGATCGTCCTCGGGGCGTACGACGAGGGCGTGCTCGCGCACGTGGGCCGCGTCGGGACGGGCTTCTCCGAGGCCCTCCGACGGCACTTGACCACGCGGCTGGCGGCCCTGCGCCAGGAGGCGTGTCCTTTCCCCGAGCCGCCGGAACTCGAGGTGCCTCTGGCGTTTTGGACGAAGCCCGCCTTGGCCTGCGAGGTTCACTTCCTCGAGTGGTCGAAGGAGCGCCACATGCGGGCCCCGTCCTTCTCGCGGATGCGGGAGGACAAGCGGCCCGAGGACTGCGTCGTGACCTTCGCGTGAGCGCTCCTTTATCTATCGCCGCGGTCATGTCGATGGTCCTCGGGGAGGAGGACCATGGCGAAGCTGTCGTTGTCGAGCGTCGGGATTTTCACGCGGGACCAGAAGGCGGCACGGAAGTTCTACACCCAGAAGATGGGACTGAAGGTGCGGGCGTCGGAACCGAGGTGGGGCTACCTCGCGCTCGGCGCCACGCGGGGCGGAGAGGACGCCGGCCTGGAACTCTGGCAGCCGGACCCGTCGTGGGGCCAGGAGATGTACGACATGGGCCTGAAGCAGATTGGGACTGTCACGGGGATTGGGTTCACGACCTCGGATCTGCCGAGGACCGTGGAGTCCCTAAAGCGCAAAGGAGTTCCTATCGAATCCTGGACGAAGACCCTCGTCCAGTTCAAGGATCCGGATGGAAATGAGTCGTTCCTTGCCGAGCCCCGGCGGGTGAAGGTCCGCCGTGCGGGCCTGTCGGCCCTCGCGTGGGTGACCGTCGTGGCGCGCGATGCGAAGAAGACGGGTGCGTTCTTCACGGACGCCTTCGGGATGAAGTCCCGCCGAATCCCGGGCGAGGAGGGTGAGCCGGATTTCGTGATGTTCCAGCTCAGCCCGAGGGGGACGGGCATCGGGCCTTTCACGCCGACGAAGGAGATGTACGAGGACCCGTCGGACTACGACGCGGACATGGCCCACCTCGGTGAGGAGACCTCGATCGGGCTCACAACGAGGGATGACCTGTACCGCCTTCAGGACCGGCTCATGGCGAAGGGCGTGCGCTTCAAGAGGAAGGCCGAGCAGGCCGAATACGGCATGATCACGGCGAAATTCTTCGATCCGGACGACAATGTCTACACGCTCATGCAGCCGCTGCCGGCGCTCGGGCGACGGAAGAAGTGAAGGAGTCCAACGCCGTTTCTCTCGCGGTCCTCGACGAGCGAACTGCGCCCTGTCATCGGATGCGGGCGATGGCTTTTTCGCTACGGCGGTAGGAACGGGGGTTCCATCTCGAGGATGTCTGGCTCGTCCGGCCCGGGGCGCTTCGGCTCCGCCGGCTTCGACTCGGCGGGCTG
>Ga0073934_10000963_pt1 | contig 74561 bp, 57 predicted proteins | sample LarsenN4metaG_FD_76834 | JGI IMG/M metagenome (GOLD analysis project Ga0073934, IMG submission 76834) | Hot spring sediment bacterial and archeal communities from British Columbia, Canada, to study Microbial Dark Matter (Phase II) - Larsen... ...
GGCTACATCCGGACGGCCGGCGTCTACGACAACTTCGTGTTTCACGTCGAAGTCCGCTTTCCCGACCGCGGCAACAGCGGAGTGCTCATCTACGTGCAGAAAGACGAGGTATGGCCCAGGGGCGTCGAATGTCAGCTGTACCAGTCGCACATGGGTCGCATCTTCCCGATCCAGGGCGCTTATCTCGAAGGCGGCGAGATGATCCACGAGAACGCCAAGCCGGCGGGCGAGTGGAATACCTACGAAGTCTACTCCGAAGAGGGCCGCGTGGCGACGGTGCTGAACGGCGTCCTCATCGGCATCGGCGCCAATGCGGACCCCCGCATCGGCTACATCTGCCTTCAGTCGGAAGGCGCCAAAGCGGAGTTCCGCAACATTAAGGTCCGGCGCCATGCGCCATCGCACATCCTCTGGCCGAAGGGCCAGCGGTGACGTCCGCGCCGGCTCCGCTCGGTTAAGCTAACGCAGCCCCCCGTTGTTCTTCAGCCACTCGCTGTAGGAGTGCTTGCGCGATCCGGTGTACTCGATCGTGTCGAAGAAATCCGCCCGCCCCAGCATTCGGGGATCACCTTCGGCCCGCAGCATCTCCTCCATCCGCTCTCGGAGTTTCCTTTTGATGTCCGCGTAGGCTGGATCGGCGGCGACATTCTTCACGTTGTCCGGATCGGTTCGGACCAGGTACAACTCCTCCGCCGGGCGCTTGCCGAACGACAGCCGGTAGTATTCGTCGAATCCCGAAATCAACAATGTCTTCGTTGGGCTGTCGTCCACGTTCCGGTACCCCGTCTCCGGGTTACCCGCCGGCCATGTATCGGGCGCGTAATTCCGAACGTACAGGTAGTCTGGCGTACGGATGGCTCGAACCGGGTAGCCCGCATCGTTCGGACGGCCCAGGTCATGCCGCTCCTTGGCCACCAGCATTACGTTTCGGGATGGATCCACGGTCCCCGCCTTCCCCGATTTCAGCACGTCGAGAAAACTCTTGCCCGTGATCGTGCCTGGCGGAGCCACGCCGGCGAGTTCGAGAAACGTCGGTGCGATGTCGCGGGTGTTGATGAAGTCGTCGATCACGCGGCCGCCGGCGATGTTCCGGCCCCAGCGAACCGCCAGCGGAATGTGGAACCCGTGTTCGTAAATCTGCCCCTTGACGCGCGGAAACGGCATGCCGTGATCCGACGTGACGACGATGAAGGTGTTGTCGAGTTCGCCCCTCTTCTCGAGCGCTTCCATGGCCCGCCCGAGGTGTGAGTCAAACCACTCGACTTCGAGCGCATAGTCCAGCATGTCGCCGCGGATGATCGGGTTGTCGGGATAATACGCCGGCAGTTTCACATCGCCGGGCTTCTTGCCGGCGCGCAACCCGGATCCCTGTTCGTAGAACCGGTGCGGCTCCTGGGTCCCCAGCCAGAAACAGAACGGCTTGCCGGCCGGACGCTGGTCCAGAAAGTCCTCGAAGTTGCGGGCGTAGTCTAGCGCGGCGATGCCGGCCGCGGGTGGCCGGTTGGTGTACTTGCGGAACTCGGGTCCGGCGGGATTCCGCGGCCAGCCGGTCGACTTGTAGTCGCCCGGACCCCAGCCCTTTCCCGTCAGGCCGACCGTGTAGCCGGCCTTTTCGAGGATGTCCGGATACACCGGAAAGTCCTTCGGAAAAATACTGAAGTGATTGATGGCCTCTTTGAGCTGCCACGAGTTTCGTCCGGTGAGAATCGTGGCGCGGCACGGGCTGCACTTCGGGTTCGACGTGAAGGCGTTGGTGAAACGGACGCCCTCGCGGGCCACCCGGTCGAACGCCGGCGTGTTGATCCAGCGGTCGCCGGCAATGCTCGAGTGGCCGCCCCAGTCGTCGGCGATCACGAACAGGATGTTCGGCCGGACGGACGCCTGTCCGGGAAGAGTCGCCACAGACGTTGCGGCTGCGCCAAGAAAGCTGCGTCTGGTCATGACCAGAAGCTATTGTACCTGCCCCCGGCGTAGCAACGCGCCGCTGTGCAGCCGGACGCATTCCAGGCTGGAAGCCGGCCGTCCACTTCAGGCGAACAGTTCTTTGATCAGGTTCCCGCCGACAATGGTCGGCCGTTCCGCGCGCCCGTTGTGCATGTAGGTGAGGCGGAGATGGTCGAGGCCCATCAGGTGAAGGATGGACGCGTGGATATCATGAACATGCGCGGGCTTCTCCACTGCCCGCAACCCAATCTCATCGGTGGCCCCGACCGCCTGGCCGCCCTTGATGCCTCCCCCGGCAAACCACATGGTGAAGCCCCAGGGGTTGTGATCGCGTCCGTTGCCTTTCTCATTGAACGGCGTCCGCCCGAACTCGCCGCCCCAGACGACGAGAGTGTCCTTGAGCATGCCGCGCTGCTTCAGATCCGTGAGCAGGCCGGCGATCGGCTTGTCGGAGGCCCGGCACCACTTCGAGTGGTTCGCTTCGATGTTGGAGTGGGCGTCCCATCCGCTGCCTGACCCGCAATAGAGTTCGACGAACCGGACGCCGCGCTCCACGAGCCGCCGGGCCAGGAGGCAATTCCGGCCGAACGGCTCCGTCTCGGGATCATTCATACCGTAGAGTTCCTGGGTCGCAGCCGATTCCCGGCTGAGGTCCACGGCCTCCGGCGCCTCAGCCTGCATCTTGTAGGCGAGTTCGTAGCTCTCGATCCGGGCCTCGAGTTCCGTGTCCTCGGCCTTGTCGCGCGACCAGCGCTCGTTCACCTCTCTGAGAAAGTCGAGCTTTCCGCGTTGCCTCTCACTGGTCACCCCGGCCGGCGACTTCAAATGCAGGATGGGCGTATCTCCCTGGCGGAACTGCGTTCCCTGGTAGGTGGCCGGCAGGAATCCGGCGCTCCAGTTCTTGGCGCCGCCCACCGGTTCGCGGTCGTCGATCAGCGTCACGAACGTCGGCAGATTCCGGTTGGCGCTGCCCAGGCCGTAGGTCACCCACGCTCCCATTGAAGGACGCCCGGCCAGGATATCCCCCGTGTTCATCTGGCACACCGAACCCACATGGTTCAATCCATTCGCCCAGCAGGAGCGGAGCACGGCCATGTCATCCACGTGGTTTGCGATGTGCGGATACCAGTCGGAAACCCACAGCCCGCTCTGGCCATGCCGCTTCCACTTGCGCGGCGATCCCATCAGCGTGTTGCTTGCCGTTCCCATGGCCGTGATCGGCCTTCCAAACGACGCGGGCATCGGCTGCCCGGCCAGTTCATTGAGTCTGGGCTTGGGGTCGAACAGGTCAATGTGGCTCGGACCGCCTTCCATGAAGAGCCAGATCACCGCTTTGGCCTTGGCCTCGTGGTGCCCCGGCTTGGCCGCGAGCGGATCACGGCCCGCCGCGCCCGAAGCGCGTTGTTCCGCGATGAGGCTCGCCAGCGCCATCCCCGCCAGACCGCTGCCGGCGTGGCGGAAGAATTCGCGCCGGGACTTCACGTTCCAGTGGTGGTTCAGCTTAGCGTTCACGTTCGCACCTCGTCATGCAGGTAACAGGCTCTCCCCACCCCGGGCTCAGTTCAAGTAGACGAACTCGTTCGAATTCAACAGCGTGTGGCAGAGATCCTCAAAAGCGGCCGCGGCGGAACCGGCCACTCTCGCCTGCCGCTCCAGGAACTTCTTCGCGGCCGCCGTCTCGGCGGCGTCCGGGCTCCTTGAGTACGCCAGCCGGTAGGCGCGCTCGATCTGCGCCTCCAGCCCCATGCCGGTGTCATTCTTCACCCGGCGGGCCAGAGCCCTCGCCCAGTCGTTCACCAGCTCGCTGTTGAGCAGTTCGAGCGCCTGGCTGGCCGTCACCGTGACGTTCCGCCGACCACAGCTTTCGTGCGTGTCCGGCATGTCGAAGGCCTCGAACATCGGGTACCGCGTGTTGCGCCGCACGAACACGTAGACACTGCGGCGCAACGCCTGCCGCGGATCCTCCTTGGCGTTCCACCCTCCCCGGGTCACCACACCAGGAGGAAGCGGCGGAAACACACCCGGACCGTACATCTTCAGGTTCAACAATCCGGAGACACTCAACATCGAGTCGCGGATCACCTCGCCCTCCAGCCGCCTGCGGTTGTAGCGCCACAACAGCTTGTTGTCCGGATCCGCCGCGGCGGCTTCCGCGCGATAGGCCGAGGACTGCTGCCAGGCGGCGGACATCAAAATCAGCTTGTGCAGCTTCTTCAGGCGGTAGCCGTCCTTCTGAAAGCGCGTCGTCAGCCAGTCGAGCAGTTCGCGGTGCGTCGGGCGTTCTCCCATTGCTCCGAAATCGTTCGGCGAGGCCACGATCCCGCGCCCGAAATGATGGTGCCAGACGCGGTTCACGATCACCCGGTGCGTCAGCGGGTTGGACCTGCTCGTGAGCCATTTCGCCAGCGCCGTCCGCCGTCCCGTTGTTCCCGCGCCGGGCACGATCCTGGCGTCGGACGGATCGAGAATCGTCAAAAATCCGGGCTGCACCTCCTCGACCGGCGAATTGTATGCGCCCGCCTGGAGCGTGAATGTCTTGGGAGCTTCGGGCCCGGCGTCCACCATCGCCTGCGCCACACGAAGCGGCGGGGGCTTGATCGAATCGAATTTCGCCAGCTCCCGGCGCAGCGCGGCCGCCTTCTCCTTCTCGGCGCCTTTGAGCAGTGCGAAGATTTCGTCGTCGGTGAACGTCACTTGCGCCTTGGCCTTGTGGTACATCTGCCACTGAAAGGGCGTCCGCCGGGCCGGATCCATCGTGATCGTCTCCTGGATCTCTTCGGGAAAGCGGCTCAGGCGCTCCTGGTACCGCGCTTTTCGGCGGGGTTCGAGTATCGCGCTCAGCTGCGCACGGATGGCGGCCGTCTTCTCCTCCCAGATTCTCATCCGCGCTTCATGGCTGGCCCGGGCCTCCGGCGAATCGAGAACCATTTCATCCTCGATGCGGAGATTCGCGAAGAAGGCCTGCAGCCGGTAGTAGTCGCGCTGCAAGACCGGGTCGAACTTGTGATCGTGGCAGCGCGCGCAACCGACCGTCACTCCCATCAGCGCCGTGCCGACCGTGTCGGTGATGTCGTTGAGCAGTTCCTGCCGGCGCTGATGAATGTTGGCGGCGTTGCTCTCGTCCGGAAAGTGGCGGTTGAAACCCGTCGCGATCCGGGCGTCGGGATCGTCGGGAAACATCTCGTCGCCCGCGATCTGCTCTTGAAGAAAGCGGTCGTACGGCTTGTCGGCGTTGAACGAGCGGATCACGTAGTCGCGGTAGCGCCAGATGTTGGGGCGCGTCTCGTCGGCCTTGAACCCCTCGCTGTCGGCATAGCGGGCGATGTCGAGCCAATGCCGCGCCCACCGCTCGCCGTAGCGCGGGGACTCAAGCAGCCGGTCCACGACTTTTTCAAAGGCCTCCGGCGAACTGTCGGCCAAAAACTCCTGGGTCTCCTCGACCGTCGGCGGCAGGCCCGTCAGATCCAGGCTGGCTCGCCGCAGGAGAGTTACGCGGTCGGCGGGAGGGTTCAGCGTAAGCCCCTTGGCCTCCAGCTTGGCTAGGACGAAGGCGTCGATATCGTTGCGCACCTGGGCCCGATTCTTCACCGCAGGGACGGCGGCCTCGGCCACCGGCTGAATCGCCCACCAGCGTTTCTGGATAGCCGAAAACTCTTTCGGCTTCGTTTCGTTTGAAGACGCCGACAGCAGAATCAGGCTCGCGGCGCTACCCGCCGCCATCAGAAGAACCGACCGCCGAAAATGCATTCACCCTCCCTGAGGATCTTAGTTTGCCCCAATTATATCACTGACTTAAGCAGGCGCCCGGGGCGAGGCGGATCCCGATCGGCTCAGGTCCCGGTCGCGAAGACTCCGCTGGTCGATCGCCTTTCTGTCCATAATCGAACGCAGACCGAGGAGTCTGTTCAGAACCTCCATCCAGAACGGCGCTCCGAGGCTCACCAGGACCCACGTGAGCAGGACACCCGGCGAGACCACCCGCGCGGCGTGCTCCCGGGTCCAGGCGGGACCCGAGGCGAAGGCGTCACCGAACAGCCCGCTTTCGATCACCTGCCTCTCCAGTTCCCGCTCGTCGAGACCTTTCGCCCGTTCGACGAGTTCCCTGCGAAGCGGCTCGTCCGCCGACAGCCGGGCCAGCATGTCGAGAGAGTTCACCGGGTACAGGCACAGGAACACCAGGGCGAAAAACGCCGATGCGGCCTTCCCCGCGGCCTTAACGTGGTCCTCCACCCGGTCCATGACATTGTCGAATTGCGTGAACAGCTTTGCCGTCACGTCCGGCGCATGCCGGGCCAGGGCGCGAGTCCGCCACACCTGCGCCGGCAGTTCAGGATTGTCCACCTCTTGCTGGAGGATCGTCCGCGAGACGCTCTCAAACAACCCGCCCGCCGCCTGCCTGTCAAGCCCCAGCACCCGCAACGCATCAGCGTCGCCGGACGCCGCGGCCCGCAACAGCAAAAGGGCGAACTCCTCCCGCTGAATCGTCTCCGCCGACATCTGCCGGATCCATCGCAGAAACCGGTTCACGCCGCCGCCACCCAGAGGGGACAGCTTCACCGTGCGATCCCACAAAAGCTTCCATGACAGGGCGGTCGCGGCGGCTCTCCCGGCGCCTTCGGTCAGTTCGGCGAGCAACGAGGCGAGCCCGCGTTGCACGTGGCGGGTCCTCGAGTTGATCACGGCCAGCCAGCCGGCCGAAAACGTCCCCACCAGAGTCGCCAGCACGATCATCCCGAGCGAGAATCCGATCCCGACGTCGATGTAGTGCAAGATACCCACGCGTCTGTCTCCTTCCCTTCACGGAAGCGAAAAGGCCACATAAGTCCCGCCGGACGGACGGCCGGACTTCCCTCCCCCGGCCGCGATCACGACAAACTGCTTCCCCCTCGCTTCGTAGACCGCCGGAGTGGCGTTTCCCGCGGCAGGAAGTTCGGTTTCCCACAGCAGTTTACCCGTGACCTTATCGTAGGCGCGGAACTTGCGGTCGTGATTGGTCGCCCCGATGAACAGGAGGCCTCCCGCGGTGACGACAGGTCCGCCATAGTTTTCCGAACCTGTGTTGCGCAAGCCCTTTGCGACCAACTCGGGAATTTCACCGAACGGAATCTTCCAAGCGTATTCTCCCGTATCGAGGTTGATCGCGTTGAGCGTACCCCAGGGCGGCGCGACGGCGGGATAGCCGTCGGGGTCGAGGAACTTGTTGTAACCGTCGGTGGTGTACTTCTGCTCGATAGGCGAGTTGTCCTTCGTCAGAACATGAACCACGCTGTCCTTTCCGGTCAGGACGTACTCGGTGATGGCTTCGAGCTGTTCACGAGCCAGGTGGCGGAAGCCCGGCATCCGGCCCGCTCCGTTGGCGATCACCGCGCCAACATCCGCCACCGGCTTCCGTGCGGCGATCTTCACGAGCGAAGGAAACTCCGGCGGACTTCCACCCATGTCCTCACGATGGCACGCCGCGCAGTGCCGCACGTACAGCGCCTTGCTGCTGGATCGCCCTCCCGCCGCCGGCCGCGGAACGATACGCAATATCCAGGCCATCTCGTTCGAATTGACGTAGTAGAGGCCGGTCTCGGGATCGAACGCCTGTCCCCCCCACTCCGCGCCTCCGTCGAACCCCGGGAAGACGATTGTCCCCCGGAAACTCGGCGGCGCGTACGGCCCGCCGCTGACCAACTGGCGAAAGCGCTCGACGGCGACACGGTGGGCTTCGGGCGTGCGCCGTGTGATCATGTCCTCGGTCAACGCCTGCCGCGCGAACGGCTCCGGCTTCAGGGGAAACGGCTGCGTCCTGGCGAGGACCTCCCCGTCCACCTCGGACGGCGCCATGGCCCGGTTCTCCCAGGGAAACAGCGGCTCGCCGGTTTCGCGGTGGAAGACCCACACGTGGCCGGACTTGGTCGCCTGGGCCACCGCGTCAATGAGCCTTCCGTTGCGGCGGACCGTCACCAGGCTGGGCGGCGCCGGCAGGTCCCGGTCCCAGACGTCGTGCCGGACGAACTGGAAGTGCCAGACCCGCTCGCCGGTCTCCGCCTTCAACGCCAGCAGCGTGTTTGCGAATAGGTTGTCGCCGACGCGGTTGGAGCCGTAGAAGTCGAACGAGGCCGAGCCGGTGGGGATGAAGACAAGGCCCCGCTTGTGGTCCACCGCCATGCCCGCCCAGTTGTTGGCTGCTCCCGCGTATGTCCAGGCGTCCTTCGGCCAGGTTTCGTAGCCGAACTCGCCCGGGTGCGGAATGGTGTGGAAAATCCACCGGACTTTTCCCGTCCGCGCATCATACGCTTTGATGTGCCCCGGCGGAGAGGGCAGTCCTTCGCTCATAACGTTGGGGACCAGCAGAATGTCCTTGTAGACGACGCCCGGCGTGCGGGAGAAGATGCTCGCCGAATTGAGGTCGCGTCCCAGACCCTCGCGCATGTCGGCCCGCCCGTGGTGGCCGAACGACTCGACAGGTTTTCCTGTCTTCGCATCCAGGGCGTAGATCTCGTGCCGCGCCGTGGTGAAAATGCGCCCATGGCGGCCGTCAGTCCAGTAGGCGACGCCGCGCAGGCGCTCCCGGGTCGTCTCCGGCAGGAAACTCCACACCAGTTTGCCCGTGGCGGCGTCGAGCGCGATCACCCGGCCTTTCGGCGAAGTGGCATACAGGATCCCGTCCACAACGATCGGGTTGCACTGCATCTCTGTGCCTTTTTCGGCGTCCCCGGTGTCGTACGTCCAGGCGACCTTGAGCCGCGAGACGTTGGAACGGTTGATCTGTTTCAACGCGGAATAGCGGATGTTGTCTTGCCCGCCGTACACAGGCCAACCCGTGAAGCCGGCGGCGGGAACGCCGCGCTGTTGCCCCAGGGGTCCTGCGGCGAGAATAAGCAGACTGGCAACGAACATATGGCTCGCTCTATCGTAGATCGAAGAGGCGGGCCCGCGCCGCCCCGCCGGCTCGGCTCAAAGACCGGCCACGGCCCCGCCATCCACACGGATCACCGAGCCCGTCACATAAGAGGCGCGCTCCGAGGCGAGAAAGGCCACCACCTGTCCGAACTCCTCCGGCTGCCCGTAGCGTTTCAGGGGCACGTGCGCCGAGTGGGCGGCCCGCACCTGCTCGATGGGTTGCCCCGTCCGCCGGGAGATCATCTCGTCGACCGACTGCGCCCGCGCCGTCAAGATCCGCCCCGGACAGACGCAGTTGACCAGAATGTTATCCGCGGCAAGCTCGCTGGCCAGGGTCTTCGCCCATCCCGCCAGAGCCGGACGAAACGCGTTGGAGAGAATCAGCCCCGGGATGGGCTGCTCGACCGAAGTCGATAGGATATTCACGATCCGGCCCCACCGGGCCTCGCGCATCATCGGGAGGACGGCGCGGGTCATCCGCAGCGTCGAGAGGAAAACCTGCTGATAGGCATGGTCCCACTGTTCTTCGGTGATGGAGTCGAAGGTGCCCGGCGGCGGCCCTCCGCAGTTGTTGACAAGAATCGACACCGGGCCGAGTTGTTCCCGAACACCCGCCGCCGCGGCGGCGATCGACCCGCCGTCAGCCAGGTCGCAGCAGACGCTGGCCGCGGCGCCAATTTCAGCAGCCACGCGCTCGAGTTCGTGCGGCCGCCTGCTCAGAATGGCCACGCGCGCTCCCGCCGCCGCCAGAGCGGCGGCGCACGCCTTTCCCAGCCCCTGGCTGGATGCCGACACCAGGGCGACCTTGCCCGAGATTCCGAGATCCATCGTTCCAAGCTACTACAGCGCCGGATCCGTGGCATCTGACGTGCTCAAAGTTGGCCGGACGCGAGGCTTCGGGGGAGGCGGCGCGTCCCGGCTTCCCGGCGGCGGTGGCGAATGAAAACGTTGTTGACGTTCTTCGGAACGTGCCTGACGGCGGCGATTCTGCCGTATTATTCGAGTCCCTTCTCTGTTTCCACGAGTTCCGCGAACTTTCCCGGCTGGATCAGCGAATGGCGGGGCGCTCCCCTTCGGAGACTCCCTCTCGGCTGGCGGGAGGGAAATTTTACGGAACGCTTTCCGGGGCAGGTGGCACAATTTACCGACGGCCGCAGGCGCATCCTCATCCGTTACACCGCCCGGCCGGCGTGGACGCTTCGGCAGGCATCCGTCTGTCTGCGCGACGCAGGCTTCGAGGTCCAGTCGTTGCCCGACGAGCTTGAGGAAACGGGCGAGCGCTGGGCCTGCTGGAAGGCCTGGAACTCCCATGAACGCTGGCTGGTGCGCGAGCGGATCTCCGACACCAACGGAGGCCAGTGGACCGATGTCACTTCCTGGTATTGGTCAGCCGCTTACGGCAGGTCCCGTGGACCCTGGTGGGCGCTCACAATCTTCGAACCCCTTCCCCATCCGCAGCAAGGCCCCTGACTGGCGGGATCGCTTGCCTGATTCAGCGCGCCTGGAGCCCAAACTCACGCAAGAGCCTGTCGTCCCGACCGTAAATCCTCACCCAATGGATTCCCGCATCGAGAGCGATCTCGGTCCGCACGCGCAGCCGCGCTGACTCTGGACGCACTCCTGCCCGCGACCACAACCGTGAACCGCCCGCATCCACGATGTCTACCCGGAAGCTGTCTCCCTCGAGCGCTGTCGCGTTCAAGTCCAGTTCGAGCAGATGGTTGGCCGGAACGGCCGTGATGGCGTTGTCTCCGCGCATGGCCGCGAGGCTGACCGGGGAAACCCCCATGACGGGCGTCTGGCGCCACATGAACACAATCCCGATGGACGCCAGGACCGCCGCGGCCGCCACCGGCGCCGGAGCCCAAGCCGGGGCTGACCCGACGGCCCGGCGCAACCGGCTCCACCAGGATTCCCTCGCCGGCTCCGTCACGACGCGCCGCATGGCCCGAATCAGGTCATCGGTATCCTGGAGCGCATCCTGACAGGCCTCGCAGATCAACAAATGCATCTCGACCGTTTCGGTCTCCGGCTCGCTCAGCCTGCCTGTCGCATAGCGGTCGATCGTGTCGCCGTCGAGGTGCGGTTCGGTCTTCGTGGACATGGTTCTCCCGTTTTCTGCCGCGAGCCCGGTCCCGCCGGTTGGCGGATTCACGGAGCGGCACAAACGCCTCCTGTGGGAATTAGTGCGCGCGGGAGGGCAGACTTTGCAGAGAAATTTCCGAAAACTTGCGCAGCGACCGCCTGGCCAGCCGCCGGCGGCCCACCGCGCTGAATTTCGCTTTGGCCCGCGACTTGATGAGGCGAAACTGGTTGATCGTGATGCCCAGGTCCCGGCAGATCTCCTCGGGAGACGCGCCTTCCAGGTAGAACCGCTTCAGAATTTCCCCGTCCCGCCCCCGAAGGGACCGGAGAAGCCCCCGAACCAGTTCCACCTGCTGGTCGAAGATGAGAGCCTCCTCGGGATTGCTCGCCTGGTCAAAAAGATGCTCCGTCGCCGAGAAATCGGCCTTCTCCTTGCGTTGCTGCACGGCCTTGGCGATGTACATCGCAATCTGGCGGCGCACTACGGTCCGGACAAACCCCATCAGCCTCTCCGGTTCGCGCAGCTCCCCGCGCTGAATAGTCTGCGCGACAATCAGGAAGGTGTCGTGCACCCGGTCGTCAAGTTCGTGCGGACCTAAAGCCCGGCACAACTGGAGACGGATTCCACGAGAAAAAAGCGAGTAGAGCTGGTTGAAGGCGCTCTCGTCGCCCGCCCGAATCGCCTCGACGAGCCGGCTCCACTCCCCGGTTCCTGTGGCGGCCGCGGCGGTGACCTCCGCCCCTGAACCAGTAGCGACGCCCCTGTCGTCGCAAACAATCGCGTTGATGTCGGCGGTGAGGGATCCGGTCATGCGACGATACGGCCGGAGCAGGACTGACGAGGAGATCTGTGGAGAGGCCGGCTCACCCGCCGGATTCGGCTCGTGACGGGGGACGCAGCCGTCACGACGCGGTTGGATAAACCCATTCCGAGTGTTTCGTTCTTGATTTGTTTGATAGCTACGACCGGCGGCGACAGTTCGACTCCGCCGGAAGGCAACAGCAGGTTTACTCCCCGAATCATAATCGGGGGAGCACCTTAGCGCAATTCCCGATATTGGGGGTAGCACACCCCTCGTTTTTCCCCGCTCCGTCATCCTGACCGCCGCCAGCTGTTGGCAAAAACACGGTTCGTGTACAATCGATCCTGATGTTGACTCGGCGTCAAGCTATGCGTTCGGCCGTCGCCTGGGCTGCGTCTTCGCCGCTATGGGGCCAGCAGGACGACGTTCTCGGCCCCGTGAATGTCCACGAGTTCGAGCAGGTCGCCAAGCGGAAACTGCACAAGCTCGCCTACGACTTCATCGCCGGCGGCGCCGAAGACGAGCACACGCTCCGCGCCAACCGCAAGGCTTTCGAGCGCTGGGCGCTGGTCCCCCGCGTCATGAACGACGTGAGCAAGATCGACACGTCGGTGCAGCTGCTCGGGCTCAAGCTTGACTCGCCGGTCATCATCGCGCCGACGGGCGGCAAGAACCTCGTGATTCGCGATGCCGATGAGATCGTGGCGCAGGCGGCGCTGACCTCGAAGACGCCTGTTTGCACGGCGACAGGGGTTCAGAAGCTGCTCGAGGAAGGCGCGCCGCTGGTGTGGTGGTCAAACCTGATTGGTACGCCCGACAAGGCGTCGGCGGTCGCCTACGCCAGACGGATTGAAGACCAGGGCGGCAAAGGAATCGTTCTCACCGTCGACAATCCGTATCAATCGAATCGCGACCGTAACAACCGCAATCGCTTCGACTACGGCTACATGCAGACCGGCGTTCCCAAGCCCGGCGAACCGGTTCCTCCGCCCCGCAGTCCCGCCACCGCCGTAATGTGGAAGGTCCACAACCCGAACCTGACGTGGGATTGGATCGGCTGGGCGCGAAGCGCCACGTCGCTCCCCGTCATCGTCAAGGGCATCCTCTCGCCCCTGGATGCCGAACTCGCCGTGCAGCACGGCGCCAGCGCCATCTCGGTGTCCAACCACGGAGGCCGCCAGCTGGACGGCGCCATCGCCAGCCTGGATGCGCTGCCCGACTGCGTGCAGGCCGTCGGCGGCAGGATCCCGGTCCTGATGGACGGCGGCATCCGGCGCGGGCAGGATATATTGAAAGCAATGGCCCTCGGCGCCCGGGCGGTTCTTGTGGGCCGGGCTCCGCTGTGGGGGCTGGCCGCCTATGGCAAGGCGGGAGTGGAGCGCGTTCTATGGATGCTCAACGCCGAGTTCAAGCTCGCCATGGCTTTGGCCGGAATGGCGGATACATCCCGCATCGACCGGAATCTGGTCCGGAGGGTCGGCTGAGGGTTTCCCTGCCTGCGGCCTGCGTGGCGCTGCTGCTGCTCGCCTTCCCCTCGTCAGCACAGAAGCTCGAAGAGACGTGCGGGACCTGCCACACCCAGCACGCTTTTGATTTTCGCCAGCACACGCATTCAAAGAAGGGCCTGGATTGCGACGCCTGCCATGGCAAGAGCGCCAACCACCTGGACGCCAACGGGAATCGCCCTCCGGACCGCGTCGCCGGTCCGGCCGAGCAACCGGCTGTGTGCGGCGCCTGCCATGCCGCGCAAAAGCCGCTTTATGAGGCCGGCAAACACGGTCAACTGGTTTTGGCGCGTTCGAAGACGCGCTCTCCCGCCTGCACCGGATGTCATGGAAGCCATTCCCTGCGAAAGCCGGCGGCGATGCTGGCGCAGTGCAACCGTTGCCACCCGACTCTTCCCGAGGCCTGCGCCGACAAAGCCGCCACGGCGCCTTCCAAACCCGGCGGCCTCCGCTGCGCGGGCTGCCACAATCCTCACAGCCTCACTCGGTCCTGAGCGCCCGGTCATCCGATCAGACTGCGGCCAAGCAACGTCACCACCAGCATCAGAAATCCTAGCCTCAGCAGGCGCACGAACATACTCTGTTCCCATCGGTCTGCCGGGAGGTATGCTTTAGACAGTGGGTAAAGCGCAAGACCGAAGCACCTGGAAGCAGGTGGGGCGTTACACCGGACTCGCGTTCGTGCTTCCCGCCTGCGTTTTCGTGGGCTATCTGATCGGCTCGCTGCTCGACCGCGCTTTCGGCACATCCTTCCTGTACATCGTCTTCCTGTTGTTCGGGATCGCCGCGGGATTCGTCTCGCTGATCCGGGAGGTTCAGAAGGATCTGTGACCGCCTCCTCCGACCAGTTCTACCATGACGCTATCCGCCGCATCTATCACAATATCCTTTTCCTCGCGGCGGCTGGGACCGCCGGACTGCTTCCCTGGGGCTGGCGCGCTTCGGCGGGCTTCGCCTTCGGCGCCGCCATTTCCTGGTTTGCCTTCTCCGCTTTCCATTTCCTCGCCGGTCGCCTCGGACGTGGACCGGACAAACCTGCCGAACAAGGGCGGCGGTTCGCGCTCGCCTGGATGATCGGCTTCCGGTGGGTCGCGGTGGGCCTGGCGGCGTATGTTATTATTAAGGTTCTCGGCGTCGCCAAAGGCGCGTTCCTCGCGGGACTGATGGTGCTCGGCGCGGCGGTGTTGATCGAGATCCTGTTCGAACTCATTCTTCATCACAATGCATGAACACGAATTAGGCCTGACAGCCCTGTTCAACGACCACCTCGCGGGGGCTGGCAACGCGCTCACATCGATCGTCGGCCTGCCCGCACAAGACCGGCCGTGGGCGAACTGGGCCGTCATGGAAATTCTGGTTGCGCTGGTGATCATGGCCCTGTTCGCGATCCTCCGCTCGCGCATCTCCATGGACAAACCCGGCGGACTTCAGCACATTTTCGAGATCATCTACGAGTTCCTCCACGGGCAGACTGAAGAAATCGTGGGTCATCACGGGCAAAAGTTCCTGCACGTGTTCGCAACCCTGTTTCTGTTCATTCTCTTCGCCAACCTGATTGGAATCATTCCCGCATTTGAGTCGCCCACCATGTTTCCGCAGGTGCCCCTCGGACTGGCCCTGGTCGCCTTCCTCTACTACAATGCGCAGGGATTTGTCGCGCAGGGACCGGTCACGTACTTGAAGCATTTCGTCGGACCGGTGGCGGCGCTGGCGCCGCTGATGATCCCGATTGAAATCATCAGCCACCTGGCCCGGCCCATGTCGCTTACGGTCCGCTTGTTCGCCAATATGTTCGCCGGCGAGCAGGTGACGCTCGTCTTTCTGAAGCTGGTGCCGCTGGCCATTCCGGTCGTGTTCATGGGACTGCACGTTTTCGTGTCTTTCCTCCAGGCATACATTTTCACCCTCCTCACCATGGTCTACGTGGCCGGCGCGGTGGCGCACGAGGAGCACTAGTTTTCAAGCAGGCGCGCCGAGCGTGAGGCCGCCGACTCCCCCGAGGCCGGCGGCAACCACCCACTGGGCGCAACTTCATAAAAGGAGCAACAACAGTCAATGAATCCCAAAACGTTTCTGATCGTGGTGGCGCTGTTTCTACTCGCCAGCCCGATGATGGCGCAGGACCACAGCGGCGGCTGGGCCAACCCGATCGCCGCCGGCATCGGCATGGCGATCGCCTCCGGCCTGTGCGCTCTCGGCCAGGGCAAGGCGGTGGCCTCGTCGGCCGAAGCGCTGGCGCGCAACCCGGGCGCGCAGGCCTCCATCCGCTTCGCGCTCATCCTCGGCCTGGCGCTGATTGAATCCCTGGCGCTCTACACGCTGGTGATCATCTTCCTCAAGGTCTGACCATTCCGTATTTCCAACCGGGGCAGCCTCCCTCGCCGGAGCGCTGCCCCTTTGCTGTCTATGTTGAAATTGCAGGGAATCTTCCCCCCCATCGCCACGCCCTTCGACCATAACGGCGACATCTACAAGGCCAAAGTGCGGCACAACGTAGAGAAGTGGAACCGGACGCGCCTGGCCGGCTATGTCGTCTGCGGGTCCACCGGCGAAAGCGTCTACCTGACAACTGAGGAAAAGGTCCTGCTGTGGAGTCTGGTCGCCGAATTCGCGGCGCCGGACCGGCTCCTCATCGCCGGCACGGGAATGGAAAGTGTCCGCGAAACAATCGATCTCACCAATCGCGCTGCCGACCTGGGCTACAAGGCGGCCATGGTGCGGACCCCCCACTACTACAAGAACATCCTGACGCAGGGACCGGCTCAGGAACTCTACTTCCGGGCCGTCGCAGACGCCGCCAGGATCCCGATCATGATTTACAACTGGCCTCAGGCCACTGGCGTCGACATTCCCGCCGACTCCGTGGCGAAACTGTCCGAACACCCGAACATCATCGCCATCAAGGAAAGCTCCGGGAATCTCGAAAAGGTGCTCCGCATGCTGAGAGAGGTCCGCGCCGGATTTCAGGTGCTGGTGGGCTCGGCGCCGACCCTCTGGCCGTCCCTCGACGTGGGCGCCGCCGGCGCCGTTCTGGCGTTCGCCAACGCCGCCCCGTACGCCTGTATCACGATCTGGGAAGCTCACCGCACACGGGAGAGGGAGGCGGCGCTCGACTGGCAGAACCGCATCGGAACTCCCGCGGCGCTGGTCACCACCAGGTACGGCATTCCCGGCTTGAAGTATGCTATGGATCTGAACGGTTACTACGGAGGACCCTGCCGGCTTCCCCTCGCTCCGTTGTCTCCGGATGGAAAACGGGAGATCGAGCAGGCGTTCAAAGACATTCGCGGCTAGGAACGGCACATGGACACCTACTACCATCCTGACGATCTTTCCCGGCTGAATGAAATTGGCCAGCAGGCCCCGGAGTTGTGGGAGCAGTTCCAATCGTGGTACGCCTCCACCTTTCAGGATGGGGCGCTGTCCACCCGGGAGAAGTCCCTGATCGCACTCGCCATCGCTCACGCCATGGAGAGCCCGTACATGATCGACGCCTACACCGAGGACTGCATTGAACACGGCGCCTCGATGGCCCAGATGACCGAGGCAGTCCACGTCGCCGCGGCCATGCGCGGCGGCGCCACCCTCATGCATGGACTTCAGATGCGACGCGCGGCGGGGCGTCTGACACCCCGGTGACATATGATAGGGGCATGCTGCGCGCCGCGTTGCTTCTGCTCTCCCTCCCTTCCGGCTGTTTCGCCCAGATCGTAACCGGGACCGTCACCGGAACCGTGCGCGATCCGTCGGGGCTCGCCGTCACTTCCGCCGAAGTATCCCTCCGCCTGTCGGCCACCGGCCGCGAGCGCCGCACCGTCACCAACGAGGGCGGAGACTTCACGATCACTGGCCTGGACGCCGGCGAGTACACCCTTACGGTGTCGGCGGCCGGCTTCAAGAAAATGGAGCGCCGCCAGGTCAACCTCGCCACCGGCGAGCGGCTCCCCCTGGGCGAGTTGAAGATGGAGATCGGCCAGCTGACCGAAACCATCTCAGTCACCGAACGGGGCGGCGCCGTCGTCCAGACGCAGAGCGCCGAACGCGCCGAAGTGATCACCAGCAAGCAGGTGGAGAACATCGCCATCCGCGGACGCAACGTTCAGGATCTCATCAGCCTGCTGCCGGGAGTCGTCACGGGGACCGAACAGGAAGGGCTCTCCTCGGGCGGCCAGGTTTATGTGCAGGGGTCGCGATCGACGATGAACAATATCTCCTTCGACGGAGTCCCCGGCACCGACATGGGCAATGGCTCCCAGTTGAAGATCACCGTCAGCCAGGACGCCATCTCCGAAGTCAAGATGCTGATCAGCAACTACCAGGCCGAGCACGGCCGCATGGCGGGGTCCAACATCCAGGTGGTGACCAAAAGCGGCACGCGAGACTTCCATGGCCTGGCCAGCTGGTTCAAACGCCATGAGCAATTCAACGCCAACTCGTTTTTCAACAACCAGCAGGGCCTGCCCAAGGGCCGCTACCGCTTCAACACGTATACCTACAACATAGGCGGCCCGGTGTTCCTGCCCGGCCGGTTCAATCCGAACCGCGAAAAACTGTTCTTCTTCTGGCACCAGGAATTCTGGCCCACCGAGCGCGTCTCCACAGGCCGCGTCACCGTACCTACGGCCCTTGAACGCGCCGGAAACTTCTCCCAGACCATTGACGTGAACAACCGGCCGATCACGGTTCGCGACCCCTACGCCAACCTTGTTCCCTTCCCCGGAAACGTCGTCCCCGCCAACCGCGTGAATCCGAATGGCGCGGCGCTGCTCAAGTTCTTCCCCGAACCGAATTTTCTTGACCGGAACATCTCCCGCGGGCAGTACAACTACGTCTTTCAGGATCCCAACAGCACCCCCAAGCAGACCAGTACGCTGAAGCTCGACTACAACCTCAACCCCAACAACACCATCGTCTTCGGCTACTCGCGCTTCAAGGACGTCTCCGAGGGCGCCTTCGGCACCACGACCGCCAGCGCCAACTGGCCGATGATGCGCAAGAACTGGACCAGCGTCGGCAAGAGCACCACCGCCCGCTACACGCGCGTGATCTCCCCCACCATACTGAACGAGTTCAGCTTCGGCTGGCTGGCCCAGCCCGCCGACAACTTCTATGAGGACTCCGCCCTCAAGAGCATCCAGCGCGACACGGTGGGGTACAGGCTCAGCCAGTTTACGCCCAAGGCGAACCCGCTCGGCATCATTCCGAACGCCACTTTCGGCGGGGTTCCCGGAGCGGCCAACATCGACACCGAGGGACGGTTTCCTCTGTATAACCGCTACCATCTGGTCAACTTCTCCGACAACCTCAGCGTGACGCGCGGCAGCCACAGCTTCAAGGTTGGCGCCTACATCGAACGCTTCCTCCGCCACCAGAAAAAGGCGGTCAACTTCGTCGGCACTTTCAACTTCGGCCAGAACGCGAACAATCCGCTCGATACAGGATACGCCTACACGAACGCCGCGCTGGGCGTGTTCAACACCTACAGCGAGATCAGCGGAGAGGCGTTCATGAAGGTCCGCACCGGCGGCTACGAATTCTTCGCCCAGGACAACTGGAAGGTCTCGCGCAAGCTGACACTGGACTACGGACTCCGCATGTACGTGCTGCTGCCCATTTGGGAGAAAGACAACTTCATGGCCGGCTTCGTACCCGGCATCTACGACCCGCAGCGCGCCGTGCGGCTGATCGAGCCGGCCATCAACGCCCGTGGGCAGAGGGTGGGAATCAACCCTGTCAACGGCCGCGAGTATTCGGCCGCGCAGATCGGCGCCATCGCTCCGGGCGCTGGCGATCCGGCCAACGGAATGCTGGTTGCCGGCGCCGATAAGAGCTATCCCCGCGCGCTCGTCGACAACCGTGGCGTCCAGTGGGGTCCCCGCGCCGGCTTCGCCTACGATGTGGCGGGTGACGGCAAGATGGCCATCCGCGGCGGTTTCGGGCTGTTCTATAACCGGTTCTTCACCGAGTTGTTTTCTAATACCCTGGTCGGCCAGCCGCCCCTGCTGAACGAGCCGGTGATCAACTTCGGGGAGATGAACACCTTTCTGTCCAGCACCGGACTGCTGTACCCGCAGGCGGTGTTCTCGGCGGACCGCGCCGGAAAGCTGCCGACGATCATGAACTTCAGCTTGTCCATTCAGCGGGACATCGGTTGGGGCACAGTGGTCGACGTCGGCTACGCCGGCTCGCTCGGCCGTCACCTGCAATGGCGGCGCGACATCAACCCGATCCCCCTGGGCGCCAACTTCGCCCCGGCCAACGTGGACCGGACGCTGACCGGAAACCGCCCGCTGCCGCCCGCCTTCATTCGCCCTATCAAGGGCTACAACAACATCAACTCGATCGAGGGGGCGGGCAGTTCCAACTACCACTCCTTGCAGGCGACCGCACGCCGCCGGTTCATCAAGGGCTTCCAGTTCAATATCGCCTACACCTGGTCGAAAACCCTCTCCTACAACGACAGCGACACCGAAGCCATCAGTTCCCTGATCAATCCGCGCGTGTGGAGCTACGGGCTGGCGGACTACGACCGGACGCACGTCTTCAAGCTGAACTACGTCTGGGACGGACCGGCCTTCCAGGGCAGCCACCCGCTCAAGCGGGGAGTACTGGGAAACTGGGCGCTCTCCGGCATCACAACCTTCTCAAGCGGAGTCCCCCTCGGAATCGGCTTTACCACGACGACGGCGCTCGACATCACCGGCTCGGCGTCCCAGGGCGCCCGCGTGTTCCTCACCGGCAGTCCGGTGCTGCCCCGGTCCGAGCGGACCTTTGACCGGGCCTTCCGCACCGACGTGGTCCGCATGCCGCAGGTCGGCACAATCGGCAACGCCGCCATCAACAACTTCCGCGGCCCGGGAAACAACAACTGGGACGTCGCCGCGTTTAAGAACTTCCCGCTCTACGAACGCCTGAAACTGCAATTTCGCTGGGAGCTTTACAATGTTTTCAACCACACCCAGTTCTCCGCTGTCGACACCACTGCGCGCTTCGACTCGGTGACCGGCGCCCAGTTGAATGCGCGCCTCGGGCAGTATACGGCAACCACCAATCCCAGGTTGATGCAGTTTGCCCTGCGCCTGTCCTTCTGATCGGGGCCCCATAGACGAAGCACCGGTCCGGCCGGCGGCGCGACCCCGGGTGGTGATTTCCGCCTCAACTTGGCGGCTTTTAGTAACATTAACCCAATGCGTGTCGCCTATCGCACAAGGAGATCCTGCCTGTTCAAGTTGATTCCCGTCTTCGCTGCCGGCCTGGCCGTTGCCGGGCTGGCTGGCTGCAACAAAGGTCCCGCCGCCACGGAAGGAAAGAAAGGCGGCAAAAAGGGTGGCGAAGTGGTTCCGGTCGCGGTCGCCACAGTCGTCACCCGGGATGTGCCGGTCGACATCGAGGTCATCGGCAACGTCGAGGCCTACTCGACAGTCGCCGTCAAGAGCCGCGTGACCGGCCCGATTGAAAAGGTTCACTTCAAAGAAGGCGACTTCGTGCGGAAGGGAGCGGTGCTGTTTTCGATCGATCCGGCCCCGTTCCAGGCCGCTCTCAGTCAGGCGGAAGCCAATCTGGCCCGGGACAAAGCTCAGCTTCTTCAGGCTCAGGCCAATTTGAGCCGCGATATGGCGCAGCAGGCTTTTCTCGCCTCACAGGCCCAGCGGTTCGGCAACCTCCAGAAAGAGGGCGTGATTTCGAAGGACCAGGCCGAGCAGCAGCAGGCCAGCGCGGACGTGGCGGCGCAGTCGGTCAACGCCGGCAAGGCCGCCATCGCCAGCGCGCAGGCCGCGATTCAGGCGGGAGAAGCGGCGGTCAAGACGGCGAGAATTATGCTTGGGTACACAACCGTGACCTCACCCATAGACGGCCGCACCGGTCCGCTTGTCGCCCGGGAAGGCACGCTTGCCACGGCCAATATCACCGAACTCATCGCCATCAGCCAGGTGCAGCCCATATACGTGACATTCGCCGTTCCCGAGTCGCAGTTGTCCACCGTCAAGGACGCCATGGGACGCGGACGCCTTCCCGTCACCGTCGCCCCGCCCGACGATCCGGCGAACCCGGAGACCGGAACGCTGACCTTCATCGACAGCAGCGTCGACCAGAACACCGGGACCATCCGCCTCAAAGCCCAGTTCGACAACCCCCGCCGGAAGCTTTGGCCGGGACAGTTTGTTCGCGTCCGGCTCCGTCTGGGCCTCCGCCCCAACGCGCGCATGGTGCCGAATCAGGCGGTCCAGACGGGGCAGGACGGATCGTTCGTCTACCGCGTCACGCAGGACTCCCGCGTCGAAGTCGCGCCCGTCCAGACCGCGGGCCGGGTGGGCGACGACATCGTGATCGGCTCGGGCCTCGAGCCCGGCGACGTCGTCGTCACCGAAGGCCAGCTTCGCCTCGCTCCCGGGTCGCGCATCCGCACGCGCGAGCAGGCCTCCAAAGGCGGCGCAAAAGGCGGGGGCGGCCCGCGAAACGCTCCCGCCGAGGGTGATGGCGCCGGCGAGTCGAAGGCCGGCATCCCCAAGAAGGGCAAAGGAAAGAAGAAGGAAACAGATTAGGCGGAAAGGGGAAGGCAGTGAACTTTTCCAGCGTCTTCATTAATCGCCCTGTCGCAACCAGCCTGATCATGCTGGCGCTCGCCGTGTTCGGCGCGATGTCCTATACGCTGCTGCCCGTGGCCGACCTGCCGAACATAGACTTTCCAACGCTGGTGGTGTCCGCGAGCCTTCCGGGCGCCAATCCCGACACGATGGCCTCGGCCGTCGCGACGCCGCTCGAACGCCAGTTCACCACGATCGCCGGCGTGGACTCGATCACATCGACGAGCGCCACTGGCAACTGTTCCATCACCATCACGTTCAGCCTGGACCGGGACCTGGACGGCGCCGCCGTGGACGTGCAGACCGCGATCGCCGAGGCGATGCCCCTGCTGCCCCCGGGCATGCCCAGTCCGCCGTCATTCCGGAAGTACAATCCCTCCGACTCTCCAGTGATGTTTCTGGGCCTCGTCTCGACCACAATGCCGCTTTACGAATTGCAGGAGTATGCCGAGACCCAGATCGCGCAGCGTCTGTCGATGGTGAACGGAGTCGCCCAGGTCAATGTCTTTGGAGCGCAGAAGTTCGCCGTCCGCGTCCAGGTGAACCCTGACAAGCTGGCCGCGCACCGCATCGGCATCGACGAGGTCGGACGGGCCCTGCGCCAGTGGAACGTCAACCTTCCCACCGGCACTCTCTGGGGCGACAAGCAGGCCCTCAACATCCGCGCCAACGGCCAGATGCAGCGCGCTGAACAGTTCCGAAAAGTCGTCGTCACTTACCGCAATGGCCGCCCCGTCCGGCTGGAGGATATCGCCAAAGTCATTGACAGCGTCGAGGACGACAAGACGGCTTCGTGGCTGTTCCAGAACGGCAAGGGCGTCGTCGGGCTCAACCTCGCCGTCATGCGCCAGGCCAACAGCAACGTCATCCAGGTCAACGACGACATCCGCGCCCTGCTGCCGGAAGTCCGCCGGAATCTTCCGCCGTCGGTGCAGCTGACCATTCGCGGCGACCGGTCCAAGACCATCCGCGACGCCTTCCACGATATCCGTTTCACGATGCTCTCGGCGATGGCGCTCGTCATCCTCGTCATCTTCCTGTTTCTGCGGAACGCCCGCGCCACCTTCATTCCGGCCATGGCCCTGCCGCTGTCGCTGCTCGGCACCCTCGCGCTGATGTTTCTGCTAGGCTTCAGTCTCGACAACCTCTCCATGATGGCCCTGATTCTCTCGGTCGGCTTCGTCGTCGACGACGCCATTGTGATGCTCGAGAATATCGTCCGGCACATCGAAAAGGGCAAGAGCGTGATGGAGGCGGCCTATCAGGGTTCCCGCGAGATCAGCTTCACGATCGTCTCGATGACTGTGTCCCTCGCCGCGGTCTTCATTCCGATCCTGTTCATGAGCGGTCTGATGGGCCGGCTGTTCCACGAGTTCGCGGTGACCATCGTCATCGCAATCCTGCTCTCCGGCTTCGTCTCGGTGTCCCTCACCCCGATGCTGTGCAGCCGCCTGCTCAAAGACGGCCACCAGCAACTCCAGCGCGGGTGGCTGTTCCGGGCCACGGAGTGTTTTTTCGATATCATGCTGCGCTGGTACGACTGGACGCTCCGCCTCGTGCTCCGGGCCCGGCCGGTCATGCTGGCCGTCTTCTTCGGCACCATCTACCTGACCTACTACCTCTTTGAGATCGTGCCGAAAGGCTTCATTCCCGACACCGACAGCGACTCGATGTACGCCAACACTGAGGCTATCCAGGGGATCTCCTTCTACAAGATGGCCGAATACCAGCAGCGGATGGCGAGGATCATCTCAAGCGACCCGAACGTCGAAAGCATGATGACCAGCGCCGGCGGCTCGTTCAACATGAGCGCCAATTCGGCCCGTTCCTTCATCACGCTCAAGCCGCGCGCCGAACGTGAACTCAGCGTCACGCAGCTGATCGAAAAGCTCCGGCCGCAGTTTGCGCAGTTTGTCGGCGCCCGCGTGATTCTCACCGCGCCCCCGTCCATCCGCCTCGGCGGACGGTCGTCGAACAGCCAGTACCAGTTCACGCTCCAGGGGCCCGACGTGGGCGAGCTCTACCGCGAAGCGCCGCGCGTGATGCAGGCTATCGCCCAGGTGCCAGGAATCGTCGACGTCACCAGCGATCTCCAGATCAAGAATCCCCGCGTCAACGTGACAGTCGACCGCGACAAGGTCGCCGCCCTGCATCTGAATATGCGCGACGTCTCTAACGCCATGTACGACGCCTTCGGGCCACGCTGGTCGTCGACCATCTACTCGCCGAACGCGCAGTACAAGGTGCTGCTCGAGCTGGAGCCTGAGTATCAGCGCCACCCGGACCTGCTCAGCAAGCTCTACTTCAGAAACCGAGAAGGCGTCCTCATCCCGATGGATTCCTTCGCCTCCACCTACACCGACGCCGGACCGCAGGTGATCAATCACTCCGGGCAGCTTCCGTCGGTGACCATTTCCTATAACCTCCGTCCTGGCACGGCGCTCGGCGACGTCGTCGAGGGGATCGAGGCGGCCGCCGCGCGCCTGCCCGACACGATCCAGACCAGCTTCCAGGGGACCGCGAAAGCGTTCCAGGACTCGCTCGCCAATCTGACGATGCTGCTCGTGCTCGCGCTGGCCGTGGTCTACATCTGCCTCGGCGTGCTCTACGAAAGCTACGTCCACCCGCTGACGATTCTCTCTGGCCTGCCCTCGGCCGGCCTCGGCGCTCTGCTGACGCTGGTCCTCTTCAAGCAGGAGCTGAACATCTACGCCTTCGTCGGGCTGTTCATGCTCATCGGCATCGTAAAGAAGAACGCGATCATGCAGATCGACTTCGCCCTCGAAGCCGAGCGCAGGGAGGGCAAGAGCCCGCGCGACGCCATCTATGAGGGCTGCTTGATCCGCTTCCGCCCGATTCTCATGACGACGCTCGCCGCGTTACTCGGCGTGCTGCCCATCGCCATCGGCTATGGCGCCGGAGGAGAGGCCCGGCGGCCGCTCGGACTGGCGGTGGCCGGCGGCCTGGTCATCTCTCAGTTCGTCACCCTCTACCTCACTCCGGTTGTCTACACCTACCTGGACGCGCTGGTCGGCCTCTGGAACCGCCACATCGGCAGGACCGCCGCACGGCTGCCGCGCCCGGTTCCCGCAGGAGACTAGCTTGAACGTTTCCGGACCGTTCATCCAAAGACCGATCGCCACCAGCCTGCTGATGGCCGCCATCGCGCTGTTCGGCTCGGTCGCCTACAACAGCCTTCCCGTCAGCGACCTTCCCAACGTCGATCTGCCTACGCTGCTTGTCACCGCGAGCCTGCCGGGCGCCAGTCCCGAGACGATGGCGTCCGCCGTCGCCACGCCGCTCGAAAACCAGTTCACGATGATCGCCGGCCTCAAGGAGATGAGTTCGGTGAATTCCCTCGGAGCCACCCGGATCACGCTCGAGTTCGACCTGACCCGCAACCTCGACGGCGCGGCCGTCGACGTCCAGTCCGCCATCACTCAGGCGTCGCGGATTCTGCCCCAAGGCATGCCCACGCCGCCCACCTTCACCAAAGTGAACCCGGCCGATCAGCCCATTCTCTACCTGGTGCTCACATCCGGTTCGATGCCGCTGTGGACCCTCAACGAGTACGCCGAAACCCGCGTGGCGCAGCGGATGTCGATGGTCAGCGGAGTGGCCCAGGTCCAGGTGATGGGCGCGCAGCGCTACGCTGTTCACGTGCAGGTCAATCCCCGCGCGCTCGCCGCCCGCCAGGTCGGAATCAACGAAGTCGAAACGGCGTTGCGCAACTGGAACGTGAATCTGCCGATCGGCTCCATCGTCGGCCCCCAGCGCGCGTTCACCCTTCAGGCCACCGGGCAGCTCATGAACGCGGCCGCCTACCGCTCCGTCATCGTCGCCTACCGCGAGGGCTCGCCCATCCGCCTCGAAGAGCTCGGCCAGGTGGTCGACGGAATCGAGGACGACAAGGCGGCGTCATGGTTCTATCGCAACGGCGAATCTCACCGTGCCGTAGTCCTCGCCATCCAGCGCCAGCCCGGCACCAACACCATGGAGGTGACGGAGAACATCAAGAAACTTCTCCCCGTCTTCCAGCAGGAACTGCCTCCCTCGGTCAAGATGAGCGTTCTTTATGACCGGTCGGAAACGATTCGCGAGTCCTTTGAGGATGTCAAGTTCACCCTGCTGCTCGCGCTGGGACTCGTGATCATGGTCATCTTCCTGTTTCTGAGGAACGTTTCGGCCACGATCATCCCCAGCCTCGCCCTGCCCTTCTCCATCGTCGGCACATTCGCCATCATGTACCTGCTCGACTACAGCCTCGACAATCTCTCCATGATGGCGCTCATCCTCTCGGTCGGCTTCGTCGTCGACGACGCCATCGTCATGCTCGAGAACATCGTCCGGCACATGGAGATGGGCAAGGCGCCTTTGGAAGCGGCCTACGCCGGCGCCGCCGAGATCGGATTCACCATCGTCTCGATGACGCTGTCTCTGGCCGCCGTCTTCATCCCCGTCCTCTTTATGGGCGGTGTGCTCGGGCGGCTGTTCCGCGAGTTCGCGGTGACCATCTGCGTGGCCGTGCTGATCTCCGGGGTCGTTTCGGTCACCCTGACGCCCATGCTTTGCAGCAGGTTCATACGGTCGTCCCACGGCCGCGGTCACGGCTGGTTCTACCGGGTCACCGAGTGGTTCTTCCAGGGAATGCTCCGGCTCTATGACGTGACTCTGATTCAGGTTCTCCGGTTCCGGGTCGTCACCGTCGTCGGATTCCTCGTGCTGCTCGGCGCGACCGGGTGGATCTTCATGGTGATTCCCAAGGGTTTCATCCCCGACCAGGACACCGACCAGATTCTGGGCTTCACCGAGGCCACCGAGGGCACTTCCTACTTCCAGATGGTCGACCACCAAAAGGAAGTCGCGGAAATCATCGCCCGCAACCCGAACGTCGAAGCGCTCGTCTCAAGTCTCGGCGGAACCACGGCGTCGACCCTCGGCGGCTCCAACTTCGGACAGTTGATCGTTCACCTCAAGCCCCGCCACTCGCGCCGGATGAGCGTCGACCAGGTCATCGAGCAGCTCCGGGGCGAACTCAACGAGGTCGCCGGGCTCCGGACCTATCTCCAGAATCCGCCCACGGTCCAGATCGGCGGCCAGGTCACCAAGAGCCCCTACCAGTTCTCGCTCCAATCTCCGGACCGCGACGAACTGTTCCAGGCCGCGGAGACGTTCACCCGGGAACTGGCCCGGGAGCCTCTGCTCTACGACGTCACCAGCAACCTCCAGATCAGGACGCCTCAGGTGAACGTCAAGATCGACCGTGACAAAGCCGCGTCGCTGCAAGTCAACGTCGAACAGATCGAGAACGCCCTCTACGACGCCTTCGGCCCCCGTTGGGTCTCGACGATCTACTCGTCCGCCAACGAATACAAGGTGCTTCTGGAACTCCTGCCCGAAGATCAGAAGGATCCGAAGGCCCTCTCGATGCTCTACTTCAAGGGCTCGGGCGACCGCCTGATTCCGCTCGATTCGGTGGCCGCCGTGGAGGAGGATGTCGGGCCGCAAACCGTGAACCACTATGGCCAGCTCCCAGCCGTGACCGTTTCTTTCAACACCCCCCCCGGAGTTCCCCTGGGCGATGCCGCCCGGCGCGTCAGCGAGGTCGTCGAACGAGTCCTCCCGGACTCAGTCAGCACCGCGTTCCAGGGCGCGCTCGAGGCGTTCCAGGGATCGCAGACAAACCTGACCCTGCTGCTCGTGGTCGCCATTCTCGTCGTCTACATCGTTCTCGGCATTCTCTACGAGAGTTACATTCACCCGCTGACCATTCTTTCCGGACTCCCCTCGGCCGGCTTCGGCGCCATGCTCACGTTGATGCTCTTCGGCCGCGACCTCAATATTTACGGTTTCGTCGGCCTGATCATGCTGATCGGCATCGTTATGAAGAACGCCATCATGCAGATCGACTTCGCCCTCGACGCCGAACGCAACGACCAACTCCAGCCCCGAGAGGCCATCTACCAGGGCTGCCTCATCCGTTTCCGCCCCATCATGATGACCACCATGGCGGCCCTGCTCGGCGCCGTTCCCATCGCCATCGGATACGGCGCCGGCGGTGACGCACGGCAGACGCTCGGCCTAGTCGTCGTCGGCGGGCTGATCTTCTCCCAGATGGTGACCCTGTATCTCACGCCTGTGGTATACACATACATGGCCGCTCTGCAGCAGTGGACCAGGCGCAGCCGCGGAAAGACCGCCGCTCCGGTCCCGGTGGGGCACGCCTGAGGAGCACCGTGCACAAAGTTTTGATTGTCATCGGCGACGCTTCGGAAGCACTGGATACCGTCTATCCCATCTGGCGCGTCATGGAAGAAGGATGGGACGCGGTCGTCGCCGCGCCGGAGAAGCGGATCTATCATCTCGTCATGCACGAGATCCCGCCCGGATGGGACCTGACCCGGGAGTCTCCCAGCTACCACTGGGCCTCGCACATCGCCTTTCGCGATGTCGATCCGGCCGGATACATCGGACTGTTCCTGAGCGGCGGCCGCGCGCCGGAATACCTGCGCTACGACCCGGACCTCATGCGCATCACGCGCCATTTCTTCGAGGCCAACAAGCCCGTCGCCGTCGTCTGCCACGGCGCCGAGATCGTCGCCACCGCGGACGTCATCCGCGGCAGGCGTATCGCGACAGTCCCCAAGTGTCAGTTCGACGTCGAGATCTGCGGCGCGACGTTCGTCAACGACCGCTGCGTCCGCGACGGAAACATGGTCAGCGGCCGCACTTGGCACGACAATCCCTACTACATCGGCGAATGGATGAAGATGCTGCGCGAATATGCGAAGGCGTGAGTTCGCCGCCCTCCCCGCCGCCGCTCTGGCCCGCCAGGCGCCGCTTCCCCTCGGCTTCAGCCTGTATGGAATGAAGGGGGTTCCCTGGCGCGACGCTCTCGCGGTCTGCGCCCGTCTTGGCTACCGCGCCGTCGAAGTCGCCCTGATGCCCGGTTACGCTCCTCCCGCCGCCGATTGGAAGGAGTTCGCCGCCCGCGCAAAGGACCTCGGCCTCGCCAACGCCGGCGTGATGGACAACGTTTCCCTGGCCGCCTCCTCCGACCAGCACGCCCGGAATCTCGACCGTTTGCGTGACGCCATCCGCGCCGCCCGCGCCCTCGGCGCGGACGTTGTCGAGACGATTCTCGGCGGCAAGCCGGGAGAATGGGATGCGCGTAAAGAGGAGATGGCGGAACGTCTCGGCGACTGGGCCGGCCTGTTCGACGACTCCGGTGTCCGGCTCGCCGTGAAGGCGCACGCGCTTCAAACCGTCCACCGGCCGGACCAGCTCCTTTGGCTGCTCGGCCAGGTGCGAAATCCGAATCTCAAGGCCGCTTACGACTTCAGCCACTTTCAGGCGCAGGGCCTGGACATGGAAACCACGGTCCGGCAGCTCGCTCCGCACACCGTCTTTGTGCATATCAAGGACGTGGCTCCCGAAAAGCCCGTCCGCTTTCTCCTGCCCGGCGACGGTTCGACCGACTACGACCGCCTCGGCCGGCTTCTCGCCGCGCACGGGTACAACGGCGCGGCCGTCGTCGAGGTGAGCGGCCAGATTCACAATGCGCCAGGCTACGACCCGGTCCAGGCAGCCACCCGATGCCGGGACCGGCTTTGCGGAGCGCTGCAATGCCGGTCCTGACCCGAAGAACCCTCCTCGCCTCCCTTCCCGCTGTCGCCGCTCCGCCCGGCCGCGATCCAAACCTCGCCCGCCAGCTTGGCGTCACCACCGCCACGCTCGCCGCCCAGGTCGCCCTCAGACCGTCGCCTGGCCAGATCGCCCTGCTCGACCTGCCCCGCTACCTGCGCGACGAACTCGACCTCACCGTGATCGACCTGAACACCAACACCATCAAGGGTGCCTCGCGGCGGGACCTGGAGACGTTTCGCGCCCATGCCGCCCGGGCCGGCTGCGTCATCACCAACCTGAAGATGAATCACGCCCGAATTGCCCTCGACGCCGAGGACGCCACGGCGCGATCCCGCGCCATCGCCGCCTACCAGGCTTCCATCGAGGACGCGGCGGTTCTGGGCTGCCGCTGGGTGCGCGCGCTGCCCGAGGCGCGCAGGCCGCACTGGGACCGCTACGTCGCCGGCCTCCGCGAACTCGCCGCGGCGGCGGACAAAAGAAACATGGGGCTTCTCGTCGAAAACTACGGCTGGATGGAGAACGATCCCGATGTGATCCCTCGATTGATCCGCGCGATCGGCCGGGGCGCCTTATGCCAGCCTGATACCGGCAACTGGAAAGACGATGTCCGTTATGCCGGACTCGCTAACGCCTTCCCGTACGCCGTGAGCTGCGACTTCAAGGCCTGGGACATCACACCCGCAGGCGGCCACGCCCGGTACGACCTCAGGCGCTGCTTCGACATCGGCTGGAAGTCCGGTTTCCGCGGCCCGTGGTGCTTCGAACATCTTCCCGAGGACAAAACCACGGTTTTCGCCGGCCTTAAAACCCTCCGCGACCTGCTCCGCACGTGGATGCGGGAAGCGGGATAATCGCGAGATGGATCGCAGGAGCTTTTTGCGCGTCGGCGCCGCCCCGGCCTTTCTCCAGACCCGCCGCGACCGTCCCAACATCCTGTTCGCCTTTGCCGACAATTTCGCGTGGGCGCATCTGAAGCCGTACGGCTGCGAGGTCATCGACACGCCCGTCTTCGACCGGATCGCCCGCGAGGGAGTCCTCTTCCACAACGCCCATTGCGCTGCCCCCTCCTGCGCGCCCTCGCGAGCGGCGATCCTCACCGGACAGGACATCTGGCGCCTCGAAGAAGGCGGCAATCTCCATGGCTCTCTGCCCGCGCGATTCCCCGTCTACCCGGACCTGCTCGAACAATCCGGATACTGGGTCGGCTTCCGCGGGAAGGGATACGCGCCGGCCTCCGACGCCGCCTCCGGACGTCCCCGGAACCCCGCCGGACCACGCTTTTCTTCTTTCGATGAGTTCCTCGCCCGGCGCCCCAAGGGCCGCCCGTTCTGCTTCTGGCACGGCAACCAATACCGGAACATGCTAGGCAAGCCCGTGGACCGGACCGGCGTTCGCCTCGACCGGCTCCGCGTCCCCGCGTTCCTGCCGGAATGCGACGCGCTCCGCACAGACTTCTACCACTACTTCCAACGCCTTCGCGCCTATGAAGCCGAACTCGCGGAAATGGCCGCCGCGCTCGAGCGCGCCGGCGAACTCGACAATACCATCCTCGTCGCCGCCAGCGACAACGGCTTCGATTTTCCCCGTGGCTACCCCAACCTCTACGAGTTCGGCACCCGCATGTTGCTCGCCATCCGCTGGCCGCACGGCGCGCGGGGGGGCCGTACCGTCGACGATTTCGTCAAACTCCCCGATCTCGCGCCGACCTTTCTCGAGGCCGCGGGCGTTCCCGTTCCGGCCGACATGAACGCGCGCAGCCTCCTGCCCCTTCTCACCTCGCGCAGGTCCGGCCACATCGACCCCGCGCGTTCGTTCGCCGTGACCGGCCGCGAACGCCATGCCATGGCACGGCGCGACCATTCCGGGTACCCCATGCGCGCCATTCGCACAGCACGTTACCTCTACGTCCGCAACTACCGGCCCGAACGTTGGCCCGCCGGCGACCCGGATTTCGCCCACTACACACAAGGCGTCTATGGCGACATCGACCGCTGCGAGACGAAATGGTATATCTACAACAACCGCCAGGACCCGAAGATCCGGCCCTTCTTCGAGCTGGCCTTCGCCCGCCGCCCGGCCGAAGAGTTGTACGATGTGCGCAAGGATCCGGACAACGTCCGCAACGTCGCCGGCGATCCCCGTTACGCCGCGGATCTTGCCCGGATCTCCGCCCAACTGACCGCTCACCTGCGCGCCTCGGGCGATCCGCGCGAAACCGGCCGGCCGGCGAGGTGGGACGAGTATCCCTACCACGCCGCTTACTGGCAGAACGACGCACAGCGGAAACAGAAATGAACGAACCTGTCGTCTATCTGGGCGGAAAACTCCAGCCCGCCTCCGCGGCCCACCTGTCGATCTTCGACTTCGGCATCATCCTCGGCGCCACCGTGACGGACCTGTTGAGGACCTTCCGCCACCGGCCCTACAGGATGGAGGAACACGTTCGGCGCTTCTACGAGTCCTGCAAATACGCCCGTATCGCCGTGCCTATCCCGCCTGAGGAAACCACCGCCCGCACGTGCGAACTGATCGCCCACAACGCCAGCCTGGTCGGCCCCGATGACGACCTTGCCGTGGTCTACTTCATCACGCCCGGTGAAAACCCGGTCTACGCCGGATCGGCTGGCGGCGCCCGTCTCCGCACGCCCACATTTTGCATCCACTCCTTCCCACTCCCGTTCGAATTGTGGCGGCGCTACTTTAGCGAGGGAGTTCATCTGGTGACACCGTCCGTCCGGCATGTCCCGCCGGTGTGCGTCGACCCCAAGACAAAGAATCGAAGCCGCCTGCACTGGTGGCTCGCCGAGCAGGAAGCCCATCTCGTTGAGCCGGACGCAGTGCCGCTGTTGCTTGACCTCGAGGGCAACCTCACGGAGACCGCCGGCGCGAACCTGCTGCTCGTTAAAAACGGCGTCGTGCTCTCGCCCACTCCCCGGAACATCCTCCTCGGCGTCAGCCGCGCCGTGATCCGCGAAATCTGTGGCCGCCTCGGTGTTCCTTTCGCCGAGCGCGACCTGCAAACGCACGACGCCATCACGGCCGACGAAGCGTTCCTGGCGACCACGCCGTACTGCATGGCCCCGGTGACCAGGATCAACGGAGTCGCCGTCGGCGACGGCCTCCCGGGCGAGTTGTTCTACCGGATCCTCTCCGAATGGAGCAAGGATGTTGGTGTGGACATTCGCGGCCAGGTCCTGGGAACGTGGAGGCGGTCCCCGGACGCCGAGGCGCCGCCGGGAGTCCGGCCGCCCGATCGGCTATCATGACCCCATCATGACCCGCCGCGATCTTGCCGCCGTCCCCGTCGCCTTCTGGCTCCGCCGCGTGGACGCCGCCGTTACCCCGGACATCGTGCGCTTCGAGACCGGCATCGAACCGCTCGTCGCGCTCATCGAGAAAACCCCGCGTGGCCGCTGTCCCGAGATGGCCGCCGAACAGCTCCGCCGCGGCGTTTCCTACCGCCAGTTCATGGCGGCGCTGTTTCTCGCCGGAATTCGCAACGTGAATCCGCGTCCGCCCGGCTTCGCCCTGCACTGTGTCTTCGTGATCCACTCCGCGCATCAGCTCTCGCTCGAAGCACCGCCGGACATCCGCCTCCTTCCCATGTTCTACGCGCTCGACCTCTTCAAGGCCTCGCAGGATCGCGACGCCGCGGCCAAGTCGGGTGACTGGACCATGACCGCGCTTCGCGGCCCGCTGCCGGACCCGGCCCGGGCGCGGACCGAACTCGAGGCGGCCATGGAAGCGTGGGATCCGGAACGCGCTGAGCGCGCCGTGGCCGCCATGGTCCGCGGCGGCGACGCGCCGGCCGCGATGGAGGCGATGTGGGAGTACGGCGCCCGGGACTATCGCAACATCGGCCACAAGGCGATCTTCCCCGCCAGCGCGCACCGGACGCTCCAGATGATCGGATGGCGTCACGCCGAACCCGTCCTCCGCAGCGTTGTGCTCGGCCTGCTCGACTTCGGAAAGGAATTGAAGGTCAATGGCTACACGCTGATGGACCAGTGCTACGGGAGCAATCGCCGGCGCCTGACGCATGTCCCCCCAAAACTCCACCAGCCGGCGGTGGACGCCGAGACTCGCGCCGCGCTCGGCGTGCTCCGGGAGTGGCCTCTTACCGAGGCGTGCGCCGAGCTGGCATCGAGGCTGTCGCAGGGCAGGCTGAGTGGCGAGTCGGCGTGGGACGCCGCGCACCTCGCTGCGGCCGAACTCGCGCTTCGCGCCAAGGCCGGCGGCGTGATCGGCGGTATCCATGCTGTGAGTGCGGTGAACGCTCTGCGCTACGCATTCACCGCCGCGCAGGACTCCCGGGTCCGTCCGCTGCTTCTGCTCCAGGCGCTCGGATGGATGGTTCAGTTCCGCACGTTCATCGAGTCGAATCCGGAAAATGTGCGCGCCTTCGATGTCACCGCGGAGGCGCCACCCCGCGACGGCGCCTACTTCCAGGATGCGATGCGGATGGCGTTCACACGCGCCGGAGAGGTCCACTACTACAAGTACCTGGCGGCCATCATGGAAGACTCCGCGCTCGTAAGCCTGCGTTGGCAGCCAAACATCGCCGGAGCCCTTGAGGCGTACCGTAAATTTCCGTCGGACTCCGAAACGCCTGCGGCGAAGGCCGCCGCCGAGGCCCTGAAGCTCCTGGCCGGATGAGGCCGGTCCGCCGGGGCTACAGCCCGGCCTCGATCCCCCGCACGAACTCCGCCGCCCGGCGGGCCACGGTTTCACCGTCCGGTTTGAAGTCGAACACCTCGACCGACAGCCACCCGCCGTAGTCCGCGTCACGCAACGCCCGCAGCACCGGTTCAAAGGGGAAGGCGCCGCTGCCCGGATACCTCCCGTCGAGTTCGTTCAGGTGCACGTGGCGGATCCGCCTGATGTGACGCCGGATCAACGCCGGCAGCGGCTCGGTCTCGGCGGTGGTGTTATGCGTGTCGAACATCGATTGCACCGCCGGACTTCCGACTTGTTCCACCACCGCCACCGCCTCCGCCATCGTGCTGATCACGTTGCACAGATGCGGCGCCAGAGGCTCGACAAGGATGGTCACGCCGCGCCGCTCGGCGTGGGGAGCCACCCGCGTCAGCCCCTCGGTGATCCGGGCCACCGCCACTCTTGGCGCCACTCCTTCGATAGCTTGCCGCTGCCGCCCCGACCCCAATACCATCACCGCGCCAGGACCAAGGTCGCCCGCCAGGTCGATCAGCCGGACGACGTACTCCCATGTCCGCTTGCGGACCGCCTCGTCGGGCGTCGTGAGGTGCAGCCCTTTCGGAGCTTTGAGAAACGAGTGCAGCCCGCAATAGGCGATCCCCGCGTTCTTCATCGCTGCACGCAGGCGCGCCCGCTCCGCCGACGTCAGCGCGGCCGGATCGTCACCGAGGTTCGAGGGGTCGATTTCAATCCCGCCGTAGCCGGTCCGTCTGGCCGCCTCGCAGATCCCCTCGAAAGGCAGGCCGGGAAACGTCTCGCTGCAAATCGCCAGCCGGAACGGACGCGGCCTGGCCAGCGCGGCGGCCGCCCCGGAAACCAGCACGTCGCGGCGCCGCATCATAGACTGAACAGCCTCCGGGCGTTCTCTGAAAAGATCTTCGCTTCCTCTGCGGCGGACATCCCGAGGCTTTCCACATGGCCGGCGATAAGCGACGGATCCACCCAGGGATGATCGCTCGAGTAAAGCATCCGGTCGGTGCCCACGAAATCGGTCGCGTAGCGGATCGCCATCGGAATCGGCGACACCGTATCGAGGTAGACCCGCTTCAGGTACTCGCTCGGCGCCATCCGAATGTTCTCCGCGCCGCGCTTGAGCACCATCGTCTGGTGATCCACCCGGCCTACCAGGTACGGAAGCGCTCCTCCGGCGTGCGGGCACACCAGCTTCAGGTTCGGATGCCTGTCCAGCACTCCGGACAAAATCAGGCGGCACAGAGCGATCGTCGTGTCGAACATCAGCCCCAGCATCGGCAGCATCTGGTAGTCCCGCACCGCGCTGTACGTCATCGGCAGCGCCGGATGCAGCAGAATCGGAATTCCGCGGCGCTCCGCCTCCGCGTAAAGGGGCCGGAACTGCGCTTCATCAGGCCATCTTCCGTCCAGGTTCGAGTACAGCAGGATCCCCTTCATGCCGAGTCTTCCCGTTGCACGGTCAAACTCCTTCATCATGGATTCCGGCGAATCGAACGGCAGCGTCGCCAGGCCGAAGAACCGCTTTGGATACCGCTTCACTGTGTCCGCGATGAAGTCGTTGAGCATCACGGCCATCGCCGGCGATTCTTTGCCGAACAGCTCCGGTCCCGGATCATTGATGCTCAGCGCGGTCATCGCGATTCCCGCCTTGTCCATGTCCGCGATCTTCGCCTCCGGGTCCGTGTGCCGCGGCATCAGCCGGCGGTGCCATTCCCCCACCACGACGTACCTCTCGCCGTCTCGGGTGTAAACATAGGGAGACGCTTTCCGCTTCGCCAGCAGTTTGAGGAACTCCTCGGAGAACAGGTGGCTTTGCGAATCGATTCTCGATCCGCGTGTGGTGGCTGCTTTGGTCATGGAATGGGCGGCGAAAGCGCCGGTGAGGATGGTTCGTCGTCTGGTCATGCCAGCATCTGCCTGATCACGTTGCCGCCCACATCGGTCAGCCGGAAATCGCGGCCCATGTGGCGGTATGTCAGCCGGGTGTGGTCGAATCCGAGGCAGTGCAGCATGGTCGCGTGCAGATCATGCACGTGGACCGGGTTCTCCGCCACCCGCAGCCCGATGTCGTCCGTGCGTCCGATAACCTGGCCGCCTTTGACGCCCCCGCCGGCGGCCCAGATGCTGAAACAGTTCGGATGATGATCGCGGCCGGGATCCTCATCGGTTCGCTCGAGCTGCCCCATCGGCGTCCGCCCGAACTCTCCCGCCCACACCACCAGGGTCGTCTCGAGCAGACCCCGCTGTTTGAGGTCCTTGAGCAGGGCGCCGACAGGCTGATCGGTGATCAGGCAGTTCTTCTTGAGTTTGCGGTTGAGTTCCTGGTGATCGTCCCAGCTGGCGTGCGACAGCATCACGAACCGCACGCCGCGCTCCACCATGCGGCGCGCCAGCAGGCAGTTTACCGCATAGGGATGCATCGGCTCCTTGCCCACCCCGTAGGCGTCGAGAGTCTGTTGCTTCTCCTGCGAGAAATCGAGGAAGCGCGGCGCCGCCGCCTGCATGCGAAAGGCGAGTTCATAGGCGTGGATCCGGCTTTCGATCGCCGCGTCGCCAGTCTCGCGCCGCCGCTCGGCGTTCAGTTTCCGGATCAAGTCGAGCCTCGCGCGCTGGGTTTCTTCCGATACTCCCGGCGGGTTGGGCAGGTACAGAATCGGCTCGCCGGAGCTGCGAAACAGCGTGCCGGCGTACGTCGATGGCAGGAATCCGCTGGCCCAGTTCGTAGCCCCACCGCTGTTGCCGGAACCCGTGCTCAACACCACGAACGCCGGCATCTCCTGCGATTCGCTGCCCAGGCCGTACGATACCCATGCGCCGATGGTCGGCCGCCCGAACTGCGTCGAGCCCGTTTGCAGCAGCGCCTGGCCGGGGTGATGATTGAACGCGTCTGTGTGCATGGACCGCACAAGGCAGATGTCGTCGGCGCAGGCGGCGATGTTCGGTATATAGTCGGAAAACTCCGTCCCGCATTGCCCGTGCGGCTTGAATTCGCGATCGCTCCCAAGCACTTTCGCGTCCGGCTTGACGAACACCAGGTTCAGATCCTTTGTCATCGACGCCGGCAGCGGCTGCCCGTGCCACTTGCGAAGCCCGGGCTTGGGATCGTAGAGGTCGAGATGGCTCGGCCCGCCCGGCTGGAACAGGAAGATCACGCTTTTGGCCTTCCCTTCGAAGTGGCCCTTTCGCGGCGCCAGCGGGTTCGACTCGGCGGCCCTGCCTTCGCCCGAGAGCAGGTGGGCCAGGGCGATCGACCCCAGGCCTCCCGCTGCGGTCTGGAAAAACGCGCGTCTACTCTCTTGTGATGAATTCATCGAGGTTCAGTATCGCCGATGCCAGCCCGGTCCAGGCGGCGGTTTCGGCGCGGGTCGCGCCGCCGGTCTCCATCGGAAAAAAAGCCTCCGCCGCTTTCGGATCCTGCCGGAAGATCCCGGTTTGCCGCTGGTAGTATTCGGACGCAAAATCTTCCTCGCGCGGAGTGGCCGTCCGCGCCAGGCAGATCTCGAACATCCGGTTCACCCGCCCTTCGAAGCTGCCGGGAGCCTCCCGCAAGACACGCGCCGCCAGGGCCTGGGCGGCTTCGACGAAGACGGGATCGTTCAACAGATTGAGCGCCTGTAGCGGCGTGGTGGACCGTTCCCGCTTGCACGCCGCCTGCGTCGCGTCCGGCGAGTCGAAATTCATCAGCTGTGGATAAGGCGCCGTCCGCTGGAAGTGGATGTAGAGCCCACGCCGGTATCGGTCCCGTCCCGGGCTCTCGGTCCATTGCATGTTTGACCCGTAGGCGACATCCATCACACCCTTCGGAATTGGGGGCCGGATACTCCGGCCGCCGATCGCCGGATACAACAGGCCGCCCGCTGCCAGGGCCGAGTCGCGGATCAGCTCGGCCGGCAGCCGGATCCGGCTCTGCCGCGACAGCAGGGTGTTGCCCGGATCCCGCGCGTCGATCTCCGGCCGGGACCGGGAGGACTGCCGGTAGGTCGCCGAAGTCACGATCGTCCGGATCAGTTCCTTCCGCCTCCAGCCGGACTCCATGAACCGCGTCGCCAGCCAGTCCAACAGTTCGGGGTGCGTCGGCTTCTCACCCTGCGCGCCGAAATCCTCCGACGTCCTCACGATTCCCCGTCCGAACAACTCCTGCCAGATCCGGTTCGCGGCCACGCGGGCCGTCAGCGGATTGTCCCGCGACACGAGCCACCGCGCGAGCGTCAGCCGGTTCATCGGGGCGCCCGCCGGCGCCGGGTGCAGAAATCCCGGCACCGCCGGACTCACTTCCTGCCCGGGCCGCTTCCAGTCACCGCGAATCAACACGTGCGTGCGCCTCGGCTCGTCTTCCTCCATCACCGGAGCTTCACTGATCGCCGGGAAGGCGTCGCGCAGGTCACGCAGCTTCTTGCGCAGTTCGGTGAACTTCAGCTGCTTCCACAGCTCCTTGCTGATGACGCGGTGGTAGTTGATCACGAAATGGTCCGCGATGGCGTCCGCCTGCTTGACAGTTCGCTTTTCCGGAGGCGTGTCGAGGATCCGCAGCGCGTTGTCCATGTACTTGGTCAGCGCGTCGAAGGCGTGGTCCCAGTCGGTCCACTTGCCCGGATTCGCCCGCGCCTCCTTCATCCGCGCTTCCCAGGGCGGCTGGAGCTCGGGAACCCTGTACTCGCGAAGGAGTTCCTCACGCCTCCGCCGGTAGTCCGGAAGCGCCGCCAGATACGGCCCCATCTCTCCGGGCATCGGCGCGTCGATGTCCGCCTCGCCCAGGGAGTTGAAGAACGCGTAGAGCTGGTAGAAATCCTTCTGGCTGATCGGATCGTATTTGTGGTCGTGGCACTGCGCGCAACCGAACGTAAGGCCGAGCCAGACGGTTCCCACGGTGGCGGCGCGGTCCACCACCTGCTCCACGCGGAACTGCTCCAGGTTGACGCCGCCCTCGCGGTTGGTGAGCGTGTTGCGGTGGAACCCCGTGGCGATGCGCTGATCGAGCGTGGCCCCCGGCAGCAGGTCGCCCGCGATCTGCTCCACCGTGAACTGGTCGAAGGGCATGTCCGCGTTGATCGCCTCGATCACCCACTGCCGCCACCGCCAAGCGTGCGGCCGGACGTAATCCTTTTCATATCCGTCGCTGTCGGCATAACGGGCCAGGTCGAGCCACTGGCGAGCCCACCGCTCCCCGAAATGATCCGAGTCAAGCAGGCGGTCGACCAGCCGCTCGTAGGCGTCCGGCCGGTTATCCGCAAGGAAGTCGGCCACCTCACGCGGCGAGGGCGGCAGTCCGGTCAGGTCGAGCGAAACACGGCGGATCAGCGTGGTCTTCGGCGCCTCGGACGACGGTTCCCAGCCCTCCCGCTCGAGCCGCGCGAGAATAAACCGGTCGATCTCGTTGCGCGCCCACGTCCGGTTCCGCGTCGCGGGCGGCGAGGGCCGGCGGACCGGTTCGAAAGACCAGTGGCGGCTCCTCGGCGCCGGCGCCGCCGCCGTCTTCGGCCAGGGAGCGCCTGCGTCGATCCACTCCCGAATTTTCGCCACTTCCGCGGCGGTGAGGCGGGCTCCGGCCGGCGGCATCACACGCTTCCCGTCCGCGCCGGATACCAGCCGCAGCAAGAGGCTTCCGCCGCTGTCGCCCGGCGAAAGCACACGCAGGGCGTCATCGCGGTTGTCGAGCCGCAACCCTTTCATCTGCGTCCGGGCGCCATGGCATGGCTGGCATCGCGCCGAAAGAATCGGCTCGATGTCGCGGACGAAGTCCGCTCCCCACCCGGATGCCACGAAGGCCAGGGGCAGGATCGGTCCTCTCATGCCGGCCTCGTCTTCAGCAGCTTGGGAACGACTTCTCCCGCCACGTCCGTCAGCCGGAAGTTCCGACCCATGTGGGGATAGGTGAGCCGGGTGTGGTCGAAGCCGAGGCAGTGCAGAATCGTGGCTTGCAGGTCGTTGACGTGGATGCGGTCCGCGACGCCCTCCAGGCCCAGTTCGTCTGTCGCGCCGACGGTTTGTCCCGCCCGGATCCCGCCTCCGGCCAGCCACATGCTGAAGCAGTTCGGGTGGTGATCGCGGCCGTAGCCGATGTCCGGCCGTTGCTGCTGCGTCATCGGTGTGCGGCCGAACTCCCCGCCCCAGATCACCAGCGTCGAATCGAGCAGCCCGCGCTGCTTGAGATCACGGATCAGAGCCGCCGCCGGCTTGTCGGTGATCTCGCAGTTCTTTTGCAGGTTCTTGTCCAGGTCGTTGTGATCATCCCAGTTTCCGTGCGAGACCAGCACGAACCGGACGCCCCGCTCCACCATCCTCCGCGCCAGCAGGCAATGCAGGCCATACTGGTGCGTCGGCTCCCGGTTGACTCCGTAAGCGTCCAGCGTCGCCCGCGACTCCCGTGTGATGTCGAGCAGTTCCGGCGCCGCCATTTGCATCCGGAAAGCCAGCTCGTAGGAGGCGACCCGCGCGTCGATCTCCGCGTCCCCCGTCTCGCGCCGCCGCCTTTCGTTCATCTTCCGGATGACGTCCAGACGGGACCGTTGCATCTCGCGCGTGAACCCCGCCGGATTCGACAGGTAGAGGATCGGCTCGCCCGTGCTGCGAAAAGGAGTTCCCTGGTAGGCCGAGGGCAGGAACCCGTTCGACCAGTCGTTGGATCCCGCACTCGGCGGAACGCCCGAGCTCAGAACCACGAAACCCGGAAGATCCTGCGATTCGCTGCCCAGTCCATACGTCACCCACGCACCCATCGAGGGTCGCCCGAACTGCATCGACCCCGTCATCAGCATCAGCTCGCCGGGATCATGATTGAACGCTTCCGTGTGAACCGCCCGCAGCAGGCACAGATCGTCAGCGCAGGCCGCCGTGTGCGGCAGCAGGTCTGAGATCTCGGCGCCGGACTGCCCGTGCCGCGCAAACACCCGAGGGCTCGCCACGGCGTTCGCATTCGGCTTGATGAAGGCCAGTTTCAGATGCCTGGTAGCCGATTCCGGCAGCGGCCGCCCGTGCCATTTCCTGAGCTCCGGCTTCGGATCGAACAGGTCGATCTGGCTCGGGCCGCCGGGCATAAACAGGAAAATCACGCTCTTCGCCGTGCCCGGAAAATGGGGCCGCGCCCCCGCCCGCAGGTCCGCCAGCGCAAGGCTGCCGAATCCCGATGCGGCGCGGAGAAAAAGGCGTCGATTCAACATCTTGTCTACTCTCTCGTGATGAATTCGTCGAGGTTGAGAAGGACGCTCGCCACGCCCGTCCACGCCATCCTCTCCGGCTGCTGTTTCCAGTAGGCAAGCAGCCACTCGCTTTCCTCGCTTGCCGGCCGGCGGCCCAGGCACGCCAGAAAGGCGCGGTCCAGCTTGTCCTGGAAGCTCCCACCGTCCAGGTTGACACGATAGGCCAACGCCTGCGCCGCCTCGACGAAGACCGGGTCGTTCAACAGGTTCAGCGCCTGAAGCGGCGTGTTCGACCGCGTCCGGCGGCATACCGCACCATATCCCGCCGGCGCGTCAAAGTTTGCCATTAGCGGATAGGGCGCGGTCCGGTAAAGCTGGATATACATCCCCCGGCGGTAGCGGTCCCGTCCCGTGCTCTCCTTCCACGGCTTCGAACCCGCCGTGGCCGGCTGCGGCGGCCTCACGCTCGGCCCGCCGATCTCCGGCGCAAGCAGTCCGCTGACGCTCAGCGCGCTGTCCCGGACCGCTTCTGCCGTCAGCCGCAGCCGCGACTGCCGCGCCAGAAGCCGGTTGTCCGGGTCCCGGACAGCCGCATCCGGCCGCGCCTCGGACGCCTGCCGGTATGTCTCGGACGTCACGATCGTCCGGTGCAGATTCTTCAGGCTCCAGCCGTTGTCCATCAGTTCCGCCGCCAGCCAGTCGAGCAACTCGGGATGCGACGGCGCTTCACCCTGGTTGCCGAAATTCTCCGACGTTCGCGAGAGGCCGCGGCCGAAATACTCCTGCCAGACGCGGTTTGCGATGACGCGCGCCGTCAGCGGATTGTCCCGGGACACGAGCCACCGCGCCAGGTCCAGCCTTGTGGGCCGCCCGTTCGCGGAAAGCGGGTGCAGCGCCGCGGGCGTTCCCGGCTCCACCTCCTCGCCCGGCTGCCGGAAATCACCGCGCGCCAGCAGGTGGGACCTGCGGGGAGCCGCCCGCAGGATGGGGGCTTCGCTCAGCGGCGGAAGTGTTGCGTCCAGCTCCCGCAGCTGCTTGAGCAGCGCGTCGAACTTCAGCTCTTCGTTTCGTTCCTTCGAGATGACCCGGCCGTAGTTGCCGAGAAAGTAGTCTGTCAGGATCTTCGCCTGACGCCGCGTCCGCCGCTCCGGCGGAGTTCGCAGGATCTTCTCGCCATCCTCGCAATCCGTCCGCAGATCGTCGAAAGCATGGTCCCAGTCGAGCCACTTCCCCGGATTCGCCGCCGCTTCGAGCATCCGCGCCTCCCACGCCCCCTGGAGGGGCGCCACGCCCTTCGACTCGAGTAGCTCACGCCGCTTGCGGTCATAGCCCGGGCGCGCGAGCATGTGCGGACCCAGTTCGCCCGGCAGCGGCGCGTCCGTCATGTCCTCGTCCGCCTCGTTGAAGAAGGCGAACAGCCGGTAGTAGTCGCGTTGGGTCACCGGATCGTACTTGTGGTCGTGACACTGTGCACAGCCCACCGTGAGACCCAGCCAGACGGTGCCGACCGTGTTCGTCCGGTCGATCACCTGTTCCACTCGGAACTGCTCCGGGTCGATTCCTCCCTCCCGGTTGGTGAGCGTGTTGCGATGGAACCCGGTAGCGACCAACTGGTCGACCGTCGGCTGCGGCAGCAGGTCGCCGGCGATCTGCTCGATGGTGAACTGGTCGAACGGCAGGTCGCGATTGAACGCTTCGATGACCCATTGGCGGTACCGCCATGCGTGCGGGCGAAAGCGGTCTGAACGGAAGCCGTCGGAGTCGGCGTATCGCGCCTGGTCCAGCCAGAACCGGCCCCACTTTTCTCCGTAGTGCCGCGACCTCAGCAGCCGTTCCACCTGCCGCTCCCAGGCGTCCGGACGCGGATCGGAAACGAAGGACTGCATCTCGGCCGGCGTCGGCGGAAGGCCCGTCAGGTCCAGCGACAACCGCCGCAGCAGAACATGCTTGGGGGCGCGGGGCGACGGCTTCAAACCTTCCTTCTCGAGCCGCGCGCGAATAAACCTGTCCACGGGATGCGCCGCTTCGCCGCGCGGCAACGCGGGCCGCTCGATCGGCCTTAGGGACCAGAGCCCCGCCGCCCAGAGCGGCATCGCCGCCAACGCCGCGAGAAGTCTCATCCTGTCACACCCGCCGGAGCTTCGTCACGCGGCCCACTTCCACCCACTCCACCACGAAGATGTTCCCCTCGTGGTCGAAACAGGCCCCGTGCGGACAGATGAACTTGCCTGGCCGGAACTCGCTGCGCTCTTTCCTGCGCAATTCCTGCCAGTCGCCCGCCGGATCCTCGCCGAGATGCGCGATGACGCGATTGTCCCGGTCAAGCAGCGTCACCCGCGCGGCCAGATCCGGCGCCACGATCACACCCTTTCGCTCGTGAAAGTGGCACGGCAGCTTCACGCCGTCCCCAAAGCCGAGATGTTTTCCGTCGAGCGTGAACCGCTGAAGCCGGTTGTTCGTCCGGTCCGCCACGAGCAGACAGGGCTCGGCGCCGCGCGTGTCGACGATCAAACCGTGCGGCGCCGCCAGCTGGCCCGCCGCTTTTCCGTTCCCACCGAACGAACGGATGAAACGCCCCCGCGCGTCATATTGGTTGATGAAGTACGATCCATAGCCGTCGGCGACGTAGATGTCGCCGTTGGGCGCGATCGCGACGTTGGTCGGGCTGAACTTCGTCGATCCGTCCGGCTTGTAGCCCGGCGCTTCCTTCGGGTAGCCGATGCGCATCACTTCCTCGCCGCGCAACGTCATCTTCACCATCCACGTCTGCTTGGGATCGATCCCGCCCGCCGGACGGCCCTTTCCCGTGTCAACGAAATAGAGGTACTCCTCCCGGCCCTCCTTGCGCAAGTGCAGGCCGTGCGCCCCGCCCCGGAACCCAGGACCCCAGCTTCGAACGTACTTTCCCTTGCGGTCGAATACGACCACCGTGTCGTGGCGCTCCGCCGAGGCGTGGCTGGTATGCGCAATGTAGATGTTGCCCTGCGAATCCTCCACCACACCGTGCGTGTTGCCCCAGCGCAGGCCCGCCGGCAACTCGCCCCAGTCGTGGTGCGCTTCGTAGGTGTGCTCGCCCGATCCGAGGACCGGCCGCCGTGATCCCGATTTGTTCGCCGCCCCCAGCACCGCCGGCGCCGCGGCGAGCCAAGTTCTTCTCGTCAAAATGCCCTCCTCACGCGGCGAGATGACGCTTCAGAAACGCGAGATCTTTCGCCGCCGCCTCGATGCTTCGATCATACCTCTCCGGCATCGTTTTCCCCCCGGGATCGTACTCGATGTGCAGCGAGATGGGACCGGGAAAACGAGCCGCCTACAACAGCGGGAAAAACCCCGCCCAGTCCACCATTCCCTCCCCCAGCGGCACCCATCGCGTCCGCCAGCCCTTCTCCGTCTTTTCCCAAACGAAGTCCTTGACCGCGACCATGAACAGCCGCGGCGCGATGCGGCGGAAGTTGAGGTTCCATCCCATTTTGCCGCCTTCTATCGTCGCCTGCGCGGGATCGAAGAAGAATCCGACCCGCTCCGGATTCACGTCCCGCAGCGCCTCCCATGAATCCCACAGCGCGCAACCCACGGAATCGCCCGCGTGGTTATGCATGCCCGCACGGAGATCCAGCCGCTCGCCCAGGCGCGCCAGATCGACCAGGGCCCGCCTTGTCGATTCGATCGTCTCGCGCCACCGCGCCGGGTCTTCGTACTTGAAGTACCCGAGCTTGTAATAACGGATGCCCGCGCGGGAGGCGGCCTCGGCCACCGCCCGCGCCAGCGGGTCCGCAGCCGACGTGATCGTCGTGGTCATCATCGGGATCGTCAGGCCGTACTTGCGGAAAGTCTCCGCCGCCTTCGGCAGATCCTCCGCCACGTTCTCCGGTTTCACCAGACCCCCGCGGCGGACAGTGAGGTCCGGCCCTGTGACGCCGAGTTCCTTGATCATGCGGCCGGCGTCTTCCCACGAAAATCCGGCCAGGTGGTCCGTGAAAAGGCACACCCGTGAAAAGAGATTCGTCTCCGCGGCGAACGCCGCCCCGGAGGCCGCTCCGAGCATTGTCCGCCGTGTCATCTCACGCGCCCCTCGGCGTCGACCAATGCCGGCGGTACTCCCGCGAAACCAGTCCGTTCGCCTCGGAGTCTTCCGTCACGCGCTCAGCCTTCCCGTCGTAGCGCACCGCCCGCCGGCTGCGCGCCACGATGTTGCCCAAGTGGCAGAGCACTGTCGAGACGTGGCCCGTCTCGATGTCGGCGTTTGGCTGCTTCCGGCTCTTCACGCAATCAATGAAGTTCCGGGCGTGAAAATTCTGATCGGGCACGGGTTCCCGGTCTGAGTGCACCAGCGCGCCCCGGTCGTCGAAAACGCGGAACTCATGGTGTCCCCCGTCCCACCGGCCGGCCTGCGCCATGCCTCTGTCTCCGTAAATCGCGACGGTATTCTCGGACCCCTCCAGCCTGTACCGGTTCCATAGCCGCTGCTCGAAGTGAATGACCTTGTCCCCGTAGTCGTACGTGATGTTCATCGTGTCGGGCGTCTGCTGGTCGTCGTCGAAGTACAGTTTTGCGCCCATGCCAGACACCTGCGCCGGCGTCTCCACGCCCATGGCCCAACGCGCGATGTCGAGCCAGTGAACGCCGTCGTTGCCGATGTCGCCTGTTCCGTAATGCCAGTGCCAGTTCACGGTTCCGTGGTAGCGGTTCCGGTTGAAGGGCATCTTCGGTACCGGCCCGGTCCAGGTGTCGTAGTCGACCCCGGCTGGGACCGGTTCGTCCGGCCGGCGGCCGATGTTGCGCCGCATCTGGACGTTCCAGACCTTCGCGGCCAGCGTCCGGCCGAGCTTTCCCGACTGCACGTACTCGACAAAGCGCTGCGTCACGGGACGGCTCCGCGACTGGATTCCCACCTGAACCACCCGCTTGTTCCGGCTCGCGGCCTCCACCATCAGCCTGCCTTCCCGGATGTTGTGTGACGCCGGCTTCTCGACGTAGACATCCTTGCCGGCCTCGCAGGCCAGGATGGTTCCCGGGGCGTGCCAGTGGATCGGCGTCGCCATTACGATCGCGTCCACTCCGCGATCGTCCAGCACGCGCCGGATGTCTTTCACCAGCGCCGGCGCCTTCCCCTGCGATTCCGTCACCAGCCTCATCACCGGACCAACAACGTTTTCATCCACGTCACAGATCACCGGAATCCGCACATCCGGCAGCGCCCCGAACCACTTCGCCAGGGTCTGGCCGCGCCCGCCGGCGCCCATCAGACAGATCGTCACCTTGTCGTTCGGGCCGGCCATTGGGCGTCCTCAGAAGACGAAACGTGCGTTCAGCTGAATCTCGCGCGCTCCGGCCGTACCCGTGATCCGGCCGAAGTTGGCCGACTCGATGTTGGTGTCCGGATTGTTGTAGTTGGTGTGGTTGAGCGAGTTGAACAGGTCCGTCCGGATCTGGAGACGGTACTTCTCGAGGAACGTGAAATTCTTCCCGAAGCTCAGATCCGCGTTCCACCGGCCCGGCCCGCGCAGCGCGTTGCGGCCCAGGTTGCCCAGCCGGATCGCGTTGCCGAAGTTGTTCTCCGGCACAGGGGCGAACGCCGCCCGGTTCAGGTAGACCAGCGTCTGGCGGTAGTTGTCCAGAATCGGTTGGCCGCCGACGTAGTCCGGCCGTGTCCCGTTGATCCCGGTCGGATGGGTGAGGTTGATGGCGCCGCCCGTCTGCGCCGTAAAGATCGTCGCCACCTGCCATCCCCCGAGCACGTGCCGGACCGCGGCGCTCGAACCGGTCAGCCGCGGAAGTTCGTACACGGCATTGATGTTCATCACGTGCAGCACACTCCCGTCCGCGATCGCCTTGTTCGACCGCAGGTCGTAGAAATTCGGCGTGTTCGTCGCCGTCCACCCGACGTCCCCGGCGCCATAGGCGAGCGCCTTGGACCACGTGTGGTGGATGTTCGCGGTCAGCCTCTGCGACATCCGGTAGCGCAGTGACGTCTGCCAGCCGTGGTACCACGTGCTGTCGGCGTTGTCCCAGTAGTCCATCGTCGCGAACGCCGGGTTCGGACGGATGCCCGTCAGCGGGTTCACGTTATTGGCGATCCTGCTGGTATGCCACTTGATTCCGCGGTTGCCCACGTACGCCGTCTCGAGGGCCATTTTCGTGTTGAGTTCACGCTGGTAGCCGAAATACAGGCTGAAAGCGTACGCCGACTTTAGCTGCGGATCGAGAACCCGCGGTGATCCTCCGCTTTGCCCTCCGCGCACCAGCGGCAGCACATCTTCGTTGTACTGCGGATACCGGAGGTTGAACTGGAGCGCCTCGGCGCGGCTGAATACCGACCGGAACGGCTCGGTCAGCGAGTTCTGCACCGTCTGCGTGACCGTCTCCCCGGCCAGGTTCGTGAACATCGTACTCACGCCGCCTCGGATCACGTTCTTGCTCTGTCCGTCCGGGTTGAAGCTGAATCCCAGCCGCGGCGCGATGTTAACGCCGTCGTTGTCGTAGGGGTTGTCGATCGGCCGGATCGGAGTGTGCTGGAAGGTGCCGAAATCGACGAAGCCGCGGTTGAACGAGTGCGGCGGGCCGCCGCCCGGACCCCGGGCCACGTAGTTGCCGAAATAGTCGTTGCGGATGCCGAAGTTCACCACCAGCTTCTTGCTCACGCGGAAATCGTCCTGGACGAAGATGCCCCACTCCTTTGACCGCGCCGAGTAGAGATCCGTGCCGAACGTCATCTGAACAATGTTCGGAATGTTGGCGAGCAGATCCGCCTCGTTCTGGAACCGGATGTCAGGATTCTCTATGTTCGCCCGCCCGATCGACCGCCGGAAGAACACGCCTCCGAACTTGAACGAGTGCCGGCCGCTCACCAGCGCGACCTTCTGGTCGAAGGAGTGATTCGGCGCTCCGAGCGTCAGGATCTCGCCGCATCCGCTGAATCCGACGGCGTTGATGCACGGCAGCCGCCGTCCGCCGAACTTGCCTTCCTGCTTGTTCGGATCCTTCACGTTGAAAATCGCATCCAGCCGGTCGACGACATTCTTGTTGTAGCCATACCTGCTTTCCGACGTCCAGCGGCTCTTGAAATACGTGTAGATCGCCGACACGCGGTCCGTCACGCCCGTGAACTCCCGCGAATTGATCGCCTGCACCCGCGGCTGGGACCGCGTCGGACGGAACCGCGTCACCGTCACCGAGGCCGACATGCTGTCGCTGATCCGCCAGTCCGGCTTGATCACCATGTGGTTGTCTTCGTTCTTGAGCGATCCCGCTCCGATGAACTGCCCTGTCGCCCCGGCGAGGTTGTGCGGCTGATTGGGCAGCGGCAATGTGTCGAGAAACGTCTTGTAGGCGGGAACCGCCCGGATCATGTCGTTGCGCAGGCGCTCTGTCGGCACGTTGCCGGAGACCGCGGCGAACGCCCGCTCCCGATACCCCTCGTAAACGAACAGTCCGAACAGCCGGTCTTTTAGGATCGGCCCGGCCAGCGACCCGCCGAACTGGTTGAACGTCACCCCGGGCTTGGTCTGAAGAAACTGCGAACGGGCGTTCAGGTTTTCCGCCCGGAAATTCTCAAACACACTTCCATGCAACTGGTTGGTGCCCGACCGGCTGATGATGTTCAGGTTGCCGCCCATCGACCGCGTGTACTCGGCCGGTATCACTCCCTTGATGATCTGGACCTCGCCCACCGCCTCCACGCTGATGCCGTTGATGTAGTTGAAGTCGCCGAACATCGCCAGCGACGGCCGCTCCGGATTGCCCGTGGCGTCCGTGCCGTCCACCGATACGCTCGTGCCGCCCCGCCCGGCCCCGTTCAGGTATACGTCGCCCCCATTTCGCGTCACGCCCGTGCTCAGCGTCACCAGGCCCGCCACGTTCCTCCGCGACAGCGGCAGCTCCTGCACCTGCGTCGCGTTGAGGCTCTCCCGCTGCTCCGCCGAAACGGTGTTCACCAGGGCCACCTGCGAGCTGACTTCCACCGACTCGCTCACCGCTCCCACCGCCAGCACGTACGTCCGCCGCAGGTTCTCCGCCGCGCTCAGCGCGATGCCCGTGTTCGACGAAACCTTGAACCCGTTGGCCTGGATCTTCAACGTGTATGTGCCCGGGGGGACGAAATTGAAGACGAACTCGCCCGAGTTGTCCGTGGCCTGCCGCAGCGTCGCCTGCGTTCCTTCGTTCGTCAGCGTGGCCTCCGCGCCGGCCACTACCGCGCCGGAGGGATCCGTGACAATTCCATAAAAGGTCGCGGTTGTGACCTGCGCCGTCAACGTCTGCAAGGACGTGAACACGACCAGACTGAGGATCGTAGCATTTTTCGGATAGCGAAACATATTTTGCGCCCCTAACGACTTGGATATTAGCACGTTTGACGTATCCATTCAATTCGTGATAAAATAAAAATTCTTTCGGATACCGAAGTCAGATGCTCGTCAACCAAACCGAGGGGGACCGGAACCGGAGCCGGGTCGGCATCGAGAATACAGCCGACAGGAGCGCCGCCAAAAGCATTGTTCTCTCCCTGGCCAAGGGCTTCCGCGTTCTCGAAACCTTTGAGGCCAGTGAACCCGAGTTGAACCTCTCCCGCATCGCACAGAAAGCCGATCTCGACGCCGGTACGGCCTTTCGCCTGGTCAAAACCCTCGTGAACCTGGGCTACCTGCGGCAGGTGGACGGTGTGAAGCGCTATCGCCTGTCCCCCAAAGTCCTTGATCTCGGCTTTCACGCCATCGCCGGAATGGACGTCAACGAGTCGGCCCGTCCCATCCTTCGTTCCCTCGTCGGCCAGGTGAATGAAGCGGCGAGCATCAGCGTGCTCGAGGGATCGGACATAGTTTACATCGAGCGCGTCCAGGCCGGATTCGTCCGCCTTGGCGTCAACGTCCGCATCGGCTCCCGCGTGCCTGCCTACTGCACGGCCGCCGGCCACGCCATCCTGGCGCATCTTCCGCCGGAACGCCGCATGGAAGTTCTCACGGCGCGCCCCCGGGCCAGGCTGACGCCCTCCACGCCAACGTCGATCCAGGAAATCGAGCAGCGTTTGGCCCGCGTTCTCGAAACCGGCTACGCTCTTTCCGATCAGGACACCGTCCCCGGCCTCCGCGTGCTGGCCGCGCCCATCCTCGACGCGGACCGCCATCCCTACGGCGCCGTCAGTGTCGCCGCGCCGTCGGTGGCCTGCTCGCTCGAAGATTTCGTCGCCACCTCGGCCGCGCCCCTTTGCCGCGCGGCGCGCGAACTCAGCGGCATCCTGCGAATTTCCGGAGCGGCGTCGACCGCATAGCCAAGGAGGAATTCATGCCTTTGATTCGGCCCTTTCGGGGCATTCTGCCCGCGATGCAGTTGCCCTACCGCGAGGACCTGTCCATTGACGAGGCGGAACTGCGGCGCTTTGCCCGGTGGCTCGCCTCGCACGACGGGATCGGCGGCCTGGTCACCAACGGCCATACCGGCGAGGTCTTCGCGTTGAGTCCGAAGGAACGCGCCGAGGTCACCCGCATCGTCGCCAGCGAGGTAGGACCGTCTATGCCCGTCGTTTCCGGTATCTGCTGCGAGGGAATCGCCGAGGCCGTCGAGCACGCGCAGATGGCCGAAGAAGCCGGAGCGCAGGGGCTTCTTGTCATGCCCCCGCACTACTGGCTTCGCTTTGGAATGCAGCCCCAGCACGTCGTGGACCACTTCACTGCCATCGCGAAAGCGGTCAGCATCAACCTCATCGTTCATATCTACCCTGCCTGGACCAAGGCTTCCTACTCCTCTGAACTGCTCGCCGAGCTGGCGCGCATCCCCGGAGTCACCACGATGAAGATAGGCACGCGCGAAATGTCCAAGTATGACCGCGATCTCGCCGCGGTTCGCGCCGCCAATCCCGAAGTCACCATGCTCACCTGCCATGACGAATATCTGCTCGCCTCTATGGTCCAAGGCGTCGATGGCGCTCTGGTCGGGTTCGCTTCGTTCATCCCCGACATCATCGTCGACCTCTACGACGCGGTCTGTCAGGGCGACCTCAGGCGCGCCCAGGCTCTCCAGCGCAGGATCAACCCGCTCAAGGAAGTGGTCTACGCCAGCGGAGAACCAAGCGGCGACGCGCATGCCCGCATGAAGACCGCCATGATGTTCGCCGGGCGCCTCCGCGCCAATTACACGCGCCCGCCCGTCACTCCTCCGTCAGGCGCCATGCTCGAACGGATTCGCAAGGCCGTGGAGGAAGCCTGCCTCGCTCCCGCTGCCGACCTGGACGCGGTCGCTTCCTGACCCCATGAAGATTCCACCGGAATCCCCCGCCCCGACTTGCAGTACCCTGATCTGAATGCATCGGCGAACCTTCCTTCCCGTGGCCGCGGCAGGCGTGGCTGGAACCGCCGCGTGGTCGGTCGCCACGGCGCCACCGCACGATCCGCTCATCATCGCCGCCATGCCCCCCGGGAGCTCCTGGTACGTCTTCGCCGCGACCCTCGGCCAACTCCTCGAACAGCAACTGCCCGGCCGCTCGATGGAGATCTTCGCCCGGGGTGGCGGCACAGGCAATCCGACGCTCGTCGAACGCGGCAAAGCGGCCATCGGGCTCTGCCAGGTCGCCACCGCGGTCTGGGCCTGGAACGGGCTCCCTCTGGCCTTTCACGGCGTTCAGCACCGCCGCATTCGCGCCCTGGTCGGCGGCCTCAACTCCGTCTGGATGACCGTGGCGGCGCGCGAGGAGTATCTCTCACGGACCGGCCACGACTCGCTTGCGACAATCCTCCGCTCCCGGCCCGCGCCCCGCATCATCATGAAGCCGCCCGGAAGCACCGTTCCCGTGGCCGTCGACATGATCCTCGCGCACTATGGCCTGGACCGCGCCCGAATCGCTGCCAACGGAGGCCGCATCCTCCAGGTCGCCGTCAACCAGATCCCCGAAATGCTGGCCGACGGCCGCGCCGACCTGTATTTTGAGACCGCCATCAAGGGTCATCCCGCTCTCACCGAAGCTGCCACCACGGCCGGCATCCGGTTCCTCGACTTCGACCAGGGCCTCCTGGAATCCCTCGCCCGCCACGGCATGAAGCCGCGCCCGCTGCCGGCCTGGTTCAAGGGCCAGACCCGTCCCACAGCCGCCGTCGACTGCGGCACCGTCCTCATTGCTCGGGATGACCTGCCCGAAGACATCGCCTACCTGATCGCCAGGACGCTGTGTGAAAAGTGCGATGTAATGATTCAGGCCCACAAGGCCTGGACCGACTTCGATCCGCCCAACAGTCATCGTCTGGAGGCCACGGGAATCCCGCTCCACGCGGGAGCCGGCCGCTACTTCCGGGAGCGCAGGTGGCTTTAGACGCCTCCCACGACACCGGAGGGCCGAAACCGGACGGGCCGTTCCTGCCCACGCTCGGTCTGCTGTGGTGCCTGTTCCAGTTCGCCCTCATCGTCTGGCCCCAACAGCCGATGGTCGCCCGGCCCGTCCACCTCTTCTTCGCTCTCACCGTGCTGTTTCTGACCACCTCCGCGCCGCGCTGGGTCAACGCCCTGCTCGTCGCCGCCTCGGTCGCCATCGGGGCGTACTTCCTCGTGCATTCCGAACGCCTGGCCGGCCGCGTCGAAGCCGTCGACCCGATTCTCCCGGTCGACATCGCCGCCGGCGTCGTGCTGCTGTTGCTGCTGCTCGAAGGGGTTCGGCGCTGCGTCGGATGGTCGCTGCTCTCGCTCCTGCTGTTCACCCTGCTTTATAACTTCGCCGGGCGCTACTTCCCCGGCTGGTCGCGCTTTTCGGGATTCAATCTCGATGACACGATCGAAGTGATGACGATGACCACCAACGGTGTGCTCGGCGTCACCACCGAGACCTCCGTCCAGTTTGTCTTCTACTTTCTCGTGTTCGGCTCGGCCTACGCAGCCATCGGCGGCGGAAAGCTGTTCATCGACATCGGCCTCAGAACCTCCGGACGCCAGCAGGGAGGGGCCGCCAAAGCCGCCGTCGTCTCGAGCAGCCTCATGGGCACCATCAGCGGGAGCGCCGTCGCCAACGTGGTCACCGTCGGCGTGTTCACGATTCCCCTCATGCGCCGCGCAGGCTACTCCGCCATTCAGGCGGCGGGCATCGAAGCCCTCGCCTCCACCGGCGGACAACTCATGCCCCCGGTGATGGGCGTGGCCGCCTTCGTCATGGCGGAGATTCTTCAGCTCGACTACGGCCGCATCGCGATGGCCGCCGTGATTCCCGCTCTCGCCTTTTACTTCGCCCTGTTCGCCATCGTCGATCTCGCCGCGCGCCGAACGGGAATCGGCACCCTGGATCCCGATGTCGTCGAATCCTGCGCTCCCATCCTGCCGCGGCTCTATCTCCTGATCCCCCCCGTCCTCCTCATTGCTCTTCTGGCCTCCGGCAGGTCGGCCACGATTTCGGTCGTCGCCGCAATTTCCGCCTGCGCCGCCACCTCCTACCTGAAACGCGAAAGCTGGCTCGGCCTTCGCGACTGGCTGCGCGTCGTCGAAGACGTCGCCCGGCAGGCGGCCCAGGTCGCCATCCCCATCGCGGCCATCGGCATCATGGTCGCCGTGGCGGTGCAGTCGAATCTGGCCCTTCGCTTTTCCTCAAAATTGATCGATGCCGGAGCCGGCAGCATTTATGCCGCTCTCCTGCTGACGATCGTCGGCTGCATCGTCATGGGCATGGGCCTGCCCACCGTGGCGGCCTACATCATCGGCGCAATTCTGTTCGTGCCGACCCTCATCAAACTGGGCCTCACGCCCCTCTGCGCTCACTTCTTTGTTATGTATTACTGTGTCCTGTCGATGATCACTCCCCCGGTGGCGCTGGCATCCTTCGCCGCCGCCGGACTCGCCAAGGCCGGCGTGATGGAAACCGGCTGGCATGCTTTTCGTCTCAGTCTGGTCCTCTTTTTGATCGCCTTCGCCTTCGCCTTTGACCCTCTCCTTCTCGGGCAAGGTCCCATCCTGAGCGTCATCGCCGCGTTCGTCGGACTTCTCGTCGGCACCGGCGCCTGGGCGGTCGCCCTCGTCGGCTATCTGAACGGAATCCTCTCCCCCACCGAACGAATCTGCTTCGGCGCCGCTGCCGTCTCCAACATTCTTTTCCCCACGTTCTCGGCCGGGTGGACCGCGTCGCTCGCTGCCGCCGCCGCTCTCTGCGTCTGGCGCGGCCTTCGGAGCCGGCCATGAGCAGTTGGGCTCGCGCCCTCCCCTCCGATTTCCGCGCGGCCTGCCGCGATGGTCGCTGGACCGGAACCACGCGAGGCGCCTGCCTCGGCTACCTCCAGTGCAACCTCGCCGTAATCCGTCAGTCCTGCGCCTACGACTTTCTCCTCTATTGCCAGCGCAACCCGCGGGCATGTCCGGTGATTGAAGTGCTCGACACGGGAGAACCCGAACCGCGTCAGACGGCGCCCGGCGCCGACATCCGCACGGACCTGCCCCGCTACGCCGTCTACCGCGACGGCCGCCGCCTCGCCGACGTGACTGACATCCGCGCCCTCTGGGAACCCGGCTTTGTCGCCTTCCTGATCGGATCGGGAATCACTTTCGACCAGGCTCTCGAAGACGCCGGCGTGCCCACCGGCCGCGATCGCTGGGTCCTGCGAACTACCCTTCCCACCGTTCCCGCCGGACGCTTCCGCGGTCCCCTTGTCGTGACCATGCGCTGGCTGACCCCGCAACAGGCGATCACCGCGGTCCAGGTCACCGCCCGCTACCCCTTCAATCACGGAGCGCCCATCCATATCGGCGATCCCGCCGCCATCGGCGCGAATCTCGAAGACCCGCTATTCGGCCCGCCCGTGGCCAAGGTCCCGGACGGCGTCCTGCCCGTTTTCTGGGCCTGTGGAGTGACGCCTCAGGAAGCAGCCCTCGCCGCCGGAATCGACCTCATGATCACTCATGCGCCCGCTCATGGCTTCGTCACCGATTGGGAAGCGCGCCGCCTCGCTGTGCCTTGAAACGCTCGTGCTCCCTGCATCCGCGCCCCGCGCCCTGCCACCGGGCCGACTCTCACCGCACCGGCTGAAGGATGATCTCGCGGTCCCGGCAGGTGTCGTTTACCCCCCGGCCGCAGCCCCGCACGTTCAAGTTCCTGTCGAGGCAGACCCGGACTTCCTGCAAGAACCGCCCCGAGCACACCACGGCCACCGCAGCCGCGTCCGCGATCCTGTTGGCCTCGAGGAACCGCTGCTTCAGCTTCCCCGGCGCGACCATCACGTTCTTCAGAGGCGCACGGTACTCCTCCGGAATCTTCACCTTCGCGTAAGCCTGGCGGATCTTCTCGAAGTACTGCGAAGCCGCGGCGCCGCTGCAAGTCCCGTGCTTCTTCCATTCATGTCGGATCAGCGCCGCGCTCGGCATGATCGGGATCGTCTTGTCGATCACCGACTGGTCCGGGCCGGGTTCGCTGGAACAATACTGCGGCCACCCTCGTTCGTACTGTGGCCACAGCCCGTGAACCACGAAGCCAAACTGCTTTCCTCCCGCGCACTGAATCCGGTCGCGCGACCCTGCCGGTCCCGCGCAATACTGCGGAGACCACGACAGGCTCAGCACGTAGTAATCGAAAACACCCGGCTTTCCCCGCGGTTCATCCCGCGCACGCTGCGCTTGCGCCGCCGGGACTGTCACGACAGCCAGCAAGAGACACACACCCAGGGGACCCGCCACCTTCATCGGCATTGACTCCTACATGTCGAGGCGCTTTCCATCGGCGCCCCAACCCTTCGTGCAGAAATGCGATCCCGCCGCCGTCCGGTATTGCACCCGCGCCAGCTCCGGCGTTTCCAACTTCTTGTATTGTTGTATCCTCGATTCGAGCGCGAAATCGAGAATCCCGCTGGTGAGCAGGGTCCTCTCCACCGGATACGGCGCGCGGCCCGTCTCGAACAGGATCTCGATGTTCTTGATCAGGCAGCCGAAATGGTGATGCGGGCGGCCGTTCTGGAGGTGCATCAGCATCGAGACAGGCTCGGCCCTGCCCTCCACCGCCACCGCCGCCGTGAAGTCCTCCACGACACCCGTCAACAGAAACGCCGCGGCGTGCAGTCCGTCGACATAGTCCACCACGAACACAGCTGGCTTCCTGGCCAGCGCTTTCGGGTCGCCGGACTTCCGCGTCCTGCTGTGGGTCAACGCCCGCTCGAAGAGAGCCTTGACTGGCGGGTTGCCATCTACGTAATCCCAACAGGCTTGTCCCTCCAGGCATTGAACCGCCCGGACTCCGGTTTCGCCCCCGCGCCGCCGCTCAGTCAGACATTGCAATGCCTCGAGCACGTGAAATCCATAGATGTCTAAACCGCTATAGGAGATCGCCACCGCGTGCCGCAGGACGGCGCCGTGGGGAACGTCGACCGCCGGTATCCGCCACGCCACCGGCGCCGACGACCCGGCCAGCATAGGGAACTTCAGCTCCCGCGAGATCTCGACCATCCGTTTCGCCTGCCGCCAGCTCCAGGACAGGTGCTTGTCGTTAAACACCGGAACCCCGCGTCCGCTCTGGCGGAACACGTCTGTGATTTTCAGGAACATCTCGAAGCGCGGATACAGTTTCTGCTCCTTGTCATTGGAGGGATAGTCGCCGTGTTCCCCGATCAGGAGGACGCCGTCCACCGCGAGGCGGTCGCCGCCCAGGCACAGCGCTTCGGCCACCGTTCGGTAGATGGGTACTCCATACTTCTTCGCCCGTTCGCGGCTCATGTCGGCCTTGGGCGTCTGCTCGGTGAACAATGAAACGATCCTCGACCGCGGATACGGCGGCCGGTCGTCCTGGTTGTATCCTTCCAGGTACTTGCCGACAATCACGTCGGCGTGGGAGTTCGGCCGGTATTCCGTGATGATCGCGGCGACCTTTTTCGGAGCGCCGGACTGCGGCACGGCCATCGCGGCGGAGGAGGCCAGAAATGTGCGTCGTTGCATCGCAGGGAAAGATCAGGGTAGCAGAGCCGCGGCCTCCGCCGGGATTCCGTTCCCGACCCACGAGAGGACCGCCGCCAGGCCGTACCGGCCAGCCAGTTCCGCGACCCGTCGCCTCGCCCGGGCATATTCCCGGCGCATCTCCGCCTCCGGCCCCGAACCAGTCCCCGCCCGCGCCGCCGCGCCCTCGAGGTGCAGCACGAGCCCTTCCCGAAACCACGGCGGAAGCGCCCGCCTGGCCCGCGTTTCGACCAGTACGTGAAGGCATTCATGCAACAACGCAGCCCCGCCGGATGGCGCCAGACGGATCGTCCTTCCCGCGGTGCTGGCGGCCACCCAGCCCGGCTCACCCGTCGCCTCGCGAAACGCACCCACTGTCGGGTACGCGCGGACGTCCAGTCCGCCTTCGAGCCTCCAGCCGGTTCGCCGCTCGGCTTCCCTCAGCGCCGCTTCCGCGGATGCCAGCAGATTCCGATCCTGCGCCGGGCGAGTCGAGACAAGCGTCACGCGCTCGGATGACACACGGCTCCAGGTCAGCCCGCTGGCCGTGACCCCGACGCGGGTGCCGGGGTAGTAGAAGCTGAGGATCTGGTGGTACGTCGCGCCCTGCCGCGACCGTTCCGCCGCTCCGGTCTGACAAAGCCCTGCGCCGTGCCCGTCTCCGTAGCCTTCCAGCAGGAATCCGGACTGCCTCCTCGTCACCTGAAAAAGCGCGCTGCGAACTCGCGAACCGGTCAGGTGCTGGAACTCGTCGAAGCCCATCACCCGCCCGTCCACGCGCACCTTTGACACACGCCCGGACCGGGATCGCGCCAGCACCGCGAGTTCCCGCATCTTTACCTCCGCCCGCCAGCGGTACCGGCCCCGGATGCCGCAAAACGTGTCCGTCACGCTCGTCAGAAACGGCGCCGGCGCTCCGCCCCAGATTTCGTGTGCGGGCTCCGTCACTCCGCCGCAATCCCGGTGGTAGTAGATCCGCGCCACTGTTCCCAGATGCCAGATGAATTCTCCGGAGGTTTCCTCCACGGCCTTCTCGAAACGTTGCGCCGGGCGCGCCCCAGTCAAGTTCTGGCAATGAGTCCCGTCGCAGAAATCGAAGCCCTCGCGGGCGTGCCGGCCGCGATGCGCCACGGCGAAGGTCCGGGCTGCCACCGCCATTGCCTTCAATGCGTCGCCCGCGGGGAAATCCGCCGCTTCGCCTGCCGCTGCCGCCGCCACGTAGTCTTCGAGCGCGTAGGCGCGGACGCCTCCGTCTTCGCGGAGCCGGACACGGATTGTCTTTCCCGACGGCGCGGCGAGAATCCTCCCGCCGGCGGGCGCTGCGCTTGCGCCGCCGCTGCCTTGGGCTGTCCAGACGACCACGGCCCACTCCGCGTCCTCCGCCGGGTGCCACCCCGCAAACCACGCGTGCGTTCGCGTCCCGCCGGCGCTCACCGTGGTTCCCGTTTTTCCGGCGACCCCTTCGCCGGCCAGTTGAGCCGTCCCGTAGCGGACTGCATCTCGGAGCCCTTGAAAAACCGGTGACAGTCGCGGGTCCTTCCCGCGCCGCGCCAGCTTCAGGTATGCCCCCAGTAACGATCGCGGCATCACCCGGACCCCCGTTTCGCCGAGCGCCAGCAGGGGAAGCGTCGCCGATTCGTCCACCGTGAATCCATACTGCCGCAACTTGTGCCGCAGCGCCGCCGGATCGCCGCGCACCGAGGCGAAAAACCGGTTGCACGAATAGGCGATCGCAGCCGCGGTGTCGATCGGCGCGCCTGTTGCCGGATGGGAGCAATCAAAGCGGCGAACCCCGATCGCGAGCTTCCGGTCGCACGCCACGGCCGTGGACGGTTTCAGCCAGCCCTGCTCGAGCAGAATCGCGGCCACGAACGGCTTGATCGTCGATCCCGGAGCCGCCCACCGCTCCGGTCCGTGCGCCGCCGCCACCCGGCCGTCGCGCGCCGACGCCACCACCGCCGTGCCGTCCACGCCCCGCATCGCCTCGGCGAGGACCGCGGACCAGACCACAGCCGCCGTCAACGCGGGCATCGGTGTCCGCCCGCGCCGGCGGCGCTAGCGGTGCTGAGGCGGCTGGCTGGCCAACTGCACCAATGCTTCAAGGGTCTTCACCTTCTGCGATTCGTCCACCGTGAGGTAGCGGTGCGTTCCCGCCGGGTCCGCTTCGAGCGACGTGCGGCCCTGCCGGTCGACCCGGATCCGGCCCGGACCCGACAAACCAAAGTAGCCCCGGTCGGGACGCACCGCATACAGCACCGCCGTCAGGTCCCATGTCTCCCGGTCATAGGGCATCTTCATATAGTGGCGGTACGCCTCGGCGATCGGATGGTCCGCCACGTACCCGAAGTCCCGCTCGATGCTCACCGCCGGGAACTTGATCACGCGGCCGATCTCGAATCCGCTCGTCACGATCGGCGTCGGCCACTCGTGAAACACCTTCATCGCCGATGGCAAATCCTCGCGAACGTTGTACTCGGGTTTCCCTGCCGGAAACTCGCCGGCCATCGTGACCAGTTGCCTGACCTTGCGCGCCGCCAGGTCCCGCCCTCCCGGCTCGCCAAGGAGGCACGCCAGGTTGGTCGAAAAGCCCACCTGCACGATCGTTACGGAATGATCCGGCTGCCCCTCGAGCGTCTTTCGGATCAACTCGGCCGCCTCGGGGGCCTTCTGGTGATCGAATGTCCGCGCGTAGACATACCCGCCGGAGGGCCGTTTCCGCTCCACCGGGATCCGGATCATGTTCGAATCCTTCGGCGTCACACCCTTGCGCACCACCCCGACCGGAATCTGCGGACGCCCGTAGAAGTGGTTCACGATGTCGCAATAGGCCCCCGCGTACCTATTGTCCTTGGTGACGGTGACCGCCAGCAGCTTCGCTTCCCCGCGGCTCTCGAAGGCGTGGATCATCGCCAGCGCCAGGGCGTCATCGATGTCGTTGCCCATGTCGGTGTCGAAGATCAGCCGCACGGGTTCGGCGCCCAGGACCGCCGCCGCGAATCCGATCGCGAAAATCTGTCTCATTCCCTCACCCCAGGTATTTCCGGACGATCAGGTCGAGCTTGGCCCGCGTCGCCTCCGGAATCGACTTTCGATCCGTCAGCAGGGCGTGGGCGAGAGCCGACTGCGCCTTCGTCTTCCGCTCGGCCGGGACCATGGCCACGGCGGCGGCCACCACCTTCGCCGCGTTCTCCGCGTTCTTCACCAGGTTGGCGATGATGTCGTCCACCGTGACGGCGTCGTGCTCCGGGTGCCAGCAGTCGTAATCTGTCACCATCGCCACGGTGGCGTAGTCGATCTCCGCCTCCCGCGCGAGCTTCGCTTCCTGAAGGTTCGTCATCCCGATGACATCCATGCCCCAGGACCGGTAGACGGCCGACTCAGCCTTGGTCGAGAACGCCGGCCCCTCCATGCACAAGTATGTGCCGCCCTTCTTCGACGTCACTCCCGCCTGCCGGCAGGCCTCGTGCAGAATCGAAGCCAGCTCTTCCGACACCGGGTCGGCGAACGAGATGTGCGCCACCAGACCCTCGCCGAAGAACGTCGACGCGCGTCCGCGGGTGCGGTCGAAGAACTGGTCCGGAATGACGAAATCGAGCGGCCGGTGTTCCTCCTTGAGCGACCCCACCGCGCTCAGCGAAATGATCCACTCGACCCCGAGCATCTTCATTCCCCAGATATTGGCCCGGAAGTTCAACTCCGAAGGCGACACTTTGTGGCCCCGCCCGTGCCTTGCCAGGAACGCCACCTTGCGCCCCCCCAACTCGCCCACCATGTAGGCGTCCGACGGAGCTCCCCACGGCGTCTCGAGCCGGACCTCCTGCGGATTCGTGAATCCAGGCATCGTGTACAGGCCGCTGCCGCCGATGATGCCGATGTATGCGCTTGCGTTCAAGAGTCGTGTTCCTCGTCCTTGATGATTTCGAGCAGCACCCCGCCGGTCGAGGCCGGATGCACGAATACGTAGAGATGTCCGCCGGCGCCGGCCCGCGGTTCGTTGAGCAGCCGCGCGCCCCCGGACCGTAACCTCTCGATTGTCGCCTCGAAATCACGAACGCGCAAGGCGACATGGTGCAGCCCCTCGCCGCGCTTTGCGATAAACCGGGCGATCACCGAATCCTCCGACGCCGGCTCGAGCAGTTCGATGCGCGGACCTCCCGCCGCCAGCATCGCCACGTGCACCTGCTCCTGGTCCACGGTCTCCCGGCGCGGTTCCCCCATGCCGAGCCGGTCCCGGTAGAAGCCCAGCGCCGCCTCGATGGAGCGAACCGCCACGCCCAGGTGGTCGATTGCGAACCCGCTCGTTGAATCCCGCCGGCGCGCGCCGGCTTCCGGCCGCTGCCCGCCCGGAACACAGCCGCGGATCGCCTCGATCAGCTCCCTGACCCCTTTTCCCTCCGTCGCGACCGTCTCAATCACCGGCACACTCGCGAACGACATCAGATCCTGCCTCAATCCGGCCGCGCCCTCGTGATCCGCTTTGTTGATCGCGAACACGTCGGCGATCTCGAGGATACCCGCCTTGAGCGCCTGTACGTCGTCTCCCATCCCAGGAGCCAGCACCACGACTGTCACCGCGGCCAGCGAGGCGACCGACACTTCGGACTGCCCCACGCCCACGGTTTCTATCAACACCACGTCGCGCCCCGCAGCCGCCAGCAGCGCCACCATGTCTTCGGTCGCTTGCGCGAGCCCGCCCAGCGAGCCGCGTGTCGCCATCGATCGGATGAAAACCCCCGGGTCGCCTGCGAGTGCCTGCATCCGGATCCGATCGCCCAGGATGGCCCCGCCGGTCTTCGGGCTCGTTGGGTCCACCGCCAGAATCCCCACCGTTTTTCCCGCCGCCCGGAACTCCCGCGCCATCCGGTCCACCAGCGTGCTCTTGCCGGCCCCGGGGGGTCCCGTGATACCAACCACCCACGCCGAGACCGGCAGCGAACGAAGCTCCGCCAGCCATGAGCCGGCCCGCCCATTCTCGATCAACGTGGCCGCGCGCGCCACCGCCCGCGTCTCGCCCCGCCGGATCGCGTCGATCATTTCGACTTCAGCAGCTGCCGCGCGATCACCAGCCGCTGAATCTCGCTCGTCCCTTCGCCAATCGTGCACAGCTTGACGTCACGGTAAAACTTCTCCACGCCGTACTCCTTGATGAAGCCGTACCCTCCGTGGATCTGCACCGCCTCGTCGCACACCTTCACCGCCATCTCGCTGGCGAACAGCTTCGCCATCGCCGACTCCTTGTTCACGCTCCTCTTCTGCGAATGAAGCCAGGCCGCCCGGTAGGTCAGCAGCCGCGCCGCCTCGATCTGGGTGGCCATATCCACCAGCTTGTGCTGAATGGCCTGGAACTCGGAGATGAATCGCCCGAACTGCCGCCGCTGCTTGGAGTACTTGAGCGCGGCGTCATAGGCGCCCTGCGCGATACCGATCGACAGCGCCGCGATGGAGATGCGGCCTCCGTCCAGGATCCGCAGGCTGTCGACAAACCCTTCCCCCTGCCGCCCGAGCAGACCCGACCGCGGCAGCCGCAGGTTGTCGAAAATGACTTCCCCGGTCGCCGACGCCCGCATCCCCAATTTGTTCTCTTTCCGTCCCAGCCGGAATCCGGGCGTGGAGGTGTCGATCAGAAACGCGGAAATTCCATGATGCGACGCCGCCCGGTCCGTGACGCACATCCCCACGCACACCTGTGCGTAGTGGGCGTTGGTGCAAAACGTCTTGGACCCGTTCAGCACCCAGTAGTCCCCTTCGAGAACCGCCTGACTGCGGGTTCCCCCGGCGTCCGAACCCGCTTCCGGCTCCGTCAGCGACCAGCAGCCGATCCACTCGCCCCTGGCCAGCTTTGGAAGATACTTCCGCTTCTGCTCCTCGTCTCCGGCAAGGTAGATGTGGTTCGAACACAGGGACGTGTGCGCCGCCACGATCAGCCCCACCGACGGATCCACCCGCGAAAGCTCCTCGATGATGATGCAGTAGCTCAGATAGTCCAGGCCGGCGCCGCCGTACTCCTCCGGGAACACCGAACCCATGTATCCCAGCGGCCCCATCTTGCGGATGACGTCGAGCGGAAAGATGTTGCCTTCATCCCACTCGAGCACGTGAGGCGCGACCTCCCGCTGCGCGAAGTCGCGCACCGCCCGCCGCAGTTGTTCCTGCTCCTCGGTGATCTGGAAATCCATAGGCTGGCAGTGCGCCCCGGAATTCGTCGTTCGGCCTGCCGCTCCCCCTAGCTGATCTCTTCTTTGACCGGGTCCCAGTGGACGGTCTTCCCCTGGCGGTAACTCTCCACCGCCATCCGGCAGGCGACCGAAACGCGGAAGCCCACGTCGAACGGGCAGTTTGTCTCCGCCCCGCTCCGGATGCAGTCGAGGAAGTTCTGCATGTGGGCGGCCTTACCCGTCTTGGTCTCCCCCGCCAATTCCTTCTCGTTCGGCAGATTCACCTTCTGCGGCACGTACTGGATGTGCGTGCTCCGGAGGATCGTCCCGTCCGTGCCCAGAACGTTCTCGCCCGACCCGAGTTGGTTGTTGCCGAACCCCGACGCCCACGTGAACAGGATCTCCTCCGGGTGTTCCATGGCCACGCTCATCGTGTCCGGCACCTCCCGCCCGTCCTTCCACAGGTACACCCCGCCGACCATCGTCGCCGACTTCGGAATCTGCAAGTTCAGCACCTTGTACCAGAAGGAAAGCTGGTGGCACATGTTCTCGTACACGTTGCCGCCCGAATAGTCCCAGAAAAAACGCCAGTTGGCGTAACGGTTGGCGTCGAATTCCCTTTGCGGCGACTCGCCGAGAAACTGCTTCCACAACACGTTCTCCGGCGTCATGTCCGGATACACCGGACGCGCCCACTGCGGCTTTCCGTGTGGCGTATTGCGGTACATGTGCGATTCGATGGCCGTGATCCGCCCCATCTTCGAGGGCGTCGCGAAACGCAGCGCGTCGATCACCTGCCCCGATGAACAGGACTGATGCCCGATCTGAACGACCTGTTTGCCGGCCGCCTTCCTGTAGGCCGCGCGCATCCGCTTGGCGTGGTCCACCGTAAAGGCCATCGTCTTTTCCTGGTAGACGTGTTTTCCAGCCTCGATCGAAGCGGTAAAGTGCTCGCAGTGGAGGTGTTGCGGGGTCGCGATAAGAACGGCGTCAACCCCTTTGTCCTCCAGCAGATAGCGGTAGTCGAGATACGTCTTCGCGTTCGGCGCGACCCGCTTGGCCTCCTCGAGACGCCGCGTGTAGATGTCGGCGAACGCCACCATCTCGGTGTTCTCGCACGACATCGCCTCCCGCACCAGTTGCATGCCCCGGTCTCCCGGACCGATAATTCCCACCCGGATTCTTTCGTTCGCCCCTAGTACGGCGCCCGGAGTGGCCAGCGTGGTGGCGATCCCCCCGGCCACCTTGCCGATAAAGTTCCTCCTCGAATCCGGAATGCGCGCTTTCATGTGATTCGTAGCCTGATTCATGGCGGAAAACCTTTTTCGGGGACTGACTACAGTATACTGACACGAGGAATGAAGAGGCGAGTGGTAGTCACCGGTATCGGTGCAGTCAGCCCGAACGGTATTGGACGGGAAGCATTTTGGAAGGCTTGCAAAGAAGGAATCAGCGGCGTAAAGCGCATCACCCGGTTTGACCCGGAATCTCTCGCCGTCCGGATTGCCGGCCAGGTGGACGGGTTCGAAGAGGAAAAGTGGGTCGAACCCAAAGACCGGCCCCACGTCTCACGTGTCGTCCCGCTGGCCCGGGCCGCGACCGCCGAAGCCATTGCCGACGCCGGAATCGACCCCAAAAGCATGACCCGCGACCAGCTTCGCCAGATCGGCGTCCTGGTCGGCTCGGGCGGCGGAAGCCAGGAATTTACCGAGGAGCAGTACCGCCTCTGGTACTCCGGAAACTGGCGCCAGTGCAGCGTCTATTCCGTCCCCACCACCACCATCGGCACGCTCGCCAGCGAAGTGTCGATGCACTTCGGCTTCCGCGGACTCTCCCACGTGGTCTCCACCGGCTGCACCTCCTCGACTGACGCGATCGGCTACGCCTGCCGAAATATCCAGGCGGGCGTCCTCGACATCGTGATCGCCGGTGGCGTCGACGCTCCGATCGCCCCCCTGATCATGCGCGGATTCCTCGCCATGCGGATCATGAGTTCCCGCTGGAACGACGAGCCTCAGCGCGCCTCCCGCCCGTTTTCAAAGGACCGGGACGGCTTCGTCATCGCCGAGGGGGCCTGGTTCTTCGTTCTCGAGGACTTCGAGCGGGCCCGCGCCCGAGGCGCGCAAATCTACGGGGAAATCGCCGGCTATGGCTCCACCTGCGAGGCTTTCCACCGCGTCCGGCTCGAGGAGACCGCCGAGGAACCGGCGCGCGCCATGGGCCTGGCGATGGAAGAGGCGGGCATCCCTAAGACCGAAGTCCAGTACATCAACTATCACGGCACTTCGACCGAGTTGAACGACCGAATCGAGACGAAAGCGGTCCGCATCGCCTTCGGCGACTACGCGGACAAACTGCCCGGTTCGGCTCTGAAAAGCCTCATCGGTCACCCCCAGGGCGCCTGTGGAGCCGCCGGCCTGGCGGCGACGCTTCTCGCCATGCGCGACGGCTGCGTGCATCCCACCCTCAACGTCGACATGCCCGATCCGGAATGCGATCTCGACTACGTGCGCTCCCGCGCCCGCAACCTCGAGATTGAAAACGCCATCTGCAACTGCATCGCCTTCGGCAGCAAAAACTCCGCACTGGCGGTCCGCCGGGTGTGAGCGCGGCCGCCGGGCCGTTTCCCGGCTGCCCTTTCTTCGCTACACTGACAGAAGAACCCATTGGTACCGGTTTTCGCAGCGGTGGCCCGTCTCACCGGCCGATGCGCCCTCTGGCTCGCGGCGGGAACCGTCCCCCTCTTCGCCCAGTCCGGAACGCTCGACGGCCACAAGTCCCTGTTTGCCGTCCTGGCCGCCATTAACGCCGCCGGCTACGACGCCGGATTGGATTCCAACGCCTGCCATCCCCTTCGCAAAGCCATCCGGGCGGAGATCGCGAAGCGCAACCCGCCCGTCGTGGCCGACATCCGGGACTTCATGCGCCAGCATCGGCAGCAGGACGATGTCTGGGAACTCCGCATCTACATCTCCCTGGGGCTTCTCACCGACGGCCCCCCGAAATTCAATTGGAGGATCAAAGAGTACCAACTGCCACCGGATGTCGCCTCCCTGAAAGAGATGATCCCCCTGCTTCAGAAGTTCTCCCAGCAGGCCGGCATCGAGGAACTGTGGCGGAATTCCCAGCCCGCCATCGAGGAAGTCATCGCCCGGTATCAACCCTCCGCGTCAAAGGCCATCACCGAGATTTCAGCCTATCTGCGCGCACCCCTCGGCGGAACCTTCATGGGACGGACCTACCAGGTCGTGATCGACCTTCTCGGCGCGCCCAATCAGATCCACTCGCGCGCGTTTCTCGACGACTTCTTTCTCGTTGTGACCCACTCGGCTGAGCCCCAGTGGCGCGACATCCGCCACTCGTACGCGCAGTACCTGCTCGATCCCCTCTTCACCCGCCACGGCGCCCTGGTGGAAAAATACCAGGCACTCGGCGACTACGCCCAGGGCGCTCCGTTCCTGCCGGACCACTACAAGCAGGACTTCCTCCTGTTCTCCACCAAGTGCCTGATTCGCGCCATCGAGTCGCGGCTCGAACCGGATGCCTCCCGCCGTCAGGCGCTGGTCGACCAGGCGATGGGGGAAGGCTACATTCTCACCGCCCACTTCGCCGAACAACTGCCGGCCTACGAGAAACAGGAAACGGCGATGAGCCAGTACTTCCCCGCCCTGTTCAACTCGATCAACCTGAGAAGAGAAGAACGTCGGATGACCAGCCTCGAATTCTCCAGCAAGGAAGTCATCCGCAAGGCGAAACCCGTCGCGCCGCCCCCGCCGCCCGAACTCTCTCCGGCGGAGAGGTCGCTCGAGGAGGCCGAGGACCTCTATGCGGGACGTAAACTGGACGAGGCCCGAGCCGTCTTTCAGCGCGTCCTCGGAGAAACGGATCAGAATTCGCTTCAGGGGAAGGCGTATTATGGTTTAGGCAGGATTGCGGCGCTTAAGAAGGATCCTGAAACCGCGGAGAAGCTCTTCCTCAAGGCGCTTGAGTTGGGTCCCCCGCCGGCGGAAAAGTCCTGGACGCTGGTCTTCTTGGGCCGCTTGTCGATGTTGGCGGGCGAGGTGGAGCGGGCGGCCGGACACTTCGATGCGGCGCGTAAGTTGGAAGGCGCTTCGCCCAAAGCAAAGGAGGCGGCTGAGGCCGCCTGGAAAGACGCGGCCCGGAAGCTAGGCGGGCCAGAAAAGAACTGAGGAATTGGAATGAAGAATCTGATAATGACTCTGGCGGCGATTGCCCTCTCGGCCTCCGTCGCACTGGCTCAGCCGAAAGTCAAGTCGAAGAAAGAAGCCGAGGCGGTCCAGGCGGTGTTCAACGCCGCCACGCCCGACGCCCGCATCGCCGCCGTCGAGTCCCTCCTGCAAAATTTCGCCGACACCGAGTTCAAGGCCATCGCCTTGCAGGTGGCGGCCGCCTCCGCGCAGGAGAAAAACGACTTCGAGAAAATGGTCATCTACGGGGAGCGGACCCTGGAAGCCGACCCGAAGAACTTCTCCGCCATGCTGATGCTCGGCTCCGGCTACGCCCAGCGCACCCGCGAGCACGACCTTGATAAAGAGGAAAAGCTCAAGACCGCCGAAAAGTATTCCAACGGCGCGCTGGAAGCCCTGAAGACCGCAGTCAAGCCCCGCCCCGACATCACCGACGAGCAGTGGGAGGGGGCCAAAAAGGACTTCGCGGCCCAGGCCCACGAAGCCCTCGGCATGGTCGCCATCACGCGCAAGAAGTACCCCGAAGCGATCGAGCATTTCAAGACCGCCATGGCCACCGCCGCCACGCCTGACGTCACCACCAAGGTCCGCCTGGCAGCCGCCTACAACAGCGACGCCAAGTGGGACGACGCCCTCAAACTTCTCGACGAAGTGCTGGCCGACGCCAACCTCAACCCGGCCGTCCGCCAGTTCGCCGGTCAGGAAAAGCTCAAGGCTGCCATGGGAAAGGCGAAGAAATAAGCGGCCTTGGACGGGATGACCGCGGACCTCGACGCTCTTGAAGAGCGTCTCGGCTACGTCTTTACGGACAAGTTGTACCTTCATCGCGCCCTGACGCACAAGTCCCGGGCCTTCGAGATCCCGGCCAGCCAGCAGAGCCCTCTCGCCGACAACGAACAGCTCGAATTTCTCGGCGACTCGATCCTGGGCTTCGTCGTCAGCGAACTGCTCGTCCGCCGGCATCCCTCTTTCCCCGAAGGACGCCTGTCGAAACTGAAGGCGTACCTGGTCAGCGCCAGCCACCTCTACAAGGTCGCCCGCGGTCTCGGCCTTGGCGCCCACCTCCTGCTCGGACGCGGCGAGGAGATGAGCGGCGGCCGCGAAAAGCGCGCCCTGCTCGCCAACGCCGTCGAAGCCGTCCTCGCGGCCGTGTACCTGGACGGCGGCCTGGAGCCGGCGCGCGACTTTGTGATTCGCCACGTCGTCGGCGACTTCGACCACGAACGCGGCGAAGACGAGTCCCTCGTGGTCGACTACAAAGCCGCGTTGCAGGAGGCGGCCCAGTCGCTCGGACTCTCCACCCCCCGCTACCTCATCGTGCGCGAGACAGGTCCTGAGCACAAGAAGATGTTCACCATCGAAGCGCGGATCGGCACGCAGTACGCCGCCCGCGCCGAGGGAAGCTCGAAAAAGGCCGCCGGGCAGCAGGCCGCCCAACGCGTCCTCGAGCAGATCCTCGCAGAACAGCAGCCCGAAGAAGCCGCCCCGTCGGACTGATCCCCGCCGCGAGTTCTCCCTTCACTTCACCCGGACCCGAGCGCAACGGATGTCGCCGTACTGGGTCTCGTCGCCGATTCCGATGTCGGACCACACCACTACAAGGTCCCCGCCCGCCAGTTGAACCACCGACGGATAACTCACCTGCCGGCGCAGTTTCGGGTCGGTCTCGGATCCGGCGGGTACCGAGGCGATTACCAGCGGCTCGCCCCAAGTCGCGCCGTCGTCCTCCGACACCCGCATCGTCAGCGGATTCCGGTAGCGCTCATGGGCGTTGTGCGTCAGCACGATCCGGCCGTCCTTCAACCGGAACAGGCTGTGCGAACTTCGGGCCGCCACGATGGTTGTTTTCTCGGCCGCGGACCACGTCTCCCCCTTGTCGCGAGAAATCGCCCTCCAAAGCGCCCCTCCCCCCGTCCGAAGGAACATCATCACAGCCCCGGACTTCAGCTCTACTATCGTGGGCTCGTCCTGCCCCTGCGGCGTGGCTACCTCACCGGTGTGCTTCCATGTCTTGCCGCCATCAGCCGACTTCAACACCCCCGCGCCCGGCGCGCGCATCCGCGTCACCGGCAGCAGCAGTTCCCCGGTCGTCAGCTTGATTCCGTTGTTCCGGCAATTGATTCCCCGTCCCGTCGCCGCCTCCGCCACCGGAGTCCACGTCTTGCCATCGGTCGAACGGTGATAGATCTGAAACGACCGCTCGCCCACGTTCTCCTGTTCGTTGCTGACGAACGGCCACCGGATCCACCGCCCTGCTGAGAAGAACAGCCACAGCCGGTTGGTGTCGCGCAGAAACGCCGGGTCGAAGTCCGATCGCCGCGGAAAGTCCTGGAACTCCACCGCCTTGCTCCAGGTCTTGCCCTCGTTCGAGGAGTAAGACGCCAGCAGCAGTTGGTTCACCGCGGCCTCGTAGGGGCCGGAAAACCAGATCGCCATGAGCCGGCCATCCGGAAGTTCGGCGATGTTGGCGGCGTGGTTGAACCCGGTCCGGTTCCGGGGGTCGTACGGGTCCGAATGAGGGTGTTGATACACTGTGGAGCGGCCCACGATCTCCAGCACAGCCGCGGCCAGCAATACGCCGAACATCATCGCCCTCCCGCCAGCGCTTCGATCGCTTCCAGTTCCTTGCCCGCCTCGGCGTACTTGCCCTGCGACCAGAGTTCCCGGTAGCGGCGCAGCCGTTGCCGGATCTGCTCTACACGGGCATCGGCGGGGCCCTGACCCGCCGCCTGTCCCGTTTCCGGCGCCTTGCCCCCTTCGGCAGCCTTCGGCGCACCGGCCGCGGCCGCCGCCGCGAGGCTGACCCCGCTGAGCTCCGCCAGAGCCTCTTCATACGTGTTCCGGTAGATCAGCGTATTTCCCATGGCCACGACGACCTTCTGCAACTGCGGCATCCGCGCCTCGGCGGCCTGGATGTAAATCGGCTCCACGTACAGGAAGGAGTCCTCGATCGGCAGCACAAGCATCTGCCCCCTTAGCACCTCCGACCCCTTCTGGCTCCACAGGCTCAGGTCCCGCGAAATCTCCGGCGCCTGGTCGATGCGTGCTTCGATCTGCATCGGTCCGAACATGAGCTGCTGCTTGGACAGTTGCAGAACTTCGAGATCGCCCAGCCGTTCCCCGTCGCAGTGCGCCACCATGAGCCCGATCAGGTTGTCTTTGTTCAGCGGAGTGAACGGCAGCATGAGCAGAAACTCCGGCTTGTCGCTGCCCGGCAGCGACGCCACGACGTAGGTCGGCGGCAGAGGCTGGCGCCGGCTGTCGCGGCCGTAGACGTTCCGCGCAATGTCCCAGATATCCTCTTTGTTGTAGAAAGCCTGCGGATCCCGCATGTGGTAGGTCCGGTAGACTTCCGCCTGGGCCCGGAAGATCGTCTCCGGATACCGCAGGTGGGCCCGGATCGACGCCGGCATCGCCGCGGCCGGTTGAAAGAGCCCCGGAAAAAGCCGGGAATAGGCCTGGACGATCGGATCGGATGGATCGAACAGGTACAAACGGATCTCGCCGTCGTAGGCGTCGACCGTGGCCTTCACCGAGTTGCGCATGTAGTTGGTCCGGACGTTGCCGACCCGAATGTTATGGGAGTAGGGATGGCTGTCCGACATCGTGTAACCGTCCACCGTCCACACCAGCCTCCCCTCCCCCGTCACCACAAGATATGGATCCTCGTCCCAGGTCACGAAGGCTGCGGCGGTCTTGAGGCGCTCGCGCACATTGCGCCGGATCATCATCCGGCTGTCGCTCGTGAACAGCCCCGTCAGGATGACGTTGGGATCCGCGTTTCTCAGCGCGGCCGCGATTCGCAACGGGAACGAGGAGATCGGAAAACCGCCTTTGCCCTCGTACCGTGTGAAGACGCTGTCGTTGCCCGACGGATAGCTGAACTCCTTCTCGCCCGTGCGGACAAACACGGGCTCATGAACGACTTCGCCGAAGTAGATCTCCGGGCGCGTCAGCTTCAGGCTGGACGTGCGGATTCGCGGCGGCGCGTCCTGCACGAAAAGGTGCGGCAGCCCGTCGGATGTGATCCGGTTGGCCTCCGCCATCACCATGCCGTAGCCGTGCGTGTAGATGAAGTGCGGATTGATCCATCTCTTTCGCGCATCCGGCAGTTGGTTGATGTCCAGCTCCCGCGGAGTCAGCAGCACCTGCTGAAGCTTGCCGTCGATCGTGTAGCGGTCGACGTCGCTGTCGGCGAACACGTAGTATGGCCGCAGCGCCTGGATCTGCGTCACCGTGTCGTGGAACGCCCGCCAGTCCCACAGCCGGACGTTCTCGAGCAGCGGCCGGTGCCGGTTCGGGTCGATCCGCGTCTCCATCCGCGTGTTGAACTCGCTTTCCTTCATCCTCCGGTCCAACCCGAAGGCGTGCCGTGTCGCCTCGATGTGCCGTTCGATATACGGCTTCTGGAGCGAGATCTCGTTCGGGCGGACATACAGCGTGGTCACCGCCCAGGGCACGATCCCTTGCGCCAACTGCATCACGACCAGAATCAGAGCCACTCGCCATTTCCCGAAGGCGACTGCTGCGGCGCTCACCACGGCGGCGGCCATGAACAGGTACAGAATCGGTAGCCGGACGTGCTCGTCGACGTAGTCGATGCCGACCAGAAATCCGTGGTCGCTCACCACCAGCGCATAGCGCTCGAGATAGAAACTTACGGCCAGTCCCAGCAGGAACACCACCGCCGCGCCGCGAAGGAAATGCGATTCGAACCCGAAGTCGAATCCTCGCAGGTCGATCTCACCGCCGCGCTGCGCCACACCGATCTGGGTCCGGATCTGCGACAGGCGCCCGGCGGCCCAGTAGACCACGCCCGCCAGCACCGCCAGGCCGATGACATAACGGTAGGCGACCTGGTAGAACGGCAGCGAGAACAGGTAGAAGCCCAGCGGCTCCTGAAAGAACGGATCGCGCCAGGCTGCCGCCTCGCCGCCGACGCCCCGGCCGCCCAGGTATCGCATCACGGTCCACGAGTCGATGGTCGCCATGGCCAGCAGCAGGCCCGCTCCGAGCGCCCCCAGAACCGAGAAGCGGACCGCCCCCGGCATGTCTCCCAACCCGTGTCCCCCGCTCTTCAGTCCCCGCGCCAGCGCCACCCAAAGCGCCAACCCGGCGGCCAGAGCGCAGGCGGCCACCGGTGCGAACCCGTAGACCATCAGGTTGATCCAGGTCTGCGTCTGGCCGATTTCCTTCCACCATTCGTAATCGATGACGGTATCGGCGATCAGCCCGCTGCCCAACAGAACCGCGAGCGCCGCGATGAGGTACCACATTGAAGAGGATCTCCTTTCAGGAGCCGCCGCCGGAGCGGTTGTACACGGTCCGCTCACCACCCCGGGACCATACGATCTCGCCGCCCACCACTGTCGCCATGGGCGCGCCGCGCAACTGCCGTCCGTGATACGGCGAGTTCTTGCTCTTGGACAAAGTCCTGTTCACATCGTAGGTCCAGACCAGATCCGGGTCGAAGACCGTCACGTCGCCCGGATAGCCCGGAGCCAGCTGCCCCCGTTTGAGGCCCAGCACCCTGGCGGGCCCGGTCGTGTACAACCCGATCATCCGCATCAGCGAAATCATCCCGGGATGCAACAAGTACTGCGCCGTAACGCCGATCGCCGTCTCCAGGCCTGTGATTCCGAACGGGCACCGCTCGAATTCCTGCATCTTCTCGCTGCCGGCGTGTGGGGCGTGGTCGGTCGCGATCACCTCGATGGTTCCGCCGGCCAGCCCCCGCCTCACGGTCTCGATGTCGCGCGTGCCGCGCAGCGGCGGACGCATCTTGTAGTTGCTGTCGTAGGGCAGCGAGTCCTCGTCCGCCAGGGAGAAATGGTGCGGCGTCACCTCGCAGCTCACGCGAAGCCCTTTGGACCGGGCGTAGGCCACCATCTCGACGGCGTTGGCGGTGGAGATGTGCGCCACGTGGTAACGCGCTCCCGTCAGTTCGGCGAGCAGAATGTCCCGGGCCACCATGACGTCTTCGGACGCCCCGGGAATTCCGCGCAGCCCCCGCCGGACCGACGTGAAGCCCTCGTGCATGTCGCCGCCGGCGCTGAGGTTGAGATCCTCGCAATGGTCGATCACAGGCAGGTTCCAGCCGGCCGCCAGTTCCATCGCCCGCCGCATGACGCGCGAGTTCATCACCGGACGCCCGTCGTCGGAGATCGCCACGATCCCCGCCTGCTTCATCGCGCCGATCGAAGCCAGCTCTTCGCCCGCGCTGCCCTTGGTGATCGCGCCGATCGGAAACACGTTCACCGGCGAGTGACGCCGCGCCCGCTCGATGATGTAGCTCGTCACGGTCGCGTTGTCGTTCACCGGAGCCGTGTTCGGCATGCAGCAGACGGTCGTGAAACCGCCCGCCGCCGCCGCACGCCCGCCCGACTCGATCGTTTCAGCGTACTCGAAGCCCGGCTCGCGCAGATGCACGTGCATGTCGATGAACCCCGGCGCCACCACCAGGCCCGTCGCGTCGTAGCAGCAGTCGGCGGCGATGCCCAGGTTCGCCCCCACCGCTGCGATCTCGCCGTCCACCACCAGCACATCGGCGACGCCGTCCCGCCCCGAAGCCGGATCCATCACCCTCCCGTTGCGCACCAGCAGCGATCTCATGTTTCGTTGAGAACCTTCTCGAGTACCGCCATCCTCACAGCCACCCCGTTCTCCACCTGGCTCAGGATCACCGACTGCTGCGAGTCCGCCACTTCACTCGCCAGTTCCCGTCCCCGGTTGATCGGCCCCGGATGCATCACCAGCACATCCGGCTTGGCCAGACCCACGTGCTCCAGCCGGAGGCCGTAGAATCCGAAATACTCTCCCGGCGGAAAGGGCGTCTCATCCTGCCGCTCGAGTTGAACTCTCAGCATCATGATCACATCCGCGCCGGAGATCGCCTCGCGCATGTCGTAGGTCAGCGTGACGTTCGGCGCCAGTTGAGCCAGTTGCGGCGGCAGCAGCGTGGGCGGGCCGCACAAGACCACCTTCGCTCCGAACTTGGAAAGTAGGTACATGTTGGACCGCGCCACGCGGCTGTGGGCGATGTCCCC
>Ga0073934_10000964_pt1 | contig 74532 bp, 59 predicted proteins | sample LarsenN4metaG_FD_76834 | JGI IMG/M metagenome (GOLD analysis project Ga0073934, IMG submission 76834) | Hot spring sediment bacterial and archeal communities from British Columbia, Canada, to study Microbial Dark Matter (Phase II) - Larsen... ...
CATCGCGGCGTTTTCCTACCGCCCCTTGGCGAGCGCGCGCGCGCGGCCCATCATGGAACAGGGGCATCCGGTGGCGGATGCCCTGCCGGACATGAGCGGGCCGACCACCCTGGCCGGCGGTGCGCTCAAACCCTATCGCTGGACGGGCTGGAACATACCCCGCCACGGCTTGCGGCTCAAAGACTCCTATGCGATTCTGCGGAAGACGCTCGCGTCGCTGACGGTTCCGCCCGGTTTGACGGAGCGTCCAGTCAGCGGGGCCGTGACGGGCGGAACGGGCCGCGCCCCGGCCGGCGTGCCGGCAGGTCGCTAGGCGAATGGGCGTAATGATGGCCGAAAGATTGATCGCTGTTCTCACTCCGCTGCGCCGCCCGCGAGTCTTTCTGACCACGGTGATCGCACTGGGAGTGGTGGGTGCCGCCCTCACCTATGTGGTGTTGTTGAATCCGGGCGGCACCATCATGCGCTTATTTCGCTCGGTGCCGCCAGAGCGCTTCGGCACGATTACCATCGGGCCCTATCCCCAAGAGGAAGACTTCCCTCGCCTCAAGCAAGAGGGGGTCAAATACATCGTGACCTTGCTTGACCCGCGCCTTCCCTATGAGAAGCCGATGCTGGAGCGGGAGTTGGCGTTGGGGGCCAAGTACGGGATTACCGTAAAATCTTTCCCCCTCTTTCCGATGGACAGTATGCTCAAGACGGAGTTCTTCTCCGGCTCTTTGGAAGAGGAGAAGAAGGCCGTGGAATTCCTGGCCCACGCGGATGGACGCGCCTACGTGCATTGCTACCTGGGTCGGCATCGGGCGCTGCGGGTTCGGGACGCGCTCCTCAAGGCGGGGGTGTCCGAACGCTCCTTCACTCCCAGCGAGTTGGACAATGTCCTGAGCGCGGCCTATGAAGCGTTTCGGCGGAAAGATTACCCCCGCGTGCTATCCCTCCTCGAGCCTATGACGGTTAGGGATGTGGAGGTTGCCCACCGGCGAGGCTGGGCATACTATCACTTGGGCCGGATCGAAGAAGCCGCGAAGACGTTCCGCGAAGGGCTCGAGGGTCAACCCATGCACCCCCGGTTGTTGCTCGGCTCTGGCTACTGCTATCTGAGAAGCGGCGAACCGGTCATGGCCCAGAGGGAATTTGGCGCCGTGCTGGAGCAGATTCCGGGCAATCGCGACGCGCTGGTTGGCATCGGACTGGCCCACCTGAGTTTGGGGAACAAGGCAGAAGCCGCCCGGCTGTTTCGCAAGGTGTTGGAGGCTTACCCGGACAGCCGAGAAGTCAAAGAGTATCTGAGGTCCGCTGAGCGGCGCTAGCAACTTCCGCTCTGCGCGGGAAGCAGGGGTGGCACCCACAAAGACCGTGAGTCGCTGACACAAGCGAAGGGGCAGTAGCCAGGAAACAGAAATGCAAGTCGCACCAGGTCGCGGGTAACCGGAAAGCCGCCTGAGATCAAGACAGGAGAGAACCGAGTTGAGCATGGCTCCATCCAAGCGATTTCAATCGACGGCGTGGCCGAGGCGACTGCGGGCCGAGGGGCTTGCGGTGTCGCTGGTTTTTCTCCTGGTGACCGGCGTACCCCTGCTGGCGGCGCAGGCGCCGGCGGCCAAACCTCCAGGCAAACGCACTCCCTTCGAACTACTCCAAACCGCCCACACGCTATTCCTGCAGAGGGACTTCGAAGCGGCGCGCGAGTACTACATGGAAGTTCTGCCTGCGTATCCCAAGGATTTCGACGTGCTCAAGAACCTGGCGTTCTGCTTCTATCGGCGTGGGCCTAGGGGCTACGCGCAGGCCGCCAGCTATTACACGAAGGCACTTGCTATCAAACCGGATTCGGTGGAAGTCTCGGAGAACCTGGCGCGCTGCCTGGAAGGGCTCAACCGTCACGCCGAGGCCGCCGCCATTTACGAGAGGATGGCCCGGCAGCCCGGCGCGGCGGCGGTCAACTGGAAAAAGGCGGCGGAAGCTTATGCCGAAGCGGATCGCAACAGGCAGGCGCAGGCAGCCTTTGACGCCTACTTGGAGCGCGCCCCGAGCGATCTGTCGGCGCGCACCCGCCTGGGCGATCTTTATGGCCGGGAGAAGGACTATGCCAGGGCGCAGGAGCAATACCGAATCGTTCTGTCATCGAACCCCAACCACCCGGGAGCGTTGATCGGCATGGGCCGGCTCGCCTCCTGGCAGGGCCAGCATGAGGATGCGCTGAAATATTTCAACCGCATTCTTCGCCAAGACCCCAACCACGGCGAGGCGGAAACCGCCAAGGCCTTCACGCTTCTATGGATCGATCGATATGAGGAGGCTCTGGCGCTCTTCCAGAAGCTCCGCAAACGCCATCCGCGCAGCGGCGAGATCGCGCATGGCCTGGAGTTGACTGAAGCGGGCATCCGTCAGCGCGAGCTTCTGGCTGCGCGCGCGGCGGGAGATACGGCCAAAATCGAGCAGTATTATCGAGACCGCCTGGCAACGAATCCCAATGACGTTTCCTCCCTGAAAGCCCTGGCGGATGCTTCGGCGACGCCGGAGCGCTGCGAGGAGAGCATCAGCCTGAGCCGGAGAGGGTTGGCGATTCGACCTGACGACCTCGGACTCCAGACCCGCCTGGCGCGCTCCCTGGTCGTCTGCCAGCAGTACGCCGAGGCCATCGCGCATTACAAACACGTTCTCCAAAGCGATCCGAAATCGTCCGGGCTCCACACCGAACTGGGCTCGAGCCTGCTGCGGGCCAAACGCAATCCCGAAGCCATCGATGCGTTCCGGAGGGCGCTCCTCTACAATCCGCAGAGTACCGACGCCAAGCTCGGCCTGGCCCTGGCCCTCGCCGCCAATCGAAACTACGAGGAAGCACTGGTCAATTACGACGAGGTCTTGGCGACTTCACCCAATAACTACGACGCCCTGCAAGGGAAAGCATTCGTCCTCTCCTGGACCGACCGTTACGTCGAATCCCGCGCTATCTTCCAGAGTCTGGCGGCGAGAAAACCCGACGACCCGCAAAACACCGATGCCCTGAATCGAATTGCGGCGGCCGAAGAAGAAGCCAGGTGGGCCTCCTTGCGGCCCGCGAGCGGCGCACCCCCGCAGGATTGGGTCGCCTATTACGACAAGCGGCTGGAAGCCTACCCCGACGACCTCTCGGCCCTGAAGGCCCGCGCTTATCATCAGGCGCAACTGGACGACCTCGCCGCCAGCATCCAGGCGTACCGGCATGTTCTCGCCAAGGCCCCCGACGACATGGGCGCCAAGCGCGAACTGGCGCGGTTCCTGGCGCGCGACCGCCAATACGACGAATCCATTCGGCTCTACCAGGAAGTCTTGGCCACATCGCCGGACGACACCGACTCGCTCGAAATGCTCACGCGCGTTCAAGGATGGGCGGGCCAACATCGCGAGGCGCTGGGGGGCTACCAGAAACTGCTGGCCGCCAGCCCCGACAATACCGCCTATCGAGTGGAGGCCGCACGGCTGCAATTGCGCTTGCAAGACGCCACCGGCGCCCGGCAATCTCTCAACGCCATCCTCGCTGCCGAACCGCAGAATCGCGAGGCGCATGTTGAGCTCGCGCGCCTAGACATGCGAGAGGGAAACCGGACGGGCGCGCTCGGGCATTACGAAGCGGTTTTGAAGCAGGACCCCAAGGATTCCACCGCCCTGCTGGGGAAGGCGCAGATTTCCTATTACATGGGTGACTTGAAGCAAGCCCACGCGGCGGCTTCGCAAGTGGTGGCGGCCGTACCCGACAGCTTCGATGCCGTCTTTCTGCTGGCCACCATCGAACACGCGCAGCGTCATAGGAAGAAAAGCCTGGAACTGCTCAACCGCGCCGCCGCCCTCAGCCCCGACAATTCGGAAGTGGTCGCGATGCGCCGCCGGATTCGCGAGGAGTCGGCGGTGACGCTGCGGACCACCGCCTCGTTCGCGCGCGAAATCGGCCCGCCGAGTCGATTCGATCCCACGCGGGCCCTGCCTCATGAAGACCTGCGAACATTCGTCTACGGGGGCACACTCGGATTCGGGTTTCTGCCGCGCACCGATTCCTACTTTTCGATCACGGCGCTCCCTTCTTCCTCCCCCCTGGGCCCGACGGGGACGACCGGCATCTCAGGGGCGGTTGCGCCTCAGCAATTCCTCTACCGTCAAAGCACGCGGATCGGCGAAAGCTGGTCGTTCCGCGCCGGCGCGGGACTTGTGCGCTTTGGTCCGGGCGAAATCGTTCGCCTGCCCGGCGTCCCTAATGATTTTGCGTATTCCGCCACAACCAGCCCGCTCGGCCTGGTAGGGACGACTTACCGGCCCAACAAACGTTTCAGTCTGGATATCGGCGTCGACCACGTGCCCATCACGTACACGCCGACTTCGGTCAAGTATGGGGTGATGCGGTCACGTTTCAGCGGCGGTCTTCACTTCTTCTTTGATCCGCGCACGGACTTGGCCATTGGGTACGACTTTGCTCACTATCGCTCCAGTGCAATTGCTGGCCCCGAATACCGTGACAACGCCCACTTCGGCGAAGTCGACTTCAATCGCGTCGTCGCCACCTCCGACAACATCTCCTTTGACCTGGGTCTCGAGTCCGTCTGGTATGGTTTTGGCGGCCGTGATCGCGAGGTCTTCATGGGGTTCTTCAACCCCCGGCTCTACCAGCGCTACCTGCTCACTCCGCGCATCTATGGCAAGCTCTACGGTCCCGTCGGCTATGACCTGAGCGGCGGGGTCGGAACGCAGAAAAGCGATAGGGATAATCCCTGGAAGCTGGGCGGCCGCGTCAGCCCCGGTCTCACTTTCAAGGTCAGCGACCACGTCTCTTTCGGATTGGGATACACTTACTACAGCACTTCCCAGGCCTTCGGCACCCTGCGTGGGAACGCCTTCCGCTTGACGACGGATTGGAAGTTTTAGCCCAGCAACGAGGCGCGCACCGGCCGCTGCACCTCAACTCCCTTCGCTAAGGCTTGCCCCACGGAGTCTCGCTCCCACCTTGCCAGAGAAATCCGCGATCCACGGCGATCGCTTCGCCTTTGATCTCCTCCGGCGGCGTAGCGAGGCACGTCTCTCAACCCCACGTTCTATTGAGTGCTGCATAGTACGGCGAGGCCGTCTTCTGGAGCGGCGCTCTGTGAGCGCTGAATCTATCGGCAGTCATGGACGGCCCCTACGGCCCAGGTGTCACTTTGTTTTGCAGACCTCCATAATGACGAAAGGCGCGCGCAAGCATCTCATCGAAAAACAAGGGAAGAAGAGTCCACGCAGCCGCGCTATACTGAACAGCGTCGATCATCTTCGCGTTCGAATTCATGGAAGGGTGGAATTGCGCATCCTCAACCTCAGAAACGGGGGAAAGACAACCGATGGATTTGGCAGAACTGACCCGTCTCTACGACTTTCGGGGGCGGACGATAATCATTACGGGAGGAACGGGCATCTTGGGCGGCGATATCGCTTGCGCCCTGGTGAATTGCGGCGCCAATGTGGCGCTGCTCGATTTGAATTTGAAGCCCGCGGCGGCCTTGCTCGAGCGCATGGGCGAACGCGCCTCACAGGCCATGGCGGTCGAGGCGAATGTCCTGGACGTGGCCAGTCTGCGGCAGGCGGCTCACGCCGTTCTGGAGAAATTCGGCGGAGTGGACAGCCTTATTAACGCCGCCGGCGGCAACAAGCCGCAGGCCACCACCAGTCCCAACCTTTCTTTTTTCGATTTGCCGGTTGATGCTATGCGCTGGGTCTTTGATTTGAATATTCTCGGCACCATGCTCCCCTGCCAGGTCTTCGGCAAATTGATGGCCGAGAAGGGCCGCGGCACAATTCTCAACATTTCGTCGATGAATTCTTTCCGCCCCCTGACGCGCATTCCGGCCTATTCGGCGGCGAAGGCCGGCGTCAGCAATTTTACGCAATGGCTCGCCGTGCATATGGCCCAGCAATACTCGCCGAGGATTCGCGTCAATGCCATCGCGCCGGGGTTCTTTTTGACGGCGCAGAATCGCTTCCTCCTCTACGACGAGCAGACGCGGGAACTGACGCCGCGCGGACAAGCCATCATCGCGCACACGCCCATGGGCCGCTTTGGCGAGCCGGAGGATCTGTTCGGCGCGGTGCTGTGGCTGCTCTCTGACGCCTCGGCATTCGTGACGGGGATCATCGTACCCATCGACGGGGGTTTCTCCGCCTATGGAGGAGTGTGAAAACATGGCGCGCCGACTTGTCGGGACACGCGCCGGGCCCCCGGCATTGTCGAGAGGAGCTCCGCCTAGGGCGGCTTCCAGGGAGAGCCCACATGGTAATTGGTAAAGGCTTCGCGGACCGTTACCTGACGAGCGACGAAGTTCGCGAGATCGTCAGCGAGGGCGTAGACGCGCTCGAGGCGGACGGCCGGCGCGTGCTCATTATCATCCCGGACGGCACGCGCACCATGCCCGTCCCGCAGATGTTCAGCCTCTTCCAGGAACTGCTTCTGCCGCGGGCGCGCGCCATGGATTATCTCATCGCCCTCGGCACGCACCCGCCGATGAGCGACGCGCAATTGACGACGCATGTCGGTCAGCCGGTCGTCCATGGTCAGGTCGGGAAGATCCGCATCTTCAATCATCGTTGGGACGATCCCCTGGCGCTCACGACGCTCGGCACGATTCCGGCGAGTGAGATCGGGTCCATCACCGGGGGGTTGATGTCCGAGGAGGTCCCCGTCCGCCTGAACAAGCTCATCTTCGACTACGACCAGATTCTCATCTGCGGCCCCGTCTTTCCGCATGAGGTGGTGGGATTCTCCGGCGGCACGAAGTATCTTTTCCCCGGCATTGCCGCCTCTGAGATTATTAATTTTACTCACTGGCTGGGCGCGGTGATGACGAACTACAATATCATCGGCTCGGGCTATACACCCGTTCGCCGGGTGATCGATCGCGCCGCCGCGATGATTGACCGCCCCACCGCGTGCGCGGCTCTGGTCGTGACCTACGACGGGCTGGCGGGCTTGTATTTCGGCTCTCCCCACGAAGCCTGGGAGGCGGCCGCCGCGCTTTCCGCCGCGAAGCACATCATGTATGTCGACCAGCCCTTCCGCCGCGTGTTGTCCATTATGCCCAGACTCTACGACGATCTGTGGACCGCAGGCAAGGGCATGTATAAGATGGAGCCGGCAGTGGCCGACGGCGGCGAAGTGATAATCTACGCGCCGCACATTGATGAGGTCAGCTACACGCACGGCCGGTTGATTGACGAGATCGGCTATCACTGCCGGGACTATTTCCTCGCGCAGTGGGACAAGTACAAGCACTATCCCGGCGGGATCCTGGCTCATTCGACGCACGTCAAGGGATTGGGCACTTACGACGCCGCCACGGGCGTGGAGACGCCCCGCATCCAGGTCACCCTCGCCACGGGAATCCCCGAGGCGCGTTGCCGGCGTATTAACTTGGGTTATATTGATCCTAGCACTATCCATCTCGAGGAGTGGAAGAATCGCGAGAGCGAGGGCGTCCTGGTGGTGCCGCGCGCCGGCGAAATGCTCTATCGTGTGAGGGGCGCCACGAGCGCTGCGCCAGGCCAGCCTGGGAAGGCAGCGCTTTCCAGTGCGAGACGCTGAGCGTCCAGGGATCGCATTCTGAGCGGAGCCCGTCGACGCAGGAGTGCAGCCAAGGATCAGCAGCGGCTTGGGCCCAGGAAAAGACCGCAGATGCTTGGCCCAAGATGACAAAAGCGACCGTCGGTCGCCTCCAAGCCCCCTGGTGGAGACTCATCATGCCCAAAAACGTTGTCGTCGCTCAGTCTGGCGGGCCGACGCCCGTCATCAACAGCACCCTGCGGGGAATCCTCGATGCCTGCCAATCGATGCCGGGGAAATTCGGGACAGTTTACGCGGGCTATCACGGCATCGAGGGCGTGCTCCGGGAAGAGTTGCTCGACCTCTCCGCACAACCCGCGGAGGAGATCGCCCTGCTCAGCGTCACGCCGGCCGCGGGCAGCATCGGCACCTGCCGTTACAAACTCAAGGCCAAGCAGCAGGAAGACTTCGATCGAATCCTCAAGGTCTTCCAGGCGCACGACATCGGCTACTTCTTCTACATCGGCGGCAACGATTCGATGGACACAGCCGACAAGGTCGCCCGGCTCGCCGCGGAGCGAGGACTCGACCTCGTGGCGGTCGGCGGGCCCAAGACCATCGACAATGACGTCGGCGACAGCGAATTCAAACTGATTGATCACACGCCTGGCTACGGCAGCGTGGCGCGCTATTGGGCTCTAAGTATTCAGGGAGCGAATGAAGAGAATGCCGGGTCGTCGCCTTCCGACCCGGTGCTGGTGATTCAAGCCATGGGGCGCAAGATCGGCTTCATTCCCGCTGCGGCGCGCCTCGCCGACCCCCAGCGCGAGATGCCCCTGCAAATCTATCTTGCCGAATCCGGGCTCACCCTCGAAGCTATGGCCGACCTCATCAACGACGAACTCCGGCGCCGCGGCCGCTGCATTGCCGTGGTGAGCGAGGGCTTCGACGTGGGAAGTCTGGGCGAGGTGAAAGACAGCTTCGGGCACACCATGTTTTCTTCTTCCGGCATGACCGTCGAGCGCGTGCTCGTCAATTATCTGAATAAGGTGGGCCTGAAGGCGCACGGGGCGGCGCGGGGGAATCTGCCAGGCACCGACCAGCGCACCACGATGATCTACGCCTCCACCGTGGATCTGGAAGAAGCCTACAAGGTGGGGCAGAAGGCGGCGCAGATTGCCGTCGAAGAGGGTTCGGGCTACATGAGCACCATCCTGCGCGAGCCGGGCGAGATCTACAATGTGCGCTACGACAAGGTTGCGCTCCAGGAGGTGGCGAATTCCGAGCGTCGCTTTCCCGAGAAGTGGATCGCTGCAAATCGCATCGATGTGACGGATGATTTCGTGCGCTATGCGCGGCCGCTCATCGGCGATCACTGGCCTGCCGTCCCCCTCGTGGACGGCCGCCAGCGCTTCGCCCGCCTCGACAAGATCTTCGCATCGCAGAAACTGCCCAGTTACGTCCCGCAAGCGTTTCGGTGAGTTCTAAGCGGATATACGTCACCGTGAATCCCGATCCGACCGGGACGAAGGGTCTGCATCTGAGCCGGGCGGGACTCCAATGCAGAATCTTCGCCTGGGTCGCCATGGCAACCTTCGCGCCGAATCAGATCATCAGCGCAAGTGCTCGGCGAGCCAGACGATGTAGCGCGTGTTGCGGCGGCGGACTTCGGCGAGCAAATCCTCCGGCAACTCGTCAAGTTTTTCCTTGAAGAACCGCGTGTCGCCGTCGGGCGCATCCAGGTCCCGGCTGCCGACAATATTGCCGAGCCAAAAGATCAGAAAAAGATTTCCATCGACGCGTCCGCGCGCCGAATCACCCAAGCAGAACTCAAGACCTCGCTCGGCATACAACTCCGCAAGGTCGCTTTCAGTCCCGAAGGCGCCCGCCGCAGCGAACTTTCTGGCCCGGTGAACCATCCTCTCGAAAAGTTGGCGCCAGTATGACCCGGAGGGCTGTTCGGAGAGCACGTCGAGCAGTTGAAGCTGGAGCTCACCGGAGATTTTGTAGTTGACGCGGCCCGCGGTGGCTTTACCGATCGCTTCCAGCACCTCCGCCTGCTTGCCGCTCCCGGAATGGATGCTGAGCGTGCCGCCGAAATAGCGAGCGACCTCTGCAAGGTCGGCCATGCGCGCCCTGAGCTCGTCGATGGGTTTGCCGCGGAATTCCCGCGTGGCGCGCGGCACGAGTTCCGGCCACATCTTGTGGTGGCAGTAATCCTTCAAGCCGACGCCGCTCTCGGCGGTCGTCACCAGCGTGGTCGGGTAGGCCTGGCGCTTCTTGAAGCCGAGATTGGGGGCCAAAAGCTGTGCCGGACGTCCGCGCGCCTTCAGCCAGTGCGTGTAGAAAAGCAATTCCTGCGCCGTCGTGAGCGTTTCCGCCTCGTCGAGCGACGGCTCGAAGTCGAATTCCTCGCTCCGTGCGGCTCCGGCCTTGACGGCCCGAATCTCGTCGAAGAGTTCTTCGTTGAGTTTCAGGCTTGGGCCGAATTTGACAGCCAGCCGGATGATCTCCTGTCGCGTCAGCTGGTAGCGGGCTCGCGCCGTGGTGAAGGGTTGAGAGAATTCAGAGAGAATCCAGTGGCGCTCATCACCGGAGAACAACTGGTGAAACCGCGCCGTGACCGTCTCGTCGCCCCACGCCTGCGGATGGCGCGGATCGGCCTGGAGTTCAAACATCCGCGAAGTGTCGGTAGTGAACTTCGTGTAGCCGGCGGCGTGTCGGATGGCTTCTTTGACAACCGCCACAGACCGCTGGATCTCCTCCGGCGTGTTGCCGGAAACGATGAAGTGGTCGGCCTCGGCGGTATAGCCCTCGCGCCAGCCGCTGCGCACCGCTGCCCACAAACCGGCGTGGTAGAGATGCCCGATCGAAACCCGAGTATGGCCCGTGGCCGTCGGGTTCTCGCCGTCGCGCGCCGCAATCGCCTCATCGGTCGCCATCTCGCGCGTGGCGGAAAGTTGAACGGTCGAAGCCATGTTCACTTTCAGCTTGGCGAGTATCTCGCGATACGCCTCGAACACTGCGGGCAGACTGATCTCCGGGTGACGATTTCCCGCGGCAATCGCCGGTCGCGCGCGCTGCGGGTGGGGAAGAAATTCAGGCGCCACCTGCTCGGCCAGAATGCGGATGCTGGCGTGATCGCTCGACGCAAAGGGAATCACGAATACAGACGCTTCATCCCCTCCATTGAGCCGCACGTGAAAGCCATGCTCGATCGCCGTGAACCTTGATGCGACCTTCTGGGAGCATGCGGCGGCCTGCACCAGAACCGGCCGGGCATGGCTTTCCTCAAGAAGGTCGACGGAGACGTAGTAGTTCGAGGGATGCTCGGGATCTTCGGCGAGTGATCCAGGGTACATGCGCAACGATCGGAAGCCCAGTTCCTCCGCCTCCCGCGCGAGGCGTTCGCGCAGGTCTCGGGTGAGACTTTGCCCTCTGCACAAGTTGAGGATGCGTCCTGCGAGGATCTCCAACTCCCTCTTGTGGCTCTGCTCTCGAAGCTCGATGCTCATGGACGTGCGGCTCCCGGGTGTCGATCCGGCGCTATGCGACTCAACGCGAGGAGAGTTCGAGCGAAGGCATCCTATCACTAGGGGAAAAGTGCGGGCAAGGGGCAGTGAACAGTGAGTAGTGGAGAGCAGGAATCACTTCGTGTCGGTGAAGGTTTGGTGCGCGGGGACTCGCAGTGAACCTGCGGGTTAGATCCATTCGAGGGCGCCGCGCTTCCAGAGCCAGATGTAACCGACGATGAGGATGCCGAGGAAGACCATCATCTCGACCAGGCCAAACAGGCCCAGCACCTGGTACTGCACAGCCCAGGGGAAGAGATAAACCGTTTCCACGTCGAAGATCACAAAGAGAAGGGCCACGATGTAAAAGCGCACCGTGTAGCGGCCGCGGGCGTCGGATTCCGGCGTGATGCCACACTCGTACGGCATGATCTTTTCGGGCGTGGGATTGAACTTCGGGCGAATGAACTTCATGACCCACAACGTCACAATCGGAAACGCCGCGGCAATCACGAAGAAAATCAAGATCGGTCCGTAGGAGTTTAGCATTTCGGAGTCTCCTCCACATGAATCGCGTTCATGATAGCACAGGCTGGCACGAGGAGGCTCCTCATTCTATGCCCCTCCGCCGGGAGTGGATTGGGCCGCGCTTGCCATGATCCGTGTGACGCGGACCCTGTTTAGCGATGTTTGCGGTCCCCAATCAGCTGTCACGACCAGCTAGTGGGCGGTCTTGCCCCGGAGCAAGTCGATGATATGGGGCAGCAGGTCGATGATGGTTTCGAGCGAATCGGCGGCGCCCGCCGGGCTGCCGGGAAGGTTGACGATGACCTTGCCCCGGCACACGCCGACAAGGCCGCGAGAGAGGGCAGCGGTGCGTGTCTTCTTCATACCTTCCCTGCGCATTAGCTCGGCGAGGCCGGGGACATCGCGTTCGATTACGGCTCGCGTGGCTTCCGGGGTCACATCGCGCGGGCCGAGGCCGGTGCCCCCGGCGGTGAAAACACCTTCGCAGTCGTGAACCTCGGTGAGGGCTTCGAGCCGCGCGCGAATCAACTCGTATTCATCGGGGAGGATTTCGCAGGAAAGCACCGACCAGCCGTGCACCTCAAGCACCTGGCGGACGGCGGGACCGGAGCGGTCCTCGCGTTCGCCGCGAGAGGCGGCATCGCTCAGGACCAAAATGTGGGCGCGCAGGCTGGAAGGCATAGAGCTGACGAGCCGCTCCGGCTACCCCGCATCGCGGTTGGCCTCGTCGAGCAAGCGGAGGCCTTCCATCATCAATCCCTGGGTCGGCATCGTCGTCGTGTGTTCGGAGGTGGTCTTGGAGAAATCGAGTTCCCAGTCACCCTCCGTCCAGGTGAGGACCTTGAACACGGCCTCATCGCCCACCAGTTTGCCGTAGGTGGCGTGCGTCACCTGACCCTCGACGAAGTAGAGGACGCATTCGTCGGGGCCGTTATGGAGGATCAAGGCGCACGTCTTGCGCCCCTGCTCGAGAGAGGTCATCCAGTCCAGCAGGTTCATCTCCGCCAGGCGGCCGGAGACGCGCCCGCCGCGCGCGCCGGTGGCTTCCATGCGTTGCTGGTGGAGGCGCGCCGTGATGCGGTGCGCCTGCTCGGCGAGTTCGCGCACAAAGAAGGGCTTGACGAAGTATTCCTCCACGCCGTCCAGCAGCATCCGCAGATGCTCGTCGATCTCCTTCTGTGAGGCCAGGAAGCAGAAGGGAATATTCCTGGTGGCCTCGCGCGCACGCAGCTTCTCGAAGAGCGCACGGCCGTCCATGACCGGCATGGAAAAATCGGAAAGAATGAGGTCGGGTTTGCTCTCGATCGCTTTCATGAGCGCGTCGGCACCATCGGTCGCGGTGATCAGTTCGCCGCACTTCTCCAGGCTCTTGACGAGCAGTTGGAGGATGGTGGGATTATCGTCCACCACGAGAATCTTCAGGGCTGCCGGCATGATTGCGAAACCTGAAACTTGAACTCAGCGCCTTGCCCGGTATGCGCCGCTCTTGCCACCGGTCTTTTCGAGGAGGCGCAAGCGCCCGATTTCAATCCCTTTGTCGAGGGCCTTGCACATGTCGTACACGGTCAGGGCCGCGACCGCCGCGCCGGTGAGCGCCTCCATCTCGACCCCGGTCGGGCCGGTGGAGCGGACCGTTGCCGTAATCAACACGCCATTCTTGCACAACTCCGCCTGCACATCAATGTGGCTGAGCATCAGCGGATGACATAGCGGAATCAACTCCGCGGTGCGTTTGGCGCCCGCGATCCCGGCCACGCGAGCGATCTCCAGCGGATTACCTTTGGGATTCTTCCGCAGAGCGCGTAGGGTGCCTGGCTGCATCTTCACGAGCGCGCTGGCCACCGCTTGGCGCGCGGTCTCCGGCTTTGTCGAAACGTCCACCATGCGGACGCGGCCGGCTGGGTCGTAATGACTGAGGGGCGATCTGCCGTCGGTCGGTCGGGCCATAGGCTAGGGAAATTCGAAAAACGGAAATCGAAAATCGTTCGCCCTTTGCGGCAAGATCCTTCTCTCCGGGCGCGCTTTTCGTACCTCGCCATTCGATTTTTGTTTCCGCATTTTTGTCCAGCCCGTCATCCCCGCCGGGGCAGTACGTCCACCCAATCCCCGGCTGCGAGGTCGGTCTGCTCGGGGTGGATTACCAGAAAGCAGTTGGCCACCGCAAGCCCCACGAGATCTCCCGAGCCCAGCCAGCCCACCACGTCCACGAAGGGCTCACCCTGCCTGACTTCAACGCGCGCCGGGGTGAACACGGTCAAATCCAGTTTCTGGCGGAAGGGTTGGCCGAGCCGCGCGCGCAAGAAAATCGGGGGCTCGAACTCGGCGCCGCCGAGCCAGGCGATCGTCGGCCGCGCGAAAAGCTCAAAGGTAACATACGTTGAAACCGGGTTTCCCGGCAAACCAAAAAAGGGCTTCTCTTTCGCTTGACCAAAGACCAGCGGCTTCCCCGGCCGGATGGCCACGCCCTGGACGTGGAATTCCGCGCCCAACTCTTCCAGCACGTGGCGGACGTGATCGTACTTGCCCTTTGAAACTCCGCCACTCACCAGCAGCAGATCGGAGTCGAAACCTTCCTCGATCAGCCGCCGCAGCGCGATCTTTTCATCCGGAGCAATGGGCAGCCGCTGGGGAATTCCGCCCGCCTCGGCCACTTGCGCGGCCAGCGCGAAGGCGTTGCTGTTGCGGACTTGAAACCACTCCGGCCGGCGCTCGAGGGGCACCACCTCGTCGCCAGTCGGGAGGATAGCCACCTGGGGCGGCCGGTAGACGTGAATCTGAGATTTTCCCACCGACGCGAGCAGCCCGATTTCCCCAGCGCCGAGGCGCCGGCGACGTCGGAGCACGAGTGCGCCCGCCGAGGCTTCACTTCCCCGCTCGACAACGTTCTCGCGCGCCACGACTGCCCGTTCGACTCTCACCAGCGATCCCGCGGCTTGAACATACTCCAGCATGACGACGGCATCGGCTCCCGCAGGCAGGGGCGCTCCGGTCATGATCGCGACACACTCCCCCGGGCCAAGGACTCCGGAGAAATGCTCGCCCGCGCGCACCTCACCCCGACAGGTAAGCGTGGCGGGAATCGCCGCGACATTGGCCGCGCGAACCGCGAAGCCATCCCGCGTGGCGCGAGGGAACGGCGGATAATCGCGGTCCGCTACGACGTCCTCAGCCAACACGCGCCCGCGTGCCTGATCGAGCGGCAGTATTTCCGTTGGGGGATCACGCTTCGACTCGAGCAGCTTCTGCTCAATGGTGGCGAGCGCTGCTTGAAAGGAAAGCATGGAACAAGTCGTCCGTGGTCGGTTGTCAAAAGCCGGTTGGAGGTTGTCGGTCCTCCGGAGGGCGAGAAAGCATCGTTCGATTGTCGTTGTTTTGAGGCCGATCTCTTGAATAGCGAAGGCCTTCAGCCTTCAGCCCTCAGCCTTCAGGCTTCTGCCTTCTGAGGCCTGAATCCCGACTCCTGACTACCGACTCCTGAAAACCGACCAATTCTCATTCAACCAAATCGTCTGGTGCCGCTCGGGGCCGGTGGAGACCATGGCGATCTCGACGCCCACCTGATCGGAAAGGAAGTGCAAGTAATCCCGCGCCTTTTGCGGGATCTGGGAGAATTCGGTCAAGCCGAAGGTGGATTGCTGCCAGCCTGGCATGACGTGATAGCGCACCTTCAGGTTTTCGAGCGTCGTGAGTTCCGCAGGGAAATCCGTAAACCGATGGCCGTTCAATTCGTATTCCACGCCAACCGGAATCTCGGCCAGCGGGTCGAGGATATCCAGCTTGGTGATCACCAGCGCCTTCAGGTCATTCAGGCGGGCGCTGTAGCGCAAGGCGGGAACATCAAACCAGCCGCAACGCCGCGGCCGTCCGGTGACGGCCCCGTACTCGCCGCCGCGCTCGCGCAACTGGTCGCCTTCCGGACCCAGGGCTTCCGTGGGGTAGGGTCCGCGGCCCACGCGCGTGCAGTAGGCCTTCGCGACCCCGATCACCGCGCCAATCCGCGTGGGCCCGACTCCCGTCCCCGTGCAGGCGCCGCCGGCCGCGGCGCTCGACGAGGTCACAAAAGGATACGTTCCATGATCGAGATCAAGCAGCGTTCCCTGCGCTCCTTCGAACAGCACGCGCTTGCCGCGATCCATTGCGGTGTTGAGAAAGAGCGAAACATCGGCGACGTAGGGGAGGATGCACCGGGCGCGCGCGTAGTACTCTTCGACGACCGTGTCGGCTTCAAGGGGCGTGCCGGCGAAAAGCGCCGAGGCGATGCGATTCTTCTCCGCCACCACCTCCGCGCACCGGCGACGGAATTCTTCCGGATGGCGCAGATCCCCGGCGCGCAGCCCGCGCCGTCCCGCCTTGTCTTCATAACAAGGGCCGATGCCCTTCGCCGTCGTCCCGATTTTCCCCTCGCCGCGCGCCTCCTCCGCCGCCACTTCGTGACTGCGATGATAGGGGAGAATCAGGTGGGCGCGGTCGCTGACGAGGAGGCGCTGGCCCACGGGGATGCCCCCCTTTTCGACCCGCTCCACTTCCTCCAGCAGCGAATCGGGATTGACCACCACGCCGTTGCCGATCACGGCGACCTTATCGGGGCGCACTACGCCGGCGGGCAGCAGTTGGAGGATGAACTTCCTCCTATTTACCACCACCGTGTGCCCCGCATTGGCGCCGCCCTGATAGCGGGCCACGATATCGAAGTGGTCGGCGAGGGCATCGACAACCTTGCCCTTGCCCTCATCGCCCCACTGCGCGCCAACGACAACGATGTTTTGCCACATGATCTCTGGTGCGGACTCCACCCGCTTGCCGGTCCGCGCTCCATTCTACAACTGAATGGGTTTCCTGGATTGCCGATGAGTGGGAAGGTCCTTCCGGGTCGCCCGATTGCCCCGGGCGCGGTCGCCGCCGGTGGGACAGGCCGGCGTCCCCGGCGCCCCGGACTCAGATTCGTTGGAGATTACGTTCCAACATCTTCACCAGCGTGGCTTTCGAAGTCGCCCCAACGAACTGATCCTGCACTTGGCCGTCTTTGAAGACGAGCAGTGTGGGAATTCCGCGGATCTGATAGCGCGGGGGCGTGTACGGACTATCGTCCACGTTCAACTTTCCGACTTTGACGCGGCCGGCGTACTCCTCCGCAATGGCCTCCACCGCCGGCGCTACGATGCGGCAGGGTCCGCACCACTCTGCCCAGAAATCCACCAGCACGGGCTTGTCGGATTTCAGAACCTCCGCCTCGAAATTCTCGTCGGTGAAGGTCAAAACGTGCTTGCTTGCCATTCCTCACAACCTCCTGAAGTAACGTTCTAGGCATTAGATGCAGCAGCAGTGCTTTTGGGTTCGGCCTTGGCCTTCTTCGCCGCCTGGTAAACCTTGACGTACTGCTTGGCAGAATTCGCCCAGGAAAAATCCTTCTGCATGCCATTCAGGATCAATTGACGCCACGCCTTGGGTTGACGATAGTAGCTGACGGCTTGTTGGATCACCGCCAGCAAGGCCTGCGGCGTGTAATCGCTGAACTTGAAGCCCGTCCCCGTTTTGCCGTTGAAAGGCTCGATGGTGTCGTCGAGGCCGCCGGTCGCCCGCACCACCGGAACCGTTCCGTACTTGAGGCTATAGATTTGATTCAGGCCGCACGGCTCGTACCGCGAAGGCATAAGAAACATGTCGGCGCCGGCTTCGATCTGATGGGCTAGCGTATTGTCATAGGCAATCTTCACGAGGAACTTTTCCGGGTACTTGGCGGCCAGCCTGCGGAACAGCTCCTCATAGGACGGCTCGCCGGTGCCGAGCGCGACGACGTAAAGATCCATCGCCATGAGTTCCTCCGCAATCCCGGCGATCAGATCGAACCCTTTCTGCGCCGCGAAGCGCGAAACGATGCCGATCACCGGCCGGTCAAGCGCGGGATTTGCCGCCCCCATCTTCGCGAGCAAGGCCTGCTTGCAGGCCTCCTTACCCTTCAAGTCCTCAGGCCCATAATTCGCGGCGATCAACCGGTCGGTCTGCGGGTTCCACGCTTCGTAATCCACCCCGTTGAGAATCCCGACGAGGCGATCCGCGCGGCTCTTGAGCACACCCTCCAGGCCATGACCAAATTCCGGCGTCTGGATCTCCTCCGCGTATTTGCGGCTCACCGTGGTGACGAAGTCCGAGTAGAGGATGCCGCCCTTGAGCAGGTTCACCTTGCCCCAGAACTCCAGGCCTTCTGTCTTGTACAGCCCTGGATCAACTGAAATCTCCGAGAGAATGGAGGGCGGGAAGTGCCCCTGGTACCCGAGGTTGTGGATCGTGAAGACAATTCCCGTTTTTTCAAAGAAAGCGTCTCCTTTGTAAAGGCTGCGCAGGTAGATCGGAACCAGCGCACTCTGCCAATCGTGGCAGTGGAGGACATCGGGCGCTGTCCCCAGTCTCTTCAGGAACTCAATCGCGGCCATTGAAAAAGCCGCAAAGCGCAAATGGTTGTCGGGATAGTCCATACCTTTCAGTTGATAAAGCCCGTCACGGTCGAAATACTCGGGCAAATCCACCAGATAGGTGCGAACGCCGCCCGCCTCGCCGCCGTCCTGGAGGGTGGCGTACTTGAAGCCGGAGGAGAGAAGTAGTGTGATGCTCTTGCCCTGGGGATGAACCTTGTGGGGCTTGGTCATGCGATAGCGGGGTAACAAGACCTCCACGTCATGGCCACTGGCGGCCAGCGCCTGGGGCAACGCTCCGACCACATCCGCCAGGCCGCCCGTCTTCGAAAATGGCACACCTTCGGAAGCGCAGAAGACAATTTTCACGATGAAGACTCCAATGGATTCGGAAGGATCACAAAGCGTTTAAAGTTAGAAGATGCCCCCCGCATTGTCAAGCAACAAGGCGGAATGTTCCGAGCGTCACGCGACGGCTGCCTGGATTAGAATCGCAAGGTGCCTCGCGCGCGCCGCCCCAAACTCGGCCAGCACTTCCTCGTTAGCCCTGGTTATCGCCACCGCATTATCCAGGCGTTGCCGCTCGAGCCGGATGACCTGGTCATCGAAATCGGTCCCGGGCGCGGCGCCATGACGGAACTTCTCGCCGAGCGCGTGCGGCATGTGGTAGCCATCGAACTCGATGCCGCGCTCGCCAGCGGACTCAAAGAAAGGCTGCACGCGCAGGGACGCGTCGAAATCATTCAGGGCGATATTCTTTCGGCCGACCTCGCGGCGCTTTGCCGCGAGCGGCAGGCGGAAAATTGCTTCGTGTACGGCAATCTGCCTTACTACATCACCTCGCCCATCATTCATCACCTGATGGACTCCGCGAGTTGGATTCGCGGGATGGCGTTGCTCGTGCAGCGGGAAGTGGCCGAGCGGCTCACCGCCGGGCCTGGCTCGCGTGAGTACGGCTATCTGAGCCTGCTGGCGCAACTTCACTGCGAAGGGCGAATCGCCCTGAGGGTACCCCCCGGCGCGTTCTCGCCGCCGCCCAAGGTTCATTCCGCCCTCGTCGAATTCAAAATGCGCCCCAAATTCCCCCATTGGTCGCCCCGGGAACGCGCGCGATTTCTTGATTTTGCCAAGGTCTGCTTCGCGCACAAGCGGAAGAATCTGCTGAACAACCTCGCGGGACAATTTGGGCGGGAGGCCGTGCAAAGGGCGCTGACGGCGTGCGGAATCTCGCCTTCGACCCGCGCCGAGCAGATGACAACCGAGCAATTGGCGCAGTTGCATTGGCACCTCTGGTAGCGCGTTTCGTAACGTCGCCCTTCAGAGTCTGCTCCGAACATTCCGGCTGCCCCCTCACCCGGCCTCCTTCGTCGGCCACCCTCTCCCTGAGGGAGAGGGCAGGAAACCCATTCCCCTCCCAGCCCTCGCCCCCAGGGAGAGGGGGAACCGGGAAGCGGTGGGTGAGGGAGTCATTTTCATGCCTCGGGATGCCGCCAAGCAACATGAGCGACGGTGTGATAACGGGCTTTTGTAGCGGCGGGCGGAACCTGTCGCGATTTCGTCGGGAGCCCGCCATACGTAGTTTCGACAAGATGGCGACCTGAAGGTCGCCGCTACGCAGGCGGCCGCCGAGTCAAAGGACATCTCGGCGCTACTTCTTGACGAGAGACGGGCGTTTGAGTTTCAGCGAGACGCGTTCCAAGTTGGTTTTGATGCTGGAGTCCGAGGGATTGAGCTGCGCGGCGATCCGATACTGTTCGAGGGCAGCCGGGAGATCCCCTTTCTCTTCCAATGAAAAGCCGAGATTATTGTGGGCCACGGGGTCATCGGGATTGAGGCGGACCGCCACGCGGTAGGCTTCGATGGCTCCGTTCACGTGGCCGCCATTGCGCAGCGCTAGGCCCAAGCCCAGGTATGCTTTGACGGAATCGGGGCGAAGGCGCGCCAGGCCGCGGTAAGCGATGGCGGCGCGCCGCCAGTCGCGTCGCTCGGTGAGGACCCGCGCCAGCTGCTCGAAGGGCCGCGGGTCATCTTCTTTGATTTTGGCCGCATCCGCCCAGGTGTTGATGGCTCCCGTCTGGTCGCCGCTTTGCTCGAGCGCCACGCCGAGCTGGTAGGTGTTTTCGAAATCTTTGGGCTTCACTTCGAGCGCCCGGCGATAGGCTGCCGCGGCGCCGTCCCATTTCTTCTGCTGCCCCAGCGCGCCGGCCAGCCCGGCGTGCAGCGCGGCGTCCCCGGAATCGAGGGCGAGCGCGGCGCGATATTCACTTTCGGCTTCGGCCGCCGCGCCCCGGCTCTCGAGCTCCTTGGCCTTGGCGCGATGGCGCGCGAGCAGCACTTCTTTGGGCAGTATCTGGCGCGCCGACCGCACGGCATCCAAGACCTCCTTGCTCGCCTTCGCCTGCTTCAGCGCCTGCAGGTCCTCTTCGCTCGGCTCGAAACTGATGCCGCGCTGCTCGATCAAACTGATGATTCGCCTGGGTGAAACACTCCCCTGCACGAGGTCCACAATTTGTTTGCGGCTGAGCGGCTTTGCTTCGGCCGCCCACGCGCCGACGGCAAGGCCCAGCGCCAAGCTGCTGACAAAGATGAGGAATGCAGGCCGCAAACCGCTCATAGGCTCGATCCACTCCCGCTTATGGCAGAGCCGGCAGTCATAGACCGCCGCTACGATTATGCTGTCGCCCCCGTCATGATACGTGGGAGCGGCGCGGGCGGCAAGTAGGGCCGGGGCTGGCCCCGGCCTGGCCGCCCCAAGGGCGGCCCTACATCACCGTTGGCCTGCCCACGGGGCGGCCTCTTGAGCCTTCGAATGCTTATCCCTTCACGGCTTCCACGTTGATCTCGATCTTGACTTCGTTGCCGACCACCAGGCCGCCGGCTTCCATCACTTGATTGTAAGTGAGCCCCCAGTCGTGGCGATTGATGGTCAGCGCGCCCTCTACAGCCATCCGGCTCCTGCCCCAGGGGTCTTTGATCGGGCCCGTGAGCGTGAAAGGCAGGGCGATTTCTTTCGCGACACCGTGCATGGTGAGCGTGCCGAAAGCCACGAACCCATCACCTTGCTTCTCGATGCGCTGGCTCTTGAAGGTCAACTCGGGATACTTCGCGGCATCGAAGAAATCGGGGCTGCGCAAGTGGTCGTCGCGTTTTTGCACTCCGGTATCAATGCTCGCGGCTTTGATCGTGATGCTGACCGAGGATTTGGTTATGTCGGCAGGATCGTACAGGATCGTGCCGGAGAATTCGTTGAATTTTCCCTTCACCGTGCTGATGACCAGATGCTTCACCCCGAATCCAATCTGGGTGTGATTTGGATCGAGTTCATAGCGGTCGGCAGTTTGCGCCAGGGCGGCGCTTGCCAGCACAACGCCCGTCAGGAAAAGCCATCGAAAACGTTTCATGCGGATACTCCCTTTTGAATTCGCCTCCCAGAAAATAACGAGCACCGGGATATATTGCATAGATGCGGTAGTCATCGCAAAGGATACATGCACCCCGCCTGATCACTCGACAAGTCCCCGCCCGCCTCGGGGCAGGCTCGGCCGCACAGCCAGATCATCCCTTGGTGGGATTTCACGGAGATGCCCGAAGAGGACCTGAAGGCCATGTTCGTCTATCTCAAGACCTTGCCGCCCATCAAACACCGCGTGGACAATGCCGAGCCGCCTACGCCCTGCAAAGTGTGCGAAAAAAGCCACGGCGCGGGGGATCGAAACTAAAGCCACGCCGGCGGCGCCATTGACGACGCCTTTCGGTTGTCCTAGCCTACAATCTAGCCTCCCCCTGGCGACGGGTGGGGTCCGGGGGGAGACGCGCCGAAGGCCGACTTCCTGTCCCAGGCTTCCTCCTGCCCCCTTGCGGCCATCCGGAAAGGGTCTCCGGCCTGCTTACGGCGCGCAATGTTCGCCAAACACGAGGAAAGAAGTCGGGAGTTTATTGAAAACAAAGGGCCGGCACAATCTCGAGCGACGGCCAAGGGTCTTCCGGCCCACCTGCCGAGGCTTCGGACATTAGGTCCTTCATGCCCGTTCAGCCCTCCCTCCCAGCCCCCCTGGCAACTGTGCTAGCATTGTGGTCTATTCAGGAGGTCCTGCGATTCCCACTCCCACCGGTACGTTGCGCGCCATCCCGCTCGGAGGCCTGGGCGAGTTCGGCATGAACATGATGGCCTTCGAATACAACGACCACCTGCTGGTCGTGGACACGGGCGTGATGTTCCCCGACGCTGAACTCCTGGGCGTTGACATCGTCATCCCGGACATCGCCTACCTGCGCGAGAACCGCGAACGCGTGCGGGCGATTCTCCTGACCCACGGGCATGAGGACCATATCGGGGCACTGCCCTATGTGCTGGACGAGATCGACGCGCCGGTCTATGGCACGCCCTTCACGCTGGCGCTGGCTCGCGCCAAGCTGGTCGAACACGGCCTCGCCGAGGTGGTGGAGTTGCGCGAGATGCATCCGGGCAAGCCCTTCGAGGTTGGCCCCTTTCAAGTCGAGTTCATTCACCTGACGCACAGCATTATCGAGTCCGGCGCGCTGGCGCTGACCACACCCCTTGGGACGGTCATCCACACGGGGGATTTCAAGTTTGATCCCACGCCCATGGACCAGCACGTGAGCGACCTGCATCGTCTGGCCGAATACGGCCGCGCCGGTGTGCTGGCGCTTTTCAGCGATTCAACCAACGTGGAACGACCGGGGATGACCCCCTCCGAGCGCGGCGTGCGCGAGCGCTTCGAAGAGATCATGGCGGAGGCGAAGGGCCGTGTGCTGATTTCCTGCTTTGCCACTTCCCTGCGCCGGCTGCAACTGGTCGCTGACCTCGCCCACGAGTACGGGCGGCGGCTCTGCTTCGTCGGCCGCGCCATGTTCCAGAACACCGAGATCGCGCAGCAGATGGGCCGGCTGAAAATCCCCCCGGGATTGCTGGTCCAGCCCCAGGACATCAAGAAGCTGCCGCGCAATCAGGTCACTGTGGTGCTCACCGGCAGCCAGGGCGAGCCCATGGCGGCGCTCTCGCGCGTGGCCGTCAACAGCCACAAGTGGATTTCGCTCGAGCCCGGCGACGATATGGTGATCTCCGCGCGCGTCATCCCGGGCAACGAGAAGTCCATCTTCCGCATGATCGATCACCTTTACCGCCGCGGCGCGCGCGTCCACTACGCCGACGGGAGCCAGCCGCCCGTACATGTGTCCGGCCACGGCAGCGCGGAGGAGTTGAAGCTGATGCTCAACCTCATCCGCCCGAAGTACTTCGTGCCGATCCATGGCGAGTATCGGCAACTCTACCGGCACACTGCCATGGCGAAGGAACTGGCCGCCGTTTCGGGGGAGATCCTTCTCCTCGAAAGCGGCGACGTGCTGGAATTTGATGGGCAAGGGGCGCGCCGCCGCGACCGCGTGCCGGTGGGCCGCGTCTGCATCGACGTGGGCACGCTCGACGAGGTCGAGGAGGTCATCCTTAAAGAGCGACGCCACATCTCCGAGGACGGCATCGTCGTCCCCATCCTGGCCATCAACAAGCACACGGGCCAACTCGAGATCCGGCCGGAAATCGTTTCGCGCGGCTTCGTGCCGCTCGAAGAAGCCCACGAGCTTGTGGCGAGCGCCCGCGACGTGATCCTGCGCACTATCGAAAAGTCGAACCTGGAGGAGGTCGGCGACTGGGGCGTCATTAAGGAGAAAATCCGCTCCGCCCTGCGCCGCCACTTCGACCAGGAAACAGGCAAGCGACCCATGGTTCTGCCCGTCATCCTGGAAGTGTAGTAATTTCGCATTTTGGATTACGGTATCATCGATGGTATGGTCTCCTACCCGTGGAGGCTCGAAAAAGGACGAGGAGACGTTCAAGGAGAGGACGACGAAGTTGGCGCTTCGGGTTGCGAAACTCGTAGAAGCGCTACCGCGCGCGAGGACGGGCAAGGCAACTGCTTCGCGCTGGGACTTCCGTAGGAGCAAATGATCGCGCTGCCTGCCGAGGTCGGGCGACCGCGGTTGTTGTCGCAAAAGTTGGAATTGTTGAAGAAGCCGACGAATCCACTCATTGGATGGAGTTGCTTGGTGACGGCGAGGTTGTCCTTGCCGATCGACAGGCGGTGTTATTGAAGGAAGCCGATGAACTGGCCGCCATGACGGTTGTGTCTATCAGGACTCTTCGTTCCCGAGAACGAGCGTCCACCCCGCAAGGGGCATCTCCTAAATCCAAAATCTAAAATCCAAGATCGCATGCCACTTTATCAAGCTATCGTTCTGGCGATAGTCCAAGGCCTGACGGAGTTTCTACCAATTTCCAGCACGGCGCATCTTGCGCTCTTCCCGTGGTTCTTGGGCTGGCAGGACCCGGGGCTGACGTTTGACGTCGCGTTGCACGCGGGGACTCTCGTCGCGGTGCTGGTCTATTTCTGGCGTTACTGGCTGGAGATGGGCGGACTGGCGCTGGGACGCCACGGGGGTGGAAATCCCGGCCTGGGGCTAAACCGCAAGCTGCTCTGGTTCCTGGTGGCGGCGACGCTTCCGGCGGGTCTGGCGGGCTGGTTCCTCGAGCATCACGTCGAGGCAACATTCCGTTCGCCGCTGGTCATCGGTGTGGCGCTGATCGTTGTGGGGCTGATCATGTGGGCGGGAGAGCGACTGGGGAGGCAACAGGTGCCGCTTGCCCAAGTCAGTTTCCGGGACTCGATTCTGGTGGGCTTGGCGCAAGCCGTCGCCATCATCCCGGGCGTGTCGCGTTCCGGCATCACCATGACCGCGGGGATGTTTTGTGGCATGAAGCGCGAGACGGCGGCGCGATTTTCCTTCCTCCTCTCGACGCCGATCATCGGGGGCGCGGCCCTGAAGGAAGGCCTCGACGTGCTTCGAGACGGGATCACCCACGACATGGTTCTTCCCTTCGTGGTCGGTGTTGTGGTAGCCGCGATCGTCGGCTACCTGGTGATTGCGGTTCTCATCCGGTATCTGGAGCGGGGGACTTTCCGGATTTTCGTTGTTTACCGCCTTGCCCTCGGCGTGCTAGTATTGGCGCTCGGGTGGGGCTTGCGTCACGTTTGAGTGCCAGAACCTGAGTTTCGGGGCGAGCGAAGCCCGCTCGTGGAAACCCGACACCGGGCGATTGACAGAACGCGAGGCTAGACGATGCTTGCCTCTTCCCCGGACACGCCTTCCAAGGACCCAGGGTCCTCGGGCACGAAATCCTCTCTCCTTGACGCGCGCCGTCTTTCCGAACTCACCGGCTTTCTGCTTTCGGTGGCGGGACTGCTGGCGGCGCTCAGCCTGATCTCCTATCTTCCCCGCGACCCGTCCTTTCACACCGCTGCCCCCACGGGCACACCGGTGCATAACTGGATTGGGCTGGTCGGTTCGCACGGCGCCGACTTGCTCTTCCAAGGGTTCGGCTGGATGGCCTACCTGCTCCCGCTGACGCTGTTTGTAGTCGGAAGCTGTCTGTTGCTGAATCGGCCCATCCGCGCACCGTGGGTGAAGCTCGTGGGGGTCGTGATGCTCGCGGGATCGCTCGCAGCCCTGCTGGAAATGTTCCCGCACATGCCTCGCGTGGGGGGCCTGATTCGCGGGGGCGGCCTGCTCGGCTATCTGGTGACGCTCGGGCTGGTTCACACCTTCAATCCCGTTGGCGCCGTCATCGTCTCGGGGACGTTGGTGTTGACTTCACTCTTCCTGTTGACGCGGTTTTCCTTCGCTGCAACCTTCCGCTCCTCCCGGCAGTGCGCCGGACTGTTCAAGCCTTGGGTCGCGCGGTGGGACGCGTGGCGCGAGAAGCGCCAGCGGGAGAAGTTGAAGAAGCAGGTCGAGATCGCGCGCGTCGTCGGCAAGGAGGCCGTGGTCATTCAGAGAGTGGGCGCCAGAGCCGCGCCGGCCGAGGCGCCTTCTGCGAAAAGCGCCGCCCCGCTGCCCCCCGCAGCCCTGCCGCGCGTTCCCACGGCAGAGTGCAAAGACCCCACGCGAGTGACGATCCCGCCGCCTCCGGTGGCGCGCGGCAGAGGGTTAGAGGAGGAAACGCCTTTCGCCGCCAAGCCCGCACCCAAGATTGTGAGCCACGGCGCGCATGGCTACAAGCTGCCCAGCGCCACGCTGCTCCGTCCGCCCGAGGCTGAACAGGCCATTGACGAAGACGAACTGAAGGAACGCGCCCAGCGGTTGATGCAGAAGTTCGCCGAGTTCGGCGTGACCGGCAGCGTGACACAGATCCATCCCGGGCCCGTGGTCACCACCTTCGAGTACAAGCCGGAAGCCGGCATCAAGTACAGCCGCATCACCGCGCTCGTCGACGATCTGTGTCTAGCGATGCGAGCCGAGTCCATTCTGATCGAACGAATCCCCGGCAAATCGACCATCGGCATTGAAGTCCCGAACCTCCATCGCGAGACTATCCATCTCCGCGAGCTTGTCGAGTCGAGCGAATTCGCGGCCTCGGCCTCCAAGCTGAGCCTGTGCCTGGGGAAAGATATCACGGGCAAGATCAAAGTCGGCGACCTCACCGCCATGCCGCATCTGATGATCGCCGGCTCAACCGGCTCCGGCAAAAGCGTGGCCATCAACTCCATGGTCGTCTCCATGCTCTACAAGTCCACGCCCAACGAAGTGAAGTTCATCATGATCGATCCCAAGCGGCTGGAACTCGGACTCTACGAAGACATCCCTCACCTCTATACGCCCATCGTCACCGAGCCCAAGCAGGCCGCCAACGTCCTGCGCCGCGCCACCATCGAAATGGAAGAGCGGCTCAAGCGGCTCGCCGAGCACGGCGTGCGCAACATCGAGCAGTACAACAAGATCTTTGAGCCGGACTCCACGCTGAATCTCTTCGATAGCAACGGCGCGCGCGAGGGCCCGCTGCCTTATCTCGTCATCGTGATCGACGAACTTGCCGATTTAATGATGGTGGAGCCGCAGACGGTCGAGGAATCCATCACGCGCCTGGCACAGATGGCCCGTGCCGTGGGCATTCACTTAATCCTCGCCACGCAACGGCCCTCCGTGGACGTCATTACCGGCCTCATCAAGGCCAACATGCCGTCGCGGATTTCGTTCCGGGTGGCGTCGAAGGTGGACTCGCGGACCATTCTCGATTCGAACGGCGCGGAGGCGTTGCTGGGGCGTGGCGACATGCTCTTCATGCCGCCCGGCAGCGCCCGCCTGCTACGTCTGCACGGCCCGCTCGTGACAGAAAAGGAAATCGGTAAAGTCGTGGACTGGTGGAAATCGCAGTCGCAGCCGCTTTACAACGACGAGTTCCTGAAGCCGATGCGAGATCGCGACCGTGCCGACGACGGGGAAGAGGAGGAGATCGACGAGGAGCTGGACGAGGTTTACGACGAGGCGGTGCGGATCGTGGTCGAGTCGGGCAAGGCCTCCACCTCGCTGCTGCAGCGCCGGCTGCGCTTGGGTTACGGCCGCGCCGCCCGCCTGATCGACATGATGGAAAAGGACGGCATCGTCAGCCCGCCCGATGGCGTGCGCCCGCGCGAGGTGCTGAAGAAACCGGACTGGCTGCACGAAATGGATTCGTCCATGCGGTAGGCAAGAGCTTAGCCCTGCGGTCGCCCGGGAGGAAAAAGCTCCTCCCTGCCGTCGCGAATGCAAGACGGGCGCGCTGTAGAAGGCATTGCCCGTCGAGATACCAGGAGTGGCCCACCATGCCCGCCGAAGCAATGACAGAACGCCGCCGCACGCCCCGCATCCCGCATCGCGCCCGAGTGGTCCTGAGCGGCATGGACGCGGATGGATTCAACTTCGCCGAAGAAACGGAAACCGTCTCCGTCAGCAAGTACGGCCTCTCGGTCCGCACTTCCTACAACCTCGCCCTCGGCCAGGAGCTTTCGATTCGCACCACGGACAAGAACCGCGTGGCGCAGTTTCAGGTTGTCTGTGTCGGAGAGCCCGGCACGCGCGGCGATGGCCTCGTCGGCATGGAGTGGGTGGAACCTTCCCGCTTTTGGGGCATCCAATTTCCCGCCGACGAATGGGAAAAGGACTGAGCTTCTCTGCCGGATCATGCTCCCGCTCCGGTGGCGTTCTTCGGCTCGGACCTTTCCTTGACAGGATGCCGAATCCGTTCGAGAATGAAGGCACGTGCCGCGGTAGCTCAGGTGGTAGAGCGCAGCCCTGAAAAGGCTGGCGTCGGCGGTTCAACTCCGTCCCGCGGCACCATCTTTTCAGCCATTTGCCAAGCCTAAAATCCGATTCGGCTCCATACTCTTCCAAAACCCAAATCCCCGCGGCCAGGGATTCGTGAGCAGCTTGAAAGGACCACGCAGCAACGTGGCGAGAGTTGGAAGCGAAGAGCCCGTCAGCGAACGGGCTGAAGCCCCTAACAGCAGGGTTCGTCTCCGGACGGTTGGGACATCGACGCGTGGCAACGGTTGCGGCCAGGAAGCTCCTGACAGCGGGAGGGCTGAACCGGCAGGCGGTGGGACGGATAAGGTGCCAACATAGGGGGAACGAGCGGTGGCCCTTGCCGTTGACGGAGATGAGCCGGTCAAGCCGCCGCCTTCGGGTGGGGCCTCACCTCGAGGAGGAGCTACGGAGGCGGTGCCTACGCTGCCCGGCCCGGTAGGCAGAATGCGCGCGGCACCGTCGGCGGCGTCTCCGGGCTGGGGCGAGGAGCGACTTCACGCCGCGGCGAGGATGCGGTCCACTTCCTCCTGATCGGCGTCGCTCACGAGCGGAATGCCGCTGATTTCGGCAGCACGCGGGGTAAGCGCGGCGATGTCGTCCCGCGAGATGTAACGCAGGGCGAACTTCCTTGCCCCGCACATCAATTGGCGGAGTCCCTGAGCCACGCGTTGGTAGTAAGTGTAGAGGCCAATGGCTCCGGTCGGTAGCTTGCGGAAACGATCCTTGAAGCGCTCCTGGAGCTCCGTCGCGGTGACGAAGACTTCGTCCACGGTGGTGCCGAAGCGCTCGATGTAAACCGGCAGGTTGTTTTCCTCAATGCACCGCCCGATGGTTTTGCCCACCATGGCCGCGGCCAGCGGGGCACGCGCCCAGGCGATCAGCCGCGCATAGGGCGCCACCAGGGCCAGTCCCTTGAAAATCTGGTCTTCAAATGTGAACCCACCCGCCAAGGCGATGGCCGGGATGGTGTGACCCGCCTTGGTCAGTCGTTCGCAGTACTGATAAAGCAGCGAGTGCAGCTCGATGCCGGGCACGCCCCACTCGTTCATCATCCGCCACGGACTCATGCCCGTGCCCCCGCCCGCGGCATCCACCGTGAGCAGATCGATCCCTGCTTCTGACGACCATTTGAGCGCGCGTGCCAGGTCCGCGGGGCGATAGGCTCCGGTTTTGAGGGAAATCCACTTCGCGCCGAGCGAGCGGAGTTCCTCCACCCGGCGCAGGAAGGCGTCGCGTTCTGCCATGCCGATGCGCGAGTGGCGCTCGAACTCGCGAAAGCTCTCCCGGCGGAAGGCGTCGGCGACCGCGGGGCTCTCGGGGTCCGGCAGCACCACGTAGCCCCGCCGCTTCAGCAGGCGAGCCCTTTCGATATCGCGGATCTTGACCTCGCCGCCGATATCCTTGGCCCCCTGGCCCCACTTGATCTCCACAGCGCCCACGCCCAGCTTCCGAATGGCAAATTCGTGCACCCCCAGGCGCGTGTCTTCCACGTTGGCCTGAACGATGACTTCCCCATAGCCGTCTTCCTGCCATTCGCGGAAGGCACGGACACGCCACTCGAGCTCGCTGCTCGAAAGGAGATGGCCGTTCGAGAGGACCGATTCCGGGTCCATGCCGCAAACATTCTCGCCCACTGTCAGACAGGTGCCGGTGATCGCCGCGCCCACAGCCAGGCCTTCCCAGTTGTTCTTGGCGATGTTGGTCGAGCCCAGGGCGGCCACAAGGAAGGGCAGCTTCGAGCGGAGGCCGGGCTCGCGTCCCCAGCGGACCTCCAGGTCCACGTTGGGGAAGAGCGCCCGGTCGCTGTCGGGTTCGATGCCCCAGGCGCCGGTGGCGCGGCCCAGGATGGTGAAGTGCGACAGGTCCACGGGATAGTTCTTGGCCGAGGCGGTGGTGATGATCCCGAACGGCTGGGGATAGATCATCTCCGCGCCGCGGTAAGCCGACTTGCCGATTTCGCACATGCCGACGCACCCATCGATGCAAGTGGTGCACATGCCGCTGAAGGGACTCACTGAGTCCTCGGTGCGGTTCTTGGTCAGGGTCGCCGCGGAGGCGTTCAAGCGCGAGTAAGTCATGTCAGCTCTCCTGATTTGGGCTCATGCCGCTTCTCAAGCTTCAAAACCAGATCCTTGCGCCACGGCCCGAGCAGTTCGCAGGCCACGCAAGGCTCGAGGAAACACATGGCTTCATCGTGGTAGCCGAGGCAGGCAGGGGTAAAGTTGATGCAGCCGCTGCACAGAATCTTCTCGGGACGCGCCCCCTGGCAACGCAGTTCTACCAAGGGACAGATGTAGAGGCAGGCGCCGCACTGGCGACAGACCTCCGATTGCGGACGGAACGGGCTCATCACCCTGCGGCGCGAGCCGCGAAAGGCAAAGCCGATGGCCCCCGCCTGCATCTGCTCGGCGCACATACGCACGCACTTGCCGCACTGGATGCAGTCTTCAAACTCCGGATCGAGCCGCACGCGCCGCACGCCGTAGCGGCTGGCAAGGTCCTGGATGGTCTTCGACTGGGGGGAGGTGGCGACGTAGAGTTCCAGCAACAGCCGCCGCGCGCGCTCGACCCGAGCCGAGTGCGTGTGCACCACCAGGCCGTCTTCCACCGGCAACGTGCAGGCGCTGTGCAGCTTTGTCCGTGGGGGAGTGCCCGCTTCCACGACGCACAGCCGGCAGGCGCCGTAAGGGGTCAACCCGTCATCGTGGCAAAGCGTGGGCACGGGGATGCCCAGGAAGCGAGCCGCTTCGAGCACCGTCCAGCCCGGCTCGACTTCCACCGGAATGCCGTTGATGCGAAGTTGGGGCAATTGGTGCTCCTTTCAGCTTGGAAGTCAGGAGTCAGGCGTCAGCAGACAGAAGTCACAAGGTATAGGCTCGCGTTGATCTCCTCCAAGCTCGCGCGGTCGGCGGATGGGATTCACAATCCGCAATTCTGAATTCAAAATCCTGGCTCCTGTCTCCTGGCTCCTGACTTCTGAATCCTGAATCCTTACGTCACGAGCACTGCCCTGGGCTGGCAGACCTCCAGGCACGAGCCGCACTTGATGCACTTGGCGTTGTCGATCTCGTGGACTTGCTTCTTCTCCCCCAAAATGGCTTCGGCGGTACACACCCGCACGCAGGCGCCGCAGCCGTCACACAGGGCCGGATCAATCTGGTACGTGATGAGTTGCTTGCAGACCTTGGCCGGGCAGCGCTTCTCGCGCACGTGCGCCAGATACTCGTCGCGGAAGTAGCGCAGCGTGGAAAGCAAAGGATTCGGCGCCGTCTGCCCGAGCCCGCAAAGCGAGGTCTCGCGCACCATCCAGCCCAGGTCCTCGAGCAGCGTCAGATCTTCTTCCGTACCCTTCCCTTCGGCAATTCGCCCGAGGATTTCACGCATGCGGCGCGTGCCCTTGCGACAGGGGAAACATTTGCCGCAAGACTCCTCTTCCAGGAACTCCATGAAATAGCGGGCCACATCCACCATGCACGTGTCTTCATCCATCACGACCATGCCGCCCGAGCCCATCATCGAGCCCGCTTCGCTCAAGGCCTCGTAATCGACGGGAAGATCAATCAGGCTGGCGGGAATGCACCCGCCGGAAGGGCCGCCGATCTGGATGGCCTTGAGTTGTTTGCCGTGAGGAATGCCCCCGCCAATGCCGTACACCATTTCCCGCAGGGTGATGCCCATGGGGACTTCCACCAAGCCCGTGTTGTTGATCTTTCCGACGAGGGAAAACACCATGGTGCCCTTGCTACGTTCCGTGCCGATGGCGGCATACCAGTCCGGCCCTCGGCTGACGATCACCGGCACGCTGGCCCACGTTTTGACGTTGTTGATAACGGTCGGCTTACCCCACAGGCCCTTTTGGGCCGGAAATGGCGGACGCTGGCGTGGCTCACCCACCCGACCTTCGATAGAAGCGATCAGCGCTGTCTCCTCGCCGCAGATAAACGCCCCGGCACCCTGAACGAGGTGAATCCGGAAACCCAGACCTGAACCCAGCACGTTCTCGCCCAGCAGGCCAAGTTCTTCGGCTTGCTCCAGGGCCACCCGAAGGTTTTGAACCGCAAGGGGGTACTCCGCCCGAACGTAGACGTAGCCTTCGGCGGCTCCGAGCGCAAATGCGCCGATAACCATTCCTTCGATGACGCTATGGGGGTTGCCTTCCAGGAGGCTGCGGTCCATGAAGGCCCCTGGGTCACCCTCGTCGCCGTTGCAGATAAGGTACTTCGGCGTAGCGGTCTGCTGCCGCAACACTTCCCACTTGTCTCCTGTGGGAAACCCGGCACCTCCGCGTCCCCGCAAGCCGGAGCGCTTTATCCAGTCAACAACTTGGTCGGGAGTGAATTCGGTGAGGACTTTGACTAGTGCCCCGTAACCGCCTACCCGGAGGTAGTCCTGGATCGACTTGGGGTCAATCCTGCCGTTATTGCTGAACAGGACCCGCTGTTGTTTTCGATAGAAAGGTACCTCGTGCTCGCGGAGGATGCGTTCACCCGTGACAGGATCGCGGTAAAGCAGTCGCTCGACCGGGTGCCGCGCGTTGGCCATGCTCGCCGCGATCTCAGCGGCATCCGCCGCCGTCACGCGGTTGTAAAAGATCCCCTCCGGCCACACCACAACCAGGGGACCCTTTTCACAGAAACCGTGGCAGCCGGTGCTTTTGACGCCAATGCAATCGGCTAATCCTAGGCCCTTGAGGGATTTACCGAGAGCCGCCAGCACATCTTTCGCGCCCGCCGCCGTGCAGCCGCTCCCCCCGCACACGGCAATGCACGGCTTTGTTTCTTCGAGCCCTTCCAAACACACCGAGCGGAGCGCTTCAAGTTCTTGTACCGACTGCAGCTTAGGCATGGTCGGTAGGATTCACTCTACGCAGCCACCTCTACGACTTCTTCCCGGTGGTACTTTCTCAGCAGCCCTGGCACCTTGGACTGAGTCACATGCGGGTGTGTGCTACAGTTCACTCGCACGACGGGCGCTAGGCTGCAGCAGCCCACACAGCGGACGGTTCTTACGGTAAAGGCTCGGTCCTCTGTGGTCCCTGGCTCGCTTAGCTTCAACTCTCGCAGCATCCGATCCAGCACGCGGGCGGCTCCTCTCACATGGCACGCGGTTCCGAGACATACTTGGACCAGGTGCCGACCGACGGGCTGGAGACTAAAGCAGTTATAAAACGTCGCGACGTGAAAAACCTGACGGACGGGAATCCTGAAGTACGTGGCGGCCGCGCGCAGTGCCTCCTCCGGCAGGTAATGGAATCGTGCCTGGATTTCCTGGAGCACGGGAATCAGGTTCTCCGCACGAGCCGGCCAAGCCATCAGCGTTCCGCGAACATCCACAGGGTGATTCATCCCAGCCATCCCCCCAAATCGGGCCTGCCGTCCTTCGGCGCCGCCCCTCGCCTGGACTCATTCGTATCCGTAGAGGGGCGGGTGTTGAACGTCAGTCAGATTCAGTACGTGCGTCTCCCCGCAACCGGGACACTTCTCGACGGTGAGTGGCCAGTGCAAGAAGGCGAGCGACTCGCGCCCCATCAAGGGCACAAGCGCCTTGGTCGTCGGGCAGACAAATTTCCCGATCTCAAATTCGCGCGTACCAACATCGCGCGAGGGCATACCCAACCCTCCGTGGAAACCGGAGCAAGCATTCGGCCAAAGACCGGTGAGGCGCGGTGTCCCTCCGGAGTTATATCATCTTGCGTTTCAACAAGTTAGATTGGTGTCGAGAAGGTTTGCCGGATCCTCCTTCGAAAACTCCTGAAGGCGGGTGCGGCACATTCCACAGTTTTGTTTATAGCACCGATAAATAATTCTTATGCAGCGTGACTCCACCCTGGCTTGTATCCCCGCTCTTGCACCCCCGGAAGCGCCAAAATCCGCCATATTGTCGCCGCCTTTCCCCGTTGAAGCACGGCGAACTAGGGTTGTGCTCTCGCCAACGCATCTGAGCGGATTCGGTGACATTTTCCCCGAAATGCTGCAGAAAAAGAGCATACAGGCCGCAACCGCGCAGGCGGTGTTCCCGATTGGTGTCCGCTCGAGGCTGAAAGCTGGAAGAGGAAACCGATCCCGGAAACGTATTTCACGTGGAGCCGGTACGCGTTCCAACCCTGCGCGAACCCCACGCGGAAAGTCTCCAAGGTACGGCCCGACGGCACGTTGGCGAAAAACGGCCGCCGCGTCCCGTTGGGGAAGCGCGAGGAGCTTGCGGAGTAGACCAAGCGCAAAGGAGAGCAGGGGGGCCTCAGCGTGGATGAGGCAGCACTCCGTACCTTCTCCCGAGGTCGGGAACATTTTGAAAAGAACGGCCGCGTCGGGCTGCACAGTGCGGGAGAGTTCGAGGGAAACCTGACTTTCTTTTACCCTCTGACCGTGAGGAAATCGGCAAGGAGTTGGCCACAATTCTCAAATAGAGCAACGATACAAAGGCCTTGCAGAAGAAGATCAAGTCCGCCGCGAGCAAGGCCCGGCAGTCAAGGCTCTGAAGCTGTGAAAGAATTAGTTGAAGGGCATAAGCTTCCCACGCCAAGGCGCAAAGCCACGGTGCCCGCGAAGAACGCAGAGGACTTCCGTGGGGCAACCCTTTGCGCCTTCGCGTCTCTGCGTGAGGCTTGGCATTTCTTCACAGCTTCTCTAAGATGCCCTCATATACGTCGGGCTGAGCCTCGGCTGTTGGCGGATGACTCTCACCTCAGTTCGCTCTCGGCGGGGGATCGCCGAACGGTCCTGGACGCTTTCCTGCGCGCGGCCATCCTGGCTGTCCCGGACGCGCGGAAAACCTCCATGAATGCCCACGCCTTACCGCGCTACGTGCTCGGTCTTGTCAAAGACAAAGGCCAGCCACCGGACCTGGTCAATGCCTTCGAAAAGCCGGTCTCCTCCAAGAACGGACTGATGGACGCCTTCGTCACCGTGCTCAAGGAGCATCACGCGCAGTTGAAGAAAACCCGGGGCATTACGCCGCGGCAGAAGTCCCCGTCACGGGCAAGCCGCTCGACGAGTTCTGCCAGGCGCTAACGAGCCACGTCTGAAACCGCCTACCCCGCCCTGCTCCAGGACGGCCCGCTGCAATCGTGGCGCTTTGCCAGCCGATTCCAGCGCCGCGGGCGCGAGCACACTCGCTTTCGGAAGAGCTCAAGACCCAAGTCGAGCAACATGTTCTCAGGGTAGGACTGTTGTCGTCGCGACCGCTCATCGCGGCTAACCCTAGCGTGGGCCTTGGGACTTGCACACCGGGTTCTTCCCCACAGGCCAAGAGGATGTTGATCATCCTGTGGCCATCCATCCTGACCGCAGACTGTAGCGGTCTATGGGGAGACCAAGGAAAACCGCGGCGCGAGGCTGCGGCGCGATTCCAACCATGAAATGGCAAGGTCCACGCTCGCCCATTCGTAACCTTGACTTGATGTGTGGGGCGCCGAGCTTGCCGTGCTGGAATCTGCCCCGATTCCAGATTCCCTCGCGGTGCTCATTAAGAAGTCACTGCGACCCTAAAGAAATCCTCTGCCGCGCCATCGAACGAAGCGGAGTCAAGGACGCCAACGGGCGTTTCGTAGAAATCGAAGTCTACTGTCCCGGCAAGTCCAGGCATGACGACGAATGACGCGATACTCACCGTTGCCGAAGTCGCCGCAGATGTGCGGTGCTCGAAGGCCCACGTCCACCACGCGATCCACGGCGAGGTGGCCGGCGTCACGCCGCTTCCAGCGATTCGCATGGGAAGGCGAAAGCTTGTCTGTCGGTCGGCGCTGGAGCGTTGGACAAGGCTGAATGAGCAGTGCTTCCTTGATCGCAGGATGCGCGCTGGGTCGGAAATCGACGCCGGTGGACCCGTGAGAGGAGAGTCTCATGGCCCGTAAGTGGCACCCGTGGGGAAGATTGAAGGTCGTATGGGGACGCTGGATTGCCCATTGGGAGGAGGACGGACACCGTGGGAACAAAACACTTGGGAAGGTCCGCAAAATGACGAAGTCACCGGCCAAGGATGATCTGGCGGCGATTGTGAACTCCTGCAAGGATAAATGCCAGACGCCCCGGAGAGATTTTCGCTGTGAAATGGCGGCGCGTGAAAACAGACCACGCGAAGATCCGACAGCAGTTGTACAGAAGAGTGAAACTCCGATAACGGGCCTACCCAAACGGAGTGTTGCCCTGCCTTAGGCTATGCAGTCCATGATCCCTAGATGGAGGTCGCTATGCGGCAATCTCGGCCCGGAGGCGTGGGTATTCCTTTCCGAGACCCTGGAGACTCCGCTCAGGAAGGACGACTGTTGGAGGCGATGGATTGTACCCAGGCTCAAGACGGTCAGCCTCGGATGGGTAAATTTCCCGGTCACGCGTCGAACACACGCATCCCCCATGCGAGAGCTGGACGTAGACCCCAAGGTTGTGGCCGACCAGTTTGGGCACTCTCTGGACGTGAACTTGAACGTCTACACCAAGACCGCGCTGGCCGCCCGCGAGAAAGCAGTGAACGCGCTGGAATCGGTCTTGGAGCAGCCTAACGCTCCCGAAGTGCCCTCGCGGGTGATGTGAAGAGTACGCACCACGCCTTAATGGAGTACAAATGGAGTACGCTGTTGAGGAGCTTTCCTAAGCTATTGAAAAGATGGAGCGGGGGACGGGGATCGAACCCGCGACGTCCAGCTTGGGAAGCTGGCATTCTACCGCTGAATTACCCCCGCTCTACCAGGACTGCGAATTCGAGTGACTTCGAACGCCCTCGAGAACAGTGCCTGGCCGGTCCACAATGTGCATTCTACTCCGAGGCCCAGCCTCACGACAAGCGGGGTCGCACGAATGGCAGTGTCCAGCAATTCTGTTGAAAGTCGGGTTGAGGGTGCTCCGGATCACAATGAACTCCTCAGGCGTGGGCCTGCTCACACGCTAAGACAAAAGAACCGAGGGCCTGCGCGCTATGCGCTGGCTCGAGGCAGCCGGGGAAGCGGCCGCCGCGCGAGCCGTCGCAACCGGAGCCTGTTCCTATCGGAGTGTGAAGTCGATGCTGGAACGCGGGCTCGACCGCCAGCCCCTGGAGGCGCCCGCCGCCCGACCGCCGCTCGCACACTCAAACCTTCGCGGCGCTTCCTACTTCGAGTACGCCGACCGGGACGCCGACGGCGAAGTTACTTCATCACAGGAGAACGCATGCTGAATCAACAAACCCTGGAGAAGTTGCACGCCCTGCGCTTGCATGGCATGGCCGTGGCCAAGGCGAAGTATCCCGAAATCGTCAAGGTCTTCCTCTTCGGCTCCTTCGTGCGCGGGAATTGGACCGCCGCCAGCGACGCGGATTTGATGGTGGTCGTCGGGAGAGAGTTCAGCGGCCCCATGGACCGCGACCGCAGCCGCTACCAGATTTTCACGAACTCCATCCCCCGCGACTCGCTCGTCTATTCTGAAAGCGAATTCGAGCGGTTGGTGAAGGACCCCACCAGTTTCCTCGCCCAGAATCTGACCGCGGCGATGGAGCTCTAGCCGTCAACTATCAGCGGGATCTTTCATAAGTCGCCGCAGCGATGCGGATGGCTTTAACCAGTTTTTCGTTGGCCCCAGCAGCGCGCAGCGCTGTCTCACTCTTGCCTTCCAATCGGAAACTGACGCCACGCTGTCGAACCAAATCAAATATTCGGTTGTTCTCGACGCCGGCCTTCAGCAGATCAAGTATCTCTTCAAGGCGCAGGCCTGGCGATGGCTGCCCAGCAGATGTGTCCCCCGCCATATAGCGGATAGCCTCCATGAGCTTTCCGCCTGCGCCCGCCTCTCGCAATTCCGCGTCGAGGTCACTTGTGAGCCGGAAGCTGACCCCACGATTCTCCACTTCTTCAGTGATGCGATCCTGGGGCAGGCCCGCCTTGAGCATTTCGAGGATCTCGCGCGAGCGGAGCCCCTTCTGTTCGTATTCTGCAAACTCCGGAGCAGCCGGGTTCCGGACAGCCAGGATAACCTTCTCTTCGGCTCCGGCACCACGAAGCTTTTGCTCGGTCTCTGGAGTCAATGCGAAGTCTACGCCGCAGTCCAATATGTACTGAACCAGGCGTTCACTCCGGACGCCAGTCCGCAGCGCGTCGGTCAGCTTTTGGAGTGAGAGGAGTTTGGCTTGGCCGCCACCTGCGCAGAGTCCCTTCGGACAGTGGAGGACGAATTTTGCCTCGAATTGGCGTCCGCCTCGATCGGAAGCAACAACTTCAATCGTGTTCGAACCAGGTAAGAGCTCGAAACCGGGTCGCTCCCTCAGGGAAAGGCGAACCAGTTTTCCGCGCTCGCTGGCGCGGAATTCAGAGACACGGGCAGCGGCCGCACCGTTGATCCGAGGGAAAATCTGGCTGTATTCGATTCGGTCCGCATCCGGCCGGAGAACATGGAGGAGAATCTGACTTACCTCGTGGGAGGGCAAGTACAATACTGGGTCGCTTGTGGGTGAAACCTGGGACTCCGGAACTTCAATGAGAAATATGTTGGAGTTCTCCTGGGCAAGAGCCGGCGCGAAGAACCGGCTGCTCATGAGAACTCCCACCACGAGTGTTCGAATGAGTGGGCTAAACGGGGCCTCTTGAGGCATCGCAGACCCGCAAACTCGAGATCGTGAATCGGTCGGCTTCTTTCCCACACGCTCGACTGGCACCCGGGGTCCCAGAGTGCAATTTCAGCGTGAGCTAGGCGGAGCAGGCGCCACGGCGTCGGTGCTGGCCGTGCTCCCAGCGCTGGTGCGCACCACTTCCAGCACTCGATAACGCTCCGGCAAGGGCGCAGCCCAGTTCTTCTCGCCCAGCAACCGCAAGTAGTCGTAAAGGATGTCCATGTTCGGCGGAAGGAATTCGGCGGCCTTTGCCTCCCGAACTTCTTTCTCCACGTAGGCTTGGATGTACGCCTTCACTGCGTCGACGGCCTGCGCCTGTGCCGCGCTGTCGGGGTTGTCCATGAGCATCAGGGCGCGCTGCAGTTTGGCCTCGGGGATTTCGTGTCGCGGTTCATCGAGCTCGATGGCGGCCGTCAGCTCACGTGCTGCCAAATCCTTGTCGGCGTCCGTGCGCGAGACTAGCTTGACAACTTTGCCATAGTAGTAGCGGGCGCGGGGATCGTCGGAACGCAGATTCACGGCCTGACGCAGGTTGTCGCGGGCCATACTGAACATGTCGAAGTAGAAGGCCATGATCCCGTTATCACGTTTAAGCTCGGCCATCATCAGTTGATAATCCGGGCTCGTGCCGACCAGTTGACCGGCCTTGAGCTTCTCCTCGTACTGAGCCTGGAAAGTCGTCTGCAAGAGCTTCTGAGTGTACTCGCTGCGTTCCTTGACGCGCTTCCGGCTGCTGACGAAGCCCAAGCCGGCCCGTTGGTCGGCACCGCTGACGCGGTTCAAGGCTAAGTAAAGTTTGGGAACTTCCCGAACGTCATAGTTCCCCTCCAGAGTATTCTTCAGCGCGAAATCGTCAGCCTCGTTCTCCTGCGCATAATACCAATCCACGTCGATTTTCTTGGCGAGCACGCTGCCAATGACCAGCCCGCTCAAGGCCCCTATACCGGCGCCCGGGACCACGCCTCCCTTTCCTTTGATAGCCCCGCCGATTGCTGCGCCTGCCCCCGCGAAGATCGCGCCCCAGAGCGCACGCTTTCGCTCCTGCCTCTGGTTATATTCTTCCTCCGCCAGCGGCGCCATCACCTTCAGTCGCCAGTGGTCCTTGTACACATGGCCCAGTTCATGGCTTAGTACATACGCAAGCTGAGCTTCGTTGTCGGTCAGGGAAATGAGCCCCGTCGAAATGTAAATCGTTCCGGTGGAAAGAGTATAAGCATATGGTATAGGGTTTCGGACCACCTTAAATGCATAGAGCTTGTCTGAATCCGACGGAACTAGTCGCTGGCCCACCCGGTTGACGTAGTCCTGAATCCGCGGGTTGTCATATAGGTCCCGGCGCACCTTCAGTTCGTCCCCGTCGGCTTCGACAATGTATCCGGTCTTGCGGGTGTTGATTTGGAATGCCTCGAGGGCGTGCCTGCCCTGAAGGTCCTGATAAGCCTGGTCAACGGCATCATGAAAGTCGGGGTCACTCGCATAGTAGTCCTGAGCGAACTCGACAATGTTCGCATATTGCTTGGCCTCAACGCCTCGCCTCTTCTCCTCCTTCTTCATTCGCTCTTGCTCTTTTTTTGCCCTCTCGCGTTCTTTTTTCTCTTGCTCTTCACGCCTTTCTCGCTGCTTCTTCTCTTCCTTGGTCTCCCCTCGGCCTGGGATCGGCATCCCAATGGTCAAAATGAACACGCCGAGCAAGGCCAGGAGGGTTATCCTTAGCCGGTTTGGTTGTGCCATGGAGCACCTCCTCTTCTGTTGGCTATGCGGGAGAGTGTTGTTTCGTATAGCAGGTTTTTACGAATCTGTCAATGGGTTTGCGTCAACGAAGAGAATCGGCAAGGGCACACCACTACTTCCGCAGTTGACGGGGGCGGGGGAGTGGGTAAATGATGTCGCTGAAGAAGGAGGTGTATGCCGAAACTTGTATCGAATGTGGTGGCCATACCGCCGGCGCCGCGGCCGTCGGACACAGTGGTGCCCGCTCAGCCCCTGAATCCCTGCGAGCTGGAGATTGACCTCTTCTGCAAGGGGATGCGGATTGAGCCCTTTTGTGCGCTCGCGCAGGACGCGCGGTCGATCACGCACACGCGCGCGGGCAGAATGGATACGTCGGCGACTCGTCGGCCCCGTAGCCCCGATCACCCGCACGCGCGCGGGCAGAATGGTCCCCGGGGCGTCGATTACCGGGACCATCGACCGATCACCCGCGCGGGCGCGGGCAGAATGCGACCCTCCTGATCCCATTGTTTATTCCTCCGCCATCACCCGCACGCGCGCGGGCAGAATCGAGGCGTCACTCGATCCGGCTACTCGGGATGCGCCGAAAGAAATCCCCGTTCGATTGCGGCACTCGGAAAACAAGCTCATCCGGCGCGTTCCCGTCAACGGGACTTCCTGGACCGACTTCGACGCGCAACGGGGAGATATTCGCCTTCGGGAGGACTGCGACGGACATATTCGGATCGTCGCTGAGTATTATAGAAGTTTACAAAACACAGTGACAACCGTCGCTGCGGCGCGGGTCTGTGACCCGCGTCTTTCCCGTTCATAGAGCGGCGCTACAGAAAAAACTGTCACTATATTTTGCAATTGTCATTAGAAGCTGTTTCAGGCAGAGGGCAGCGGGCGGACCGCCACCCCCGCGGGTCAACCCTCAGGCGCGGAGCGTCACGGTCAGGGGGCGTTCCGGAGTGATCAAGATTTCGGGTTCGAAGGCCAGCAGGAGCCGCTCCCCTTCCTCCCGCAGGGTGGCCGCGACGGCGTCGCTGCCGAGCATCACCGACGCCAGAGCCTTTCCTCTCCCTGCCAGCTCCAGGCTCGCCAGCGTCAGGGTTCCCTCGACCGCCCGGATTTCCGCGCACTGGACCGCCGCCGAAACCGAATGGGCAAAGCCTCCCCAGCCAGAGGGAAGCGTCCAGAAGGAGCGCAGGTCTGAGCCGCGCACGCGCGGCGTGAGGATCAATTTCTTCTGCGGCCCCGAGTACTCAAAGCCGTTGAGAGCGAGAATCAGCGCCCAGCTCGACATCGCGCGGGCGTAATGGTGGCCGCACTCGGGTTCATTCCAGGGATTCCGCCGCTCGCCGTCGTGACGCCGCCGCACGGTCTCGACAACCGTCAAAGCTTCATTCAACATCCCCTCGTAGATCAGGTGCGCGGCGAACTGATATTCCGGCCCCGTCCAGATTTCCGCAAAGTAGGGGAACGGAATGGCCGGCCGCGGGCGCGAAGGGTAGGTGGCGATGAGCACGCCGCCCTCATCGTTGAGGGCGTAGATGCGTTGCACGGCCTCGTGCTCGAGCAAATCCGAGCGGAAGTTGTGTCGGTAGATCGCCTGCAGCGTCTTTTCCACGTTTTCGCGCTCGAGCAGATATCCGAGACCCACAACGTGCGCCATGTACTGACCAAGGAGCTGGTCCGTCAGGCAGGCCTCGCCCATCTGATAGTCCGGCTTGGTGGGATCAGCGCCGCCCATGCCCACACGAAGCCCGGGCGCGATTTCATCTGCCGCCCGCCCAACCACGATTTGTTTGTAATACTCGCCGTTGAACAGGTTGGTGTCGATCCACTTTTTGCCGCTTTCGAACAGCCGACGATACTCCCGGGCGGAGTCCTCCTCGCCCACAGCCCGCGCCATCTCTTCTCCGGCGCGCAGCGCCCCCAGATACCAGATGCCGGAAAGCGGGTTGGGCCCGTAGAACTCCACATCAAAGGTGTTGTGCTGCACGCCCTCCATTACCCCATCGCGGTCCCCGTCCCATCCGCCGGGGATCCAGGAAAACTCCAGCGCTTTTTTGGCCTTCGGCCACAGGCGGCGCAGCCACTCGATGTCGCCGCAAAGTTGCCAGTCGCGATAAAGCTTCATGAGGCAGCCCATCTGCCCGTCCGCCGCGGCGTTCTCCCAGATTTGGAGGCCGTCGGGCAGGTAGGAGCGGAAACCCATGAGCCCGATCTCATTGGTGTTGCGCAGAAATTCTGACTCGCGAAGCGAACGCGAAAGGGATGGGAATACGAAGGCCGTCGCCTGCTCGTAATTCCAGACGTGCGTGCAACTGCCGTGGCAGCAGCCGCGCTGATCGTTACAGCCTTCGAAGCCATGGAACTCCCCGTCGGCGGTGCGGAAGGCGGTGTTCGTGCGCAGCGTGGAGAGGTTGCTCATGGCCGCGTCGAGAACCACACGAGGCAGCGTGGAAGCCTGCACCGTCTCTGCGAACGCCCGCGTACGGGATTCCAGCGTAGGCAATTCCCGCGCCACGTACACGGCTACTTCCCAGGCGTCCTTGAAGCGCTGGCAATAGTGGTTCCCGACGACGGTTTTTTCCTGGCCTTCGGCCGCGCGCCAGCCGCAACGCTCCGGAGTGCGATTGGGAAAGTGCCAGGCGCTCAGGAAAGTCACCGCCATCTCCTCGCCCGCCTCTAGGCTCTCGGTCACGGCAATCGAGGCGACAGGATTGAGGGCCGGCGCATCGCTGGTCAACGCGCCGTCAGCGCTGAAGTCGTCCCAGAACGTCAGGGGACCATCCCACCACTGCGCACGCTTCCAGCCCTTGAGATAGGACACGCTTCCCGCCCCCGCCCCCAGCACCCCCAGCACCATCGTGCCGGCCAAGGGGTCGCTCGCGTGGATCAGGGGATTGCTCATCACCAGACCCGAGACGCCCGCATCTTCGCGGAACACGGCCTCGCGCCCTTCCTTGCCCACCATGTTTTGCAGGCTGTAGGCCAAGCCCACCCTCACCGGCCCGCGGCCGGGATTCTTCACGGTGTAGCGCAAGATGGCGACCGGCAGTCCGGAGGCTTCCGGGTCGAGCGGGACGAGCGGATTGAAGGCTTCGAGACAAACCTCGACCGGTAGCTTCGCATCCTGGAAATCGATCCGCGCAAAGGGATACGCCCCTGTAAACGTCGCATGCGCCAGGCGCGGCAATCCTGGGACGTTCCGCGCGCCCAGGCCTGACTCACCTTCGTAGGGCGCCTCGATGCGCGCTTCAACGACTCGCGCCACCGGCCTCCCGCCCGGGGCCTGGGCCCAGATCGAGGCAAAACAGTAGTCGGGCGAATTCCCTTTGTCGGGACGATTGAAAATCTCCCAGTCGCGCAACTGCCCGCGCCCGCCGAGCGAGACCGTGCCCGTCCCGATCCCGCCCAAAGGAAAGGCAATCATGCGCAGGTTCGGACCCGTGAATCTCCGGGGATAGGCGATTTTGGAGGGGGCCATTGCCATGGCACTGGAGGTGGCGGCGGGCTTTTGGGGCGCCGCTTCTTCCGCGGCACGCAGGAGCGAGCCGCTCGTCGCCAGCCCCCCTCCCGTCGCCACCTTTTTCAGGAAATCCCGCCGCTTGTATGCCGACGCCCGGCGCCTCTTGGTCATGATCGTCTCCCTCGCGCGCTTCAACCCATGGTTCCAATCAGGGTTTGTCCGGCTCTTATAGGTGAGACTCGCGCAAAAGGCAAGTCGGTGTTGGGGGATGTGCGAGGCCGCGAGAGCGTCGCGCGGTTTGACTTCTCCGGGAGGGTCGGCTAGTCTGAAACTCAGGGCTGGGTCTCGAGGTGCATTTAAATTCCGTATACGAGCCCGGCCCCCGTGTACGAGCGATGCGCAGAGTCTACCTCGACAACAATGCCACGACGCCCCTGGCACCGGAAGTCTTCGAAGCCATGCGGCCCTTCTGGCTCGAGGATTTCGGCAACGCCTCTTCCATCCACTGGTACGGCCAGCGCGCGAAGGCAGCGGTGGAAGCCGCGCGCGAACAGGTGGCCCAGCTCCTCCATGCGCGGCCCAGTGAAATCGTGTTTACGAGCGGCGGGACGGAGGCCGACAACGCCGCGCTGATCGGCATTGTCGAGGCGGCGCGGATCCCGACCAAGCACCTCATCACGACGGCCATCGAGCACCACGCCGTCCTCCACACCGCCAAGGCGCTCGAGAAGAAGGGCGTCCAGGTCACGTACGTCCGCGTGGGGACAAGCGGGGTGGTTGATCCCGCAGATATCGAACGCGCCATTCGGCCGGAAACCGTCTTGATCTCCGTGATGCACGCCAACAACGAACTGGGAACGATTCAGCCGCTGGAAGAGATCGGGCGGATCGCGCGGGAGCGGGACATCTACTTCCACTCCGACGCGGTGCAGTCGGTGGGCAAGATTCCTGTCGATGTCGAGCAGCTCGGCGTCGATCTGCTGTCGCTCTCCGCGCACAAGCTTTACGGGCCCAAAGGCGTCGGCGCACTTTACATCCGCAAGGGCACGGTCTTGAAGCCGCTGATCCACGGCGGCCACGATGAGCGCGATCGGCGGCCCGGCACGCAGAACGTGACGGGGATCGTGGGGCTTGGCAAGGCGGCGGAGCTGGCGCGTGAACACATGCCGGCGGACGCCGCACGCGTGGCGGCGCTGCGCGACCGGCTGGAAGAAGGAATCCTGAAGGCCGTGCCGCTTTGCGCGGTGAACGGCGACCGCGCGCGCCGGCTGCCGACGACGGCCAATCTCCGCTTCGATTACATCGAGGGGGAAGGCTTGGTCATCGCGCTTGACCTGCGCGGCATCGCCTGCTCGACGGGCGCGGCGTGCTCGTCGGGTTCGGTCGAACCCTCGCACGTGCTTTCGGCCATTGGCCTTCGGCCTGAGCAGGCTCGCGCGAGTCTCCGCTTCAGCCTGGGCCGCTTCAATACGGATGAGGATGTTGATACCACCCTCGAGATTCTGCCCGCCGTCGTCGAACGCCTGCGCGCCGTGTCGCCGCACTACAAGAAAGAAGCTGTCAGCCATCAGCCGTCAGCCGTCAGCAAGAACGCCTAAATGCTGGATGCTATTTGGCCCGCTCCCCGATGGGCCGTCCTACGTGATTGCTGAGCCTGTTGATTGCTGACGGCTGATGGCTGACAGCTTCTCGGGACTAGAGATATTGATGACCATTGCCATTGCCATGAGCGGCGGGGTGGATAGTTCCACGGCCGCGGCGTTGGTCGTTGAGGATAACGCGGGCGTCCATGGAGCGGCGGGCGCTGACGGCCGGGCTCGCGTCGTCGGCCTGACCATGCAACTCTGGAACCAGCGGCGTCTGCCCAGCCTGCTGGGCATGAAGGGCATTGGCGTGCGGGGCCCCGCCAGCGGCCGCTGCTGCTCGCTCGACGATGTTTACGACGCGCGCCGCGTGGCCGACTTCCTCGGCATCCCTTACTACGTCGTGAATTTTCAGGAGCACTTCGAGGCCACTGTGGTCCGCCCCTTTGTCGCGCAGTACCTGGCCGGCGAAACGCCTATTCCTTGCGCGCTCTGCAACAGCGAAATCAAGTTCGAGCAGTTCGTCAAGACGGCGCTGGCAATCGGCGCCGAGCGCATCGCCACCGGCCACTACGCACGCGTTCGCCAGGACGACCAGACCGGACGCTACCGGCTCTTCAAGGGCGTGGACCCGGCCAAGGATCAATCGTATTTTCTGTTTGGCCTCACTCAGCCGCAGCTTTCGCGCACGCTATTTCCTCTCGGTGAACTCACCAAGGAGCAGGTGCGCGCCATCGCCCGCGAGCGTAGGCTCCCCGTCGCGGAAAAGCCCGAGAGCCAGGAAATCTGCTTCGTCCCCACCCGCAGTTACCGCGACTTCCTCGAGGCTTACCTTGCGGAGCAGGGACAGCAGATCGACGACCGCGCTGGAGAAATCGTCACGACCGAGGGCCACGTGCTGGGCGAGCATCAGGGCGTGCATCACTACACGATCGGCCAGCGCAAGGGCCTGGGCTGCGCGACGGGCCAGCCGCTTTACGTGATTCAGATCGACCGCGCCCAGAACCGCGTCATCGTGGGGCGGGATGAGGAGCTGTTCCGAAAGCGCTTCGTGGTGCGCGATGTGAACTGGATTCGCCCTGTCGCCGACGGCCAGACGATCGAAGCGCAGGTGAAAATCCGCAACAAGCACGTGCCCGCGCCGGCGCGTGTAGTGCCGGCCTTCGGGCCGCGCCCGGAAGCCGCACCTGCCGCCGCCCCTCCCCGACCCACCGCGACTGCGCTCGTGGAATTCCTCGTACCCCAGCGCGCCATCACGCCCGGACAGGCCGCCGTGTTCTACGATGGGGACGAAGTTCTCGGTGGCGGCTGGATTGCCAAGGTGTTGTAGGGGCGCATGGCCGGGGGCCCTTGCGTGGCGATTCAAGACCGCCCTCATAATCGCGTTCCCGCCATCAGTCCCGACGGGCCCGGCAGGCGAATTCGTTTCACATTACCGAAGCCCGCTTCGCGCAGCCACGTGGAGTACTCGTCCTCGCTGTAGCTCGCGCCGGCTCGTGTTCCCACCAACATGTTGAGCGAGAAGAGCGCCGCCGACTTCGGCGCAGTCTTGTCGGCCTCCAGAATGAAGTCCTGGATCACGACGCGGCCTTGCGGCGCCAGTGCCTGATGACAACGCTTCAGGAGATCGCGGTTCTCGGCCTCGCTCAGCATGTGGCAGATGGCGGAAAGAAAGACCAGGTCGTAACCTTCCCCAAGCCGGTCCGACCGCAGGTCGCCCGCCCGCGTGCGAATCCGTTTGCTCAGGCCCGCCTTATCGATGTGCGCCTGCGCGATCGGAAGCACCGCTTCGAGATCGAGAAGATCGGCCTGAAGATCGGCGCGGGCCTGGGCGAAGGCAATGGAATACGCCCCTGAGCCTCCCCCCACGTCCAGCATGCGCCGCACGTTCTCGACGCCGACGGCCTCGACCACCCGGCGGGCGCGGTCGGCGGCGTTGCGATGCATGGCGGCGATGAAGGCCGTGGTCCACTCCGCCCCGCGGTTGCGCATCTCTTCGTGGCCGACGGCGGTTCCTGCACGCACACACTCGGTGAGCGTGGACCAGCGGTCCCAGAGGTGAACGGTGTGGAGCGTCGCGAGGCGGGCGTCGTCGGGAGAGCCGGCCACAAAGAAGCGAGCCGTCACGGGCGTATTGCAGAAGATGCCCTCGCGCTTGGTCAGCGTTCCCATTGCCACCAGCGCGTTAAGCAGCATTTCCGTCGCCCGGGGATCGGTATGCAGCTTGCCCGCCACCCCGCCGGCCGAAGCCCCTTCCCCCACCGCCGTGAAGACATCGAGCTCAACCGCCGTCAGCAGCACACGACTCTCCTGGAAGGCGCGGAGCTTCTCGGAAATTTCATCGGGGAGCACGCCCGCAGCATCCTGGGCGCGCAGCGCGGCGAGCATTTGGTTGCGGTTGCTCTGGATCTCAACGCGCAGAGCCGCGGCGTCCTGATTGGCCAGCCGTTCGACGGGATGGCCTTGCTGGAAATGTTTCTCGACGATCTCCCCCACGTCCTCCGGCGTAACGCCGGAATACCAGACGCCTTCGGGATAGACGACCAGGTTCGGCCCACGCTCGCACAAACCAAGCGAACCGCACACCGTCACCTGCACTACGTCGAGCAAACCGCGCGACGTGATCTCCTTTCTGAGAATATCGATCGTCTGGGCAGAGCCGCGCGCCGCGCAGCACGGCATGCCCTCTGGTTTCCGTTGATCACAGATGTAAACGTGATAACGAAAGGGCTCCATCGCTCCACCTCATCGATTCGGTCGCAAGTCGATCCGCGGTTGGCTTCGAGACAGCGTTGTGGCGCAGCGAACCACACTACTTCCAGCGATTTTCTTTCCATTTCAGAAAGCGCCAAAGAGCCGGTGCGGAAGCCCGAAGGGCTGGCCGGCGAGCCATGCCACTCGCAAGATCGGCCAGGTCCTGGGGGCGGTCAAGGTCTGTCAAGCCCTCGAGGATGGCACATGAAAGGCCCTGCCTCAGCAGGCGCCGCAGCATGTCACGGAATGCCCAACGGGTGCTCCAGCGCACACCGTGAAATAAAGCGGGACTCGTCCGCCGCAAACCGATAAGGTAGAAGCCGCCGTCCGGGCACGGCCCCAGCACCGCCTCGCACACCTGCAATTCTGACAATGCCTGACGCAGTAGGCGTGGCGACAGTAAAGGCGAGTCGGTGCCGATAATGACCGCAGCGCGATGCCGGCGGAGCATCTGGCAGAAGGCGCGATCCATCCGCTGGCCGAGGTCGCACCCGCGCTGTCGCGCGAGAGTCCACTCGCTGCGCCGGGGAAACGCCGGGTATGCGCTGCCCGCGAGGAAGAACCAGCGCGCCGCCTGGCGCGCCAGCTTGTTGACTTTCCGGGTGGTATCGAGAATCAGGGCGGCCTGAAGCTCCGCCGCACGGCGAGCGCCGAGCCGCCGAATCAGCCGCGTCTTGGCGCGCCCTGGCACCGGCGCGCGTGCGAAGACGCCGATGCACACGGAGGGAATGGAAAGAAAGCGAGCGGATAACTTGACAGGAGTGCGCCGAGACAAGGTGGGCCCCGCCGGTCGGCCCCCCCTTCCCGCCGGCGCACCGACGACGCGTCGCCGGCACCCGAACCACCGACGGCGGAGAGCGACCGTTTTCTAGATGAAAAGTTGCTCGTCTTGCGTCGCTTCCGTCACGCCGGGCTTTGGACGCCGCGAGAAGAGAAAACCCAGGCCCGCGCGCACGCCTTTCACCACCGCCGCCACCTCATTCAGCGGCACCAGGACGTTGCGTTGCAGGATGTCGGAGGTGGTGTCCACTTTCTCGACCAGACGGGCGACCATCCCATCAAGGCGCGCCGCCTGCAGCCGGCTCTTGTCCACCAACTCGGCGACGGCTTCATCCACCCGCGTGGTCCGTTCGCGCATGATCCGGCTGATCTCTGCCAGGTTCTGGGTGATGTTCCGCACGGGCTCGCGCGAGCTGGTGAGAATTTCCCCCACCGATTGCGTCAGGGGATCGAGGCGTTGCTTCACGTCCGCTCGCACCCCCTGCACCTCCCCGTGGATCTTCTGGATGGCGAACCAGATGCCGACCATGGCGCCGGCCTGCATCAGCACCGCGACGGCAACGAGCACCAGCACGACAATCAGGCCTGTCTCATTAGCCATGTTGAGCCCTTCGAAAGTTGATTCCCACCGGACAATCTAGCGGGGTTTGCTCTTCTCTTCCTGATAAGCCTGCTTGCCGGCCTCGAGCGCAGCGGAGAGTTGTTCCTTTTGTTTGGCCACAACGTCCTTGGCCTTCTCGACCGCCTGCTCGGCCTGGGCGCGGAGATCGCGACCCTTGGCCGTTACGAATTCCCGGCCTTCTTCCGCCTTCTGCGTGATGTACTCGCGCGTCTCCTTGCCCGAACGGGGCGCAAACAGGAGCGCCACAATTGCCCCAAGCCCCATGCCCACCAAAAAGTATGCCACCTTTGAGGCACCGTTTTCGTCACTCATGGATAACCTCCCAGAATCTACTGGGCGACCTTGCTCGCCCATACCTTGCCACGTCCCACCACCTCTTCAGCCTGCTTGAGCAGTTCGCGGCCCGTCGAGGCCACGTAATCTTTCCCGTCCTGCGCCCGGCGGGCAAGATACCGCCGCGTGTCCTTGCCCGATCGCGGGGCAAAAAGCAATGCCAGTCCGGCGCCAAGCGCCATACCGACCAGCAAGAAGCCAAGGTAATGAACTGCACTTCCTCCTCTCATGGTCAACCTCCTGCGAATCTACTACCAAAAGCTATCAAGAAGCAAGCAAGGAAGCAAGAGGAAATTCCATATTTTCTTAAGATTATTATTAGACCGACCAGACGGCTTACTTATTGTTGCCCCTCTTGACGCTCGGCAAAAAACTGCGCGATTCGGGCTGCCTGCTTGGCAGGAAGCACTTGGGCGAGCTCCGCGGCGCTAAGCGATCTAATCCGATCCAGGCTGCCGAAGTGGCTAAGGAGTTTTCGGGCGCTTCGCTCCCCCACTCCCGGGATTTCGAGGAGTCCGGTGGTGATTTCGCGGCCGGCTCGGCGCGCGCGGTGGAACGTGACCGCAAAGCGATGGGCCTCATCGCGGATTTGCTGGATGAGATGGAGGACGGGCGAATGGCGGTCGAGCACCACCGGGTCGTTCTCCCGACCCAGCACATACACGATCTCTTCTTTCTTCGCGATGCTGGCCAGCGGCTGGTTGAGAATCTGTAGCTCCTCGAGCGCCTGGGCGGCGGCGTGAAGCTGGCCCAGGCCGCCATCCACGAGGATCAGGCTGGGGAGCTTCTTTTTCTCCTCCTGCAGCCGACGGTATCGGCGGGCAACGACCTCGCGCATGCTGGCAACGTCGTCGTTGGCAGGAACCGTCCGGATGATGAACTTCCGATAGTCGGCCTTCTTCATGCGCCCGCCCTCCCACACCACCATGGAAGCGACGATGTCGCTGCCCTGGGTATGCGAGACGTCGAAACACTCGATTCGTTCGGGCGGCTTCGGGAGGTCAAGCACCTCGGCCAGCCCCTCCAGCATCTCGCGCGCTTGGGGCTTCAGAATGCGGAAGCGCCGCTCGAAGCTGTGCCGTGCGTTCTTGGCGACCAGTTCCAGGAAGGCGCGCTTCTGCCCGCGTTGCGGGGTGAGGATTTCCACTTTGCGCCCGCGCCTTTCCGAAAGCAGTTCTTCGAGAATCTCTCGATCCTCGAAATCCACCGGCGTGTGAATCTCGCTCGGGATGTAAGGCTGGTCGAGATAGACCTGCTTGACGAGCGAGGAAAACAGTTCGCGGGCGTTGAATTCCTCCAGGTCCTCCCAGAAGAACTCGCGCCGGTCCACCGCGCGCCCACCGCGCAAGTGGAAGAGGTTGACGGCGACGAGCGGCCCTTCTTGATGGAATCCGAAAATGTCGATGTCTTCACCGCGCGCGGCGGCCATCTTTTGGCGCTCGCGCAATTCCTCGACGGTCGCCGCCAGGTCGCGATAGCGCGCCGCTTCCTCGAACTGTTGGGCCTCGGAGGCCGCCAGCATGCGCGCGTGCAGGTCGCGCACCAAATCGCTCTCGCGCATTTCGAGGAGCAGGCGCACGTCGCGGACGGCTTCGGCGTAGCGTTCCGGCGTGGTCAGATGCTCAACGCAAGGGCCGAGGCAGCGGTGAATGTAGTACTGCAAACAAGGCCGCGGATGATATCGCGTCAGGTCGGCGTTGCAGGAGGGAACCAGAAAGCGCCGGTGGATGAGATCCACGATGCGGTAAGCGAGGCGAGCGGGAAAGTAAGGGCCGAAGTAAGCCGACCCGTCCTGCTTCAGCCGTCGCGTCACATAGACGCGCGGAAAGCGTTCGCCCAGGGTCAGCTTGATGTGCGGGTAGCTTTTGTCGTCACGCAGCAGAACGTTATAGCGGGGCTTGAATTGCTTGATGAGGTTGTTCTCAAGCGCAATCGCTTCCTTCTCGTTATCGACGAGAATGGTTTCAAGATCCGCCGCGGCCGCGAGCATCAAGTCGCGCTTGGCGTCCAAGGCGTGCGAGGGCTGGAAGTACGAACGCACCCGGTGGCGGAGCGATTTTGCCTTGCCCACGTAGATGGGCCGACCGGATTCATCCTTGAAAATGTAAACGCCCGGCTGGGTCGGCAATCCTTCGGCTTGGCTGGCCAGAATCTCTCCCATCTCGCGCCTCAATTACCATTATGTGCGCGACACCCGGCATGTCAAACGCCCGCGCCTTCCCCCGCATTGACAGCCTGCTCCGCATGCGGCGACAATCGCACTATGCGGCGAAGACTCGCCTGGGTTCTCTTCCTTGCGGTGACAACAGGTCTGGGGCTTGGCCGGGTTGGCGCGCAAGAGGGGGAACCACCGGAAACGGAAACCAAACCCTATGTCCCCCCGCCCGCCTGGAAATCGGTGGAGGTCGGGGATTTCTATCTGAAACGCAAAGCCTACCGGGCGGCGCTCAGCCGCTATCAGGAAGCCGCCAGGACCGATCCCTACTATGCGCCCTCCTATTTGGGGATGGGGAAGGTGTACGACCGATTGGGCCTGCGTCAGAAGGCCCTGGAGAATTACCGCAAGTATCTCGACCTGCTGCCCTCCAGCAAAGAGGCCGAGCAGGCGCGGGACGTGCATCAGGCGATCGCGCGGCTGGAGCGGCAGCTCAAATCTTCCAAGTTTCCGGCCCGCGCTCAACCGCTTTCCGCTTCCTCCTCGTCGTCCGACTGAGCGCTTCGGCCGAGGGTTCCCATTAACGCGCTCGAGACTTCCGTCGCCCGCGCGTCGTCTTCGCGCGCCAACAACTGCACGTTGAGGAACGGAAAAGTATCGGCCGCGAGCAGCCCCATGGCGAGCTCCGCGTCCAGGCGGGCGGTTTCCCGAACAAGGTGCGAACGGGAATCGGTTTGGTCTTATGGCGCTGCAGGGTTAATGGGACTGAAGCGTGCAGGGTTAATGGGACAAGTCGGTTGGGACGGTGGTAACATGTTGATTTGATTAGGGTGGTTTCTTGGGGCCGGTCACAAATCCTTCGCTGTTTCTTCGCTATACCCACACCAGAAATCCCCCGGTCACACATGTAAGTCGTTTATTCTCTATATGCTGGCTCAGTTTATCACCTTCTATTTCCCCGGTCACAAACTCCGGTTACAAAACGACGCTAAGTTGTTGATTTTGCGTTCCACGTTCCATATTCCGACCCCCTTTCGTACTGATCAGTCCCATTATCTATGCACGCCCCCAAAAAACCACCCTAATCAAATCAACATGTTACCACCCTCCCCCACCCACCCCCAGTCCCATCAACCCTGCAGCGCCACAGGTCTCTCGGCCTTGGTCTTTCACCAGACTCCAGTATAATGCCGGGCGCACCGAAGCAGGGCAGACAACGGTTGCTGCCCCTCGCCCGGTCCAACCCTTTCGGAGCACCCGCTCCCGGTGGGAGAGGGGCGGGAAAAGGGTGTCTTCTTTCGAAGGAGAATTACGCCCGTGAAGCGTCACTGGAATATTGGATTGAGCTTTGTCTCGCTGACCATCATCGCCGGAGCATCTTTCACTGCGTGGCCTCTGCGAGTGGAAGTGCCGCAGTACGACCTGCTGATCATCAATGGTCAGATCCTTGATGGCACCGGCAGCCCGTGGTTCGCCGGCGCGGTGGCCGTACGCAATGGCAAGATCGCGGAGGTCGGCCGCCTGACGGCTGCCACGGGGAAGCAAGTCATCGACGCGAAGGGTCGCGTGGTTGCGCCCGGTTTCATTGACCTCCACAGCCACTCGGACTTCACGCTGCTCGTGGACGGTGCCGCGCAGAGCAAGATTCGCCAGGGCGTGACGACGGAAATCCTCGGCGAAGCCGGCTCGGCCGCGCCAGTGCTGGGTCCGGCTGTGCCGGATTTCGACCGGAGCCTGCGCCCTTACGGCATCCAGCGCGACTGGACGAATTACGCCCAGTACTTCGCGCGCCTCGAACGCCAGGGCATCGCGGTCAACGTAGCCTCTTACGTGGGAAGCGGCCAGGTGCGCAATTGCGTAATGGGCAATGTGGACCGTGCGCCCACTGCCGAGGAATTGGCAAAGATGAAGGACCTCGTTGAGCAGGCGATGCGCGAGGGCGCGATCGGCCTCTCTGCGGGCTTGATTTATCCGCCGAACTCGTTTGCCCAGACCGAAGAACTGGTCGAGCTGGCGAAAATTGCGGCGAAACACGGCGGCATCTACGCCAGTCATATCCGGAGCGAAAGCGATACAAGCCTTGCGGCCATCGATGAGGCCATCAAGATCAGCGAGCAGGCGGGCCTGCCCACTCACATCTTCCACTTCAAAAAGTACGGCCGTGCCAACTGGGGCCGGATGCGCGAACAAGTCGAACGCATTCAGGCGGCGCGCGATCGCGGCGTCGAAATCACCGCCGACCAGTACCCTTACATCGCCGCCATGACCGGCCTCGAGATGTGCATCCCGCCAAAATACATGGAGGGATCCTCGGAAGATTTCGTGGCGAGGCTACGAGACCCCAAAGTGCGCGCGGAAATTCGCAAGGCCATCGCGCAGGGACTGCCGGGCTGGGGCGATAACGAAGTCAAGAGCGTGGGCGGATGGCACGGCGTCCTGGTCGCGGCGATGCAACAACCGGAGAACAAGCAGTACGAAGGCAAGCGCATGGACGAAGTGGCCAAGATGATGGGCAAGGATCCGCTCGACGCCCTGTGTGATCTGCTCATTTCCGAGGGGGGATCGGCCGACGCCGTCTATTTCGGCATGAGTGAGCAGGACGTGCGCCTCGCCATGCAGCAGCCCTGGGTGGGCATCGGCTCGGATGGCAGTGCCGTGACACCCGAAATGACCTTTGTCGGCAAGCCCCACCCGCGCTTCTACGGGACCTTCCCGCGCGTGCTCGGCTACTACGTGCGCGAGCAGAAGGTGCTGACGCTCGCGGAAGCCATCCGCAAGATGACGTCGTTCTCCGCCCAGATCAACGGCCTCACCGACCGCGGCCTGCTGCGGCCCGGCATGGCTGCCGATATCACCGTGTTCGACCCGAACGCAGTGGCCGACAAGGCCACCTTCGAGGACCCTCTCCGGTATTCCGTGGGGATCGACTACGTAATTGTCAACGGCACGATCGTGCTGAACAAGGGTCAGCATACCGGCGCGAAACCCGGCCGCGTGCTCTACGGCCGTGGGAGATGGTAGGGGCAAAAGGGATTGTGCCCTCACGCGGCGAGCCGAATGCCCAGGCGTGCAAAGCCTTGCGCCCCTACTTCGACAGCAGCGCTGGCGACGGTTAAGACACTCACGCGTCGGCGGTGCATGAGAGCAGGCTGGCTCCACGGCGCAGTTCCGATCCCGCACGGAGCGGCACCCTGTGCGCTTGGGGCAGGCTCTGCCGACGGCATCTGCCTCATCATCGCCAATCGTTGGAGCTGCGTTGGGATCGGCTGGCAACCGGGGACAAAGTCGAGCTGATGGGCGGAGTCTAGAACCAGCCCAGGGGAACGACGGCGGGCGGCGAATCGAGCATCCGGCAGCTTGTCCATGGCCGCGACCGACACGCGTTCGTTCACCGCGGCCCACGGATATCACACGGCCAAAGGCTGCGCCCGGCGGCGGAGTTCGCTCACAAACTCCTCAGCGTCACTGGCCCGCCCCAGCACGGTGACTTGCCTCGCCGCAAAGGTTTCATCGTAGTGGGCCCGGACAACGTCCCGCTTTCGGCGCATCCGAAGAAGCTGGGTGCGGGATATGAGCTCAGAGTCGTGGAAGTGGAAGACCGCCGAGCAACGGCCAGGGTGGAACTCGCCCCGCCAATTGCCCAGGCGGCCGACCGGTTGAGGAAGAAGGGCGGTGAAGTTTCGCGCCGTCTTCAAGTCCGTAGGTTCGGCGACCTCTGACGGACTCCCAGTCTCGTTTCTGCTCCATCGAGTAGTTCGGATATGCCCCTAGTTGACAGGCGTCAGGATCACCGCCAGCCCGCCGCCGGGGGCGAGGTGAGCGTTAAGCTTGTCGCTTGCCTTCACGCGCCTCGTGGTGATGCTGAGGCTGGTTGCGACCTTGTCGGCGTCGGAACCATCGGCGAAGATCTGAGCGTCGTATTCTCCCGCGCCAAGAAAACTCAGCGGAATTTCCAGGTCGCGCCCATTCCAGTTCGTCATCGCGCCCACGTACCACACGTTGTTCTTCTGCCGCGCGATGGTGACGAATCTGGGCGGCTCGCCGCTCAAGACTTTCGTGTCGTCCCAAACCGTCGGCACTCGCTCGATGAATTCAAATCCGGACTGGCCTTCATAGGCCTCCGGGTGGTCGGAGACCATTACGAGAGGGCTTTCGTAGACGACATACTTGGCGAGTTCGTGGGCGCGTGTGCCCTGGGTCATGGGCTCGACCATGACCGGCTTGAATTGCTCGCGCGTGGCGTTGCGAAACCCGCCGGGAGTATAGTCCGCCGGGCCGGCCAGCAGGCGCGTAAAGGCCAGCACCACGTCGTGCTCGGGAGTGATGCGGTAACTCCACTTGCTATATTCCAATCCCATAATGCCTTCGCGGGTAAGCAAGTTCGGGTAGGTGCGGCGCAGGCCAGTGGGCTTGTACGCGCCGTGGAAATCGACCGTCAGCCGGTGTTCCGCCGCCTTGCGCACAGTGCGTTCGTAGAAGTTCACCATTTCCTGGTCGTCGCGATCCATGAAATCGACCTTGATGCCCGCCGCGCCCCAGCTCTTGTAAAGCTTCAAGGCTTCGTCCATCTGCTTATCCAGAGCGCCCCAGAAAACCCAGAGCAGGACCTTCACGCCCTTCTTCGCGGCATATCGAATGATGCGCGGCACATCGGTCTCCGGCGTGTGGCGCAGGATGTCGATGGGGTGGGTGTAGTCGTGGGCAGGATACCATCCGGCATCCACCAGCATGTATTCGAACTTGTGCCGCGCGGCGAAATCCACGTAGTGCAGCATCGTTTCGGTATTCATCCCGGGCTTGAAGCTCACATTGCGGGCGAAGCTGCCCGACCACCAGTCCCAGGCGGCTCGCCCGGGCGTAATCCAGCTCGTGTCGGCTAGAGCGCAGGGCGTGCTGAGGTTGAGGACGATAAAGTTGTTCTCAATCAGCGCGCCAACGCGCGAGTTAACCATGATGATTCGCCACGGGGTGGATTTGGGCGTGGTGGCGACGACGGCCTCGTCGGAGCGACGGGGGAGCGGCGAGAGCTTGCTCATCAGCGCGTTGGAGACGCCCATCACGCCGCCCAGGTACATCCCGGCGTAGTCGCTCAGGTCGGCTTCAAGCAGCGCCACCCACGTCCCCTTGGGGATCTCGATCAGCAGCGGCAAAGCGATGAGCGAAGTCGGTTTGATCTCATCCAGACCAACGCGCGTGTAGTCGGTCTCATAGCTCGAAGTGTAACTGTTCAGATTCAGCGCGAAGGCAAACGCCTCGCGGGGGAAATAGAAGCCGGTGTTTTCGGACGAGAGCGTGAACTTCTCCAGGGCCTTCTGCTTGGGGAGGACGTAGCGGAATGCCACGCCTTCGTCGTACGCGCGAAAGACGAGGTCCACGCGGCGGCCGGGCGGGCGGCGCTCGACGAGCGACACGGTGACCTGATTGTAGTGGTCGCGCACGTGCCGTTTGGCTCCGAAAGCATTTTCCCAAGTCGAATCATGCGAGTGGGACTCGGTGCCGACAATCTCAAAATCCTGGTCGAGTGGTTTGCCACCTTTGAAGTCGAGGCCCAGAGGCGAGTCGGCGAGCACCGGCTGTCCCCGGTACGACACCCGGTAATAGGCGCGCACACCCGGCAGATACGGCTGTGACATGGCTTTCAGTTCAAACGTCACGAGGAGATTGCCGTCCGGCGAATTCACGGTGAGCGGCTGAGCCAGCAGGGCTTCGGCCGCTCCAAGCACAACCCACGGAACGAGTGTCGGGATCAGGTCCGGTTTTCGGCACATGGGAGGCCAACCCTCCTTGCGCTGAGATCAGCAGCTTCCCACGCCAATCAGGAAGTCGGGTCGCTCACTCCATCGCCGCGGAGACAGTCCACAGGCAGCCTCATGACAGCCTCGCCATTTGCATGAGCCGACGCCGGGCTTTTTCGTAGTGCGGAAATATCCTCTCGGCTTCGCGAAAGGCGCGCGAGTGGACGACGCGGCGATGGCCGTCACGTTCCACGGGAAACTTGATATGAAGCATCTCGTGGAACACCAGGTACTCGAGCAGGTAGCGCGGGACAGCGGGCGAATCGAACCAGCGACTGACGGTAATCGTGCCGTGCGCCGAATCGTAGTGGCCTAGGACGCTGCGCGAGCGATGCGGGCTCCAGCCGAGCCGTGCCTTCTCCAGCTTCCCCTCGAAGTACTGCGCGTTGAGCCGCGCAAAGATTTCTTCGAGATCGTAGTGCCGCCCGCGGGGCGGCAAAAGCCGCTTGCGCCCGCGCTCGCGGCGCAGCGCGTCCACGCGGTGCCGGACCGCCGGGCTGTAAATGTAAGCAAGGTAGCAGGCGCGCGCCTCCTGCGAGGGTCGGCGGCGGTAGAGTTGCGCAAGCAGAATCTCCGCCAGCGCTTCCTGGACGAGGGACGGCGCTGCGGCCAGCAGGTCAGCAACGCGGATCTCCGCAGAGTGATTGCGCAAGCGAATCGTGCTGCGCAGGCTGGAGAAGGGCCGGTATTCGACCCTGAAGGCAGGCGGGGGCTGCCGAAGATTGAAGCGACGGAAGACGCGGTGAAACACCGCCTCGAGAGCCGCTTCGGGATCGAGCGGCAGAATCAACTGCTCCGGCAAGGCGGGTGAACTGGCGGCCTGCAATCACTCCTCCGGGGTCTCGCCCGGGACGCGCCCCTGCTTGCCCTGGCGTCGCCGCAGCTTCTTTTCCTCTTTGGTCCGTTTGCGTTCTTCTTTGGCGCGGTCTTTGGCGAGGCGTTCCGCCTCTTTCTCCTGCTTTTTCATCTCGCCGAATCTCTTGGTTTGATCGGCGAGCGCCTTGGTCGCGCCGTCCAAAATATCCGTGAGCTGCTCGATGGCATCCCGCAGGGAATCGCCATATTGAGCCGAGTAAGGGTCCGACGTCGCCTGGATACCGCGCAGGGTGGTCAGTTGTTGCGGGGCGCGCTCGAGCAGCTTTCGCAGGCCGCGCCGCATATCGCCCGCTTGCTCGTAGTGGTACTCAATCCAATTCTTCATCTCTTCGTTCAGCGAGATGTATTCCGCCAGCAGGTCCTGCAAGTAGCCCGCGTGGTCGTACTTGGGATCGTCGGGCTTGCGGCGGAAGGCATCGAAGCGACTCAACCGGTCCTCCAGCAAATCGAGATAGACGATGATGCGCTCGCCGGGATCCTGAGCCTCGCGGACGCGATCATCTTCCTCCGGGCTGAGTGTGGCACCCGTTTGGCCGGCCAGGGGCGAAGCGGACAGGGCAGCCAGGACAAAAAAGAGGAAAGCGAATCCGCAGGCGCGCGGGGACTTCAGGCCTTCGTTTCCAGTACCGAGCTGGCCCATCGGGATGCGCAGTCTCTTCACTGCTTCTTGTGCTCCTCGGGGAGAAACAATGCTTTGAGCACCTCGGCCCGCAGGTTCTCCACTTCCTCGGCAATCTTCTCCACCGGCTCGCGATCCAGGAAGGAGAAGCGGTGCTTAAGGTCTTCCAGGTAGCGCGCGTCCTCGCGCAACTCGATATCGAGCTCCTTGAATCCCTGCGGCTTCTTATGGGCCGGGCGGCCGGTTTTTTGCAGCGTGGCCCAGGCACTTTTCACCTGCTCCAGGTAAGCGCCAAGCAGTTTCTGGGAGCTTTCGATCTCGCCTTTCTCGCGCGCTTCCATGGCCTGCAAGAGCTTGACGCGCGCCAGACGGATTTCATACTTCGCCCGCTTGACTGGATTGGTTTCGCGGGAGATGCGGGAAAGCAGGTCCGCCTCTTTATCCTCTCGCGGAATGGGCGAGACCTCCGGCGGCAGCCATGCCCCAAGGGCCGTCAGAGCAAGCGCACGAAGGACGTGCCGTCGCGTAGCCATGAGACGAGCTTATCATAGCTATTTTCTTAGCTCACGCCGGAGCAGTTTCGCGCGCTGGCGGGCCTGCCATTCCTGATCGGGATTCTGATTCTGGGAAAGCAGCAAGAAGCGCTCGTAGTTCGCCAGGGCCTTCGGCCGGTCACGCAGGTGGTCATACGAGGTGGCGAGCACGAAGAAGACAGCCGCCGGAGGATTCGGGGCCGCCGCCTGCGCCTCCAGCAGCGGAATTGCTTCCGCATAACGCTTCTGAAGGTAAAGGCTTGTGGCCAAGCCGCGGAAGGCGTCGGAGTTCTTTGGGTCGAGCTTCAAGCATGTTCGGAATTCCCCTTCTGCGTCCGCGAACTTCTCGAGGTGGAGCAGAGTCTGCCCCAAGGCGCGGTGAAGGTCTGCCCCTTGGGGCGACGCCCGCAGGGCCTCCCGGTAATATTTCTCCGATTCCCCGAACTGCTTCAGCAGCGCGTGGACGTCGCCCAGCGCCGCGGCCACGCCCGGCTGCTGAGGATTGGCGCCGTAAATCGTGCGCAAATTCTCCAGTGCCTTTTCTTTTTGTTCCTGCTCGAGATAGATGCGCGCCAGATGAAATCGCGTCTCAAGGTCGTCGGGCTTCGCCGCCAGATATTCCTCGAAGAGCGGAACAGCTTCGCCGGGACGCTCCAAGCCTTCGAGCGCCAGCGCCGCGCCCAGGCTCGCCTGGGGCAGTTGGGGATCGAGCGCGGCGGCTTTCTCAAAGGCAGCGAGGGCGTTCGTGAAATCTTTCCTGGCCAGGTGTAACTGACCCAAATCGAAATGCGCGATGGCGAGAGAAGGATCGAGGCGCAGGGCTTCCCCGAACTGCTTTGCGGCGGCCTCCGCCTGGCCGGTCGCCGCGAGGGCGCGGCCGTAATAGAGACGGGCGCGCACATGCTCCGGCTTTTGTTGCGCGGCCTCCTCGAGATGGAGAGCCGCCTCGGCCGGGCGATTCATCTCGATGAGCAGAATTCCCAGGTTCAGATGCGCCTCGAAAAGTCCGGGCCGGAGTTGGAGGGTCTTCGTGTAGGCCTTGACGGCCTCCTCGTCCTGATTCAATCCCGTGTAGGCGTAGGCGAGATTGAACCAGGCCTCCGGCATCTCCGGCTCCACTTCCAGAACCGCCGTCAACGCCTTGACCGCCCCCGCGAGATCCTTCCGGTCGAGGGCCTCGCTGGCGGTCCGGAGCAGCATCGGAACGTCAGCCGGCTTCGCGGAAGCAGGACGCTCGCCTTGTGCGGCCACCTTGACGGGCGCAACCCCGACGATCATCGCCAGAACCAGGCGGATCAGGTCAGCGGTTCTTGGCGCGCGGAGCACCAGGCCCTCCGTGATTGGCGAGGTGGCGGGCGAGAAACTGGCCCGTGTAGGAGCGCGGATTCTTCAGCAGGGCCTCGGGCGGTCCGGCGGCGACGAGATACCCTCCGTCGTCGCCCCCCTCGGGGCCGAGGTCAATAATCCAGTCGGCCGTCTTCAGCACATCGAGGTTGTGCTCGATGATGAGCACGCTCGCGCCCGCCTCGATCAGCTTGCGGAAGGCGGCGAGCAACTTGTTGACGTCATCGAAGTGGAGGCCGGTCGTCGGCTCATCGAAGATGAAGAGAGTGTTCTCGCTGGCGGGCTGGGCCAGATGCGCCGCCAGGCGCACGCGCTGGGCCTCGCCGCCGGAAAGCGTCGTGGCGGATTGGCCCAGCCGCAGATAGCCCAGGCCCACCTCCTCCAGCACGCGGATCTTGCTCGTGACGCGGGGCATGTTGGCAAAGAACGCCAGCGCCTCTTTCACCGTCATCTGCAACACGTCGTAGATGTTCTTGCCCTTGAAACGGATCTCCAGCACGTTGGGCTTGAAGCGGCGCCCGCGGCACTCCTCGCAAACCAGCTCGATGTCGGCCAGGAATTGCATTGCGACCGTCACCGTGCCATCGCCCTGACAGGTCTCACAGCGGCCGCCGGGAATGTTGAAGGAGAAATAGCCCGGCGTGTAATTGCGCCGGCGAGCTTCCGGCGTGGACGCGAACGTCTCGCGGATCGCATCGAAGGCTTTGATGTAGGTCACCGGATTCGAACGCGGCGTGCGACCCAGGGGGGATTGGTCCACCATCACGACGCCGGCGAGATGGTCGTCGCCTTCGATGCGATCGTACTCGGCCCGGGGCGCGACGATGCCGCGGCGGGAGATAAGCGCGTTGTAAAGAACGTCATGGACCAGCGTGGATTTCCCCGAGCCGGAAACGCCGGAGACGCACACCAGGAGGCCAAGAGGAATATCAATGTCGATCGATTTGAGGTTGTGTTGGCGCGCACCGCGCACCTTGAGCCACAACTTGCCCGGCTTGCGCCGTTCGGAAGGGACGGGAATCTGGAGCTCGCCTGCCAGATACCGCCCGGTGAGGGAGTGGGGGTTAGCCTTGAGGGCGGCGAGGTCGCCCTGGCAAACGACGCGGCCGCCGTGCTCGCCTGCGCCGGGCCCCAGATCGAGAATCCGGTCCGCATGCCGCATCATTTCCGGATCATGCTCGACCACAAGGATCGTGTTGCCCAGGTCGCGGAGGTTCTCCAGGATGTCGATCAACCGCCCCGTGTCCCGGCAGTGGAGTCCAATCGAAGGCTCATCGAGCACATAGAGCGCGCCCACCAGGTTTGAACCCAGCGAGGTGGCAAGTTGAATGCGCTGCGATTCCCCTCCCGAGAGAGTGGAGGCCAGGCGGTCGAGCGTCAGGTATTCGAGTCCCACCTTGTAGAGATATTTCAATCGGAAGCGAATCTCCTCCAGGACCTTTTCCGCAACCGCTTCCTGATACGGGGTGAGGCGCAGCTCGTTGAAAAAGCGATAGGCGTCTCGGATCGACATCCGACAAACGTCGGTGATCGACTTGTCCTGGATGCGGACGTAGAGGGCCTCACGCCGCAAGCGACCGCCCTCGCACTCGGGGCAAAGCGTGTAACCCCGATAGCGGCTTAGAAAGACCCGCACGTGCAGCTTGTATTTCTTGCGCTCCAGATAGTCGAAGAAGCCGCGCACACCTTCGAAGTCCTCATCGCCTTCGATCACCCAGCGACGCTCGTCGGCGGTGAGGCGGCAGAATGGCACATCCACCGGAATACCGCGCGCGCGCGCCAGGCGCCGCATTTCGTGGGCCCAACCGCGATAGCGTGGCTTGGTCCACGGCTCGATGGCGCCTTCCGCCAGGCTCATGGCTTTATTGGGAATCACCAGATCGAGGTCGAAATCGATCGTATTCCCGAAGCCCTGGCAGCGAGGGCAGGCGCCGTACGGATTGTTAAAGGAAAAGAAGCGCGGCTCGGGTTCCTGAAAAGGCCTGCGGCAGCGCTTGCACTCGAAGGCCTCACTGAACACACGACGTTCGGGCGGCGAGGCGGAATCGGAGGCGACGAATTCCAGAATGGCTTCGCCGCTTTCGCGGTAACAGAGTTCGACGGAGTCAATCAGCCGTTGCCGGATCTCCGGACCGATGGCGAGACGGTCAACGAGCACATAAACAGGCTGCGCGAAGTCCACCTCGAGAAGCGATTCCGGCGTCGAGAACTCGAACACGCGGCCGTTCTGGTAAAGGCGATTGAAGCCGCTCTGCCGGAGCGCGAAGAGTCGCCGCTTAAGGGCTTCGTCGGGAGGCGCAAGTTGCGCGGCGCCGCCACCCGTCGGGACACCGACCGGGCCAAAGGCCGGCCCTCCGCTCTCATCGGCGGTCGCCCGCTTACCACGCGTGCGCGGACGGGCCTCGACTGTCTTTCCCCGCGCACCCTCAGGGTGCGGAGCTTCGGGGTTGAGTTGGAAGAGAACATAAAACCGCCTGCCCGGCTCGAGCGCCAACACCCGGTCGGCGATCTCGTCGACGCTGTCCTTGCGCACGACTTCGTGGCACTCGGGGCACGTCGTTGTCCCGATGCGCGCGTAGAGCAAGCGCAGGTAATCGTAGATTTCGGTCGCCGTCGCCACGGTCGAGCGCGGATTGCGCGTGGCGTTCTTCTGGCGGATGGCGACGGCCGGCGCGATGCCCTCCACGCTGTCTACATCCGGCTTCTCCATCCGCTCCAGGAACTGCCGCGCGTAGGCAGAGAGCGATTCGACGTAGCGGCGCTGCCCTTCCGCGTAGATCGTGTCAAAGGCCAGACTCGACTTGCCGGAGCCCGAGACCCCCGTCACCACCGTCAACTGATTGTGCGGAATTTCACAATCGAGGTTCTTGAGGTTGTGGACGCGCGCGCCGCGCACCACAATAGCATCCAAGGCAGCGTGTCGCGCCACCCGGGTATCCGACCCCATCGAATCAGTGGCCGCCGGGACCGATCCCGAGGCGCCTCGATCCGCCAAAACGGCTGAATGGTTCCCGAGCTGATGATTCGTTGTCGCCAATCGCGCCGCCCTGCACTATTGATTCCGCCGCCCTCAGCCCCTTCACGCACGCTGCTGTGCACTGCAAGCGCCCGAGGACAATGCCCAAAATTCCCATTATAGATGCAGGTTCAGAACATTTCAAAGGTGAGGTTGAATGGAATCAAACCGCTGTCCCGCTGCTGAAGCAGGCCAGGGGCGAGAGACAGGGAATATGTTGGGGCGGCCCACACCCCTCTAACCTTCCGGCGGTTGACGGCGAAGGGCTACGGCAATCGCTCCGGGCCACCGGGCCGGCCGGGACCGCGGCCGCCTGGGGTTTGAAAACGGCGAGGCCACCCTTCGCCCCGCCCGAACCGACGATCGGAGATGAAGGAGCGCATTTTCTTTTGCTGTTCTGGCGTCAGCACCGCCTTGGCCGCGAGCAGCGATTCGACGTGCTGACGCATCATCTGGGTGCGCAGATCCGAAATCTCCTGCACTTTTTTCATGACCGCCTCGCGATCGGGTTTGTCGTCGCGGAGCATCTCGCGGAGCTCCATGCGGCGGACCTGCAGTTCGGCCCGCGTACGGATGCTGGCCTTCCTGGAATCGACGTAGACCTGCCGCAACTTGTCAGCTTGCTGGTCGGTCAAACCCAGCTCGGTTTTCACGCGGTCGCTTTCCAGCAGGGCGAGCACTCGGCCACCCATCATGTAGTCGCGCCCCCAGAGCGGCCCCCAGCCGCCTCGGTCCTGGGCTATAGCCCAGACCGAGAGAGTAAACACCCCCGCGGCGAGTAATGCACCAAGCTTCAAACCTCTGGGCATGTCGTACCCCCCTCGCGAATCTGCATTCATTGCGCTTAGACGGAAGACCCCACACGAAGGTTACGGGGGTCATGAGAGGGATGGGGCCTCCGCTATAATAGGTTCGCCCTTTGCCGCACGGGCGATGAGGCCGAATGGCCGCCGAGACCACCAAACCGAGCAACGTTACGGCCGGCCCCACCGCGGAACTCGGCCCGGTGGCGGCGATGTTTCGCTCCCTACGCTACCGGGATTTTGCCTTTTTCTGGACCGGCAACTTCCTTTCCAACATCGGCACCTGGATGCAGAACCTGGCGCTCGGCTGGCTGGTGCTGGAACTGACCAACTCGCCCTTCTGGCTCGGACTCAACGGCTTTCTCGGCACGGCGCCTTCGCTGGTGTTTTCGCTTCCCGGCGGCGCGATTGCCGACCGCCTCAATCGCCGCACGTTGATGATCATCACCCAAACGATCATGATGCTGCTGGCGCTCATTCTGGCGATCCTGACCTCCTTTCGCATTGCCCGGATCCAGGAAATTCTCATCATCGGTTTTCTCACCGGCCTGGCTTCGGCGCTCAATAATCCTGCCTACCAGGCGATCGTGCCCGACCTCGTAAAGCCCGAAGACCTCACCAATGCCGTCGCGCTCAATTCCGCGCAGTTCAACATGTCGCGCACGATCGGCCCCACGCTCGCTGGCCTGACGCTCGGATCGCTCGGTGCCGCAGGGTGCTTTTACTTGAATACGGTGAGTTTCTTGCCGCTGATTATCGCGCTTCTGGCGATTCGTGTTCCGACCCACTCGGCTTCGCAGGGCGAGTCGGTCTGGGGTGCGATGCTGGACGGTGTCCGGTATGTGGGCCGAAACCGGGTTCTCCTCCTGCTGCTTTCCGTCCCCGCTACGCTCAGTTTGCTCGGATTGCCGTTTGTGGTCTTAATGCCGGTGTTCGCGCGCGACCTGGTCAAGGTCGGCCCTTCGGGGCTCGGTTACTTGATGGCAGGGGCGGGCTTCGGCGCTGTCGCCTCGGCTTTGACGCTGGCATCCCAAGCGCACCTCCAGCCTCGTCGGCAGTTCATTCTCGGCTGCGCCGCAACGTTTTCCCTCGGCCTGATTTTGCTGGCGACGGTGAGCTCTTTCTGGTGGTCCTTCCTCCTGCTCGTCGTTCTGGGTGGGACAATGGTAGGCACGCTCTCCCTCACCAACAGCACACTCCAGGCCACGGCCCCTCCGGAATATCGCGGTCGCATCATGAGCATGTACAACCTGGCGGTCATCGGAATTTCGCCGGTGGGAAGCTTGCAAGCCGGCGCGGTGGCAGAGGCCTTGGGCGTGCGGACCGCCTTGGCCCTGGGCGGAGGAGTGTGCCTCGCCTACTTCCTGGTGCTACTTGCGATGCGCCCGGGCGCGAGACTCGCAATTCGGGAATAGGGATTACGATCAGGGGTGGGGCTTGGATGAGCAATCAGGGACCGGAGATTCGGACTCGCTGACCGCGCTTCCCGAGACTCGAATCCCGACCTATTTCCTTGTCTGTAGCGCTTCGTCAATAGTCTTGTAGAACGCATCGACGGTGGGCATGCCAACGATCATCCGGCCGTTGATAAAGGTGGTCGGCGTGGATTGCACGCCCACGGCCTGACCTTCGCGGAAATTCACTTCGACCTGCGGGAGTGAAGCCTTCGAGTCAATGCACGCCGCCAAGCGCAGTCGATCAACCCCCAGCTGCTCCCCATAGCTGATCATCAGGTCGCGGACGTTCATGGCATTAATGCTCGCCTGGTTTTTGTACACCATGCTCCGGAATGGCACGTAGGCCGGAGGATTGAGCTGGTAGACACACTGGTTGGCAAGTGACCCGATCAAGGTCCAATCGTGAATGCTGGGGAGGGGGAATTCCTTGAAGACTACCTGGACCTTCCCGGCATATTTCTTGACGACGTCGTTTTCCAGGAAATCGTGCATGCGCGAGCACATCGGGCACTGAAGGTCGGAGTACTCCACAATCGTCACCGGCGCGTTCGCCGGCCCCAGACGGGGCTGGTCCGCCGTCTTGATGGTCCGCAACGCGTGCAGCCGGGGGTCGACGGCCAAGCTGAAGACGGAGCCCACTACCAGGGAGCGCCCATCCTTGGTCATGTAGAAGTCCTGCACCTGCGGCTGCTTGTCCCCGCTGAGGGTGACCGTTGTCGCCAGCAGAGTGGGATATGAGGAGGGACGGAAATCGGTGGCCGTCAGGCGGGTTGTGGCAGGAATCTTGAACTGCGTGCGAAGGTTCTCGATGATCTCGGCCTTGGGGTCGCTCTTCACAGGGACCACGTTGCCAATCACCAGCAGGGTCTGATCCGTCGTCACGTAGGCATTATTGTTGTGCTTTTCCTTGCCATTGTCAGAGACGATGGTGGTCTGAAGGAAGTCGGGATGGACAGAGGGCGTCAGAGCCCCGAGGGTGAGAATGACATTGGCGGGTACACCAAAGCGCTCGCGGACGTATTGCAGAATCTTGTTCCGCAGGGCATCTTCACTCAACCGTGGGGTGGCAGCGGTGCGCCCAGCCGCGGGCGCATTGCTTGCCTTGCCGGCACTGACCGCCGTGTTCCTCGCTCTGCGAGCGCCGCCCGCCGGGCTTGTGCGCTGTTGAACCTGCCCCGCCAGAAAGGCTCCCGCAAGAAGAACCAGCCCCACAAGGATGAGCCCAGAGCGGTTCTCTTTCCGCATCATTCCGTTCATTACTCCTTCTATATCGAGCCCGTTTCCGCCGGGAACGACGTCCGCCTTGAATTCTAGCCGACACTGCGAGGAAAAATCAATTTTCGATCCGAGCAAAATACCTTCACGGAGCGCCCGCGCCGGGATTCCTACGCCCTCATGGCCCTGCGTGGAAGGCCTTCGCGGCGGCCTCGCCATGCAAGATTCAAATCATCCTCGGAAGGTTGTATTCCGTCAGGAAGCGGCAATTTGGGGGGCGGAACCCTCCGTTTCCGCTCTCGCGCGGCGGTCACCCAACTCTTTGCGCCCGCACGGGTTCCACCAGCCGGTCAACATGGCAGATCCAGAAGTGGATGATGAACATGAGATGAGAAGAATGCGGCCGAAGGTGCACACAATCCTGGCACCGCTGGGCGGGTCGAGAATCACGGAAAGATAGACTCCGAGAGGCAAGATCCGAGCCCCCGTCGTCCAGCCGATTGCCCGCCGGGCGCCGATCCGCTCGGCAAACGGCATGGCGGCCACGGAGGGAACAATCAGGTAGCAGAAGCCCAGGAGAACGCCCGCAATGGCCACGGAGGAAGTGGCCACGAATCCAAACGAAGCATAGAGAAGAAGATCCCCGAAGCGCCGAGAGTTGCCTTTCGCCTTCGCACCCTTGGGGTGGATCGGGACCGGCAGGACGTCGCGGGGCCCGATTGCATTCCTTAGTAGAATCGGAGACTGTAAGTGAACCTCACCCCACGGCCCACTTCCGGGGCGCGTTCCTTGATGAAGGAAAGGTGGTTTCGGTACAGCCGATTACCCAGGTTAAGTGCCGTGACCGAGAAGACGTGCGCCGTATGCGCGCCGGCCAGCACGTAGGAGGTATCCAGTTGGAACAGCGTGTAGCCCGCCGTGGGCGTCTCAGTCGGAAAGACACGATCTTGCGAACGGGCCATGACTGCTTCCGGCCGTAAGCGGAAGCCTTTGTGTTGCACGTCGAGGCCCACGCGCCCCCGCAGAGGCGGAATGCGGGGCAGGGGAGTGTTCGTGTCGGTCAGTTTCGATTTGACCGTGTCCGCGGCGAGCTCGAGCCAGACCTTCGGATGAAGGCGGATGTCGAGCAGCGCTTCGCCTCCCACAAACCGGGAGTTTCCCTGTTGGAACATCACGACCGGGAGGCCATGCTCGATATCGCCAGTGCGTGCCGGAAAGACGAAGTCGGCGATCCGGTAATAGAAGAAATCGAGCTGGGCGCGCACACGCTCGCCGGCGTGGCGCAACGAAAGGTCCATGCCGTCAGACTTCTCCCGGTTGAGGTTGGGATTGCCAATCTCGAACGCCAGGTTCCCCACGTGGGGTCCGAAGTTGTAGAGCTCTTCGAGTGCGGGCGAGCGATACGAATGCGTGTAATTGGAGACGAACACCCCACCTTTCCACAGCGGCACGCGCGCGCCGGCCGCTCCCGAAAAGCCGGTGAAGGGCCGCCGCACCAACCCAACCGGGACGTAGCGGTTATGCTCGAGCCGCCCACCCAATTGGAACTTCACCCGCTCCAGGCCAATTTCCTGCAATGTGAAAAGGGCGAAGTTGTCCTGCCTCACCGGGGGCGAGGGGGCCTCCTGCCCCGACGAGAGATAGTCCCGGTACATCCCTTGGAATCCGAAGGAGCCCCGCAACAGGCCCACCTTCTTCTGGTCAATCATGACGCGGTAGTTCAATGCCTTGTTATCGAAGGTCGTCGCAACGTCCGAATTCTCCCATTCGCGGTGAATCCAACGGCTGAAGCTCGCCGTGACGCGAAAGCGTTCTATAAACGATCCGAGTTCGCGCGCGCCCGTGTTGAGTCGAGTGTTTTGGAGCGTATACGTCTCGCTCACCCTGGCTGCCAATTCCTCCGCGTGGGCGGCTTCCCCTTCCTCATCTTCGTGGGCGTGAAACTCTCCGGCAAAGGGCACGCCATACCGTCCATCCTGAACCAAGTAGGTAAGGTTGAGGAAAGGCTTTTGCCCGAACCAACCGAAGCCCAGGCTAGCTGTAGTCTGTTGCGTCATGGAGTTCTCGACTCGACCGAGAGGACTGGAGTAGTCGCCGGCGTCCTGGCGGCTGCCGCTCGCCCACAACATCCATTTGTCGCGGCCGTATTCGAAGCCCGCACTCGCCGTCCCCTGTGCATTGATGGAGTTCGCTCCGGTAGTGATGTGGCCGCGCAAGCCACGGTGGGGATGCTCGTGCACCGTATGGTGCTCGGAGATTGTGTTAACCACGCCGCCGATCGCATTGCTCCCGTACAGCAAGGTGGCAGGACCCTTAACGATCTCCAGCCGGTCGAGCGAGGTGGCGTCGACGGGCTCGGCGTGCTCGCCCGATTGGGAAGAGAGCGTGCCAGTGGGCAGACCGTCGTTCAGGACAAGAACCCGGTCGCCGTCAAATCCGCGCAGCACCGGTCGGGCACTCCCCGGCCCAAAACTCCGCTTCGCCACACCCGGCTGGCCCTCCAGTACTTCCCCCAGCCCCGTGGCGTTCTTGCTCGCCAACTGCAGAGAATCCACCGCCGTGACGGATTGGAAGGACTCAAATGTCGTCTCCTCCCGGCCGCTGGCGGTCACCGTGACCGACTCGCGCAATGGGGAGAGCCGAAGCTGAAAATCCTCCACCACGGTGGCACCCGCTCCAATCAAGACGGTTCGCTTCTGATCCGCCAGGGTGTGGACATGGGCTACCACGTCATACGTGCCTGGAGGGATCTCCCGGATCTCGTAGGCCCCCTCGGGATCGGTTTCCGCCGACCGGCCGAGTTGGACGATCAGGATGGTCACATTGCGCAGGGGAAGCCCATTGGCTTCCAAAGTGACCACACCGCGCAGAATCCCAGTTTGTTGGCCCCGCGCGTTCCGAGCCAAGGCGGGCGCCACGCATAGCAGGATCAGGAGAGTCGCGAATCGTCGCATCGCAATACTCCTTGGGCATTAGGAAGGTTTGTCGGAAACGGTGGCCTAGGAGCCACCCGAAGCAAACCCAAGGAATTCAGAGGGCGGGTGGGGCCCGGGGAGTCCTCGTGACCAGCAACGACGGCCGAGCATGCTGGGATTCAGAGGCGACCGGGGAATGGATCACCAGGGCGGGCGCGATCGGCGCCCGGGCCACCTCCCGCTTGGCGGCGCGCTCATGTCCAATCTGGCAGGCGAGGCAGAAGGGCCGCAGAGTTGCCTTTCGGGAGTCTTGCTTCCCGTCCAGGATGAATACGGCCGGCCCCCGTCGGGCTTGCACTTCCTCGTGGCGGTGGAATTCGCTGAACCACAAGAACTCCGCCTGCACCATGACCAGCGCCCACACCGTCACAGCGCGGAGCGAGCGGTTGCGGATAAGCCGGCCTAGGCATCGCATGACGTTTCTTCCGGGCATGAAGCGTGATCAACGGCGAACATCATTCGCGAGGGATCCGATCTTTCAGCACCATGGGGATGAAACCTTAGCATGAAGACATACCGTTTAGATTATACCCAATGACGGCGCATCCCGACCCAAATTTGTGACTCAGTCTTTTTGCTTCCCGGCCTGGCGCATCAATTCCTTGACCTTCTCGGCTAGTTTGGGGAGATGGGAGAGGTGAGCGTACATCCTCTTGAACTCGCGGAGGGGGCGCGCGGGCCGGCCCCACACGGTTTCTCCGGTGCGCACAATCTTGCCGGGGAGAATCCCCGCCCCCCCGCCCAGCACCGCCCGGTCCTCGATGCGCACGTGATCGCCGATTCCGACCTGGCCGCCCATCACCACGTAGTCGCCAATCTGGACACTGCCCGAGATGCCCGTTTGCGACGCGATCACGCAATGGCGGCCAATCGTCACATTGTGCGCCACCTGGACGAGATTATCGATTTTGGTCCCCTGCCCGATGGAAGTCGTTCCGAGCGAGCCACGATCCACCGTGGTGTTGGCTCCGATTTCCACGTCATCCTCGATGATGACTTGGCCGATCTGGGGAAATTTTTGATGGCGCCCTTCCGCGAATACATATCCGAAACCGTCCGAGCCCACGACGACCCCGGCGTGAAGGATGACGCGATGGCCAATCTGCGCGCCAGCGTAAATCGTGACGCGGGGATACAACACACATCGCTCCCCGATGAGCGCGCCTTCACCGATGTAAGACCCGGCGCCTATCTGGGTCCCCGCACCCACGCGGGCCCCGCGGGCAATCACCACGTAAGGGCCTACCAGAGCATCTGGCGCGACTTGGGCTTCCGCATCAACCAGAGCCGTAGGATGAATTCCCCGCGAGGGCGTCGGCGGCTGCAGGAGCGCCTCTGCCGCACGCACAAACGCCAGCTTGGGCCGTGCTACGGCGATGGTCGTGCGCTCGGCAATCGTTACACCTTCGGCAACAAGCACGCAGCCCGCCCGCGAGGCCGCCGCGACCGCAACGGCTCGCTCCCCTTCCGCAAACGCCAGTTCGTGGGGATTCGCCGTTTCCAAGCCGGCTACCCCCTGAATCTCCCGGGATTCCTCGCCGTCCACCTTGCCGCCGACCAAGCGCGCAATTTCTCCAACCGTCATGGCCACTCCTCACTACCGGGGTTCGGGATTCGGAGCTCGGGAATCGGGGGTACTGCAGGAGGCGCCCGGCACGACTTTCGCCCATGTCGTGCGTTCATAACGCGGTCGCCCTGAAAAGGCCACGGCAGCAAAACCGTGCCGCCGCTCCCCACACGGCTCTTTCTCCGAACTCTGAAATTCGAACGCCGAATCTCGAGTCGCGAATCTCGAACCCCGAGTTAGAACGGATACAGGGGCGGTTCTCCCGGCGGCCGCGTCTTCCACCGCCGGTGCACCCACAGCCACTGGTCCGGGTAGCGCCGCACCTGCTCCTCAATCAACCGGGTGAAATTCTGGGTGTTGGCCAGGATTTCTTGTTCCGGGTCTTCGCGGTGGATCCACTGGACCGGCTCGAAGCGCAGCCGGTACTTACGCAGTTTCTCGTCCCAGATCGCCAAGCCGAGGACGATGGCCGCGCCGGTCTTGCGCACGAACCGGGCGGGCGCCGTCGTCGTGCAGGCGGGCCGACCAAAGAAATCGACGAACAGGCCGTCCGTCGAGAGCATGTTCTGATCCACCAAGATGCCCACCGCTTCCCCACGATGAAATGCCCGCAGAACCTCACGAGCAGCATCCCGTTTGTCGATGGCGCGGCCCCCGCTCAGGCACCGATAGTGGTTGACAAAAGCATCGAGCAGAGGATTGTCCAGTTCGCGCACGATGAAGTTGCAGGGAAATCCGTAGACGCCGTGCGCGAAGGAGCTCAACTCCCAGTTGCCAAAATGCGCGGTGAGGAAGAGTACGCCCTTCCCTTGCTCGTGGGCCCGCGCAAAATTCTCAAATCCCTCGTAAATGATCAAGCGCTCGATGTTCGCGCGGCTAAGACGGGGGAAATGGGCGAAGTCGGCCAGCATCCGGCCGAAATTGCGAAACAAGCCGCGCAGCACTTTGCGCCGCCGACCCTCTGTCCAATCGGGAAAAGCCAGCCGCAGGTTGAACATTCCCACTCGCCGCAGGCGCGGCCAGAACCCATAGCTGAGCGCGGCGAGCACAGCGCACACGGCGCGCGCCAGCCGGTGGGGGAGCCAGCCCAGAAATCCCAGCACACCCCGGGCCACCCAAAACTCGATCCGATGGCGCCACAACACCGACCGAGTTGTTGCCCTCGGCGTGGTCGGCGGCACGTGGCGATGGACGCTCAATGATGCCATGGACGTTCCTGAAAAGATGCTGCCCGCAGGTGACGAATCCAGGCTGGCCCTCCCGGCCGGAAGCGCCTCGCCCTAGTCGGCCCGGAGAGGCAAATTCTGGAGGAAAAAGCTGAGGACCTGATCTTCGTACTCTTTCTTCACGGCGCCCGAGGCGAGCGAAGTATAGGACTGATCGAGCACCAGCAGGCGCTTAGGCGGCGGCGACATGTCGTACAACGCTTCGGTTTGCTTGGCCAACAGCGGCGAATCCCGGCCCTGGATAAAGAGCTTGGGAATACCCTCGAGCTTTCCCACGTTCTCGCGGACCGCAGGCTTGGGCCTTCTCCAGATCAGAAGACGGAAGAGCGCGTCGGGAATAGCGCGGAACGCTTCGCTCGAACCACCCAGCGACTGATCCACCTGGGCCTCGAACATCTGGCTGGGGGTGTCATAGATCGTATCCGCCACCAGCGCCTTCACCAGGGGGCTTTGCTGCGCGGCGACCAGCGCCGCGTACCCCCCCGAATCTACACCGAACAACCCCAGGCGGCGAGGGTTGACGCCGGCCTGCTTGGTGACCTTTTCCATCGCGGCCAGCAGGTCTTCCGCCTCGCTCAATCCCAGATCGGAATACTTCCTATTAACTTTCGGGCCGTGAAAATTGAAGATGTAGACGTTGAAGTGGTTCTCTTGGAGCAGATTGCCCAAGGCGAGCAAGTCCGAGCGATTGGAATTGTAACCGGGGCAGAGGATGATCGCCGGCGCCGCTTTCAATCCGACCAGAAGCCAACCCTCGTGCTCTCCGCCGCGGCGGTCCGTGAAACTCAGATTGATGTAGCTGGTCTGGAAGGATGACAAGGGTGTCACGGTTTCGACGTCGTTTCGCGTCGTAACGATCTTGTAGGTAAGAAAACTGCCCACCCCGCCCAACACTACAACGAGAACGGCCAAAAGCACCAACAAGGTTCGAAGCAGCCTGGGACCCCAATCGCTCGATACCCGGGTCGGAGCAGCAATGGATAAGGCCCGTCGTC